>Ga0180223_1001118_pt1 | contig 22598 bp, 21 predicted proteins | sample eDN5th30CKraftOP_FD_151337 | JGI IMG/M metagenome (GOLD analysis project Ga0180223, IMG submission 151337) | Enriched Organic Plus compost microbial communities from Emeryville, California, USA - eDNA 5th pass 30_C Kraft OP (version 2) (version 2) ... | reverse complement strand
GTCTCGGTGCGGATCTGCGTCGACGATTTCCGCTGGTCGCGCGGCTTCCGCAAGGTGCTGGCGCATAATGGCGACCTGATCGGCGAGGCCCGCCCGCCGCAGCCGCGCTCCGAGCATTATTCGCTGTTCCGCTCCTATCTCGACGTGCGTCACCCCGATGGCGGCATGGCGACGATGTCGGCGCTCGACTTCGCGATGATGGTGGAGGACACCCATGTCGAGACCCATCTGATCGAGTACCGCCGCCGCGGTCCCGATTCCGGCTTCACCGGGCGCGGCCAGGGCGACCTCTTCGCCATGGCGCTGACCGACACGCTGAACGACGGCCTCTCCATGGTCTATTCGGTCTACGATCCGGGGCTGGAGGCCCGCTCGCTCGGCACCTTCATGGTGCTCGACCACATCGCCCGCGCCGGGCGGCTGGGGCTGCCCTATGTCTATCTCGGCTATTGGGTCGATGGCTCGCCAAAAATGTCCTACAAGGCGCGCTTCCTGCCGCAGGAGCGCCTGATGCCGCAGGGCTGGGAACGGGTCGAGCACGCCGCTTCAACCGATTGAAACGCATCCGGGCCGCGCGGAAAACGCGCTTGCCCCGCCGCGCCGGCGCCGCCACCCTGCCGCCTCCATCAAACCGCGCGATGCCCCGGAGCGCCGCGCCACGGAGGAATGATGAGCGAAGAGCTGACCCGGCGCCTCGAGCGCTGCTACACCGGCGTCGTGCATGACGTGATGCGCGGCATGGGCCTGAGCGATTTCACCCTGCCGCCGGAGCTGCGCCCGCTGCTGCCCGGCCAGACGCTCGCCGGCCCCGCCTTCACCGTGGAGGGCAAGGCCGGGGCGTTCGACGCCCATGAGACGCTGCTGAGCTGGACCGGCCTGCTCTCGGCCGCCAAGCCCGGCCATGTCTGGGTCTGCCAGCCGAACACCGAGGAGGTCGCGCTGATGGGCGAGCTCTCGGCCGAGACGCTGAAGAACAAGGGCGTGCGCGGCTGCGTCATCGACGGGCTCTCGCGCGACACCGAATTCATGATCGAGATGGGCTTCCAGGCCTATTTCAAGGCCTATACCCCGCGCGACATCGTCGGCGCCTGGCTGCCCAAGGCGGTCGACGAGCCGATCAAGATCGGCGCGGTCTGGATCCGACCGGGCGACTACATCCTCGCCGATCGCGACGGCGTGGTCCGCATCCCGGCCGAGATCGTCGAGGAGGTGATCGAGAAATCCGAGGCCGCGATCTCGACCGAGAACAAGGTCCGCACCGCCATCCTCGCCGGCACCGACCCGCAGCAGGCCTATCTGGAATACGGCAAGTTCTGACACCCCGACGAGGCCGCGCCGGCGCGTCAGAATGCCCGGCGCGGCGCAATAGGCCCTTCCGCCGAACCGCCCGGCGCTTTAAGCCTGACGCCATGGCGAGGGCGGCGAAACGAACGGACTGGCGGCGCAGCGCGATCGCGCTGCTCGCCACCTATGTCCTCGTCCTCCAGACGACGCTGACGGCGCTGGCCTCCGGCCTCGCGGCCCAGCCCGATCCCTTCCTCGCCCATCCGCTCTGTGCGCCCGGCCAGACGACGCCGGCCAATCCGGTCCAGCAGGGCGGGAAGACCGGCCTGCCCGCCTGCTGCGCGGCGCTCTGCCTCTCGCTCGCGACGGTCCTGCCCCCGCCGGGCGAACCCGTGATCGCCGCGCGGCCGACGCCGCGATTCGCGGCGGTCGCCCATGCCCGCTCGGACAAGGCCGTTCCGGCCGCCTCGCGAGCCTATCCTCTCGGCGCGCGGGCGCCGCCCTTCCCGGCCTGAAGCCACCCTTCCCTCTTCAGACCAGGATTTTCTCCATGACCACCGTCGTCACGACGGCGGCTGCCGCGCCCGAACGCGCCGGCAAGCGCGCCGCATCCTTCTACCGCGCCGTCTGGCGCTGGCATTTCTATGCAGGTCTCATCACCCTGCCCTTCCTCGTCCTGCTCGCGGTGACGGGCGGGCTGTACCTGTTCCGGGGCGAGCTCGACGGGCTGATCCACCGCGAGGTCAAGCGCGTCGAGGCACGGGCCGCGCCGCAGCGCCCGCCGAGCGAGATCGTGGCGCGGGCGCTCGAAGCCTTGCCCGGCAAGGCCGTGAAGTACATGCCGCCCGAAACCGCGACGGCCTCCGCCGAAGTCACGATTCAGGACAGCGACGCCAGGACCGTCGTCTATGTCGATCCCTACGATGCGCGCGTGCTCGGCCGGATCTCCGACCGCGGCACGGCGATGTGGATCGTCCGGCAGCTGCACAGCCTCGGCTATTTCGGCCCGGTCGCGAGAGGCATCATCGAGATCGTCGGCGGCTGGGCCATCCTGCTCGTGCTGACCGGGCTCTATCTGTGGTGGCCGCGCCGGCAGGGCGGCGGCGTGGTCAGCGTGCGCGGCCAGCCGCGCCAGCGCGTGTTCTGGCGCGACCTGCACGCCGTCACCGGGCTCTTCGCCGGCGGGTTCATCCTGTTCCTCGCCGTGACCGGCATGCCCTGGTCGGTCCTGTGGGGCGCCAAGGTCAACCAATGGGCGAACGGGCACAATTTCGGCTATCCCGCCGGCGTGCGCGTCGCAGTGCCGATGTCGGACGAACATCTCGCCCATGCCGCCCCGGCGACATGGTCGCTCGAACAGGCGCGCCTGCCGGAATCGACGGCCCGCGGCGCCGGGCCGATCGGCCTCGACGCCGCCGTAGCGACCTTCGACCGGCTCGGCCTGACGCGCGGCTATGTCGTGAACCTGCCGGGCGGACCGAGCGGCGTCTATACCGGCTCGGTCTATCCGAAGGACCTGTCGCTCCAGCGCGTGATCCATCTCGACCAGTACAGCGGCAGGCCGCTGCTCGACATGAGCTATGCCGATTACGGACCGCTCGGAAAAGCGCTGGAATGGGGCATCAACGTCCATATGGGCCAGGAATTCGGGCTGGCGAACCAGCTCGTCCTGCTCGCCGTCTGCTGCGCCATCGTCCTCCTCGCCGTCTCGGCGATCGTGATGTGGTGGAAGCGCCGGCCGCAAGGCTCTCTCGGCGTTCCGCCATTGCCCGCCGAACGGAGGAGCCTCGCCATCGTCTTCGCGATGCTGGCGATCGGCGGCATCATCTTCCCGCTGGTCGGAGCATCGCTGATTGTGATGGCGCTGATCGATCGGGTTGCTTGCAACACCATGCAACCCAGGCGTGCAATGACCTAGGAGACAAACGCCCAGACATGGGCTTCCCGGGAAATACATTGAGAAACGGGCGTATCCGCGCCCGTTTCTTCGGAAAAACGCCACCGGCTTAAGAGTAAATCAAGTTCGCGCATCGCAGTGTCCCCGCCACGTTACCGCCTTGGGGGCCTTCATGCTGCGCAACCTGACCCGGATGCCGACCGAGCTGTCGTCGGATTCGCGCCGTCAGCTGCTCAACGCCGTCACCGACCTGTTCCTGCTGGACCAGGATCCGAGCGACACCAGCAAGGACCATTACGGCGAGATCGCCGTGACTTCGCTCACCCATCTCGGCGACGAGGACCGCAAGGACTATGCCGACCGCGTCGCGGCGGCGCCGACGCTGCCGCGCAACGTCGCCGTCACGCTCGGCGGCGACGGCAATGCCGAGGTGGCCCGGCTCGTCCTCACCCTGTCGCCGGTGCTGACCGACGGCGACCTCGCCGCCATCGCCGTCAGCCAGAGCCAGCAGCATCTCGCGGCCATCGCCGAGCGCGCCCGCCTCTCCGAGAGCGTCACCGACATCCTGGTCGAGCGTGGCGACCGGGCGGTGCTGACCACCGTCTCCGCCAATGAGGGCGCCGCCTTCTCCGATCGCGGCTTCGACCGGCTGCTGGAGCGCGGCAGGGGCGACGCCGCCATCGCCGGCAACCTCGCCCGCCGCTCCGACCTGGCGCCGCAGCGGGCCGAGCGCGTGCTGCGCATCGTCGGGCAATTGGCGCAGGACGCCGCCGGGGCCGACACGCCCCAGTCGCTCGCTCGCCAGGCGCGCCAGCAGCGGCTCGAGGTCAAGCTCCTGCTCGCCGACCTCGCCGCCAAGGTGCGCGAGGTCGACGACGTGCTGACCATGCTGGCCGACGAGGACCGCGCCTATCATCTGGCGCAGGTGCTGGCGCAAGTCGCCGATATCGGCCCGGATCAGGCGCTGCGCGTGCTGATGCAGCGCGACGCCAGCGGCATCGCCGTGACCTGCCGCACGCTCGGCGTCGGCATGACCGCCTTCCGCGCCATCCTGCAATTGCGGGCGCGGCGGCTCTATTTCTCCTCGCGCGACATCGACGACGATGTCGACGCCTATGCCAAGCTCGACCTCGCCACCGCCGAGCGGACGCTGCGCTTCCTCAAGCTCAGGACCCGGATCGCCTGAACCGCCGCGCGCCCTCGCCCGCCCGACCGGAAGGCCACGCCACAAAACGGCGACATTCGACCGCTCCCATGCTAGTCTCCGGCCCGATGCCCGGCGCGAGGATGCCTTCGACGTGAGATTTTCGGTTGTTTCCGCCACGGTCGCCGCCGCGGCCCTGACGATCGCCATGGGAACGGCGCCCGCCCGCGCCCAGAGCTTCCTGCCGCTCTCCGGTTTCGCCAGCCTGCCATCCTTCGCCTGGGACGGCCCGGCGCTCTCGCCGAAATGGGAGGGCTCCTATGCGCGCATCTCTTCCGGCTTCCAGGTGACGAGCAGCAAGCACATGCGCACCAGCGCCGGCCCGACCTTCGGGCTCGAGATGGGGACGATGCGGCGCGAGGGCAATTTCGTCTACGGCATCGTCGGCGCGATCGACTACGCGCCCGCCATCGGCGGCTACGGCACGCCGAGCTTCGGCAACGTCGCCTATACGCGCGATTTCGCCGGTGCGTTCCAGATCAAGACCGGCGTGCTGGTGACGCCGGACGTGCTGATCTACAGCAAGGTCGGCATGTCGGCGGCGAACGAGACCTGGCGCTACGGGGCGACGCCATTCTCGCCGCCCTTCAGCCAAAGCGACATCGCGGTCAGGCCGGAGGCCCGGGCCGGGGTGGAATGGGCCGTCACCGACAAGCTGACGCTGGGCGTCGAGGTCGGCGTCGTCGGCCAGCGGATTCGTTGAGGACCCGATTCAAGACGCTGCGAATCCGATTCCGGAACCGCGCGTAAGCCGTTTAAATCACTGCCCTTTCGACAATTTCATCAGATCGAGCCAATGGCGTGGCGGTGCCGCTCGCCCGGCGGCAGGCACGGCCGCGCAGGATGAGCCGCGGCGCGAAGCCGTGGCTCCGCGCGCAACCGCCTCAGCCCCCGAAAGTGTTGCTCTTCGGGAAGCCCTTCGGCGGCAGGCGGCCGGCCTCGGCGCGGTGCCCGAGCCATTCGATGAGATCGGCCTGCGCCACCGTCCAGGTCCGGCCGGAGGTGTCGAGCCAGGTCAGCCCGTCGGCGAGCTTGAAGGTCCTGGCGTCGCTGAGGCCGCCATCCTTGTAGCGCTGCAGGCGCACGCCCTTGCCGCGCGCCATCTCCGCGACCTCGGAAATCGGGAAGCAGAGCAGCTTGCGGTTCTGGCCGATGATCGCGACATGGTCGCCGTCGGCCGGCACGGCGAGCATCGCGACCGCCTTGCCGTCGACATTGAGCACCTGCCGGCCCTTGCGGGTGTTGGCGACGACATCGTCGGCGGCGGCGACGAAGCCCCTGCCCTCGCTGGTCGCCATCAGCAGCTTCGTGCCGGGCCGGTAGGGGAAGGCCTGAACGATCTCGGCCGTCTCCTCCAGCTCGATCATCAGGCGGATCGGATCGCCGAAGCCGCGCCCTCCCGGAAGCTTGGAGGCATCCAGCGTGAAGACCTTACCGTTCGAGGCGAGCACCAGCACCTTCGCCGTGGTCTCGGTGAAGAAGGCCGTCTGGAGCGCGTCGTCGCCCTTGAAGGAGAAGCTCGACTTGTCCTGGACATGGCCCTTCAGCGCCCTGATCCAGCCCTTCTTCGAGATGACGACGGTGATCGGCTCGCGCTCGACCATCGCCTGGGTCAGGTCGATATCGGCTGTGTCGGGCATGTCGGCGAAATCGGTGCGGCGCTTGCCGATCGCCGTCTCCGGGCCGAAGGACTTCTTCACCTGGCGGATGTCCCAGGCGATGGTCTTCCACTGCGTCGCCTCGGAGGCGAGCAGGTCCTCGATCTGCGACTTCTCCTTGGTGAGCTCGTCGAGCTCGGTCTTGAGCTGCATCTCCTCGAGCTTGCGCAGCGCCCGCAGGCGCGTGTCGAGGATGGCGTTGGCCTGGATTTCGGTGAGGTCGAAGACCTTCATCAATTCGAGCTTCGGCTCGTCCTCCTCGCGGATGATTTTGATCACCCGGTCCAGGTCGAGATAGACGATCAGCAGGCCGCGCAGGATCTCCAGCCGCTTGTCGATCTGGCCGAGCCGGAAGCGCGAGCGCCGCTGCAGCACCTCGCGGCGATGGTCGAGCCAGGCGCGCAGCGCCTCGGCCAGGCCGAGCACGCGCGGCACCAGCCCGCCGGTCAGCACGTTCATGTTCATCGGAATGCGCGCTTCCAGCTCGGAGAGCCGGAACAGCGATTCCATCATCAGATTGGCGTCGACGTTGCGGGCGCGCGGCTCGATGACGATGCGGATGTCCTCGGCCGACTCGTCGCGCAGGTCGGCGACCAGCGGCAGCTTCCGGTCGTTGAGGAGTTCCGCGATCTTCTCGATCAGGCGACCCTTCGAGACCATGTAGGGGATCTCGGTGACGACGGCGAGCCAGGTGCCGCGGCCCTGGTCCTCGACATGCCAGCGCGCCCGGGTGCGGAAGGCGCCGCGCCCGGTGCGATAGGTCTCCGCCATCGATTCGCGGCTCTCGACGATGATGCCGCCGGTCGGGAAGTCCGGACCGGGCACGAAGGTCATGAGCTGCTCGGAGGAGGTCTCCGGGTGCTGGATCAGGTAGAGCGCGGCGTCGCAGAGCTCGGCGGCGTTGTGCGGCGGGATCGAGGTCGCCATGCCGACCGCGATGCCCTGCGAGCCGTTGGCCAGCAGGTTCGGGAAGGCCGCCGGCAGGACGATGGGCTCCTCGTCCTCGCCGTTATAGGTCTCGCGGAAATCGACCGCGTCCTCGTCGAGGCCGTCGAGCAGGAGGCGCGCGACCTCGGTCATGCGCGCCTCGGTGTAGCGATAGGCGGCGGCGTTGTCGCCGTCGATATTGCCGAAATTGCCCTGCCCGTCGACGAGCGGATAGCGCTGGGCGAAATCCTGCGCGAGGCGCACCAGCGCATCATAGACCGACTGGTCGCCATGCGGGTGGAACTTGCCGATGACGTCGCCGACGATGCGGGCGCATTTCTTGTGGACCTGGCCGGGGTCGAGCCTGAGCAGCCGCATGGCGTGCAGGATGCGGCGATGGACCGGCTTCAGCCCGTCGCGCGCATCCGGCAGGGCGCGGTGCATGATGGTCGAGAGCGCATAGGCGAGATAGCGCTCCTCGAGCGCCGATTTCAGATCGATGCGCTCGGCTTCGTCCTCCGGCGGCGGATCGACCGGCTTGCCCATGCCTCTTCAGCCCTCGTCTTGTCGAAAACGCGCGCGGCTCAAAATCCTGAGCATCACGCGAAAACCGATACCCACTTTTTCGTGTGATGCTCTATGGCACAGCGCGAATCAGCCTGCCAGAACAATGCAGGTACGCCGTCCCGCGCGCAAACGCCGGGCCGGGTTTTCGCGCTCAACCGGTGGATGAATTGGCGCCGCGCCCGGCGAGTTCGATCAGCCGCGCCCGCTCGGGCGGCTCGCGCAGGCCCCGCGCCTCGTAGACATGGCGGCGCAGGAAGAAGCCGGTCAGGGCGAAGCCGGCGAGGAGATCCGCCGGCGAAGGCGGGCGCGCGCCCTGCCCTTCGGCCAGGAAAGCCGGCAGGGCGAGCAGGCGGTCGAGATAGGGCTGGGCCGCCGGGCGGCTGACCGCCTTGCCCGATTTCGGCGAGACATGGCTGAGATCGTCGGTCGAGCCGGTCGCGGCGCAGCGCGTCAGGTCGAGGCCGAAGCCGAGTTCCGAGAGCATGGCGAGCTCGAAGCGCACGACCAGCGCCGGCGCGAGGTCGGCATCGTCGAAATGCTCGACCAGCACGGCCAGCCCCTCATGCAGCGCGGGATGAGGGTCCCGTTCCGGCAGGAGGCGCAGCAGGCCGGCGACGGTCGCGAGACCGTAGAGCGCGACCGGCGCGGCCATCAGCCGCGCGGCATGGGAGGCGAGGAGCTCGACCTTGTATTCGCCGAGATGCTCGTCGAGCCTGGCGCGCCAGGTCAGGGAGACGCGGTTGCCGGGCTGGAGCAGCGGCTGCGTCTTCTGCGAGCGCCCGCCGCGGACGAGGCCGAGATGGCGGCCGTGATGGCGCGTCATCACCTCGAGGATCACGGCGCTCTCGCCATGCCCCTTCGCCCCGATGATCGTGCCCTCGTCGGCCCATTCCATGCCGGCGAGTTAGGGCCTGCGCCACCGCCCGGTCAATTTCCCCGCAGCGTCATCCGGGACAGGCTGCCCTAGCGGCGCCGATGCTGCGGTCGCCCGGGACGACCGCGGCGGCTGCGGGTTATCGTCAGGCGTATTGCGCGACGCCGGCCCCGAATGACCAGTTCTCGCGCACCGTCTCGACGAGGTTGATGAAGATGTCGTCGGAGCGCAGGCCGGGATCGCGGCGCAGATTCTCGTGGATCTTCGCGAACAGCGCCTTCTTCTGCGTCACGCCGCGCGAGGCGCTGACGGTGAGCTGGATCACCACCATCGCATCGGAGCGATCGAAGCCGAAATAGTTGGCGTCGTAGACGAAATCGCCGGCGTCGTGCTGGTGGACCAGCGCGAAGAGATCACCTTCCGGGACCTCGAAGGTCTCGCGCAGCGCCTTGTAGACGCCTTCGACGATGGCGGCGGGCGCGGAGGCCGGGCGGCCGCGGCGCAGGGAAATCCGGATCAGGGGCATGCGCGTCTCCATCTGCGGCGCGGCGCCACCCGCCGTCGCCGATGGAGAGAGGCTAGCGTTGCAGAAAAGAACATAAAACCGTATCATGATCGATATCATAGATACGGATTTATGATTTATGATCGGTCCGGCCCTCGATGTCGAAGCCGTCGCAGCCTTCCTCCAGACCGCCGAGCTCGCCAGCTTCACGCGCGCAGCGGTGGCACTGGGCTCGACGCAATCCCTGGTCAGCACGCGGATCAAGCGGCTCGAAACCACGCTGGGCAAGCCGCTGCTGCAACGCCATCCGCGCCTCGTCCGGCTGACGCCGGAGGGCGAGCTTTTCCTGCCGGCGGCGCGGGAGTTCCTGGCGGCGCATGGCCGGGCCCTCGCGGCCTTCACCGAGGAGCCGGAACGCATCGCGCTCGGCATCAGCGAGCAGGCGGCGGGGCCGGACGTTCCGCGGCTGCTGGCGCGGCTCGCGGCGCATGACCCCGGCCTCCTCGTCAATCTCAGGATCGAGCCGTCGAGCCTGCTGGAGGCCGCCTTCGAGACCGGAGAGCTCGACGCCGTGCTGGTGCGCCGGATCGGCGCCGGAGCCGGCAGGACCGGCGAGGTGCTGCGCGAGGACGTCTTCGGCTGGTTCGCCTCCCCCGCCCTGCCGCCGCGGCCGGGCGCGCCCTTGCCGCTGATCAGCCTCGTCGGCGAATGCCGGCTGCGGCGCCACGCCATCGAGGCGCTGAACCGCAGCGGCCGGCCCTGGCGCGAGGCCTTCATCGGCGGCGGCATGGCGGCGGTCGCCGCCGCGGTCTCCGGCGGGCTCGGCGTCAGCCCGCTCGCGGCCCGCATCGCTCCGCGCGAGGCGGTCGATGTCGCGGCCGCCTGGAACCTGCCACCGCTCGGCCGCTCGCAGGTCGTGCTGCGCAGCCAGGTCGCCAGCGCCCGCGGGCGCTCCTTCGTGCGCGAGCTGGCGGCGGCCTTCCGGGCCTGAGCCTATCCCAGCACGCGCTCGACGCGGCTGATCTGCCGCTTCTCGCGCAATTCGCTGATGATCGCCGAAAGATGCTTCAGGTCCCAGACCGAGAGGTCGATGGTGACGTCGGTGAAGTCCGGGTTCGGGCGGCTCATCTGCACCGAATCGATGTTGCCGTCGTGCTCCGCGATGGTGGTGGTGATCTGCGCCAGGGAACCGGGCTCGTTGATCGACTTCAGGGCGATGCGGGCCGGGAAGCGCTGCGGCACCTTTTCGTCGATGTCCCAGCGGACGTCGAGCCAGCGGTCCGGCTCGTTGTCGAAGGCGGCGAGCGCGGGCGACTGGATCGGATAGATCGTCACCCCCTCGCCCGGCGAGAGGATGCCGACGATGCGATCGCCCGGCACCGCCCCGCCCTGCGGCGAGAAGCGCACCGGCAGGTCGCGGCCCAAGCCGCGGATCGGGATGGCGTCGGCGCCGGGCTCACCCGGCAGCTTGAACTTGAGATTGTCGCCCGAGCCGAGCTCGAACCAGCCCTTGCCGTTGCTGGCGCCCGCGGGCCTGGCCTCGCCGGCCGCGCGCTTTTCCGGCTCGAGATCGGGATAGACCGCCTTGACCACGTCGCCGGAATACATCTCGCCGCGGCCGACGGCGGCGAGCACGTCGTCCACCGTGTTGCGGGCGAGGCGCTTCAGCGCCGCCTTGAGCTTCTCGTCGGAGAAGGCCTTCTCGGCGCGGGTGAAGGCGCGCTCCAGGATCTGGCGGCCGAGCCCGGCATATTGCCGGCGCACCGCGACGCGCGTGGCGCGGCGGATGGCGGCGCGGGCCTTGCCGGTGACGACCAGCGACTCCCAGGCCGCCGGTGGCGCCTGGCCTTCGGCGCGGGTGATCTCGACCTCGTCGCCGTTCTGCAGCTCGGTCAGCAGCGGGGCGATGCGGCCGTTGATCTTGGCGCCGACCGCGCTGTTGCCGACATCGGTGTGGACGGCATAGGCGAAGTCGATCGGCGTCGCGCCGCGCGGCAGGGCGATCAGCCGGCCCTTGGGCGTGAAGCAGAAGACCTGATCGTGGAAGAGCTCGAGCTTGGTATGCTCGAGGAACTCTTCCGGGCTGTCGCCCTCGGCCAGCAGGTCGACGGTGCGGCGCAGCCATTGATAGGCGCGGCTCTCATCGGCGAGCTGGATCGGCTCGCCCGGGCGGCCGTCCTTGTAATGGGCATGGGCGGCGATGCCGTATTCGGCGATACGGTCCATCGCATCGGTGCGGATCTGCAGTTCGACGCGGCTGTGGCCGGGGCCGACGACGGTGGTGTGGATCGAACGGTAGTCGTTCTGCTTCGGCGTCGAGATGTAGTCCTTGTAGCGGCCCGGCACCATCGGCCAGGTCATGTGGACGAGGCCGAGGACGCGGTAGCAGTCTTCCGGCTTCTCGACGATGACGCGGAAGCCGAAAATGTCGGAGAGCTGCTCGAAGGAGACGGATTTCCGCTCCATCTTCTTCCAGATCGAATAGGGCCGCTTGCGGCGGCCATGGACCTCGGCCTGGATGCCGCTGGCGGCGAGCTTGTCCTTGAGGTCCTGCTCGATCTCGCCGATGACCCTGCCCTCGCGCACGGTCACTTCCTCCAGCCGCTTGGTCACGGTGGCGTGAGCTTCCGGCTTGATGTGGCGGAAGGCGAGCTCCTCCAACTCCTCGCGCAGCTCCTGCATGCCCATGCGGCCGGCGAGCGGGGCGTAGATCTCGATCGTCTCCTCGGCGATGCGCAGGCGCTTCTCCGGCGGCACGAAATGCAGGGTCCGCATGTTGTGCAGACGGTCGGCCAGCTTCACCAGCAGCACGCGGATATCGTCGACGATGGCGAGCAGCAGCTTGCGGAAATTCTCGCCCTGCGCCGCCTTCTTCGAGACCAGGTCGAGCTTCTTGATCTTGGTGAGCCCGTCGACGAGCCGGCGGATATCCGGCCCGAACAGGTTCTCGATCTCCTCCAGCGTCGCCGCGGTATCCTCGACCGTGTCGTGCAGCACGGCGGCGACGATGGTGGCGTCGTCGAGCTTGAGGTCGGTCAGGATCGCGGCGACTTCGAGCGGGTGCGCGAAGAAGGGATCGCCCGAGGCGCGCTTCTGCGTGCCATGCGCGCGCATGGCGTAGACATAGGCCCGGTTGAGCAGGTCCTCGTCGGTGTTCGGATTGTAGCTCTTGACCCGGTCAACGAGCTCGTATTGCCGCATCATGCCCATGCGGGCCCCAGCCTCATCCTGCGATCATTGCAACGCATCATTATTTGCTCAGCCAAGGGCGCCAGCAAGGCGTTTTCCGGAAGGCGGGCATGAAAAAGCCCGGCACTGCCGGGCTTTAGCGGGAAACGGTGAACAATCGATTCACACGCGGCACGGTCCCGGACGACTCCGGAAAGCGGCTTGCCCCTTTCCGGCGCCGGGCCCGGCGAGGCTCAGTCCTCGTCGTCGGCGCTCTCGGTCGGCGGCACGAGGCCGTCGAGGCCGCGCAGCAGGTCTTCCTCGCTCATCCGGTCGAACTGGATTTCGGCATCCGAGCCGCCGCCGGCCGCGGCCGCCGGGTTGGCGAGCAGCGGCACCGTCTCGGGCTCCGGCTCGTCGACCTCGACATGCTTCTGCAGCGAGTGGATCAGCTCTTCCTTGAGGTCTTCCGGCGTCAGCTTCTCTTCGGCGATCTCGCGAAGCGCGACGACGGGGTTCTTGTCGTTGTCGCGCGGCACCAGGATCGAGGCGCCCGAGGCGATGGTGCGGGCGCGATGGGCGGCGAGCAGGACCAGCTCGAAGCGGTTGTCGACCTTGTCGATGCAGTCTTCAACGGTAACGCGAGCCATGGATGGCGGCTCCTTCCGATCTCGGCGATGCAGGGAAATGGATTTGGCCACGGACTTACAGGCAAAGCCGGCGCGATGCAAGAATTTCGCGGGCCGGGGCCGCAATCCGCCTCAGGCGCGCATGCGCCGCATCAGCTCGTCGAGCGTCGGGTCGCGGCGCGCGCCTTCCGCCGTCGCGACCCGGCCGCTCATCGCCGGCAGCTCATGCGGCGCGAGCGCGGCGAAGCGCATCCGCATCGTCGTCGCGACGCCTTCGCCGAAGGCGATCGCCTCGCGGTTGCCGATCGAGGAGAGGAAGCCGACCGTGCTGGCGGAGGCGTCCGAGATCGCCGAGCGGATGATCTGCTGGTCGCGCTCATTGGCGAGCCGCATCGCGAAGATGGTCGAACATTGCGACAGGATCGTCGGATCGAGCTCGCCGGGGCGCTGGGTGACGATGCCGAGATAGGCGCCGTATTTGCGGCCTTCCTTGGCGATGCGGGCGATGGCCTGGCGCGTCGGCGCGAAGCCGAGCCCGGGATCGGACGGCACGTAGCGATGCGCCTCCTCGCAGAGCAGCAGCACCTCGAGCGCCCCCTCGCTCGCCATGGCGAGCTCGAAGGCGAGGCGCGCCAGCACGGAGGCGACGGCGTTGACCACCTCCCCCGGCAGGCCGCCGAGCTGGAAGGCGGTGATCGGGCGGCCATGCATGGGGATGCGGAAGATCTGGCCGAGGATCGGCGCCATCGTCTCGTACATGTTGGCGCGGCCGAACATGAAGCCGTAGCGCGGATCGGCCTGGAGCGATTCCAGCCGGACCCTGAGCGAGCGCAGCGCGGCGCGGGGCCAGCGCTGCTCATGCAGGCCGATGAGCTCGTCGATCGCCGCGAAGACGTCCTTGAGCCGATAGGGCGTCGGCGCGTCGGGGGCGGCCTCGGGACGTGCGCCGCGCGTCCCGCCGAGATCGAGCGGGCGCTTCAGCAGGGAGGAGCCGAAATCGCGGGCGGAGTCCGGCGCCGCCGGCATGCGATAGCGCGACCGGGCGGCGGCGACCGCCTCGCGCAGGATGTCGGGCTCGTCGTCCAGCGCCGGGCGGCCGCGGAAGACGATATCGGCCAGCTCCTCCTGCCTGAACATCCAGAACGGCAGATCGAGCGCATCGCCGTCGATGGTCAGCGACAGGTCGGGAAAGGCGCTGGAATATTCGTTGTGCGGGTCGAGGATGAGCACGCGCAGGCGCGGGCAGAGGGCGACCGCCTTGCGCAGCAGCAGCGCCACCGCGCTCGACTTGCCGACGCCGGTGGTGCCCAGAAGCGCGAAATGGCGCGAGAGCATGCCGCGGATGTCGACGGTGGCGGGGACGCTGGCATCCTGCGTGATCTCGCCGATCACCGCCCCTCCCCGCTCGCCGAGATCGTGCACCAGCGCGAGGTCGCCGGCGCGGATGCGATGGGCGACGGCGCCGATCGGCGGATAGCCGGTGATGCCGCTCTGGAAGCGGACCGCCCCGTCCGGCCCCTCCAGCACCTCACCGAGGAACTCGACCTCGACCTGGATCGGATTCTCGGCCGTGTCGGTCCAGGCCGCCTCAACCGCATGCACGCGGTAGACCAGCGCGACGATGCGGCTGCGGCCGAGATTGATCGAGACCATGCGGCCGATCGCCCAGGCGTCTTCGGCCAACCAGCCTCCGGTCGAGACCGCGCTGAGGATCGTCGCGCGCCCGCCGTCGCAGGCGATCACCCGGCCGAGCACGCGCTCCGGCGGCTGGTTCGCGTCGCGACGGTCCGGCACGAGGTCGTTCTCGAAGATGCCCGACTTCACGGCAAGCTGCATGGTTCCACCACCTCGATCCCCGGTCATCGGTAAGGGAGAGCCGGTTACGATTGCTTTCACGAGCACCGGAGCGTGGATTCGCGGTTAGCAAACCGCAAAGACGGCCGGGCGAGTTGCGCGCTTCGCGGGCGCCGGGACCGACCGATCAGAATCGGTGGCCTTGCCATCACATTCGCTGCATTGAGCCCTGCGGCCGGTTTCGTCTATGGACGGCGCAAGAAGCGAGAGGGGCGGATCATGGCCGAGCGGCTGCGTCTGGGTGTCAATATCGACCATGTCGCGACGGTGCGGAACGCGCGCGGCGGCGCCGTGCCCGATCCGGTCCGCGCCGCCCATCTCGCCATCGCCGCCGGGGCCGACGGCATCACCGCCCATCTGCGCGAGGACCGGCGCCATATCCGCGACACCGACATGGCGCGCCTGAGCAGCGAGTTGAGCAAGCCGCTCAATTTCGAGATGGCCGCGACCGACGAGATGATCGCGCTGGCCGAGCGCTTCCGGCCGCACGCGGCCTGCCTGGTGCCCGAGAAGCGCGAGGAGCGCACCACCGAAGGCGGGCTCGACGTCGTCGGCCAGCAGGCCCAGCTCGCGCCGCGCATCGCCCGGCTGAAGGCCGCCGGCTGCCGCGTCTCGCTGTTCATCGAGCCGGACGCGGCACCGATCGGGATGGCCGCGCGACTCGGCGCGCCCGTGGTCGAGCTGCATACGGGAAGCTGGTGCCATGCCGTCGCGGACGGCAATGCCGCGAAGGCCGAGGCGGAGTTCCAGCGGCTCAAGGGCGGCGCGGCGCATGCGGCCGCACTCGGCCTCGAGGTCCATGCCGGGCACGGGCTCGATTTCGACACGGCACGCAAGCTCGCGGGCGTGCCCGGCTTCGTCGAGTTCAACATCGGCCATTTCCTGATCGGCGAAGCGATCTTCGTCGGGCTCGAGGCGGCGATCCGCGGGATGCGCAAGGCCATGGACGAAGGGCGGGCGGGGAATTAAGCCGGGGCCATGATCCTCGGCATCGGCTCCGATCTCTGCGACATCACGCGCATCCAGAAATCGCTCGACCGCTTCGGCGAGCGCTTCACGCATCGCGTCTTCACCGAAGGCGAGCGCGCCAAATCCGACAGGCGGGCGACGCGCGCCGCCTCCTATGCCCGGCGCTTCGCGGCGAAGGAGGCCTGCTCGAAGGCGCTCGGCACCGGCATGCGGGCCGGCGTGTTCTGGCGCGACATGGAGGTGGTCAACCTGCCGGGCGGACGGCCGACGATGCGGCTCACTGGCGGGGCGGCCGAGCGGCTGAAGCGGATGACCCCGGACGGCTTCGAGGCCTTCGTCCATGTCTCGCTGACCGACGACCCGCCGCTGGCGCAGGCCTTCGTGGTGATCGAGGCGCGACCCCTCGCCTAGAGCATCGGACCGAAAAGTGGAATCGACTCTTCGGAAGAATCCGATGCTCCGACAATGAGATAGAGCGTCGTTACCGCGTCCGGAAGGACGCGCGATGATCTAGAGACTGCTGCGTTTTCCTGGAAATTTCGGTCGCCCCCGACGCAGCCCTCGGATCCGGCCTTCGGCCGGCCCAGGGATAAGCTCCGCTGAGACCCGGGGTGACGGCGCGGTGCCGGTGGAACCATCGCGTTCCAGCAGCGCCGCCCCTCGCCGGATCATGCCAGCCCTTGTCTCCGCGGCGGAGTCGGGCCGGGTTCGCTTCGGGGCCGATCGCCGCCGCGGCAAAGGAAAAGGCCGGCGCTGACGGCGCCGGCCTCGTTTCCGTCGCCGGGGGAAAGCTCCCGGCAGCCTCAACGGCTCAGTTGCCGCTGACGATGCCTTCCGGCTCGCTGCTCAGCCAGCGATAGATCACGCCGCCGAGGATGCCGCCGATCAGCGGAGCGACCCAGAACAGCCAGAGCTGGCCGATCGCCCAGTCGCCGACGAACAGGGCCGGGCCGGTGCTGCGGGCCGGGTTCACCGAGGTGTTCGTCACCGGAATGCTGACCAGGTGGATCAGCGCCAGGCCGAGGCCGATGGCGAGCGGCGCGAAGCCGGCCGGCGCCTTGCCGTGGGTCGAGCCCATGATGATGAACAGGAACACCATCGTCATCACCACCTCCATCAGGAAGGCCGAGACGAGGTTGTACTTGCCGGGCGAGTGGTCGCCATAGCCGTTCGAGGCGAAGCCGCCGGCGAGATCGAAGCCCGGGGCGCCCCGGGCGATCGCGTACAGCAGCGCCGCGCCGGCGATCGCGCCGATGACCTGCGCGACGATGTAGGGGACCACCTGCCCGGCCGGGAAGCGACCGCCGGCGGCGAGGCCGACCGTCACGGCCGGGTTGAGATGGCAGCCGGAAATATGGCCGATCGCATAGGCCATCGTCACCACGGTGAGGCCGAAGGCGAGCGAGACGCCGAGCAGGCCGATGCCGACATTCGGAAAGCCGGCGGCGATCACCGCGCTGCCGCAGCCGGCAAAGGTAAGCCAGAACGTGCCGATAGCTTCGGCGACATATTTCTTTGCATTCATTAAAATAACCCCCGGTTGAATATTGGCGAACCCTGCCTCTGCGCTGCAGATTCGTCAATATCCGCTCCCGCTCCCAAGGGGTGGTCTTGCCCCGAATCTTGCCTGGAAGTGAGGTTTCACCGACCGGGCCGGGCGAATGGCCGGCCTGCGCGGGCACGCCGCCTTCCGGCCGGCGGCGGGAGCCCGGCTCCGTCCGCACAGCCCTTTCCACGCGGAAAAGTGGTTTCCACTTTCCGGCCCGATGCTGTAGACCGCGCGCTGGATCGCAGTCTGGATCACCGCGCCCCGCCGGGCGCGGCACGGCGGTCCATAAGGTTGTTATCGCATCGGATTCATCCGAAAAATGGTGTCCATTTTTCGGTTCGGTGCTGCAGGGAGCGCCCGCGTGGCCAACGACGTCGACAGCAAAACCAAGGCGGCCAAGGAAGAAGGTGGCATCTTCGAGACGATCAAGGTGGTCGTCCAGGCCCTTCTCATCGCGCTCGTCATCCGCACGCTGCTGTTCCAGCCCTTCAACATCCCCTCGGGCTCGCTGATCCCGACGCTGCTGATCGGCGACTACCTGTTCGTCTCGAAATACACCTATGGCTATTCGCGCTACTCGATCCCGTTCGGGCCGCCGGTGATGTCCGGCCGCGTCTGGGCGGCGGAGCCGAAACGCGGCGACATCGCCGTGTTCAAGCTGCCGAGCGACAATTCGACCGACTACATCAAGCGCGTCATCGGCCTGCCCGGCGACCGCATCCAGATGATCGACGGCATCCTCAACATCAACGGCCAGCCGGTGAAGCGCGAGCGCATCGCCGACTACGTCACCAGCGACAACTGGGGCCGCAGCGTCCCGGTGATCCGCTACAACGAGACCCTGCCCAACGGGGTGACGCACGAGATCATCGAGCGCGAGGGCGACACCGGCACCTTCGACAACACCCAGCTCTTCACCGTGCCGCCCGGCCATTTCTTCATGATGGGCGACAACCGCGACAATTCGCTCGATTCGCGCGACCGCAGCGTCGGCTACGTGCCCTTCGAGAACTTCGTCGGGCGGGCGGAGATCATCTTCTTCTCGATCGACGAGGGCGCCTCGGCCTGGAAGATCTGGGAGTGGCCCTATACGGTTCGCTGGAACCGGCTGTTCAGCACCATCAAGTGAGCAAGGCGAGCGAAGGCGGGCGCAAGGCCCCGGACACGACGCGGCTGGAGGCCGCGCTCGGTCATCGTTTCGCCGACAAGGCCCTGCTGGCGACGGCGCTCACCCATATGAGCGCCGAGGAATCGCGGTTGGCGAGCTATCAGCGCCTCGAATTCCTCGGCGACCGGGTGCTCGGCCTGTCGATCGCCGACATGCTGTTCCGGCGCTATCCGCAATCGGAGGAAGGCAACCTGTCGCGCCGCCTCGCCGATCTGGTGCGCAAGGAGACCTGCGCCGAGGTCGCGCAGGCGTGGAATCTCGGCCAGTTCATGCGGCTCGGCGACGGCGAGATCCTGGGCGGAGCGCGCAAGAACAAGGCGATCCTGGCCGATGCCTGCGAGGCGATCATCGGCGCGGTCTTCATCGACGGCGGCTACGAGGCCGCCCGCGCCCTGGTCGAGCGCGCCTTCGGCGAGCGGCTGATGAAGCCGGTGCGGCCGCTGCGCGACGCCAAGACCGCGCTGCAGGAATGGGCGCAAGGCAAGGGCTACCCGACGCCGACCTATGTCGAGCGCGGCCGCTCCGGCCCCGACCATGCGCCCGTCTTCGTCGTCGCGGCCCGGATCGCCGGGCTCGCGGACAGCGAGGCGCGCGGGCCGTCGAAGCGGCTGGCCGAGCAGGCGGCGGCCGAAGCTTTCCTGAAACGCGAGGGTTTGTGGAACGACAAGCCGGAGGACGAGAATGTCTGAGCTGGCCCAACCCGCGCGCTGCGGCTTCGTCGCGCTGATCGGCGCGCCCAATGCCGGCAAGTCGACGCTGCTGAACCAGCTCGTCGGCGCCAAGATCTCGATCGTCTCGCGCAAGGTGCAGACGACGCGGACGCAGGTGCGCGGCATCGCCCTCTCCGGCCCGGCGCAGATCATCTTCGTCGACACGCCCGGCATCTTCGCACCCAAGCGCCGGCTCGACCGCGCCATGGTGACGAGCGCCTGGGGCGGCGCCACCGACGCCGACCTGATCGGCGTGCTGATCGACGTCGCCCGCTTCGAGCACGAGGAGAACACCGTGCTGCTCGAGAAGCTCTCGGAGCTGAGGCAGCCGAAATTCCTGATCCTCAACAAGATCGACACCGTGCCGAAGGAGAAGCTGCTCGAGATCACCGCCAAGGTGAACGAGCGCGGCGCGTTCGAGGCCACCTTCATGGTCGCGGCGCTGACCGGCTACGGCGTCAAGGACATCCTCGCCTGGCTGGAGAAGCGGGTGCCGCCCGGCCCCTGGCTCTACCCGGAGGACCAGATCTCGGACGCGCCGCTGCGCTTCCTCGCCGCCGAGATCACCCGCGAGAAGATCTTCGAGCGCCTCCACGACGAATTGCCCTATCGCTCGACGGTCGAGACCGAGAGCTGGCAGCAGAAGCCGGACGGCTCGGTCAGGATCGAACAGACGATCTATGTCGAGCGCGAAGGCCAGCGGAAGATCGTGCTCGGCGAGGGCGGCCAGACGATCAAGGCGATCGGCCAGAAGGCGCGCGTCGAGATCGCGGAAGCGGCCGAAGCCAAGGTGCATCTCTTCCTGTTCGTGAAGGTGCGCGAGAACTGGAGCGACGACCCGGAACGCTACCGCGAGATGGGGCTGGAGTTCCCCAGGGGCTGACCGTCCGCGGGGCGATCCCCGAAGCGCGTTCACCAACCTGTGGCCGCGCCCATGCTTTGCCGGAGATCGCCGCAGCCCTTTTGCGTCCCAGCGCCTGCCCTTGCGGGGATCAAGGCCACCCTGCGGCAATGGGTCACCGATCCCGCTTGAAACTTGTCAAATTTCGTTCATGAACGACATTGTTAGAACGCGTTTTGCTTCCAATCTTGTTACTTGAAGTGATTTCAGCAGGAGTGATTGCCATGGCCGCCTCGCCGCGCATTGCGCTGTTCATCGACGGCGCCAATCTTTACGCGACCTCGAAGCAACTCGGCTTCGACATGGACTATCGCCGGTTGCTGCGCGAGTTCCAGGGACGTGGCAACCTGATCCGCGCCTTCTATTTCACCACGCTGGTCGAAAGCGAGGAGTATTCCTCGATCAGGCCGCTGGTCGACTGGCTGGACTACAACGGATACCGCGTCATCACCAAGGCGGCGAAGGAGTTCACCGACGCCACCGGCCGGCGCCGCGTCAAGGGCAACATGGATATCGAGCTGGCGATCGAGATGCTCGAGCTCGCCCCTCATCTCGACCAGATCTACCTGTTTTCCGGCGACGGCGATTTCCGCCCGCTGGTCGAGGCGGTGCAGCGCAAGGGCGTGAAGGTCTCGGTGGTCTCGACGATCTCGACCAACCCGCCGATGGTCTCGGACGAGTTGCGCCGGCAATGCGACGAGTTCGTCGATCTCGCGCAGCTCATGCCGAAGATCGGCCGGGACCCGGCCGAGCGCGTCGCCCGCAGCAGCAGCACTCCGGGGGGGCCCGCCGCACCGGCGAATCCGTCGTTGGAGCGCCGCTACGGCATCCGCCAGGGCGACGAGCCGGTGCAGGATTGACTCCACACCCGCTCGGCCCAGAGCGCGGGGAACGGCGGCGCCCTACCCGCCCGTCTTCAGCAGCCGCTGCTTGTCGCGATTCCAGTCGCGCGTCTTCTCGGTCTCGCGCTTGTCGTGGAGCTTCTTGCCCCGGCCGAGGCCGAGCTCGATCTTGGCCCGGCCCTTCTCGTTGAAATAGACCTTGAGCGGCACGACGGTGAAGCCCTCGCGCTGGATCGCGCCCATCAGCTTGTTGATCTGGCGGCGATGCAGCAGCAGCTTGCGCGGCCGGCGGACCTCGTGGTTGAAGCGGTTCGCCTCGAGATATTCCGGGATGTAGGAGTTGAAGAGCCAGAGTTCGTCGCCCATCGGGCCGGCATAGCTCTCGCCGATCGTCGCCTTGCCGCCGCGCAGCGACTTGACCTCCGTGCCCTGCAGGGCGAGGCCGGCCTCGATCGTCTCCTTGATCTCGTAATGGAAGCGCGCCTTGCGGTTGTCCGCAGCCAGGCGATAGCGCTCCCGATCGGGTTTCTTCATGCCGTTCCGTTGAATCCGTGTTGCTTGACCAGGGCCGCCATGGCCTGAGATTCCGATTCAGGCTCGGCGCTCAAACCGTTGAGAACGCCGAGCTTGTCGTCCTCCCGCCGGTTCTGGCTGAGCTTGAACTTGCCGAGGATCGAGGCGATCTCGACCTCGACGCCGACGATACCGCGGGCCTGCGCGGCGATGAAGGGTTCCGGCGCATCCGTCACCGCCCAGGGTTCGGCCCGGGGCGCCTCCTGCTGCCGGGTCAGGGATTCGAGCTGGGCCCGCAGCCAGGCCGGGTCCTCGATGGCGCGGGCGGGGCCGCGCACCTGCACCGTGACGTAGTTCCAGGTCGGCACCACCTTGCCGGTCTCGCGCTTGGTCGCATACCAGGCCGGCGTGACGTAGCGCTCGACGCCCGTGAAGATCACCAGCGTCTCGGCGCCGGCGGCGATCGCCTTCCACTGCGCGTTGGGGCGCGCGAGATGCGCGCGCAGCACGCCGTTCTCCCCGACATCCTCATGCAGGACGAAGGGCACCGGGTTGGCGATCAGGCCACCCTCGCCGACTGTCACCAGCGTGGCGAGCGGATGCTGGCGGATGACCGCATGCAACTGCGCGCGATCCTCGACCTTGAAGTGACTGGGCTCGTACATGGAAACGCTCCGGCAGCGGGCAGTCGGCAGCAGGCAGTCGGGCCGAACCCCATCGACTGCCGGCTGCCTGGTGCCGACTGCCTTACCTAAGCATTCAGCAGCCCGGCGAAAACCATGGCGTCGCGGATCGTCTTCCCCGTCGCCGGCGTCACCGGCAGCAACGGCAGGCGGATCTCCTCCTCGATGCGGCCGAGCAGGGTGAGGCCGTGCTTGGCGCCGGCGAGGCCAGGCTCCTTGAAGGTCGCGTCATGGAGCGGCACCAGCCGGTCCTGCACCTTCAGAGCCCCGGCGTAATCGCCCTTCAGCGCCGCCTCCATCAGATCGGCGCAGAGGCGCGGCGCGACATTGGCCACGACCGAGATGCAGCCATGGCCGCCGGCCGCCATATAGGCCAGCGCCGTCATGTCCTCGCCCGAGAGCTGGATGAAGTCCGGCCCGAGCGCGTGGCGCTGCTGCGAGACGCGGGCGAGATTGGCGGTGGCGTCCTTCACGCCGGCGATGTTCTTCAGCTCGTAGAGCCGCGCCATCGTCTCGACCGACATGTCCACGACCGAGCGCGGCGGGATGTTGTAGATGATGATCGGAATCCCGACCGCATCGTTCACCGCCTTGAAGTGCCGGTACATGCCTTCCTGGGTCGGCTTGTTGTAATAGGGCGTGACCACGAGCACGGCCGCGGCCCCGGCCTTCTCGGCATGGACGGCGAGGTCGATG
>Ga0180223_1001116_pt1 | contig 22623 bp, 19 predicted proteins | sample eDN5th30CKraftOP_FD_151337 | JGI IMG/M metagenome (GOLD analysis project Ga0180223, IMG submission 151337) | Enriched Organic Plus compost microbial communities from Emeryville, California, USA - eDNA 5th pass 30_C Kraft OP (version 2) (version 2) ... | reverse complement strand
CTTCCATGCTGTCTTCGATCAGGCGGCGGACGGCGATTTCGTCAGCGGGCGTGCGGGGGCGGAAATTGACGCGGAGAATGGCGTGATCGGGCACGACATTATTGGGGCCGCCCCCGTCGATTCGCGCCGGGTTGCAGGAAAAGCCGCTGCCGCTCGCCACCTTGAGGCGCAGCGCGAGGTCTGCGGCGGCGAGGAGGGCATTGCGGCCCTCGTCGGGATTGCGGCCCGCATGGGCGCTGCGGCCCGTGACGATGATGGAGAAATTGCCGCTGCCCGCCCGCGCGCCTGCCAGCGTGCCGTCGGGAAGCGCGGGTTCATAGGTGAAGGCCGCGACCTTGCCCGCAGCCGTCTGACGCAGCAGCGCGGCGGACGAGGCGCTGCCGACTTCCTCATCGCTGTTGATGACGACATCATAGCCCAGCGCTGCGCGGCCTTCCCATGTTTCCACGGCCTGAAGCGCGGCGAGCATGATGGCGAGACCGCCCTTCATATCGGCGACGCCGGGGCCGTTCAGGACATGATCGTCCAGCCATCGCTGCGCCTGGAAGGGGTGATCGGCGGCGAACACCGTGTCCATATGGCCGGTCAGCAGGACGCGGACCGGCGCTTTGGGACGGACGGAAAGGAAGAGGTGGCGGCCATGGCCGACCTGCAACAGCGCCCCATCGGGGGAGACGCTCTCGACCGGGGCAGGATCGATCAGGCGAATGTTGCCGGGCAGGGCGGAAAAAGCATCGGCCAGCAGCGCGGCCATCCGGGCAAGGCCGTCCAGATTGCGCGATCCGCTGTTGACCGCCGACCATGCCTGCACCTGTTCCAGCATCGGCGCTGCCGATACATGGTCCAAAACGGCCTGTTCCGCGGGTGAAATGGCTGTCATTTCCGATGGTCTAACAGAGCGCGGCGCGGCCCTCCACCCCTCGTGAAGTTTGGCGGTTATGGAGTTTGCAATCCTCCGCGCCGGACGGCTTTCATGGGTGGTTGGCGGACATCTCCCCAGCCGTCATGCCAGCGAAAGCTGCCATCGATGTTGAATGGCTGGAAATGGTCGGAAGGGATCATGGCATGACGAAGGGTTTGTAAACGGCATAATCGCGTAAAATTTGCGGATGGAGGATCAGAAATCATAGCTGAGGGTCAAGCGGCTCAGCGTGTCGAAATCCTTGTCGGACAGCAGCGTTTCCGATTCATATTGGACGTTGTAGGAAAAGGCGGCCGACCAACGGTCCGTCACCTTGGTTTCGAGCGCGGTCAGGGAATTGAGCGTGAAGACCCGGCTTTCCGCATAGCCCGACGCCGTCTGCTTGAAGGTCAGGGTGGGCGTGATGCGCCAAGCCAGATCCATGGAAGCGCGTCCCCCGACCTTGGTTTCGCGCTCGCCGCTCACATATTTGGCATGGCGGACGGCGGGACCGGCATCCACGGTCAGGTCGACTTTCTTGCTGACGATCAGCTTGTAGCCGATACCGGTCGATGCGGTGTAGCGTTCGTCATAGCCGATGGACGTGTCCCGCTCGAACTGGACGAGGCCGTAGGCGAAGCCGCGCGGATCGAACTGATAGCGCGGCTCGTAGCTGCCGAAATAGCGTTCGCGCGACGTGACGCCGTTGGCGCGGCGATAGTCGGCGCTGGCGGTCAGCTTGTGCGACCATTCGATGCCTGTCCGGGTCGCCGTCGCATTGGCGCTGATGCCGATTTCGCTGGTGGAGCCGGTGGAGCGGAAACCGCCCGCCTCGATCCGCCCGGTCCAGAGGTCCGTGAAGCGGGCTTCGCGAATCACCGCGTCATGGGTGGCTTTCGTCCGGTCTTTCCAGCTCGTCACCATCCGCTGGATTTCGTCGGAGGAGGCGGGGTTGGTCTGCCGCGCGATCTTGGCGATGGTGACGATCTCCGTCTCATTGCCGTTAGCGATGGCGGCTTCCAGCATTTCCCGAACGGCGGGCGGCAGGAGCGGCGGCTCCTCCGCGCGGGCGACGGACGTGAAGAAAAAAGGCAGCAGAAACAGAGAATGACGCATGGGGGGCGTCATAGCCGCTCGTCCGGGAAATTTAACCCCGATGGGATGAACCGTTCAGATGAGCGACTGGAATTCGTGCAATATGTCGCGATAGAGCTTGCGTTTGAAGGGGACGATCAGGTCCGGCAGCGTTTCGGGCGCGGTCCATTTCCATGCGCGAAATTCCGGGTGCGGCGTTTCGATATTGATGTCGCTGTCCTGGCCCAGGAAGCGGGCGAGGAACCATATCTGCCGCTGGCCGCGATATTTGCCGCCCCAGATCTGGCCGATCAATTCAGGCGGCAGGTCATAGAAATGCTCGTCGCGCGCCTTGGCGATGATTTCCACAAGCTTGCGGGTGATGCCCGTTTCCTCGCCCAGTTCGCGCAAGGCCGCCGCTTTCGGGTCCTCGTCCTCGTCTATGCCGCCCTGGGGCATCTGCCAGGCGTCGGCCCTGTTGTCGATTCTCTGGCCCACGAAGACCTGCCCGTCCATGTTGACGAGCATGATGCCTACGCAGGGGCGATAGCCGCGATCTTCATCCTTTGGCATGGACGCCGTGAATCCCTATCTTCATCGTCCCGCCGTGACGCGGGCGCTATTGCTGATCGAGACAGGAGATAAGCCCGGTTGCGTCGCGCGTCCATGGATCGAATCGGATTCCATGCGCCATTGCGGGCCGCGCCGGCATGAGGCAGAGACGAACGTCATGAACGCGATCGAACCCCGAAGGGGAAAGGCGGCGCTGGGCACCCGGCGTCCACCCTCCCATGGACCCGCCAGCCTGCTGGCGCGGATGGTGGGACCGCGCTTTCACAGGCTGCTGGACCGGATCGACAAGGGATTGGAGGCAGGCGCGCTGGAGGCCCTGCTGCCGGACGGAACGCGGCGGATATTGGGCGGGCGCGCTCCGGGGCCGGTGTGCGAAGTGCATGTGGTCCACTGGCGTGCGCTGCTGCGGCTGGCGACGGGCGGATCGGTCGGCTGGTATCGCGCCTGGGCGGCGGGGGAATGGACGAGTCCCGATCCGGTCCCTCTGTTCGCCCTGTTCATGCGGAATGCCGAGGCGCTGGGCAACGTCGCGCGGCCCCGCGGCCCCGCGCGATGGGGCGGGCGCGCGCTGCACTGGGCGCGGCGGAACAGCCGGATCGGATCGCGCCGGAACATCGCCTATCATTATGATCTGGGCAATGATTTCTATGCGCTGTGGCTCGATGCGGACATGCATTATTCGAGCGCGCTGTTCATCGATCCCGCCGACCGGTCGGAGAGTCTGGAGGCGGCGCAGCGGCGCAAGGCCGACGCGATCCTGGATCGGCTCGCTCTGCGGGATGGGGCTTCCCTGCTGGAGATCGGATGCGGCTGGGGCGGGCTTGGCGAACGGGCGATGGAGCGGTGGGCGGTGCGCTATGACGGCCTGACGCTTTCCACCGAGCAGGCGGATTATGCGCGCGACAGGCTGGGATCGGGCGCGAGCATCCTGCTGACCGACTATCGCGATGCCGTGGGGCAATATGACGCCATCGCCAGTGTGGAAATGGTGGAAGCGGTGGGGCAGCGTTACTGGCCCGATTATCTGGCCGCCATCCATCGCCTGCTGAAGCCGGGCGGACGGGCGGCGATCCAGTATATCCTGATGGATGACGCGATATTCGAAGGCTATGCCCGGGGCGCGGATTTCATCCAGACCTATATCTTCCCCGGCGGCATGCTGATTTCGGAAAGCCGGTTCCGCGCCATGGCGGAGCAGCAGGGGCTGGAGTGGCGGGACGTGTCACGCTTTGGCCTGCACTATGCCGAAACGCTGCGGCGCTGGCGCGAACGGTTCGAGCGCGTGGTCGATGCGGGACAGTTGCCCGCCAGTTTCGACCGGCATTTCGTGGACCTGTGGCGCTATTATCTGATGTATTGCGAAGGGGGATTCCTGGGCGGCACCATCGACGTCGCGCAGGTGACGCTGGTAAAGCCGGGCTGAGGTTCAGCCGATCCGCGTACGGAAACCGGTCGGCGTGTCGGCGCGGATCATGTCGACGATGGCGTCGGCCACCACCTTCGGTTCCTTGAGCGTCGCGGGGTCTTCGCCGGGGAAGGCGCGGGCGCGCATGGCCGTGCGGGTCGCGCCGGGATCGACGATATGCGTGCGGATGGCGGAGATGTTCCTCACTTCCTCGCCATAGGCGCCGACCAGCGTTTCCAGCGCCGCCTTGGATGCGCCATAGGCGCCCCAATAAGCGCGCGGCGTGGCAGCGACCGAGGAGGTCAGCGCCACGACTCGCGCATCCTTGCTGGCGCGGAGCATGGTGTCGAAGGCGGCGACCAAGGCTTGCGGCGCGGCGATGTTGAGCATCAGCAGGCGCGCGAATTCCTTGGCGTCGATGGCCGGGACAGAGGCCAGGGAACCCAGCGTGGCGGCGTTGAGGACAAGAATGTCCAGCGCCTGCCAGCGGCCGCCGATGGCCTGCGCCAGACGGCCGATGCTCTCGCCGTCGATCAGGTCGAGCGGGGCGATGGTGGCATGGCCGCCCGCTTCATGGATGCGTTCCTCCACTTCCTCCAGTCCGCCGCTGGTGCGGGCGGTGAGGATGACATGCGCACCCGCCGCCGCCAGCGCTTCAGCCGTGGCGGCGCCGATGCCCCGGCTGGCGCCGGTCACGAGCGCGAGCTTGCCGGAAAGGGGAAGAGTATCGGTCATGATGGAACATCCAATCGTCCTCGCGCGGGGCGAGGCGCGTCAGGGCAGGAAAAGCGGCGAAGAAGAACGGTCTTTAGATTCAGACCACTCTTTCGGCCAGCATTTCGAATTGATTGTGAACCACCGAATCATCCTGATCGGTGAGCGTGGTGGGATAGTCGCCGGTGAAACAGGCGTCGCAATATTGCGGGCGGATGTCGGCCCGCTTCGCTTCGCCCAGCGCCTTGTAGAGGCCGTCGATGGATACAAAGGACAGGCTGTCCGCCTGAATGAACTCCTGCATACCGTGCACGTCCATGCGGTGCGCCAGCAGCTTGCCGCGTTCGGGCGTGTCGACGCCATAGAAGCAGCTATGCCGCGTGGGCGGGCTGGCGATCCGCATATGGACTTCGGCCGCGCCCGCCTCACGCATCATCTGCACGATCTTGAGGCTGGTGGTGCCGCGCACGATCGAATCGTCGATGAGCACGATGCGCTTGCCGTCGATCAGCGCGCGGTTGGCGTTGTGCTTGAGCTTGACGCCCAGATGGCGGACCTTGTCGCCCGGCTGTATGAAGGTGCGGCCGATATAGTGCGAGCGGATGATGCCCAGTTCGAACGGTATGCCGGATTGCTGGGCGTAGCCGAGCGCGGCCGGAACGCCGCTGTCGGGAACCGGGATGACGATGTCGGCATTCACCGGATTTTCGATGGCGAGCTGCGCGCCGATCGCCTTGCGGACCGAATAGACGCTGGAGCCGTCCACGATCGAATCGGGGCGGCTGAAATAGACATGTTCGAAGATGCAGGGACGCGGATGAACCTCGCCAAAGGGGCGGTGGCTCCGCACATCGCCTTCATGGGTGACGATGACGAGTTCCCCCGGCTCGATGGAGCGGACATAGTCCCCACCGATCACATCCAGGGCCACGGTTTCGGACGCGAAGACGGTGGCGTCGCCAAGCTTCCCCATCACCAGCGGCCGGATACCCAGCGGATCGCGGCAGGCGATCATGCCTTCGGGCGTCATGACGATGAGGGAATAGGCGCCTTCGAGTTGCTTGAGCGCGTCGATGAACTTGTCGAGCAGCGTCCGGTAGGTCGACGTGGCGACCAGATGGATGATGACTTCGGTGTCGGATGTCGACTGGAAGATGGAGCCGCGGCGGATGAGTTCGCGGCGCAGCTTCATGGCATTGGAAATATTGCCGTTATGGGCGATGGCGAAACCGCCCGAATTCAATTCGGCATAGAGCGGCTGGACGTTGCGGAGCGAGGTTTCGCCCGTGGTCGAATAGCGCACATGGCCGCAGGAATAATGGCCCGGCAGCCCGCGGATCACTTCATCGCGGTCGAAATTGCCCGCGACATGGCCCATGGCGCGATGGGTGTGGAAATCGTGACCGTCCCAGCTCGTGATGCCTGCGGCTTCCTGACCGCGATGCTGGAGGGCGTGAAGGCCGAGCGCCACGATGGCCGATGCGGTTTCAGCGTTGGAAACGCCGAAAACGCCGCATTCCTCGCGCAGCTTGTCGTCGTCGAAAGGATGTGTCGTCAACATGGGTGTGAGCGGGTCCATAACCGATCCTGTCGGTCCCCATAAGGGGCGCCGTTGCCGCGCATATAGTCACTCCCATGTCATTTGTCGCCTGTCTGGCATAAAAAACCTTGGGCGGTTTCCGCCGACGGCCATGTTATAACGGGGAAAGCCCCCACTGGCGTTACGCGAAAGGCGCGTCTAAGACACTGCCCGATGCATCGTTTCGCCAATCCCGCCCGCTTTTTGAAGATCGCACGGCCGTTGACGGGCTGGCTGTTCTGGCCCGGCCTGTCACTGATACTGGCGGGATGTTTCTGCGGCCTGTTCGTCACGCCCGCCGACTATCTTCAGGGAGAGACGGTCCGTATCCTCTATATCCATGTGCCCGCCGCCTGGCTGGGCATGGCGGGTTGGAGCGGGATCGCCGTTGCGGCGCTCATGCAACTGGTCTGGCGGCATCCGCTCGCTTCCATCGCGGGGCGGGCGATCGCCTCGCCGGGGGCGCTGTTCACGGCCATCTGCCTTGCCACCGGGTCGATCTGGGGACGGCCCACCTGGGGAACATGGTGGGAATGGGACGGGCGGATGACGTCCATGCTGGTGCTGCTGTTCCTCTACCTTGGCTATATCGCGCTCGCCAATGCCAGCGCGCGGCAGGGGCAGGGGCAGGGGGGCGTCAGCGCTGCGACCGCCATTTTCGGGCTGGTGGGCGCGATCAACATTCCGATCATCAATCGGTCGGTTGTGTGGTGGAACAGCCTGCATCAGGGGCCAAGCATCACGCTGCGCGGGTCGAGCATCGACGGGTCGCTGCTATGGCCGCTGGGGCTGACGTTCCTGGGATTCAGCCTGCTTTTCGGCGCCATCGTGCTGATGCGGATGCGGACCATGCTGGCGCGCAACAAGATAGAGGCGCGGATGCAGCGTCTGGCGCGGGGATAGGTCAATGAACCAATGGGCTTTTGTAGCGGCCGCCTATGCGCTTGCCCTGTTCGCGACCGCAACGGTCATCGTCCTGAGCTGGCGCGCCATGCGCGAGGCGGAGGGGCAAGCGGAGGACAGGCCCCGCCCATGAAGGCCAAGCATCAACGATTGATCCTGGCGCTGGCCGCGCTGGCCGCGCTGATCGGCGCGGGCCTGCTGGCGGCGTCGGCGCTCAAGGACGAGGCGGCCTATTTCTATGCGCCCGCCGACGTGAAGGCCAAGGGCGTCGAGCCGGGCAAGGCGATCCGGCTGGGCGGGATGGTCGTCAAGGGCAGCCTCAGGCGCGCGGCGGACGGCGTCACGATCCATTTCGACGTGACGGACGGCAAGGCGCGCGTGCCCGCGATCTTCAGCGGCATCGCGCCGGACCTGTTCCGCGAAGGATCGGGCGTCGTGGCCGAAGGGGCTTTCGACACGAAGGGCACTTTCGTCGCCACCAACCTGCTCGCCAAGCATGACGAACGCTATATGCCGCGCGAGCTTGAGGGAATGCAATATGACGAGAAAACCCATCAGATGAAGGCCGGGCAATGATCGCGGAGGCCGGACTTGCCGCGCTGTGGCTGGCGGCGGCGCTCGCGCTGCTGCAACTGGTGCTGGTCGTCTTCGGTCTGGCGGGGCGCAAGGAGGAATTGCTGGGAGCCGTGCGGCCGGTGGCGGTGTCTCAGGGGCTTTTGACGCTGCTCGCTTTCCTGTCGCTGATCCTGTTGTTCCTGCGGTCGGACATGTCGGTGATGCTGGTCGTTACCAACAGCCATTCGATGAAGCCGTGGCTCTACAAGTTCGCCGGAACGTGGGGCAATCATGAAGGATCGATGCTGCTCTGGGTGACGGTGATGGGTGCCGCCGGGAGCGCCGTCGCGCTGTTCGAGCGGGCGCTGGGGCGGAGCACCCATATGGCGACGCTGGGCGCACAGGCGGCGATCAGCCTCGGTTTCTATGCGTTCCTGCTGTTTTCTTCCAATCCCTTCGCCCGGATCGACCCGCCCGCAGCCGATGGGCAGGGGCTGAACCCGCTGTTGCAGGATCCCGGCCTCGCCTTCCATCCGCCGACGCTGTATCTCGGCTATGTCGGACTTTCGGTCGCTTTTTCCTTTGCATTGGGCGCTTTGCTGACGCGGCAGGTGGACGCCGCCTTTGCGCGGGCGATGCGGCCATGGGTGCTGGCGGCATGGGTGATGCTGACGCTGGGGATCACGGCGGGCAGCTATTGGGCCTATTATGAGCTGGGCTGGGGCGGCTGGTGGTTCTGGGACCCGGTGGAGAACGCCTCGCTGATGCCGTGGCTGGCGGCGACCGCCCTGCTGCACTCGGTAACGGTGCTCGCGACGCGCGACGCCTTGCGGGCATGGACGTTGATGCTGGCGGTCATCGCCTTTTCCATGTCGATGGTGGGCACTTTCCTGGTCCGGTCGGGCATATTGACGAGCGTCCATGCCTTCGCCGTCGATCCGGAGCGCGGGACGTTCATCCTCGCCTTGCTGGCGATCTATATCGGGGGTGCGTTCGCGCTGTTCGGCTGGCGGATCGGGGCGGTGCGGGAAGGCGCGCCCTTCGAACTGGTCAGCCGCGAAACGATGCTGGTGGTCAACAACCTGCTGCTTTCGGTCATATTGGGACTGGTGCTGATCGGGACGCTTTATCCGCTGCTGACGGAGGCGTTCGGGCACAAGGTTTCCGTGGGCGCGCCCTATTTCGACCGGATGGCAGGTCCCATTGCGCTGGTCCTGATGATCGCCATGGCGGCGGGACCGTTGACGCGCTGGCGGCGGGACCGGTTTCGCGCCGTCGCCGGACGTTTGCTGATACCCGCGGCCGTCGCGCTCGTCACGCTTGCGCTCGTCGTGGCGCTGGCATGGGGGCGGATCGGCATCCTGCCCCTGGCGGGGCTGGTGATCGCCGTGGCGGTGGCCGTGGGGAGCGTCGCGCCGCTATGGAAGCGGAACCTGCGACGCACGCCGCTTTTCACCTGGGGCATGGTGATCGCGCATCTGGGCTGTGCGGTCAGTCTGGGCGGCATGGCCTCCGATTCCGCCTTCACGGTGGAAAAACTGGCGGCCGCGCGTCCCGGCGACACGATCGAAACGGCGGGATGGGCGTTGCGCTTCACGCGGATCATGCCGATCGCGGGCGACAACTGGACCGCGTTGCAGGCGGACATGACGGCGAGCCGGGACGGCGGCGGCGCGGTCGAACTTCATCCGCAGTCGCGCTTTTTCGCCTCCCCGCCGACCACCACGACCGAAGCCGCGCTGCTGACCCGCTGGAACGGGCAGCTTTATGTCGTGCTGGGGCAGGAAACCGGCGATGGACGGTGGCAGGTCCGGGTCTGGTGGAAGCCCTTCGTCACATTCATCTGGCTTGGCGGGATCATGATCGCCCTGGGCGGCGCGCTGGCGCTGGTCGGGCGCGAGCGGCGCGGATGGCTGATGAAATGGCGGGCGAGGGCGGCGGCATGAGGAAGATGCTGATCTGGTTGCCGCTGGTCCTGTTCCTGGGCTTTTTCGGCCTGTTCGCGAGCGGGCTGCTCAAGCCCGACGATCGCGTCATCTCGTCGAAGATGGTGGGGAGGCCCTTGCCCGCCTTCACGCTCCCCGCCGCCGCCAGCGACCGTCCGCCTCTGGCGAGTTCTCAGCTTGCGACCGGCAAGCCGCGCCTGCTCAACATCTTCGCGAGCTGGTGCCTGCCCTGCGCCGCGGAAGCGCCGCAGCTCATGGCGTTGAAGCGGGCGGGGGCGGAGATCGACGCCATCGCCATCCGCGACGCGCGCGCCGACGTGGATGCTTTCCTGCGCCGCTATGGCAATCCCTATGCCCGCATCGGTCTTGACGCCCGCAGTGCGGTGCAGATCGCGATGGGGTCTTCGGGCGTGCCGGAAACCTTCGTGATCGATGGCAAGGGACAGATCGCCTATCAGCATATCGGCGACATCCGGGCCGATGACGTGCCGATGATCCTCGACCGGCTGAGAAGCGCACAATGAGGGGATTGCTGGCCGTCATGCTCTTGCTGGCGAGCGCGCCTGCGCTGGCACAGTCCGCCTTGCCGCCCGCGCCCTATGCGGACCGGCAGATCGATGACCCGGCGCTGGAAAGGAAGGCGCGGGGGCTGATGGAGACGATTCGCTGCCTCACCTGCCAGAGCCAGTCCATCGCGGACAGCAACGCCAGCATGGCGGGCGACATGCGCTCGGAAATCCGCCAACGGATCATGGCAGGCGAAACGCCGGAGCATATTCGCGCCTGGCTGATCGAACGCTATGGCGATTGGGTGAGCTATGAACCGACGGCCGCGCCGATCCTGTGGCCGCTTTGGGCCGCGCCGGCGGTGCTTCTGTTCCTGGGGCTGTTGCTGCTGCGGGCGCGAATCAAGCGGAGGAAGCGGCCATGACGGGATGGGTGATCGCCGCCGGCCTCGCGCTGCTCGTGGTGCTTGTTCTTTTCTATGCCGTTTCCATTCCCAGGACGGCACGGGAGATAACCGCCGCCGCCTTGTTGATCGGGCTGGCGGGTTACGCCTGGCAAGGGCATCCCGGTCTTGCGGGAACGCCCCGGAAGTCCGCAGGCGCGCAGGCAGTATCGTTCGACGAGGAGCTGGCCGAACAAAGGCGGGCGCTGGCCGAACGCTACGGCCCTGCCGGGCAATGGCTGATGATGTCCGATGGCCTGGGACGCCAGGGCAAGCGCAAGGAAGCCGCCAATGTCCTGCTTTCCGGACTGCGCCAGACGCCGGACGACCCCAATCTCTGGCTTGGCCTTGGCAATGCGCTGGTCGCGCACGCCGACGGCGTCGTCTCCCCCGGCGCGGAGTTCGCCTATCGCCGCGCCATGGCCGTTGATGAAAAGGCGATCGCGCCGCGCTTCTTCTATGGACTGGCGCTGGCCAGAAGCGGCCAGTTGCGGCGCGCCCGCGCGCTTTGGGCGCCTTTGGCGGAAACGCTGCCGGAAGGCAGCACGCTCAAGGCGGAACTGAAGGTCAATATCGGACGTATTGATGCCCTGCTTGCATCGGAAGGCGCGCGTCCCGAATAGGAGCAGCCGGCGCGGAAGGCGCATTGCGCGGGTGAAAGAGGCGTGATAGGGGCCGGCGGTTTGAGGCATAAAGAGGTCGCCTCCGTGGCGCAGGTGTCGAAAAAAACATGACCACTCGGCGTTCCCTTCATGGCTGAACAGACAGGCCCCGATGCAGTGATCGCAGCGGACGGGGAAGAGCAGGGCCACGGCCATGCCCGGCAAAAGGCGACGGCAAAGCTGGTCGTGGGCGCCATCGGCATCGTCTTCGGCGACATCGGCACCAGCCCGCTTTACGCATTCCGCGAAACCTTCGCGGGGCATCATCATCTCGATCTCGACCCGGATCACATTTTGGGCGTCATCAGCCTGATGTTCTGGTCCATGATGCTGGTCGTGACGCTGAAATATGTCTCGATCATCATGCGGGCGGACAACAAAGGCGAAGGCGGCAGCCTGGCGCTGCTGGCGCTGATAAACGGCCAGACCAAGACGCCGCGCTGGTCGAGCGGTATCGTCCTGCTGGGGGTTTTCGCAACAGCCCTGTTCTATGGCGATTCGATGATTACGCCCGCCGTGTCGGTGCTGTCGGCGGTGGAAGGGCTTGCCGTCTATAATCCGGGATTCGGCCCGGCCATTCTGCCCGTGGCGGTGCTGATCCTGCTCGGCCTGTTCTGGATTCAGGGATGGGGGACCAGCCGGGTCGCAACCCTGTTCGGGCCGATCATGCTGTTCTATTTCGTGACCATCGCGACATTGGGCGTCATCAGCATCATAAAGACGCCAGGGATCGTCTTTGCGCTGAACCCTTATTGGGCGCTGATGTTCTTCGTGACCGATCCGCTTCCGGCCTTTCTCGCGCTGGGGTCCGTGGTGCTGGCGGTGACGGGGGCGGAGGCGCTCTATGCCGATATGGGGCATTTCGGGCGCAGTCCGATCCGGGTGTCGTGGCTGGCCTTCGTGCTTCCCGCGCTGATGCTGAACTATATGGGGCAAGGCGCGCTGCTGTTCCGCGAAGGCGCGGCGGCGCTGCACAGCCCCTTCTACCATCTCGCCCCGCAATGGGCGCAGTTGCCGCTGGTGGGGCTGGCCACCATGGCCGCGATCATCGCCAGTCAGGCGGTGATATCCGGCGCGTTCTCGGTCACGCAGCAGGCTATTCAACTCGGTTTCATGCCGCGCCTGCGGATCGCGCATACCAGCGCGTCCACGGCGGGACAGATCTACATCCCCCTCGTCAACTGGGGGCTGATGATCATGGTCATCCTGCTGGTGCTGGTGTTCCAGACATCGTCCAACCTGACGGCGGCCTATGGCATCGCGGTGACGGGCGCGATGTTCATCGACAATCTGCTGCTGACGGTGGTGCTGTTCCGCCTGTGGCATTGGCGCTGGTATTATGCCGCGCCGGTGCTGGCGGTGTTCTTTATCGTGGACGGCGCCTATCTGGCGGCGAACCTGACGAAGGTGCCGGACGGCGGGTGGTTCCCGCTATTGATCGGCTTCGTGGTGTTCACGCTGCTCACCACCTGGTCGCGCGGGCGCAAGCTGATGCAGGACCGCCTGCGGGAGGCGGCGATGCCGATCCCCGTGTTCGTGGCGTCGGCCGCCAACAGCGCGGTCAGGGTGCCGGGGACGGCGGTGTTCATGACTTCGACGCCCGATGGCGTGCCCCATGCGCTGCTGCATAACCTCAAGCACAACAAGGTGCTGCATGAGCGGGTCATCCTGCTGACCGTCAAAATCAAGGATGTGCCGGTGGTCGAGGATGACGGAAGGTGCAAGCTGGAAGAGCTGGGCCACGGCTTCTTCCGCATGGTGCTGCAATATGGGTTCATGCAGGAGCCGGACGTGCCGGCGGCGCTCAAGAACGTCAGCGGCTGCGGGCAGGCGTTCAAGATGATGGACACCAGCTTCTTCCTGGCGCGGCAGACGCTGTTGCCGTCAGCCAAGCCGGGTATGCCGCTGTGGCGGGAAAAGATCTTCGCCTGGATGCTGCGAAATGCGGAAAGCGCGATGGAATTCTTCCGCTTGCCGACCAATCGCGTGGTCGAGCTAGGCAGTCAGGTAGAAATCTGATGGGAAGGGGCGCAGCCGGAAAGGCGGCGCCCCGATGATCCGTCAGGCCGCGTCGCGGTCGTTGCCGATTTCCACGAGTTGACCGCCGTTGATGGCGATCTTCTTGGGCTTCATGGCTTCGGGGACTTCGCGGACCAGTTCGATGATGAGCAGGCCGTCCGCCAGGTCCGCTTTCTCCACCCGCACGAAATCGGCGAGTTCGAAGCGGCGCTCGAAGCTGCGGTTGGCAATGCCGACATGCACGAACTTGGCGCGGTCGGTCGGCTGCGTTTCCTCCTTGCGGCCGGACACCTGGAGCAGGTTCTGCTGCGCGGTGATCTCCAACTCGTCGGAGCGGAAGCCCGCGACGGCGAGGGTCACGCGATAGCGATCCTCCGACAGGCGTTCGATGTTGAAGGGCGGATAATTGTCGCCCTGCTGCAACCGGGCGTTGTTTTCGATGAGGTCGAAAAGACGATCGAAGCCGACGGTCGAGCGGCGATAGGGGGTAAGGTCAAAACCACGCATTGTCATAATCTCCCAAAGAGCAGAATGAACATGCCGGACCCGGAAAACGGCGTCCCGCGATACTATGTCCGGTCCCTGATGGCGGCCGGACAGACGCGATATGGTTCGGCGGAACGGGGTTTCAAGGGGAGGGAAAGACAGGAAATTTCCCCTTCGACACCGCAATGCCGCGCAGGATGCAGCATTGTGTTGCGCGGTTGATGGCTATACCCGAACCCGCCATAGCAAAAGTGCCCGGATCGCGTTTCCACGATCCGGGCACTGATGGACGATTTCTCGCCTCCCCCTTGGTCTGCCTCAACTCTTTTCTTAGCCCCCTAAGCTCGAAAAGAGGAAGCAGGATCCCTGAACCACGGCCTTGTTTACCTGTGCTTCGATTGCTTTGCTATGGCGGCCGAGCGTTGCTGTCACGGCCTATTTCCGCACCGCTGTGATTTTGTCCTGCACCCTGTGGCCGCGTTGCAACAATGCGGCAATGCTTGCCGTGGGGCCATAGCCTGCTAGAGGAGCGGACAGGCAATTTCCAAGGGGCCGTCCGCGCCGTCATGATTCTATCCCGATACGAACGCATGATCGCCAAGCGTTACCTGCTGCCCGGCAAGGGCGAGGGCTTCATCTTCCTGGTCGCGGGGATCAGCCTGGTCGCGGTGATGCTGGGAGTCGCGGCTCTCATCATCGTCATGAGCGTGATGAACGGCTTCCGCGCGGAGCTGTTCGACAAGATCGTGGGGCTGAACGGCCACGCGGTCGTGCAGGGCTATGGCGGGCGGCTGCCGGACTGGCAGAGCATATTGAAGCAGGCGAAGGATACCCCCGGCGTCACCAGCGCCACGCCGATGATCGAACAGCCATTGCTGTCGACCTTTCAGGGGCGGGTCGAGGCGGTGCTGGTGCGCGGCATGGCCGTGCCCGACATCCGCGGCAATGCGACGCTGAAGGGCAAAGTGCTGGCGGGGAGCCTCAACAACCTGACCGCGGGCAGCGACAAGGTGGGGATCGGGTCACGGCTGGCGGAGAATCTGGGCATCCAACTGGGTGACAGCATCACCATCATCAACCCGGCGGGGCGCTCGACGCCGTTCGGCACGGTGCCCCGGCAAGTTTCCTATCAGGTCGCGGCGATCTTCGAGGTCGGTGTCTATGATTATGACAAGGCGTTCGTGGTCATGCCGATCGAGGATGCGCAGACGCTGCTGCTGCTGGGCGACGTGGTCGGCATGATCGAGATCGAGACGGTGAACCCCGACAAGGTAGGCGCGATCCTGGAGCCGCTGGCCGCGAAGGTCGCGGGCCGCGCGGTCATCAACGACTGGCGGCAGATGAACGCGTCGCTGTTCGAGGCGCTGGCGGTGGAGCGCGTGGCGATGTTCGTGGTGCTGTCCATCATCGTGCTGGTGGCGGTGTTCAATATCCTCTCCTCCCTCATCATGCTGGTGCGCGCCAAGACGCGGGACATCGCGATATTGCGGACCATGGGAGCAAGCCGGGGCGGTCTGGTCAAGATCTTCATGACGGTGGGCGTCACCATCGGCGCGCTGGGCATGGCGGCGGGCATGGTGTTAGGCTTCACCTTCCTTTTCTTCCGGCAGGCGGTGGTGAACGCGATCCAGTTCGTGACGGGGCAGAATCTGTGGGACCCGTCGATCCGGTTCCTCACCGAATTGCCGTCCAAGCCCGATCCGGTGGAAATCACCATCATCTGCCTGATGGCGCTGATCTTCAGCTTCCTTGCGACGCTCTATCCCGCGTTCAAGGCCGCCAATACCGATCCCGTGCAGGTGCTGCGTTATGAATGACGTTCTAAAGGTCACGGGGCTGACGCGCAGCTTCACGCAGGGCGGCGTCACCATCGAGGTGCTGCGCGGCGTCGACCTGAACGTGGGGCCGGGGGAGATCGTGGCGCTGCTGGGGCCGTCGGGATCAGGCAAGTCCACCATGTTGCAGGCAGTGGGGCTGCTGGAGGGCGGCTTCGACGGGTCGATCCGCATCGGCGGCGAGGAAGCGGCGAAGCTGGACAATGACGGGCGGACGCGGCTGCGGCGCGATGCGCTGGGCTTCGTCTATCAGTTCCATCACCTGCTGCCGGATTTCAACGCGGTCGAGAATGTGATCCTGCCGCAGGTGATCCGCGATGTGGAAATGGCGGCGGCGCGGGCGAGAGCGGAATTGCTGCTGACATCGCTGGGGCTGGGCCACCGGCTGGAGCATCGGCCGAGCCAGCTTTCGGGCGGCGAGCAGCAACGCGTGGCGGTGGCGCGCGCGCTGGCGAACCAGCCCGCCCTGGTACTGGCGGACGAGCCGACCGGCAATCTGGACGAGCGGACGGCGGATGTGGTGCTGGCGGAGTTCCTGCGGCTGGTGCGGGGGGAAGGCTCCGCCGCTCTCGTGGCGACGCATAATGAGCGGCTGGCGCAGAAAATGGACCGGGTGGTGCGGCTGCATGAAGGGCGGCTGGAGGAAGATGCGGGAGGAGCGGCGGCCTGATCCGGCTGTCATTTGTGGCTGTTTTGGGCCATTTTCCGCCATTCAATGCCCGCCATCCCAGCGAAAGCTGGGATCTCACTTGGGCTTCGTCCGCGCCCTAGAAGAGAGATCCCAGCTTTCGCTGGGATGACGGAGGAGTGCGGGAATCCACTCAAACCCGCCATTCACTTCGCCAGCGCGGCGAGGCGGTCGAGGCCGATGGCGTTCACGGCGGCTTTCAGTTCGTCGATATTGGCGACGGTGCCGTTGGCCTCCACCATGAAACGGTTGGCGAGGGTGGTGCCGAATTTGCCATGGCGGCTCTCATTGTCCCATTCCTCCGTCACGATGCGGCCATCGACGGTTTGGGTCTTCTCATAGCCGGTGGCGGTCTGCTTGCTGGACTGGACGTTAAGCGCCGCGCCCAGGCCCGCAAAGGCTCCGGCGGCGGCCATGTCGGTCAGTTCGAGGCGGATGTCATCCTCCCCGGCGGTATAGCGCGCGCTGGCGCGGGCACCCGCCGACATGCCGCTGCTTTCGATCTCGGTGCGGGTGAAGCGGCCGATCTTTTCGGGGAGCATCGCTTGCAAGGCGGCGGGGGCGATGGCGGCGGACGTGCCGTTCTTCGCGGCGTCCTCCATCTTCCGGGCGGCGGTTTCCATCTGCTTGCTGGCGGCGTCGAGCTTGCCGAGGTCGACCTTGCCCACGCCGGGGACGGTCATTTCGCCGCTGACCGTGGACGGACCATAGCCGCCGCTGAACATCGTGCCGAAGGGTCGCGCCAGCGCGCCCGCGACGATGAAGAGGATCGCGGCGGCGACGATGGTGACGATGGTGTAGACCAGCGCCTTGTCCTCCGGCGCTTTCATCAGGCGCGGCAGGCCGAGATAGAGGAGATAGAGGCTGTAGAGCCCAAGGATGCCGAGGATCGAGAGCGAAGGCACCAGCGAGAAAATGCCCGCGAGCCAGCCCGCCGTGCCGGAATAGGCGGCGACCTTGAATGCTTTCACCCTGTCCTTCCGCCCGCCGAACTGGGGCGCGAGGAAATCGATGATGAGCGCGAGGACGAAGAGCCCGATCAGCGCGAAGACATAATGGGCGATCGCCATGCTGATCGCGCCCACGAGCGACGGGCGGAACGTGACGCCAAGCGCGCCATAGCCGAAAATCTGGCCGCCGATGAGCGCGGCGAGCGGCGGGATGGCCGCCAGGATCAGCACATAGCCGGTGAAGATGCCGCCGATGGTCGCCGGTTCGGCGTCTATGACCGGCCATTCTTCCCTGGGCTTGAGGATGATCGCCTTTGCCCTGGCGGCGATGCTGGGCGGGGTGGAAACCGGGTTCACGTCCGTCATGTGGCATTCTCCCTGTTCGTTACGGGGATAGGATCAATTTCGGATGCATAACGCAAGCGCTATCTGCCTTAATTATCCCCAGCTTTCGATGATGAGGGCTGGCATCGAATCGGGGAGGGTGCATAATGCCGCGATGCCTCACGCCGGTTTCGTTCCCCTTCGCATATTGTCGTCCTTCACCATGCTGGAAGGGGCGATCGATCCCAAGAAGATCGCCAAGCAAGCCAAGGCGCTGGGCTTTCCGGCGGCGGCGATCACGGACCGGAACGGGCTTTACGGGTCCATGGCTTTTTCCGACGCCTGCAAGAGCGAAGGGGTGCAGCCGATCATCGGCGCGATGCTGGGCGTGCAGCGGCCGGGGCGGCCGCTCAATGCGCCTGCGGTGCATGACTGGCTCACGCTCTACGCCCAGGATGCCAAGGGCTATGACAATCTCTGCGCTTTGGTGTCGATGGCGCATCTCGACCGGCCGGTGGAGGAGGTGCCGCATGTCACGCTGGAGGCGATGGAAGGGCGGACGGATGGCCTGATCGCGCTGACGGCAGGGGGCGAGGGTGCTATTGCCCGCCTGTTCGCGGAAGACCAGCCGGATGCGGCGCTCGCCTATGTCGAACGGCTGGAGGCGCTGTTCCCCGACCGGCTCTATGTCGAAATTTGCCGGCGGCTGGACCCCGTGGAGGGCAAGGCGGAGCCGGATCTGCTCGACATGGCCTATGCGCGCGATCTGCCGTTGGTGGCGACCAACCCGACCTGCTTTGCCGAGCCGCATTTCCATGAGGCGCACGACGTGATGCTGTGCATCGCCGACAGCGCCTATGTGGAGACGCCCGACCGGCGGACCAGTTCGCCCGATGCCTGGATGAAGCCGGCGGCCGAGATGAAGCGGCTGTTCGAGGATTTGCCCGAAGCGCTGGCGAACACGCTGGTCGTGGCGCAGCGCTGCGCGGTGGCCGCGCCCAAGCGCAAGCCGATCCTCCCCAGCCTCGCGGGCGATATCGAGGGTGAGGCGCGGATGCTGCGCGAACAGGCGAGTGCGGGGCTGGAGGCGCGGCTTGAGAAACTGGGCATCGTCGACGAGGAAGCGCGCAAGCCCTATTTCGATCGGCTGACGTTCGAGACGGACATCATCGTCCAGATGGGCTTTCCCGGTTACTTCCTGATCGTCGCCGACTTCATCAAATGGGCGAAGTCGCATGACATTCCGGTGGGACCGGGGCGCGGATCGGGCGCGGGGTCGGTGGTGGCCTGGGCGCTGACGATCACGGATCTCGATCCGTTGCAGCTTGGCCTGCTGTTCGAACGCTTCCTGAACCCGGAACGCGTGTCGATGCCGGACTTCGACATCGACTTCTGCGAAACGCGGCGCGGCGAGGTGATCCGTTACGTCCAGAATAAATATGGCGCGGACCATGTGGCGCAGATCATCACCTTCGGAAAGTTGAAGGCGCGCGCGGTGCTCAAGGATACGGGGCGTGTGCTCCAGATGAGCTATGGGCAGGTGGACCGGCTCGCCAAGCTGGTGCCCAACCATCCGACCGATCCCTGGACGCTGGAACGATCCCTGAACGGCGTGTCCGAGTTCCGGGCGGAATATGACAATGACGGGCAGGTTCGGCGGCTGATCGACTATGCGATGAAGCTGGAAGGCTTCCCGCGCCATAGCTCCACCCATGCGGCGGGCGTGGTGATTGGGGACAGGCCCCTGAGTCAGTTGGTGCCGCTCTATCGCGATCCGCGATCCGATATGCCGGTGACGCAATTCGACATGAAATATGTCGAAGGGGCGGGGCTGGTGAAGTTCGACTTTCTCGGCCTCAAGACGCTGTCGGTGTTGCAGAAAGCCGTGCAGTTGCTGGCCGCGCGGGGCGTGGAAGTCGATCTCGACGGCCTGAGCTGGGACGATCCGGCGGTCTACGACCTGCTCCAGCGCGGCGACACGGTGGGCGTGTTCCAGTTGGAATCGGAGGGGATGCGGAAAACCCTTGCCGCCGTCCGTCCGACCAATTTCGGCGACATCATCGCGCTGGTGTCGCTCTATCGCCCCGGCCCGATGGACAACATCCCGATGTTCGGCCGTCGCAAGAACGGGCAGGAAGAGATTGAATATCCTCATATTCTTCTGAAACCGATCCTCGAAGAAACCTACGGCATCTTCGTCTATCAGGAACAGGTGATGCAGGCCGCGCAGATATTGGCGGGCTACTCGCTGGGCGACGCGGACCTGCTGCGCCGCGCCATGGGCAAGAAGATCAAGGCGGAGATGGACGCGCAGCGCGCCCGCTTCGTGGAGGGCTGCGCCAGGAGCGACATCAAGCCCGCCAAGGCCAATGAGTTGTTCGACTTGATCGACAAGTTCGCGGGCTATGGTTTCAACAAGAGCCATGCGGCGGCTTATGCCTTGCTCGCCTATCAGACGGCGTGGCTCAAGGCGCATTATCCGGCGGAGTTCTATGCCGGGTCGATGGCGTTCGATATCCACCTGACCGACAAGCTGACCGTGTTCGTGGACGATATGCGGCGCATGGGGCTGACCTGCCTGGCGCCTGACATCAACCGGAGCGAGGCGGATTTCTCGGTCGAGGCGGTGGAGGTTGAGGGCGACGATCCGCGTCTGGGCTTTGCGGTGCGCTATGCGCTGGGCGGCCTCAAGGGCGTGGGCGAGAAGGCGATGGAACAGCTAGTCGAGGAACGGGAGGCGCGAGGGCCTTTCCAGTCGCTCGACGATTTCGCCGACCGGATCGAGCCGCGGATGCTCAACCGGCGGCAGTTGGAAAGCCTTGCGGCGGCGGGGGCGTTCGACGACATCCATGCCGATCGCGCGGGAGTTCATGCGGCGGCGGAGACGATCCTGACCGTGGCGGCGAGCAATGCCGAGGCGCGGGCGAGCGGGCAGGGCGGATTGTTCGGCGGGGAGGAGACTCCCCATGCCGATGTCCGCATCCCGCCGCATCAGACATGGTCCACGGCGGACCGCATGGCGCAGGAGAAGGAGGCGTTCGGCTTCTATTTTTCGGCGCATCCGGTGGATCGTTACCGGCATCTGGCCGATGCGCGCGGGGCGAAAAGCTACGGCGCGATCTGTTCGGAGCCGGTGGCCGAAGGCGGGCGCATCAATGGCGTGATGGCGGCGATGGTCGAGGATGTGCGCTGGCGCGAGACGAAGCGCGGGGCGCGCTATGCGGCCGCGACCTTCTCCGACAATAGCGGGCAGTTTCAGGCGAGCTGCTTCGACGAGGATGCGTGCAAGGCCATCGAGGACATGGCGCGGGAAGGCGATTGCGCACTGTTGATGGTGGAACTGGATCGGCTGCCGGGTGAGGAAACGCCGCGCGTCACGGTCCGGGGCGTCGAACCTTTCCGGCAGCTTGCCAATGCGTCGCGGATGGAATTGACCGTGGATGCCAGCGACCCGATGGGCGTGGCGGCACTGGCGCAACTATTGTCGCGGGCGCGAGGCGGACGGAGCGAGGTGTTCCTGCGCGCGCCGGTGCGGGACGGAAAGGCGGCGCGGATTTTCTTGGGCGACGACTATGCCATCGGCGCGGATCAGGTGGACGCGATTGCGCTGATTCCGGGGCTTGCGATCCATGCCTTCGAGCGGATGGAGCCGAAGGCGGACGGTTACAGGGCGCGCAACCGGCGGCCGGGGTTGCGACTGGTTGGTTAGATATGCGGGTGGCGGGAAATGGCCAGTTACGGACATTCAACTTCCGTCATCCAGCGAAAGCTGGGATCTCATTTAGGCTTGGTTGCGCCCTAAGAAAGAGAGATGCCGGCTTTTGCGGGCATGACGACCGGGGGGGGGATGTCCGCTAACCACCCATATCATAGTCGCTAAAAAGCCCGGCTCTCCTGGAAAAGCCGGGCTTTTTCCATTCGGTCGCCGCGCGATCAGAGAATCTGGCAGGCGTCCTCGAACTTGAGGCGGGGGAGGCGGTCGAAGGGTTCGTCGATGCCATGGCCCAATGTGCAGAGGAAGTTGGACTGGATCTCAGTCCCCGCGAAGAAATCCGCGTCCAGCGCCGCATTGTCGAAGCCCGACATCGGCCCGCAATCCAGGCCCAGCGCCCGCGCCGCCAGCATCAGATAGCCGCCTTGCAAGGTCGCGTTGCGGAAAGCGGTTTCCTGCTTCACCTTTTCGTCGCCGAACCAGTGCTGCGCGCCGGGATTGTGCGGAAAGAGTTCGGGGATCTTCTTCGCGAAGTCGAGATCCTGCGCGATGATGACGATGGCGGGCGCGTCAACGCTCTTGGCGGCGTTGGCCGCCGACATATGTTTGGCGGCGCGGGCCTTGGCTTCCGCGCTGGTGCAGAAGACGAAGCGGGCAGGCGACACATTGGCCGAGGTCGGACCCATTTTCAGCAGATCGTAAATCCGGCGCCAGATGCTGTCGGGCAGCACTTCCTTGCGCCACTGGTTGCGCGAGCGGGCGGAAAGGAAAAGCTGGGAAAGCGTGGCATCATCAAGCTGATCGGGCATGGCTGGTTTCTCCTGCCTTGGGAAGGACGGCGCCCCTCTTAGCCGTGGGAGCCGGCGCAAGGATAGGGGCCGTGGCGATAAAGGCGATGGACCGCATGAAAAACGATCGATGCCCCACCCCCCTTCGGAGGCGCGATCAGCCGCAACGTTTGCGGCTCAGCCGCGTAGAGAAAAGAATTATTGCGATGGAAAAGATTAGCGCGGATGGTGCGGTGACGGGAGGGCGCGCTCAACCATCATCGTTCGTCGCCGGGCGCAGGATGGCGGCATGCGATCAGTTGTGGGTCATACAGGGGGCAGAGATTGAAGCATGAGGGATGAAGTCTTCGAGTTCAAGAGGGAGCGGATATTGCAGGAAGCCGTTCCCCTTTTTGCCGAACGCGGTTTCCAGAGCGTCAGCATCGATATGATCGCCAAGCAGTTGCACGTCACGAAACCCTTCATCTATACTTATTTCGAAAATAAACATGCCTTGCTCGAAGCGATCTTCGAACGCATCAGCCAGTTGTTCCTGACCGGCGTGGAAGGCGTATTCGCGG
>Ga0180223_1001113_pt1 | contig 22642 bp, 28 predicted proteins | sample eDN5th30CKraftOP_FD_151337 | JGI IMG/M metagenome (GOLD analysis project Ga0180223, IMG submission 151337) | Enriched Organic Plus compost microbial communities from Emeryville, California, USA - eDNA 5th pass 30_C Kraft OP (version 2) (version 2) ... | reverse complement strand
GTCGACATATGGGTCAACCTGGCCGGAGTGGTCGCGGCGCCCGCGCCGATCACGCAGGTGACGGAGGACGTGCTGGACCGCCTGATCGCGATCAACCTCAAAGGCGTTTTTTGGGGCTGCGCGGCCGCCGCCCGGATCATGGAGCGGCAGGGGTCCGGCTCCATCATCAACGCCTCATCGGCGGGTGCGGACGTCCCCGCGGAAGGCATCTCGGTCTATGCGCTGACCAAGGCGGCGGTCAACATGATCACCAGGACGCTGGCGACCGAAGTCGGCCCGAGCGGGGTGCGCGTGAACAGCGTCGCGCCCGGCTTCATCGATACGCCGATGGTGACATATCGCTTTCGCCGGCCCGATGGATCGATCGATACCGACGCGCGTGCCGCGCTGTTTGCAAGCCGCGCCGAAACCGCCGCGCTGCGCCGGATCGGCGAGCCGCGCGATATCGCCCTGACGATCCTCTACCTCGCCAGCGATGCCAGCGCGTTCGTTACCGGCCAGGTGCTTCGTCCCAACGGCGGATCGGTGATGCCGTGACCGACATCCGATCGCCCCATTCAACGCTCTGATCGAAGGAAGTCACATGGAATTGGGATTGCTGTACGAGTTCAACGTCGCGCAACCTTGGGCAGGCGAGCATCCGTGGGGCCAACGTACCGCGGAACGGCAGGTCTATCGCGAATGTATCGAACAGATCGTCGCGGCGGACAAGGTAGGCTTCAAGACCGTGTGGTGCGTCGAACATCACTTCCGTGAAAACCGGTCGCACATGCCCGCCAATGAAGTCGTCCTGGGCGCGCTGTCGCAAGTCACGAAGAATATCCAGCTGGGCTTCGGCGTGACGCTCGCGCCGCACGAATTCATCCATCCGGCCCGCCTTGCGGAAAAGGTGGCGACGGTGGACCTGCTGTCGGGCGGCCGGGTCCAGTGGGGCATCGGGCGGTCCACGCCGATGGAGCAGATCGCGTTCGGCGTCGATCAGGAAAAATCGAAGGACAAGATGCGCGCGGCCGCGCGCACCGTCGTGGGCATGTGGGAACAGCAATATTATGAGGAGCATAGCGAGTATCTCGACTTCCCCGCACGCATGGTCACGCCCAAACCCTATCAGTATCCGCACCCGCCGGTATGGATGGCCGCGGTTTCGGAAGGCAGCGCCGAAGCGGCGGGGCGCGACGGCCTGGGGCTGCTGTGTTTCAGCACGCTGACGCCGCTCGGCAAGCTCAAGCCCGTGATCGACGCCTATCGCGCGGCGCAGGCGGCGGCGACCGAGGATCTGACCAGCGTGCGCACCAACAAGGTCGGGGTCTACACGCTCGTCCATTGCACCGAATCCCGCGACAAGTTCGAACAGAACCGCCTGTGGGATTCGATGTGGTGGTGGTACAAGGGGTTGGCCGAGTTCACCCTGAAATGGGAGTTCGCGCACTTTTCCGAAGAGATGAAGAAGGCCACTTTCCCGTTGCTGGAAAAGCGCGCCAAGGGCGAGTTCGACCTGACCGAATTCGACAAGGAAGACATGGTGATTGTCGGGACGCCCGACGAATGCCTTGAAAAGTTCCTGAAATATGAGGCGATGGGCGTCGATCAGGTGCTTTGCTACATAAATTTCGGCTATTTGCCGCAGGAGGCGGTTCTCAACTGCATCGAACTGCTCGGCCGCCATGTGATCCCCGAGCTGGCGAAGCGCGGCGCCACCCGAATGGCCGGCGGACTGGCCCAATCCGTTCGGCAGGCTGAAAAGGACCTGACCGCCAACTGATCAATGGACGAACCATGATCCGGCGGCGTTCCGGTGTCGGGCCGTGGCACGTCCTTCCCCCGCTGCATCGATCGGTCCGATCTGGCGGGCGGTCGTGATTTCGGGGTGGTTCAGGCTGTTCGTTTCTTCGCCGATGGGGCATAACGCGCAACAGCCGAACCCACCGAAGCGGGCGCCCATCCGGCGAAGGCGAGCAGCGGGAGAGACGCGCCGACATGGAGACAGTGCAACGCCGCCCCCGATTGGTCGAGCTGCCCGGCAACAGGAAGAATCTCGCCAAATCAGGCACCCGTGCGCTCGATGTCCTCGAATTCGTGGCCCAGTGCCAGCGGCCCGTCCGCGCGGTCGAGGTGGCCAACGCGCTGCACCTTCAGCCGTCCAGCGCCGACCAATTGCTGAAGACATTGGTGGACTCCGGGTATCTGCTGTTCGAGCGGGACTATAAACACTATCTTCCCTCGCCCCGACTGATCCGGTTCAGCATGTGGCTGAGCGAATATTATTATGGTTCGGACAATCTCGTACGCCTGCTTTCGGCGCTCAGCCTGCGTTCGGGCGAATTGGTGACGCTGGCCGCGCCGCAGGGCGACGTGATGCAGATCGTGGATTTTGTCGACAGGCCGGAGGGACCGGACACGGTGCAGAAAGGCCTCAAGGTCGCGATGCTGCGCTCGGCGCTCGGGATCACCTATCTGGCATCGCTCAGCCGCCCCGATCTTCGCCACCTGCTCGCCCGCCTGGAGGCGGAGCAAGGCCATGCCGCGCTCCATATGGCGGAAACCAGCGCATGGATCGAAGATGTGCGCAAGAGGCGATATGCCAGCGGCGGACTAGGCGCGGGGAGTTCCGCCTGGTCCATCACCATGGCGTTGCCCAAGGCGCAGAATGAGACGTCGCTCGTTCTGGGCGTTTCGGGAGTGGAACGACGGATTCGGTCGAGGGAAGCGGAACTTGTTGAGATAATGCGTAATGCCATAGAGGAATTCCTGACGTAGCGGTCCCTGAAGCGATGAGCGGCCGTCACGCCTGGAATACCCAGAGCGTTTTTAGGCCGCCGCCGGCCTCCGGCTGATGCGATCGCCGAACGCGGTCGTCAGCGCGGACAGCAGGATGAGCGAACCGCCGGCGAGCGCGGCGAGGCCCGGCCGCTCGCCGAACAGCAGCAGGCCCACCACCGTCACCAGCGGCAGGCGCAGATAGTCGAGGGGCATGAGCGAGGCCGCGCCCTGCAGGCTGAGCGCCCTCAACATGCATCCGAACGCCGATAGGCTCGCAACGCCGAGGCCGAAGAGCAGCAGGCCCTGCGACAAGGACGGCGTACGCCACATCCAGGCCGCCGGGGCGGCGGTGAACAGGACGCCGAGCAGGCAGCTATAGACCATGATGACGAGCGGGTCGTTATTATTGGTCATCGCCTTGATGCTGACGAAACTGAAGGCGAAAAGCAGCGAGGAAAGGATGGCGGCCCCTTGCGCAAGCGGCGCTTCTGTACTGGCGCCCGGCTGCACCATCACGAGAACGCCGACAAAGCCCAAGCAGACCGCGCCGGCCTTCAGGCCGCCCACCTTCTCGCCCAGCATCAGCCAGGCAAGCAGCACGATCCAGAGCGGGCGGGTGAAGGACAGGGTCGTTGCGGTCGCCAGCGGCAGGTGGGACGTTGCATAAATCCACAGGGTCAGGCCGAGCATCGCTGCGATCGACCGGAACAGGATGATCCCCGGGCTGCTTGTCATGAATGCTCCCTTGCCCGCCCGTATGATGAGCGGAGAAAGGATGATGAGCGCGGCGCCCTGCCGCCAGAAGAGTTGCAGCGGGGCAGGCCAGTCCGGGCCGAGCCAATGGACCAGCACCAGCTCGATCGTGTTCGCCACGATGCTGGCGAGCATCCATGCGGTCCCGCGCAGGGCGCCCGAATTCGCGCTGCTCAAACCGCCTCTCCTCTTCTGGTCTCATCGTACATCGAGTGAACTGTCGACTGCTCGCCGGAAGATGGCAAGCCGGGCGCGCTCAGTCATCACGCTGATGCGTGATACGGGCACGGGCCGCGCCCAGGCCGTTCACGGGCTAGCCTGCGTCGGCGGGAATGCTCGTCCGGCTGGCGCTGTCGAGGCGGGCCAGATGCTCGGGCGCCAATGAAAGCTGCAACGCACCCATCAGATCCTGAAGCTGACCGACGGACGTGGCGCTGGCCAGCGGAGCCGTGACACCCGGCCGGGTCATGATCCAGGCCAGAGCGATCTGTGCATGGGAGGCGCCCGTTTCCGCAACGATGGCATCCATCTCGCCAAGAACGCACAGCCCATGTTCGTTCAGATACTGTTTCACGCGCGGCGCGCGATCCCGATTGCCCAGATCGTCGAGGCTCCGATATTTTCCGGACAGGAAGCCCGCCGCGAGCGAAAAATAGGTGATGACGCCAAGATCCTTTTTCAGGCACAGCGTCTGGAGATCGCCCTCATAGGCATCGCGCTTGACAAGGCTCAGCTCGGGCTGGACGACGCGAAACGGCTCCAGACCGCCATCGCGGGCGACATCGAGCGATTCCTGAATACGCGCCGCGCTATATTGCGAGGCGCCCAGCGAGCGCACCTTGCCTTCCTTCACCAGCAGATCGAACGCTTCGAGCGAATGCTCCAGGGGCGTTTCGGGATCGTCCGCATGGGCGAAATATATGTCGATATAATCGGTCTTCAGGCGCCGCAGCGATTCCTCGACCGCAGCCTTGATCCGGGAAGGTTGCAGACCCTTGCCGCCAGCGCCGGGCAACAAACCCACCTTTGTCGCGATGATGATGTCATCGCGCTTGCCCCGGCGTTCCAGCCAGTTGCCGAGCAGGCGCTCGGATTCGCCGCCTTCATGGCCCGGAAGCCAGGCCGAATAGGCGTCCGCGGTGTCGATCAGCTCGCCGCCCGCATCGATGAAGCTGTCAAGAATTCGGTATGCGTCAGGCTCGCGCGAGGTCCAGCCGAAGACGTTGCCGCCTAACGCAAAAGGCAGGATCGCCAGTCCGGTGCTTCCGAGTTTTCTCTTTTCCATCGCTGTCTTACCTCTCCGCGCGCCGGCTTCGTACCCGCTCCACCGTTATGCTTTTACTCCGCCGACCAGATCAAGCGGCTTCTCGGTTCCACCTCCGCCGCATGTCGATCCGCCCTAGCCATCCGCTTTCCTGAACGGCGTCCGTTCGCTGAGCCATTCCCGGTCGCGCTGCACGTCGCGGCGTTCGGCGGCGAGGAAGTCCGCCACGGCCCGGCGGAAGCTCGCATTCGGGATGAAATGCGCGGAGAAGGTTGGCGTGGGCGCATAGCCGCGCGCCAGCTTGTGCCCGCCCTGTGCCCCGGCCTCCACGCGCCGGAGGCCCCGCGCGATGGCGGCGTCTATGGCCTGATAATAGCATAGTTCGAAATGCAGGTGCGGCACGTCCTGCGTGCAGCCCCAATAGCGGCCATAGAGGGTATCCGCGCCGATCAGGTTCAGCGCCCCCGCGATCGGCGCGCCGTCCCGCAGGGCGAGCACCAGCAGCACGCGATCGGCCATCCGCTCCCCAAGCAGGGAGAAGAAGGCGCGGGTGAGGTAAGGCCGTCCCCATTTGCGCGCGCCGGTATCCTGATAGAAGTCCCAGAATATGTCCCAATGCGCCTCGCGGACCCGGTCGCCGGTCAGGTGGACGATCTCCAGCCCCTGCACGGCGCGTTCGCGTTCCTTGCGGATGTTCTTCCGCCTGGCGCTGGACAGGGTGCCCAGGAAATCGGCGAAATCGCGATAGTCCCGGTTGGTCCAGTGGAACTGGCTGTCCTCCCGGATCAGCCACCCCGCGGCCTCGAACAGGGGCACCTGCTCCGGCTCGATGAAGGTCGCGTGGGCCGACGACAGCCCGTTGCGCTCCACCAGCGTTTCGATCCCCGCGATCAGCGCGGGCGCCAGCGCCTCGTCGCGCAGCAGCAGGCGCGGTCCCGGCACGGGAGAGAAGGGCGATGCGATCTGGAGCTTGGGATAATAGTCGCCGCCCGCCCGCTGCCAGGCGTCGGCCCAGCCATGATCGAATACATATTCGCCCTGGCTGTGCGCCTTGGCATAGACAGGCGCGGCGGCGGCGATCCGCCCGTCCGCCCCGTCGATCAGCAGCGGCAGCGATTGCCAGCCGGTGCCCGGCCCGACGCTGCCCGATTCCTCCAGCGCCGCCAGGAAATCCCAGCTCACGAAGGGATTGGCCGTCCCCGCGCAGGCGTCCCATTCCTCACGGCGCAGCGCCGCCACGCCTTCTACCACGCGCGCGATCATATCAGTCATCGGCGCGCTCGAAGATGATCTGGTCGGCATGAGCGGCGGCGCGGGCGCGATCCGCCGCATCGCGGACGGTCCATGTCAGCACGGGCAGCCCCTTGCCCCGGCAGCGGGCGGCAAAGGGCGATGGCAGGTCACGAATATCACAGGCGATAAAATCGGGACGGGCGAGCGCCAGCGCAAGGGCGCGCTCGATCCGGCCGCGCAATTTCCGCTTCCCCTGCTGCGTCACCACCATGCCCCGCACGACATCGGGCGCGTGCCGGGCGAACCAGCGCATCGCCACGGGATCGAAGGACATGACCGCCGCCGCGCCGCCGCCATGGCGGGCAAGCGCCTGCGCCACCCCCGCGCAGAGCGGCGCGGCCTCCCGCCATCGGTCGATCTTGATCTCGATGAGCAGCGGCGTGCCGCCCGCGCATCGTTCCAGCAGCGTGGAGAGGCGCGGCACGCCGCCTCCGTCGGGGAGCGTGACGCCTTCCAGCTCCGCCGCGCTTCGCTCGGCAATCGGCCCCGCCGCCGCCGTCATTCGATCCAGCACCGCATCATGGAAGACGACCGGCACCCCGTCCCGGCTCAGCCGCACGTCGCATTCGATGCCGAATCCGCCGGCGATGGCCGCGTCGAAAGCCGCCATGCCGTTCTCGCTGACCCTCGCCCCATGCAGCCCGCGATGGGCAAAGGGGCGTTCGGTCAGGAAAGCCAACCGCTCAGGCGTGCGGCCGGACAAGGACGATCGCATCGATCTCGACGGCGGAATTGAGCGGCAGCACCGGCACGCCCACCGCGCTGCGCGCATGGCGGCCCGCATCGCCAAAGACATCGACCATCAGTTCCGACGCGCCATTGGCGACTTTCGGCTGGTCGCTGAAATCGGGCGCGCTGCTGATGAAGACGCCCAGCTTCACGATCCGCTCCACGCGGTCCAGGCTGCCTAGCGCCGCCTTCATCTGCGCCAGCAGATTGAGGCCGCAGGCCCGCGCGGCGCGGACGCCATAGTCGAGGTTGACGGTGTCGCCCAGCCGCCCGGTCATGAGTTGCCCGTCGACGAGCGCGATCTGCCCGGAAATATGCAGCAGGCCATTGGCCTCGACGGCAGGCACATAGGCGGCGACGGGCGCGGCGGCGGGGGGCAGGGCAATGCCCAGTTCGGTAAGGCGGGCTTCAATGCTCATCACTTGGCTCCATCGGGAAGGGGAATATCGCGCGGGGCCGGTCCTTCCGCAAGCCGCGCGGCGATCCACGCCTCGGCCTGCGCCCAGTTGTCGATCCGGGCATGGGCCATGCCGGCGGGCGGTATGCGGCCGGACAGTTCCGGCTCGCCCACCATGTGCAGCCGCCACACCCCCGGCGCATGCCTGGCGGCCGATGCATGATGTTCGGCGATGTCGTCGATGAACAGCGCCACGCTGGGTTGGCGGTCCGCCACGATCTGCGCCAGCGGCCGCCCCTTGCCGCCGCGGTTGCAATGGACCGGCGCGTCGAGGCCGTGGCCCGCAAGCTGCTCCACCCGTCCCTGGCGATGCCGCGCGTCGATATTGGTGAGGACGACGATATCGGCGATGGCGGACAGCCGGGCCAGCGCCTCCATCGATCCGCTGATCGGCTTCTGCCGGTGCATCTCGCTGTCGAAAAAGGCGGTCAGCAGCGTCCAGACGATGTCCTGCGTCACCGGCTCGTCGCTGTCCTTGTGGCGCAGCGCATCGGCGAATTTCAGCCGGTCGAAATCGAAATGCAGGTCGTGCGCCTCGTCCGCCCACGCCCGGAACGGGACGAGCATGTGCAAAAGCACCTCATCGCAATCGGTGATGATGAGGGGACGGGTCATCGGCTCAATTCCTCCTTCGCGGCGATCAGCGCCTCCGGCGTGGTTTCGATGGCCTGCGCGCAGGCGATCAGGTCCGGCTCATGATCGGCCAGGAAGCCCAGCACCGCGCCCAGCATGCCCGGATCGCCCACCCCGGCGCGCAGGGCGTCGGCGTCCAGCCCGGTCAGCGCCAGTAGGCGTTCCGCCCGCCGATCGTCCCCGACCGTCCAGCCAAGCGCCATCAGCGCCAGCGTGAGCGCATCGGGGCCATCGTCCTTGCCATTACGGATATCGGGTCGCATGACGGTTTCTCTGCGCGGCGTTCAGGGTTATGACGCTTTCCATAAGGCTTTTTCGAAAACGCGGGTGACTGGTGGCAAAGCGTGTGCTCGTTGTCGAGGACAACGAACTCAACCTCAAACTTTTTTGCGACCTGCTGCGCGCGCACGGGCACGAAGTGCTGCCCTTGCGCGACGGGCGGGACGTGCTGCGACAGGCGCGGGATTTCCGCCCCGACCTCTTCATCATGGACATCCACCTGCCCCATGTGAGCGGCGTGGACCTCATCATCTCGCTGAAGGCGGACAGGGAATTGTCTCCGGTGCCGATCATGGCCGTCACCGCCTATGCCGGGAAAGGCGACGAGGAGCGCATCCGCGCCGCCGGGGCGCAAGCCTATGTGTCCAAGCCGATCTCCGTGCTGCGCTTCGTCGAGCAGGTGAACGCGCTGCTGTAAGCCGGCGCGCCCTCCTCCTTCCACAGGCGACAAGCCAACAAGGAAAGGCCCGTTCCCTGATGGGACGGGCCTTCTTCGTTCGGGCGTCAGCCACGAATCCGATCTTATGGCCAAGGCGGCATCAAGCCGCCCGCCGGATCACTTGATCTTGGCTTCCTTGAACTCGACATGCTTGCGCACGACCGGGTCGTATTTGCGGAAGCTCAGCTTCTCGGTCTTGGTGCGCGGATTCTTCTTGGTGACGTAGAAGAAGCCGGTGTCAGCCGAGCTGACGAGGCGGATCTTGACAGTTGCTGGCTTGGCCATGGCCCTAAAGTCCTGTGAATCTCGTGAAAAAGAAAAGCGGCCCCGTGGGACCGCCCCGTTTCAGCAGCGGCCCTTGCGGCAGATTCGCTTCCCTGTCAAGGGAAAGACCGATGGCCGTGCGCGCAAAACCGGGCGGCGCGCCGGGTTTTTCCGTCCCGCACCGCTCGAAAATCCCGTCCCCGCTCCCCATCTCCCTGAAATGCCGGTTCGCGGAGCGCACCCTGCTTTACGTGGCGTTAATCATCACGGGCGCAGAATGTCCTTCGGAGCGACAGGACAGGGGAGTCTTCTCCATGCGACATGATCCGATGCAAAGCATTCTTTCCGACCTGCTGGGCCGGGTGGACGGTCTGGCCGGAGAGCGCGGCCATCTTTCCGTGCCGCGCTTCCAGGACGAGGTCGATCATATCCGGCATATCGCCCGCGCTTTTCATATCGACACGGTGGAAGGATTGGCCGGGACGCTGGAATCGGCGTTGTCGCTGCATGGGCTGGGTCCGGTGGTGCTGTCCTATCTCGATTTCCTGCGCGACGCCATCGCGGCTGAAATGCCGACCGCCGCGATCCTGTCGCCCGCGGCGGCCGCGCCCGCGACGCCGCTGCGCGCCTGAACGGCTGGAATCCGCGCCGCCGATGGACGCCCTGCTGATCGCGCTGCTCGGCTGCCTGCTCGGCGAGATCGGCGGCAAGAGCCAGCTTCTCGTCCTGGCGCTCGCCGCCCGCTTCGACCGCAACGGCGCGGTGATCGCCGGCATCGTCGTCGCGGCCGCCGCCAATGCCGCGATCTCCGCGGCCGCCGGGGCCTATATCGGTCCGATGCTGGGTTCGGATGCCCGTCTGCTGTTCCTTGCGTTGTCGCTGCTGTTCCTGGGCGCGGGGCTGCTCTGGCCGGTGAAGGCCCCCGATCCGCTGGGCGGGTGGAAGATCGGCGCGTTCCTGACCGCCGCGCTCGGCCTCTTCATCCTGGGCTTTGGCGACGGGCCGCAATTCCTGATCCTGGGCCTTGCCACCCGCACCGCCGATCCGGCGCTCGCCGCCATCGGGGGCGCCATCGGTATCATCGCCGCCTCCGTCCCGGTCGTGCTGCTGCGCGACCGGTTGCTCACCGCCTTGCCCATCCGCGCCATCCGCCTGTGCGGCGGCGGCGTGCTGCTGCTGGCGGGCGCGATCATCGCCCTGTCCGCGCTGGCGCTGCTCTGATCGAGCTTTTCCATCAGGGTGAACGATAATTTCCCATCCGTTCGGGTCGCTTTTATGGCACCTTGGCCGCGCTTGATCATTATATAGGCGGAACCATTCGCAACAGGAGAAACAAGCATGACTGCTGCCGATCTCAAGACCCCGTCCGATCTCAAGAGCAACGCGACCAAGTCGGTGGCGGAGGCGCTGAACGGCGTGCTCGCGGACAGCTATGCGCTCTATTTCAAGACCAAGAACTTCCACTGGCACGTATCCGGCCCGCATTTCCGCGATTATCACCTGATGTTCGACGAGCAGGCGGCCCAGATCCTCACCACCACCGACGCGATAGCCGAGCGCGTGCGCAAGACGGGCAACACCACGCTGCGTTCCATCGGCGATATTTCGCGCCATCAGTCGCTCAAGGACAACGACGCCGATTTCGTCGCGCCCGCCGACATGCTCAAGGAGCTGCGCGAGGACAATCTGAAGCTGGTCGAAGCGCTCCGCGCCGCCAAGGAAGCCGCCACGGAGGCGGGCGACAACGCGACCGAGGGCATTATCGACGACTGGACCGACCAGGCAGAGGAACGCGCCTGGTTCCTGTTCGAGGCCAGCCGCAACGCCTGATCGTGGACGGTATTGAAATGACAGCGCCTTCCGGCCCGGCCGGAGGGCGTTTTTCCTTAGGCGATGATGGCGCTTGCTGATCCGATACGGAATGGCGGTTATGGGCGGATTCCCGCCACGGAGGTTGGATGACCGCAAAGGCCCAACCCCGCCATCCGTCATTCCTCCCGGACCACCTCGATCTTCAGCACCTTGATCGCGCCCGCCTTGCCTCCGAAATCGACGCTCTCGCCTTTTTCCGCCTCCATCATCGCGCGGGCGAGCGGTGCGGAGAAGGCGATGCGTCCTTCCGCCGGGTCGGCTTCGTCATCGCCGACGATGGCGACGGTCTTGTCCTGCCTGCCCAGCCGATAGGCGACGCGTGTGCCGAAGGCGACCGCATCGCCCTGCGCCGCCGGCTGCACCTGCGCCGTCGCCAGCCGCGCGCGCCAGTAACGCAGTTCGCGCTTCAGCTTCTTCGCCTCTTCCTCACCCATGTCCCCGGTGGGGATCGCCTCCAGCGCCTCCACCTTCTCCCGCGTCAGGCGCAGGCCGCGCGCCGTCACCAGATTGGGACCGGGCGGAATGGGAATCTCGAAACTCGGCTCCAGATGCTCCTCATCGCTTTCACGACGAAAGGCGACGCTCATGACATTCTCCTTCTCAAGGCCATGGGCGCCGGAAAATCCGGTCCGGGCCATTCTGTGAGAACGAGCCGGACCCCGCCCGGCTCCAACGGCCGGTCAGTCTTCGTCGAACAGGCCTGCGAGCTGCTCCACCATCGTCCCGCCAAGCTGCTCGGCGTCCATGATGGTGACGGCGCGGCGATAATAGCGCGTCACGTCATGCCCGATGCCGATGGCGACCAACTGCACCGGCGAACGGTTCTCGATCCATTCGATCACCTGGCGCAAATGCCGCTCCAGATAGGTGCCGCTATTGACCGACAGGGTGGAATCATCGACCGGCGCGCCGTCGGAAATCACCATCAGGATGCGGCGTTCCTCGTTCCGCGCGATCAGCCGGTTATGCGCCCAGAGCAGCGCCTCCCCGTCGATATTTTCCTTAAGCAGCCCCTCGCGCATCATCAGGCCCAGATTCTTGCGCGCCCGCCGCCACGGCTCATCGGCCTTCTTGTAGACGATGTGGCGCAGGTCGTTGAGCCGCCCCGGCATCGGCGGACGCCCCGCCGTCAGCCAGTCCTCGCGGCTCTGCCCGCCCTTCCACGCCCGCGTGGTGAAGCCCAATATCTCCGTCTTGACGCCGCAGCGTTCCAGCGTGCGCGCCATGATGTCGGCGCTGATCGCCGCGATGCTGATCGGCCGCCCGCGCATGGAGCCGCTATTGTCGATCAGCAGCGTCACCACCGTATCGCGGAACTCGGTGTCCCGCTCGATCTTGTAGGAAAGCGAGCGCGTCGGGTCGATCACGATCCGCGCCAGCCGCGCCGCATCCAGCAGCCCTTCCTCCTGATCGAAGTCCCAGCTTCGCGACTGCTGCGCCATCAGCCGTCGTTGGAGGCGATTGGCGAGCTTCGTCACCGCCCCCTGCAAGCTCACCAACTGCTGATCGAGGAAGCCGCGCAGCCGCAGCAACTCGTCCTCGTCGCACAGGTCTTCGGCCGTCACCACCTCGTCATGCAGCAGGGTATAAGCCTTGTAGTCGAACCCCGGCGGCAGGTCGCCCATCGGCCGGTTCGGGCGCACGGGCATCATGCCCTCATCGCCCATCTCGCCGCCGCCTTCCTCGCTGTCGGCGTCGAACTCGTCGCTATAGTCGGTGTCGCCGTCCTCGCTCTCGCCGCCCTGATCCTCGGCCCGCGCCTGCGCATCCATGTCGCTGTCGCCGGGCTGGTCCTCGCCGGAATCCCCTTCTTCCTGTTGCTGCTCTTCCTCTTCGCCTTCCTGCTCCGGCTCCTGCTCCTCGCTTTGGGGCGCCTCCGCATCGACCAGTTGCAGATGCTCCAGCATCGCGGCGGTCAACTGCTGGAAAGCGCGCTGGTCGTCGATGGCGAGCGACAGCGCATCCAGATCCGTGCCCGCCTTGTCCTCGATCCACCGGTCCACCATGGCGAGGCCGTCGGCGACCTCCTTCGGCACGGCCTGCCCCGTCAGCCGCTCGCGCACCTTGAGCGCCACCGCCGTCGACAAAGGCACCTCGTCGGCGGAGCGCGCCCGCCGGATCGGATCGGACTTCAACCGCATGTCGAGCGCGTGGTTCAGATTGTCGCGCACCCCCGCCATCGCCCGCGCGCCGATGGCTTCGACCCGCGCCTGCTCGACCGCGTCATAGACCGCCCGCGCCACCACATCCGCCGGAGCCGACGCATTGTGCAGCCGCGCATTATGATGCCGCAGCCTCAGCGCATTGGCGTCGGCGAAGCCGCGCGCCAGCGCCACCTGATCGGCGGGCAGGGTGCGTCCGGGCGTCGGCACCTTGATCGCCTTGCCCGCCATGTGCGGCGCATCGGCGGTGAAGCCCACCTCCACCTCCGCGTCGCGCGCGATGGAGCGCGCCGCGCCGGACAGCACGTCCTTGAAAGCATCGAGGGCGGAGCGTTCGCTCATCGGCCTTCCGGGTCGCCCACGCGCGGCACGGCGATGGTGTCGATTTCCGTCCGCACTTCGCTCATCAGCTTGTGGACCGGGCATTTCGCCGCCACCGCGATCAGCTTGCCATATTGCTCGTCGGTCATCGGCCCGCTCAGCGCGATGCGGGTGGTCAGGCGATAGACGCCCTGCCGTTCCCGGCTGTTGTCGCGCTCGACACCGACATGGATGCCTTCGAGCGGGATGCCGTTGCGCTGGGCATACCAGAGCATCGTCATCCCCTTGCACGCGCCCAGTGCCGAGTCATAGAGGTCATGCGGGTCCGGCCCGGTATCATGCCCGTCCGGCGCGCTCATGTCCGCGATCAGTTCATGCCCCCGGATGGATATCCGGTGCGCGGTGCCATCGGGCGCGATCCGTTCGACGACGATCATGGCCTATGCTCCTGCCGGCGGGCCGTTCAGGCGGCCCGGTGCGCCACGCTTTCGGGCAGATCCTTGCCGAACACGCGCTGATAATATTCCGCCACCAGCGGCCGTTCCGCCTCATCGCATTTGTTGAGGAAGCTCAACCGGAAGGCGAAGCCCACATCCTTGAAGATCAGCGCATTCTGCGCCCAGCTTATCACGGTGCGCGGCGACATGACGGTCGAGATATCGCCGTTGACGAAGCCCTGACGGGTGAGTTCCGCCACCTTGATCATGCTCTCCACTTCCTTGCGGCCGCCTTCATGGTCATACTCGCCCGACTTGGCGAGCACCACCTGCGCCTCGGTCGCGGCGGGCAGGTAATTGAGCGCCACCACCAGATTCCAGCGGTCCATCTGTCCCTGGTTGATCTGCTGCGTGCCGTGATAGAGGCCGGTCGTGTCGCCCAGGCCCACGGTGTTGGCGGTCGCGAACAGGCGGAACCAGGGGTTCGGGCGGATGACCCGGTTCTGGTCGAGCAGCGTCATCTTGCCGTCCGTTTCCAGTACGCGCTGGATCACGAACATCACGTCCGGGCGGCCCGCGTCATATTCGTCGAACACCAGCGCGACAGGGCGTTGCAATGCCCATGGCAGCAGCCCTTCGCGGAACTCCGTCACCTGCTGCCCGTCCTTCAGGACAATGGCGTCGCGGCCCACCAGGTCGATGCGGCTGATATGCGCGTCCAGGTTGATGCGGATGCACGGCCAGTTGAGTCGCGCGGCGACCTGCTCGATATGGCTAGACTTGCCGGTGCCGTGATAGCCCTGCACCATCACGCGGCGGTTGAACGCGAAGCCCGCCAATATCGCCAGCGTCGTGTCCGGATCGAATACATAAGCGGGGTCTAGGTCCGGCACGCGCTCGTCGGCTTCCGAAAAGGCCGGGATCTTCATGTCGACGTCGATGCCGAAGACATCGCGCGCATCGACTTCCCGGTCGGGCGCTTCCATCAGCGTCTCGTCGCGGGTGTCGGGCTGGACGTTGGGAATGTCGGTCATCATCATGTCTCTTCGGTCAAACGAGTCCGCCAAGCCCTAGACCATAGGCCAAGGGCATGTCGAGGGAAGGCAGGGGAATAAGCTGTCCTACAGGCGGGCGCTTGTGGTGGAACAGGGCCGGACCGGCGCAATTGGCTTTGCCCGATCGGTTTCCGTTCGGATGCCGGCATCTAGGCAAAGGCAGGCGCTTTCCGCAGCAATCCATAAGCTTCTATCACCGATTGCAGGGCGCTCTCATGGCTCCGGTCGCCGCCATTATGATCGGGATGATAACGCCGCACCAATTCGGTATAGCGCGCCCGCAGCGCCTTGCGGTCCGCATCGACGGGCAATCCCATCACGCCCAGTGCCCGCCGGTCCTCCTTCGACAGGAACCTGCCGTCGGCCCGCGCGGCATTGTCCCGTTCCGCCTGCGCCTTGCGTTCGCGGAACTTGGCCCCGATGGCGTCCAGCGGATCGGCGAAGTCCGCCCAGCGCGGCGGCGGGCTGGCCGCGTTTGTCGAAAAGGCCCGCGTCTCCCGCTCCCACCCCGCATAGGGGCGCTGGGCGGCGGCGATCTCGTCCGCGCTCATGCCGCTGAAGAAATTATAGCCCTGATTGAACTGCCGCACATGTTCCAGGCACAGCCAGCGCCAGCGCGGCCCTTCATGGCTGGACGCGCTTCCTTCCAGCGGCGGCGCGCGGAACTCCCCCGGCTCCGCGCAGCCATCGGCCGAGCAGGGACGGTCGCTTTCCACGCGGCCATGGAAGCGGTTGAAACGACGGGTCGAGAAGGGGTCGCTGGCCAAGACTGTCCTGATGCAAGTTGCGGCAAAGCCTCTATATAGGAAAGATGACCGACCCAGCAAAAGGCCCCGTGGCCACGGAAATCGAATCCCGCCTGCGCGCGGCCCTCTCGCCCGAACATCTCGCCGTCATCGACGATAGCGAGACGCACCGGGGTCATGCCGGGCATGACGGATCGGGCGAAAGCCATTTCACGGTGGAGGTAGTGTCCGCCCGCTTCACCGGCCAGAACCGGGTGGCGCGGCAACGGCTCGTCAATGCCGCGCTGGCCGACCTGCTGCGGGACAAGGTGCACGCCCTCGCCATTCGGGCGAAAGCGCCGGGCGAATAATTCCGAAGGGAAGGATGGATCATGCCGGAAGACTTCATCATTCAAACGATCACGCCGACCAGCCACAATCTCGGCGATTTCCGCGTCCACCGCGCGCTTCCCGCCAGGGAGCGGACCATGGTCGGCCCGTTCATCTTCTTCGATCAGGCCGGGCCTGCCCTGATCGGCCCCGGACAGGGCGTGGACGTGCGGCCTCATCCCCACATCAATCTCGCCACCGTCACCTATATGTATGAAGGCGCGTTCGTGCATCGCGACTCCCTGGGCACGGAACAGCTTATCGAGCCGGGCGCGGTCAACCTGATGACGGCGGGCAAGGGGATCGTCCATTCGGAACGCTCTCCCGATGCCGAGCGCGCCCGCGCCTCCAGGCTCTCCGCGATCCAGACCTGGCTCGCCCTTCCCGACCGCGACGAGGAAATGGACCCCGCCTTCGAACATGTGGGGGAAGACCGCCTGCCCATCGTCGACTGCGGCCAGGCCCGCGCCCGCGTCATCATGGGCACGCTCTGGGGTCGGAGCGCGCCGGTCACGACCTATGCCGGCACCATCTATGCCGACATCCAATTGTCGCCGGGCGGCAGCGTGCCCATCGATCCGTCGGCGGACGAACGGGCGATCTATGTCTCGGGCGGCGACGCGGCGCTCGACGGCCTGTTGCTCCAGCCGCAGACCCTCTATGTGCTGCGCCCCGGCGTCAGCGCCACGCTGATGAGCGCCGACGGCGGCCGCGTCGTGCTGTGCGGGGGCGAGGCTTTCACTTCGCCCCGCCATGTCTGGTGGAACTTCGTTTCCTCCACGACCGAGCGCCTGATGCAGGCCCGCGAGGATTGGGAAGCCATGTGCTTTCCCCTGATCCCCGGCGACGATCAGGAATTCATCCCCATCCCGCAGGGCCGCCCCAAGACCGTCAGCTATCCGTGAAGAATGGCTGGCGTTCGAGTGTATTCGCGACTGGCGCCGATGGAAAAATGGAAAGAGGGAGAGAGCCATGATGACATTGCAGCAACTGTCCGACCGCCGCGAGATCGACGATGTGCTGATCGCCTATTGCCACGCCATCGACAGCCACCGCTGGGACGAGCTTGACGACGTGTTCACGCCCGACGCCTTCATCGACTATACCGTTTTCGGCGGGCCGAAGGGCCATTATCCCCAGATCAAGCAGTTCCTGGCGGAGGCGCTTCCATCCTTCGCCTATGCGCAGCATAATATAGCGACCAGCCGGATCACGCTGAACGGCGACCGGGCGGCCGGGCGCACCATCTGCACCAATCCCGTCGGTGTGCGGGAAGCCGATGGCGGCATCCGGCATATGGTTTACGCGCTTTGGTATGTCGATGAATTGGCGCGGACGCCCGCGGGCTGGCGCATCACCAACCGGCGCGAGGAAATCTCCCACACGCTGAACGTGCCGGAGCGGGAGGCGGCGGCGCAGGCTTGAGCGCTCGACAAGGCTCCCTCCCATGGCCTTGGAGCGCGATCCGATCCGATCCGATCGGATCACGCCCCAGCGCCGCATGGGTATGGAAGAGGCGATTACGCCCCTTCGGCCGCCTTGTTGCCCTTGGTCATTTCGGCGAGGCCGGCCGTCGTCACCTGCCCATGCGTGGCCCAGGCGTTGGCATGGCCCAGCGAGTGAGTCTGGAAACCGAAATCCAGCGCCTGATGCTGGCCCTGCGCGTCGAGCACGGCATTCACCGCGCGCTTCGCCATGCGCATGGCGTGGGGCGGCATCTGCGCGATCTGGCTGGCCAGCGCGAAGGTCGCATCGTCCAGTTCGGCGCGCGGCACGATGCGGTTGATCATGCCCAGGCGCTGCGCCTCCTCGGCGCCCATCCAGCCAGCCGTGAACAGCATTTCCTTGGCTTTGCGCGCGCCCCATTCCCAGGCATGGCCCTGATATTCCACGCCGCCGATGCCCATGCGGGCGACGGGATCGGAAAAGCGCGCATCGTCGGCGGCGATGATGATGTCCATCGGCCAGCACAGCATAAGGCCGGCCGCGACGCAGGCGCCCTGGACCGACGCGATGGTGGGCTTGGGAATATCGCGCCACCGACGCGAATAGCCGAAATAATGGGCGGATTCCCAGTCATACATGCGCAGCAGGCCGGTCTGGCTCACATCGTCGAACATGCTCTTCCACGGTTCTTCCTCCAGCACGGCCGGGGCGATGTCGTGGCCGGTAGAGAAATGCTTGCCCTCCGTGCGCAGGACGATGACGCGAACGCCCTCGTCCTCCACCGCCTTGGCATAGGTTTCGTCCAGTTCCTTCAGCAGCGCCGCATTCTGCGCATTGCCCGCCTCGGGCCGGTTGATCGTCACGATCGCGACGCGGTCGCGCACTTCATACATTATATAGCTCATCATATATCTCCTAATCGGGTCGGCCGGGCGGATCGTCCCGGGTCCGCACGTTCCGCAGGTTCAGGCCCCGACCACCTTCTGAATCGAAGTCGCCGTAAAGACCAGCTTGCCGTTCGATTCGCCTCGGCACTGGGTGAAGACAAGCGAGCGTGTGCGCTTGCTCGTCCAGCCATGGACCTCCATCAGCTCGCCCAGCTTGGGGGCGGCGATGAACTGCGTCGAAATTTCGACCGCGACCACGGGCGGCCCGCCCTCGACATAAGCCGTTCCAGCGCAGCCGATCTCCGCCATGCCGGCGATCAGCGAGCCATGCGCCAGGCCCCAGCTATTGACATGATGCTCCTCGATGCGAATGGCCGCGGAGACGACCTCCTCGCCGTCCGCATTCTGCGAGCGGCGGGAATAGACCTTGCCCATATGGTTGATGAATGCGCTGGGCGAGGGTTTGTAGATATAGCCTTCAGGAATCGTGTCGTCGGCCATTTCAATGTCTTCCTCTTCTACTATTACCGCGTCGCGGCCAGGTTCCACATGATCCGGTGCTTTATGCAGGGCAAGCAGGTTGTTACCAATCGCATTCCCGATATGTCGATACGGGATGCGGAAACGGATCGACGGGCGGCATGAAGATGCTTCAATTTTCCTGCCGGTTCGCGCGACAGGACCCGACAGGAGGATGCAATGAACGCTGGCACATATTCGGACACGCGGCATAAGCAGCGCTCAGGTCGGGGGGCAGGCGCATGATGAATCCCGATTCGATCCGTCTGGACGGCCGCATCGCGCTGGTGACGGGCGGCGCGGGAGGCATCGGCCAGGGCATCGCCCTCGCGCTCGCCGCCTTTGGCGCCGATGTGGCGATCATCGATATCGACCGCGACGGGGCCCGCGACACCGTCGCCCGTATCGAGGCGCACGGACGCAGGGCGCTGTTCATCGAACAGAACCTGCTGGAAATCGACGCGATCGAGAATTGCGTCGCGCGGGCGTCCGAAGCGCTGGGCGTCATCGATATCCTCATCAACAATATCGGCGGCACCCGCCCAAAGCGCTTCCTCGAACACAAGCCCGTGAGCCGGGCGCGCCATATCGACCTCAACCTCAACACGATGTTCGCAGCGACCCAGGCGGTGGCCGGCCGGCTTGTCGCGGCGGGCAAGCCGGGGTCGATCGTCAACATTTCCAGCATCGAAGGTTTGCGCGCGGCGCCCCATTATGCGGTCTATTCGGCGGCCAAGGCGGGCATGATAAACTTCTCCCGCAGCCTCGCGCTCGAACTGGGGGAGCATGGCATACGCATCAATACGATCGCCCCGGACATCATCCGGACCAAGGGGGTGGAGGCGCATCGGCCGACCGAGGAGCAGGCACGCCGCTATATCCCGCTTGGCCGCGAGGGCACGCCGGAGGATTGCGCGGGCGCGGCGGTTTTCCTGTGCTCCGACATGGCGCGGTACATCACCGGCAACGTGCTGAACCTGGACGGCGGCACCTATGCATCCAGCGGCTGGAGTCGCGATGACGGGGACAAATGGACCCTGATGCCGAAGATGGCGGGCTGAAGTCCATGGAAGATCATATAGGTGCGATCCGCATGATTTTTTCCGGTCCCGGCCCCTTTTCTATGGCATGGCCCGCAAAGTTGGGCCATTGGCGCTTCGCTTGTCCAAAGGCCGTTCGCCAGAGGTATCCGCAGGGAATCTGATCGTGCAGACATTCACCATCAAACCGTTCGACATGCCGGCCGGGGCGGCCGCGCTTCGCGAGCAGGTGCGCGCCGTCATCAGGGAGCATGTGACGGACGGGGATATCGTGCGCCGCGCCAACTGCTGGCAGGTCAACGATCCGGAGTTCAGCCGCGTGCTGGGCAAGGCCGGCCTCATCGGCATGACCTGGCCCAAGCAATATGGCGGGCATGAGCGCAGCGCCCTGGAACGCTATATCGTGCTGGAGGAACTGCTGTCGGCGGGCGCTCCCGTCGGCGCGCACTGGATCGCCGACCGCCAGACGGCGCCGCTGCTGCTGCGCTACGGCACGGAGGCGCAGCGGCAGCGCTGGGTCCCGGGCATCGCGGCGGGCGAAATCTATGGCTGCATCGGCCTTAGCGAGCCGAATGCGGGGTCCGACCTCGCCTCCGTGCGGTCGAGCGCCCGGCGCGACGGCGATGATTGGGTGCTCAATGGCCAGAAGATCTGGACCACCAACGCCCATATCGCCCACATCATGATCGGCCTGTTCCGCAGTGAGGAAGGGTCGGAACGGAATGCGGGGCTGAGCCAGTTCCTGATCCCGCTGGATACGCCGGGAATCACTATCCGGCCGATCATCAATCTCACCGGGGAGCATGACTTCAACGAGGTTTTCTTCGATGATGTCCGCCTGCCTGCCGACGGACTGGTCGGGACCGAGGGGCAGGGGTGGAGCCAGGCGACGGCGGAACTCTCGCTCGAACGTTCGGGGCCGGAGCGCTATCTGTCCAGCCATGTGCTGGTGACGGAACTGATCCGCCACGCCGGCGGGAGCCAGGATGCCGCGGTCCTCGCCCTCATCGGAAAGCTGGCGAGCGAAGTGTGGACCCTGCGCCAGATGTCGCTGGCCGTGGCGGGCCGGATGGCGGCTGGCGAGGACCCCGCGCTGGAGGCGACGATCGTCAAGGATCTGGGCAACAGCCTGGAGCAGGCGATCCCCTCGCTCATACAGGCGGTGGTGGAACTCGACCTGTCGTCCGGCGACGCGCTGGCGCTGCTGACCGCGCAGCTTCTTCAGGTTTCCCCCAGCTTCTCTCTGCGCGGCGGCACGCGCGAAATCCTGCGGGGCATTGTGGCAAGGGGGCTCGGCCTGCGATGAACGAACAACAGACCATGCTGGCCGACATGGCCGGATCGCTTTTCAGCGCGCTTTCCCACGGCGCGACCGTCGCAGCCGATTGGGGGCGGATCGAGGAAATGGGTTTTGCCGGCCTGCTGCTGGGCGAGGAGGAGGGCGGTTTTGGCGGCGGCTGGGCCGATGCGGGCATCGTCTTCCGGCTCGCGGGCTATCATGCGCTGGCGCTGCCCCTGGTCGAGGCGGTGGTCGCGGCGCGGCTGGCGGCCGATGCGGGCTTCGCGGGGGACGGGTTCGGCACTCTTGCGGAGAAGACCGAAGGCGGTATCGACGACGGCGGCTTCACCGGTTTCCTGAAGGGCGTGGCCTGGGGCCGGGAGGCGGGCTATGTAGTCGCGCCCTCGCCGTCGGGCGGCGCGATGATCCTGTCCACCCGGGATGCAGTGATCGAGAAGCGGCAGAATGCCGCCGATGAACCGCGTGATATCCTTCGCTTCTCCGGCGCGCCGGTCGTGCCCGTCGATGCGGACATTTTCGCGCTCGGCGCCGCGGCGCGGTCCATGCAGATGGCGGGCGCGCTCGACGCGGCGCTGGAACTGGCGGTCGGCTACGTCAACGACCGCAAGCAGTTCGGCAAGCCGCTCGGCAAGCTGCAGGCGGTGCAGCAGGCGCTGGCGGTCTTCGCGTGCGAGGCGGCCGCGGCAAACAGCGCGGCGGTGGGCGTGGCGCAGGCGCTCGACCGGGGGGATGCGAGCTTCGAGGTTGCCGCAGCCAAGGCGCGTGCCAACATGGCGGCGGGGCTGGGGACTTCCATCGGACATCAGGCGCATGGCGCCATTGGCTTCACCCATGAATATGGCCTCCATCCGCTGACCCGGCGCCTCTGGTCGTGGCGGTCGGAATTCGGCGGCGAGCATCACTGGACGATGCTGCTCGGCACGCGCATCGCCGCTGCGGGCGCCGACAATTTCTGGGCTGAGATGGTGCGCCGCTCCGATCCGGTTGCATAGGATCGAGCGGCCCTGCCCGGCTGGGCGCGAAATCGCATAAGGTTGGGGGGACTGCGGCGCGAAGCCGCCGTCCGGCGCGGTCCGCAAGATCGCTCCGACAGCCGGATCCCTCGCCTTGCGGATCGTCAGCCCGATCGATGCGGCGTCGCCTCCTCGACAATGAAGTCGTCATCGGCATCGGGATTCTCCAGCAGCTCATCTATGCGGCCTTTTTCGACAAGCTGTTGAACCGCCTCCCAGAGCGCGTTCACGCTGGCGCCATCAAGCATGGCCGGATCGTCGATCCAACGCTTTATCCTGGCGGTCATCTCCGCCAGTTCGCTATTTCTATTGTCTTCCACCTGGAATATCCTCACCTTTTGAGTCTGGTGAGAACCGTTCGCAGGCTTGGGAGGTTCCTCAAAAAATTGCGGCCTCCCTCCCTTCTCGTCGACAGCTTAAGCCATTCTTCGCCGCTGTCGGCGGCGCTCGGCCGCATAGGCCCTACATATCAGTATTATGATTTTCTCGCCCGCTCCCTTCGCTTTAGGGCGGAGAAGGTGCAGGTCTTTTCGACACGCGGGTGCGATCAACGCCCTACAAGATTTGGAGACCAGACGTGACGATCAAGCCGGAGGATGCGGTC
>Ga0180223_1001111_pt1 | contig 22665 bp, 20 predicted proteins | sample eDN5th30CKraftOP_FD_151337 | JGI IMG/M metagenome (GOLD analysis project Ga0180223, IMG submission 151337) | Enriched Organic Plus compost microbial communities from Emeryville, California, USA - eDNA 5th pass 30_C Kraft OP (version 2) (version 2) ... | reverse complement strand
CGCCGGTCACAGGGTGCGGCGTCATCCGGTCGGTCGGCCGGTTCGGCGCCTGCGCGCCGAACACCGCTTCGTCCCGTTCCTCCGGCGCGTACGCGCCTGCGTTCACGGGCGCCTCGCTCGCGCCTCCAACGCCCGGCTGGCGCCGCCCCCTGTACCCGCCGCCCTGCGGTGGGGTTTATTGAACCGTTGCTGCCACCGGTGGGGTGCTTGGCCTTCTGGTGATTGATCGGTATGAGTTGAAAGGTCTCTTGCGCTCGCTGCAGCCGGCCCCTACGGCGGGCCGGCCTTCGCCTCGGGCCTGGGTAGGCCACGGGGTGGCGGTGGGGTGCCAAGGCCATGGGGAAGTGAATTCAGCGGCCTCGTGCCAAGGGCAATCGTTCTGATACAGACCAGAGTGGATGGCGGCATTGCCGTTGAAACCGTTAGTGTGTCGCATTGCCGTTGACCGCCTGGCCGCCTCCCCAATGATGGCATTGCCGTTGAAGCCTCCCCCGGCCGCGTTGATGCCCCCGGCCCGTGGCGTGTCGTTACTGAACCCATCCAGCGCAAGCCGTGGCGTCCCCGCGGCCCGACGTCGGGCCGCGCCATCGGGGCAAGGGGAGACGGCGCCCAAGTTCCACGGCAATGCCACAAGGGCCACTGACACAGCCCGGAAACCTGTCCGGCAAGAAAGACACGTTCAACCCCAGAAAGCACCAGCCCAAAGCCCAACCGCCACCCCGGGGCAATCCTGGGCCCAATGCGAGGCCGGCCCGCCGTAGGGGCCGGCCGCAGCGAGCGCCAGAGATCTTGGCCCCCAACGCGTTACGCGGCCAAAAATGCCAAGCACACATCACGCCCCAGGGGCGATACGCATGCCCTCAGCGCAGGCCACAGGGTGTGTGGGCCGGGCAAATCCGGGCGTTGGAGGCCAGAGCGAGGCGCCCGCGAAGGGAGCGCGCAGGCGCGCACGAGCGGGACGACGCGGTGTGAGGCGCGCAGGCGCCGAACCGGCCGACCGACCGGATTTGCCCGGCCCACACACCCTGTGGCCGTGTTAGAACAGACAAACGGCTAACGCACCCACATCCTGTGCCGTGTTAGAGCCAAAAAGCATAACCACTCAGGACATCCTGTGGCCGTGTTAGAACAGGCAAACGACTAACGCCCCCACATCCTGTGGCTGTGCCAGAACAAGACAGCGGCCAACACCCCCACACCCTATGGCCGTGTTAGAGCAGGACAGCGACTAACGCACCCATACCCCGTGGCCGTGCTAGAAACGCATGACACATAACGCGCCCAGCCTCCAAGACCATGCAGGAAATGACATTCGGGACCGCCGTCGGCGCCCAAGAAATCAGTCCCCGCCCGGCTCCTGATACTGGCTGCATGCAATCTGCACCAGCTTGCGGTCATGCAGCCGCAGGGCGCTGAGCTCACGGCCCCATACGCATCCCGTGTCCAGGCAGACCACGTCCGGCCGCAGCATCAGCCCCAGCGTCGACCAATGGCCGAAGACGACCGTCGCCTCATCCTTCAGTACGCGTCCCGGCAGATCGAACCAAGGCAGCAGGCCGTCGCCCTCTTCGGGCGCATCTTTGTGCGAAAACTCCATCCGGCCCTGTTCATCGCACATCCGCATGCGCGTCAGCGCATTGATGACCACGCGCAGCCGCTTCACGCCCTCCAGGTCGTCGCGCCAACGCGACGGCTCATTGCCGTACATGTCGCGCACATGGTCCTTCCAGTCGGGGCCCCGCAGCGCCGCCTGCACCTCGCCGGCCAGCGCCAGCGTCTTTTCGACGCCCCATTCGGCGGGCACCCCGGCATGCACCATCAGGTGGCCCTGGCCATAGTGGGCCAGGGGCCGATGCCGCAGCCAATGCAACAGCTCGTCCGAATCGGGAGCCGACAGGATATCCTGGAAGGTGTCGTGCCTGCCCGGCTTGCGTATGCCCGCGGCCATCGCCAGCAAGTGCAGGTCGTGGTTGCCCAGCACGGCGATGGCGCGGTCGCCCAGGCCGATGACGCGCCGCAGGGTTTGCAGCGAGGCGGGGCCCCGGTTGACCAGGTCGCCGGCGAACCAGAATCGCGCGCCCGGGCCGTCGGCGGCGATTTCGGGGTGGGACAGCAGGGCGTCCAGGGGCTGGCAGCAACCCTGCAGGTCGCCGATCATCCAGACGGGGGCGGTGTCATTCATGCTGCGGATTTGCTCCAGGGCCAGCGCGCGCTGGCGAAACGGCGCACATTGTGTTGGTTTTCCATGAGGGTGAGCGCGCCCAGCGCCAGGGCCAGCGCGCCGAGATTGGGCACGAGGGCGGTGATCCACGGAGGCCACTTGCCCAGCATGCCGACATTGAGCGCCAATTGGTTGATCATGAAAAAGCCCACGCCAAGCAGGATGCCGATGAAGACCTTGCCGCCCACGCCGCCCCGGCGCGTCTGCATGAAGCCTATGGGCGCGGCGATGGTCATCATGACCAGCAGTGTGAAGGGATAGGCCACCTTGCGCCACAGCGCCACCACCTGGCGCTCGGTCTGCAGGTGGTTGTTCTTGAGATAGTCGATATAGTCCAGCAGCACCGATATGGACATGCGCTCGGGCGTCAGGATGCGCGCGATCAGGCGTTCCGGCGTCAGGGTGGTGGCCAGGTCGCGCCGCCCGAGGTGGCGGATATGGGTGACAGGGGTGGCGGGCACCTGTTCATTGGCCAGGGCGGACACGGCGTTGGCGTCGATTTCGGTCTCGGTGACTTTTTCCAGCACCAGCGAGCCGTTCTGGAAATAGCCGCTTTCGGCCTGCGACAGCATGGACAGCTCCTGGTCGTCGCGGAACTCGTACAGCGTGACGCCCGCCACACCGCCGCTGGCTTTCAGTTCGGCGATGTTGATGATGCGTGTGCCGCCCGCCGGGCCGGTTTCCTTGAACCAGTAGCCGCTGTTCAGCCGTCCGCCGCCCGCGCGGCCCAGCAGGGTCAGGTTGGCCTCGCTGGACTTGATCTCGGCGGCGGGCGTGACGACCTCGGACAGCACGAAGGCGCCCAGCACCCAGGGAATGGTGATGATCCACAGCATGGCCAGCATCCGCAGCCCGCTGACGCCCGACACGCGCAGAATGACCAGCTCGTTGCGCTGAGCCAGGCTGGCCAAGGCAAGGATGGCGCCGATCAGCAGGCCGATGGGCAGCAGTTCGTAAAGCCGCGTGGGCAGCTGCAGCGCCTGCAGGTAGAACAGGTTGAGCAGGGTGAATTTGGTCCCCACATTGTCCAGGTCTTCGATGAGGGCGAAGAAAGTGAACAGGCCCACCAGCGCCAGCAGCACGACGGCGCAGGAGCGATAGATTTCGCGGGCGAGATAGCGGCGGGCGGTACGCATGGGAAAGTCGATGCCTAATAAGGGAGGCCGCGGACGACGTGGCGGCTGAAACGTAAGCTTAACAAAACCGTCATGGCTGGCCTGGAATCGTTCGCGGTCAGGGGATTTCCACCAGCCTCATGCGCTGCTGGATGGTCGCCGCGCGGGAGCGCAGGTAGCTGGTGGCGCCGCGCTCGTCGTAGAAGGCCGGGTTGGGCAGCATGGCCGCCAGCCGGGCCGCCTGGGAAGGGCCCAGGCGCGCGGCATCGGTCCTGTAATAGTGGCGCGCGGCCGCCTGGGCGCCGAACACGTCGCGGCCCCACTGCGCCAGGTTCAGGTACAGCTCCAGGATGCGGCGCTTGCTCATGACGGCTTCTATCATATAGGTCAGGATCAGTTCCTGGCCCTTGCGCCAGTACGAGCGCGAGCTCGAAAGAAAAAGATTCTTTGCCAACTGCTGGGTAATGGTGGAGCCGCCGCGCAGCTTGCTTCGGCCCTGTTCCGCCTGGCGCAGGTTGTATTCCCAGGCTTTTTTGATGGCCTCCCATTCCACGCCGTCGTGCGCAATGAAATTGGCGTCCTCGGCGGCGATGACCGCACGCTTCAGGCTGCTGCTGATCTGTCCGTAGGGCATCCATTGGTGGCTGAGCCGGGCCTTGGGGTCGGCGGCGCGCAGTTCGGTCAGGGTGGCCTCCATGAAGGCGCTGCTGCCGGGGTTTCGGAAGCACAGCCACACCACCATGACGAACAGCCCGAACTGGTACAGCAGGAAGGCGAACAGGGCCAGCAGCGCCGCGGCGCCGGCGACCTTCAGCTTGGAGATCCTGCGGGGCTGGGCCGTCGCCATGCGTTCAGCCGCCCCCCAGCTGTTCGCGCAGCAGGCGCAGCACGGGTTCGACGTCGGGCATGACGCCATGCCACAGCGCAAAGCTGGCCGCGGCCTGGCCCACCAGCATGCCCAGGCCGTCGGTGGTGCGCGCTGCGCCCTGGCCGGCGGCGCGCAGCATGAAGGGGGTGGGGCGCGGGCCGTACATCATGTCGTAGGCCAATGCGCGCCCGGCGTACGCCGCGCCTGCCAGGGCGGGCGCCTGCCCATCCAGGCTGCTGGACGTGGCGTTGACGACGATGTCCCATGCGCCCTGCGCCTGGTCCAGCCCGCCCGCGGACACCCGCGCGGCCTGCAGGGGCATGTGCCGGACGATGTGGTCCCACAGGGCCAGCGCGCGCGCCTCGCGGCGGTTGACGATGCGCAGCGCGGCGCAGCCGGCTTCCAGCAGCGGGAACACGACGCCCTTGGCGGCGCCGCCCGCGCCCACCAGCAGCACGCGCCTGTCTTTCGGGTCGGCGTCCAGCCGGCGCAGGTCGGCCAGCAGCCCCACGCCGTCGGTGTTGCAGCCGCGCAGCCGGCCGCCTTCCATCCACAATGTATTGACCGCGCCGGCCAGCCGCGCGCGCGCGCTCAGGCCATCGCCGGCCAGGGCCCAGGCTTCTTCTTTGAAGGGGACGGTGACGTTCAGGCCCGCGCCGCCCTGGTCGAAGAAACCGCGCACGGTGGCCTCGAACCGGTCCAACGGGCTGGCGATGGCGTCGTAGCGCAGGGCGATGCCGGTCTGGATGCCGAATTGCGCATGGATGGCCGGAGAGCGGCTGTGTGCGACGGGGTTGCCTATGACGGCGAACAGTCTGGTCGAGGCGGAATCGTTCACGGTTCTGTGGTCAGCTTGTCGTTGATGAAGTGCCAGGTGCGGGTGATGGCCAGCACGTCGGTGCGGTCGGCCACGGCGGGCGGCAGGGGGGCGAAGGGCGCCGCCAGCCGCACGATGCGCTGCGCCGCGAGGTTCAGCACGGCGTGCTCCGAAGGCTGGTTGACCTCGATGCGCAGCAGGTCGCCATTGCGCTTGATGTAGACCGTCAGCTGAAGTTTGCCATAGACTTTGCCGCGCGCCTGTTCGGGGTAGTGTTCGGTGCCCAGCAGCTCGATCTTCTGGCGCCAGGCTTCCACGTACCGGGCGTAGTCCGCCGCCCTGGCCGAAGGCCCCACGAATTGCTGGCGAGGCTGGGCGTTATAGCGCTCCACGCGCTCTTTCAGGGCGCTGATGCGGGCATTGAGCACCAGGCTTTCCTGGGACAGGTTGTCCTGGCCGGGATCTTCCGACTGCTGGAAGAGGTCTGGCGTTTTGCGGGGCGCGGGCACGGCGCGGCTGGACTCAAGCTGGTCGTACAGCCGCTGCTGTTCGCGCTCCAGTTCCTGCTGCCGTTTGCGCAGGGCCTCCAGCACGATCTGGTCGGGCGATTCGGCGGCGGTGCGCGGCAGGGGGGACGAGGCCGTGCCGCTTTGCGCATCGCCGCCCGCGTTGACCTGCTGCTGCGCCAGCAGGCGGGCGTCGGCGGGCGCGGATTCGGTGCGCGCATTGACCAGCGTGACCTCCAGCGTGCTGGCGGGCATGGCCGCAGGCGGCGCCGCACCCAGGCGCAGCGCCAGCAGCGCGGCATGCACGATCAGCGACAGCGCCAGGGCAAAGGGCAGGTAGCCGCCCCGCCGCTGCGGCGCGGGCGTCGGCAGCCAAGCGGCGTAGCGGTGCGCGCAAGCCATGCCGTGCCTTTACGCGTGCGCGCCGTCAGGCGGCCACCGCCGACAGGTAGCGGCAGTCCAGTTCCAGCGCCAGCTCGTCGCGGTCCAGGATTTCCAGCGTGACGGGCTGGCCGCGTTCCAGCGCGGGCATGCCGGCGACGCGCGTGACGAAGGGCGCGCATGCCAGGCGCACCAGGTCGTCGCGCAGCACATGGGCCTCGACTACGCCCAGGCCCTGCTGCTGCAGCCAGCGCAGGCACCAGTAGCGCTCCATGGCGCTCTGGAACTCGTTCCAGGCCGCGTATTGCGAGTCGAATGCGCCGATGACGGCGAAGAGGTCGGCCTCTTTGGGCTTGAACGGCGCCACCAGCCGCGCCGAGACGCCATGCTGGGCGGCGGCCAGTATCTGGCCCTGGTTGACCAAGTCGACATAGCGCCGCAGCGGCGAGGTGGACCAGGCGTATTGCGGCACGCCGATGGCCTCGTGCGGCAGGGCCTGGGTGGACATGCGCACCCGCCCGGCCTGTTGCGAGCGGTATATGCCGGGCACGCCGTGCTGGGCCAGCAGCCCGCCCCACGTATTGTTGGCCAGAATCATGTACTCGGCGATCAGCAGGTCCAGCGGCGCGTTGCGGCGGCGCGGCACCAGGCGCACGCGGCTGTCCGGGTCGTCGGGCGGGCCGTCCAGGTAAAAAGAGTATTCCACCCGGCTGTTGTTTTCGGTCTTGCCCCGCACGGCGTCGCGCCGGGCGGTCAGATGGCGCGCCATTTTCCACAGCGGGCGCAGCCAGTGGCCATAGGGCAGGGGGGCGCCGGGATCGTTCAGCGCCTCTTCGGTGACCTGTGCGTCCAGGTCATTGTGGCGCAGATTCTCGCGCACCTGGATGCGCTCGACGCGCGTTTCCGAGGACAGGACCTCGCCGCTGTCCGGATTGGCCGTGACGTAGAGCGACAGCGCCGGCCTGGGCGAACCCGCATCCAGCGAAAAGGCCTGGATCAGCGCGTCGGGCAGCATAGGGATTTTCTGTCCCGGCATGTAGACGGTGGCCATGCGGGCGCGCGCCAGCTCGTCGTACTGGCTGCCCCGCGTGACCAGCAGGCCCGGCGCGGCGATGTGCACGCCTATGCGCACGGTGCCGTCCGGCAGGGCGGAGACCGACAGGGCGTCGTCCACTTCGGTGGTGGTGATGTCGTCCACGGAATAGGCTTCGACGTCCGCCAGGGGCAGGTCCCAGTCGGGGTGGCCGACGTCGATCGGCGGGAAATCGATACCCTTGGGAAAATACTGCGAAAGAAAACGATGGCGGTGCAGGGCCAGGGGATGGGGCCAGGCGCCCAGCTTGAGCAGCAGCCTTTCGGGAGTGGAGCCGGTCTGGGCCACCGCGGCCTCGAAGGCCTTCCATTGAAGGGAGTTCTTGTCGGGGCGCGTCAGCAGCGTGTTGGCCACCTGCGCGATTTCCGGGGGCAGCCGGCCGGCTGCCATCTGGTCGGTCCATTCCTGCTGCCGGGCGGCCTGCTGCTGTTTTTTCTCGATGGCGGCCAGGGCGGCGCGCAGTATGTCCGGCGGGGCGGGGCGGTAGCGGCCTTTACCGCGGCGGTGGAAGTACGCGGGGGCGCTGTTCAGCGCGAAGATCAGGGCGGCTTTCTCGACGGCGCCGGGCGGATGCCCGAAGTAATCCTGCGCAAGCTGGCCCGCTTCGAATTCTTCCTGCGGGGCGCATTCCCAAAGGAATTCGATGTCCAGCGTATCGGCCAGGGCGCGCGCCTGCTCCAGCAGGGCGGCTGGCTGAGGGTGGTCGAAGCTGAACAGCACGCTGGCATTTTTTATTTTGCTGCGCTTGCCCGATTCGGATTCCACCTGCATGGTGGAGTCGCTTTGCGAGAAAATTTTCTCGGCCTTGAAACTGCCGCTGTCTTCGTAGAGAACGTACATAAAAAATTCGTTGGGGCGCGGATGGCCGACGCGCCTGGATGAAAAGAAAGGCCGGCCAGGTCAGTCCCGCGCGGGTTCGAGGATGAAATCCAGGACTTCGGGCAGCCATTGCGCGAAATCCGAAATGCCATGGTCGCTGCCCTGCACCACGCGGCCGCGGCTGCCCCGGTACCACTGCGCCATTTCGCGCCAGTCCAGGACTTCGTCGCCCGTGGTCGCCAGCAGATAGTAGCGCTGCGGGTCGACCGGCCGGCCCACGGCCATGTGCGCCAGTTCGTCGACATGCTCGGGCAGGAATACGAACGGCTCCTGGGACTGGCCGGCGGCATGATACTGCGTGTGTTCGCCCACCTGGGTGGCCAGGTCGCGCGCGGCATGGACCACCGGGTTGAGCACCACGGCGCGGCACTGCCATTGTTCGGCCAGGCAAGTTGCATAATAACCCCCCAGCGACGAGCCGACGACGACCAGGTCCTGCGCCGGCGCGGGATGGCCCGCGTCGCGGAATTGTTCGATCAGCGTGTTGGCCAGCTGCATGGACCGGGCCGGACTGGCCGGCAGTTGCGGGCACTGCCAGGCATCGGCAAGGCCGCGTTCGCCCAGCGCGGCGGCCAGCATGCGCGCCTTGGCCGATTGCGGAGAAGACCTGAAGCCGTGCAGATAAAGAATCATCACCGATTTTAACCTTTGATTTGCAGGCGATCGAGGATTTTCTGGTGTATTCCGCCAAAGCTGCCGTTGCTCATGACCAGCACGGAATCGCCCGCCCGGGCCCGGCCGACGATGCCGTCCGCCAGCTGTTCAAGGTCGTCGAAGGCCAGGGCGCGTTCGCCCAGCGGCGCCAGCACCTGGCGCGGGTCCCAGCCCAGCGCGTGCTTGCCGCGGGTGGCGCCGAAGCAGAACACCAGGTCCGCCTGCCGCAGCGCCTCGGGCAGGCGCGAAGCCATGGTGCCCAGCTTCATGGTGTTGGAGCGCGGCTCGATCACGGCCAGGATGCGCGATGCGCCGACCTTGGCGCGCAGGCCGTCAAGGGTGGTGGCGATGGCGGTGGGATGGTGGGCGAAGTCGTCGTACACGGCCACGCCCCGCACCGTGCCGCGCAGTTCCAGCCGCCGCCTGATGCCTTCGAAGCGCGACAGCGCCGCCACGCCGGCCTCCGGGTCCACCCCGACGTGGCGCGCCGCGGCCAGGGCCGCCAGTGCGTTCATGCGGTTGTGCCGCCCTTGCAGCGTCCAGGCGACCGTGCCGACGGGCTGGCCGTCCAGCAGCACCCGGAAATGCCCCGGCGGGCCGTCGCAGTCGGCCGCCTGCCAGCCGCCTTGCGGACCGAAAGTCTCGACCGGCGTCCAGCATCCGCGCGTCAGCACATTGTCCAGCGCCTCGCTGTCGACCGGCCGCAAGATGAGGCCGGTCGAGGGGATGGTACGCACCAGATGATGGAATTGGGTTTCGATGGCGTGCAGATCGGGGAAGATGTCGGCGTGATCGTATTCCAGGTTGTTCAGCACGGCGGTGCGGGGGCGGTAATGCACGAATTTGGAGCGTTTGTCGAAAAAAGCCGTGTCGTATTCATCGGCTTCGATGACAAACAGGGGCTGCCCGGGCCGATAGCGCGCCGAGACTTTCAGGCCGGGCGCGATGCCGCCGATCAGGAAATTGGGCGCCAGCCCGGCCTGGTCGAGAATCCACGCCAGCATGGAACTGGTGCTGGTCTTGCCGTGGGTGCCGGCCACGGCAAGCACATGCTGGCCGCGCAACAGGGTTTCGCCCAGCCACTGCGGGCCCGAGGCATAGGGCAGGCCGCGGTCGAGGATGGCCTCCATCAGGGGATTGCCGCGGCTGACCACGTTGCCCACGATGAACAGGTCCGGCGCCAGGTCGGCCTGCTCGGCGCCGAAGCCTTCGATCAGCGTGATACCCTGTTCTTCGAGCTGGGTGCTCATGGGCGGGTAGACTTCCGCGTCGCAGCCGGTCACGGTGTGGCCGGCCGCGCGCGCGATCAGCGCCAGGCCCCCCATGAAGGTGCCGCAAATCCCCAGTATGTGTAGGTGCATGAATATCCTCCTGCGCGTATTGTAGTCAGATGCCCTGCTGGGCCGCCATGCGGGGCGCGGTGCTAAAATCTTTTCTCATGATGAAACGGATTGCCATTTTCCCGTCATGCCGTCCATGAACCGCCGAAGCTTTCTCGTGCGCGCGGGGCTGGCGGCGGGCGCCGGCCTGGCCGGCGGCTTGCCCGCGCTTGCCCGCGCCGGCGCCGATTCCCTGTTCGACGAAACGTTCGCCGATGTCGATGGCCGCGACCATGCGCTGCGCCAATGGCTGGGCAAGCCCGTGGTCGCCAATTTCTGGGCCACCTGGTGCCCCCCTTGCGTCAAGGAAATGCCCGATCTCGAAGTGCTGCACAAAAAATACGGGGACGTCGCCTTCCTGGGCCTGGCCGTGGATACGGCGGCCAACGTCAAGGCCTTCAACGAAAAAGTGCAGGTCAGCTACCCCCTGCTGCTGATCGGCCATGCGGGCATCGCCCGCATGCGTTCGCTGGGCAACCAGACGGGGGGCTTGCCTTTCACCGTGGTGTTCGACGCCCGCGGCCGCGTGGCCGATAAAGTCCTCGGCCAGATCAAGCCCGAGGCCCTCGAACGCGTCATCCAGGATTTATCAGCGTAAAATTGCGCACGGCGGGTGCGCCCGCCGGGTCATCGCGGCTTTTTGCAAGCGTGGGCATGTATTGCAAAATGTACGAAATTAATAGACAAATAACGGCTTTTAGCGTAAAAAGACGTTCTTACACTTGACAAAATCCATAATGGCGCAACATATCCTCGTCCTGCACGGACCCAACCTGAACCTGCTTGGCACGCGCGAGCCAAGCCTCTATGGCAGGCAGTCCCTGGACGACATCAATGCCCGGCTGCAGCAGGTGGCGGCCGAAAAAGGCCTGCGGTGCAGTGCTTTCCAAAGCAATCACGAGGGCGAGCTCGTCGACCGCATCCATGCGGCGCGCCATGACCAGACCGATTTCATCATCATCAATGCGGGCGCGTACACGCATACCAGCGTGGCGCTGCGCGACGCCCTGGCTTCTGTTGCGATTCCATTCATCGAAGTGCATTTAAGCAATGTGCACAAGCGTGAATCTTTCCGCCACCATTCCTATTTGTCCGACCTTGCGGTCGGCGTGATAGCGGGGCTGGGGGCCTTCAGCTACGAAGCGGCGCTGTTGCATGCCGCGGCGGCTTGAGGGGCACACGGTTTCATCTTTTTATCAATAATTTTTCGTTTGCTGTATGCCCCGCGGCTGCGGTGAAACGTCATGGGAAACTTGTATGGACCTGAGAAAACTCAAAACCCTCATCGATCTGGTTGCCGAATCCGGCATCGCCGAGCTTGAAATCACCGAAGGCGAAGGCAAGGTCAGAATCGTCAAATTTTCCCAGACGACGCAGGTCGTCGCCGCGGCACCTGCCGCGCCCGCCCCCGCAGCGGCGGCCGCGGCCCCCGCTGCTGCCGCGCCCGCGGCCGAACCTGCCGCGCCGCAGGGCCACGCCGTCAAGGCGCCCATGGTAGGCACCTTCTACCGCGCACCGAATCCGGGCGCGTCGCCTTTTGTGGAGGTGGGCCAGGCCGTCAAAGAGGGCGAACCCCTGTGCATCATCGAAGCCATGAAGCTGCTGAACGAGATCGAAGCCGACAAAGCGGGCGTCATCAAGGAAATCCTGGTCGAAAACGGCGAGCCCGTCGAATACGGTCAACCTCTATTTGTCATCGGCTAATTCATGTTCGAGAAAATCCTTATCGCGAACCGGGGCGAGATCGCCCTGCGCATACAGCGCGCATGCCGTGAGCTGGGCATCAAGACCGTCGTGGTGCACTCCGAGGTCGACCGCGACGCCAAGTACGTCCGCCTTGCCGATGAGTCGGTCTGCATCGGGCCGGCCGCGGCGCGCGACAGCTACCTGAACATGCCGGCCCTGATCTCCGCGGCCGAAGTCACCGATGCCGAGGCCATCCACCCCGGCTACGGCTTCCTGGCCGAAAACGCCGACTTCGCCGACCGCGTCGAGAAAAGCGGCTTCGTGTTCATCGGCCCCCGGCCCGAAACCATACGAACCATGGGCGACAAGGTCAGCGCCAAGCAGGCCATGATAGACGCCGGCGTGCCCGTCGTGCCGGGCTCGGCGGGCGCGCTGCCCGACGACCCCCAGGAAATCCACCGCATGGCGCGCGACGTGGGCTACCCCGTCATCATCAAGGCGGCCGGCGGCGGCGGCGGGCGCGGCATGCGCGTGGTGTACACCGAGGCCGCCCTGTTGAACGCCGTGGCCATGACCCGCACCGAGGCGGGCGCGGCGTTCAACAATCCCGAAGTCTACATGGAGAAGTTCCTCGAGAACCCCCGCCACATCGAGATCCAGGTGTTGGCCGACGGCGGGCGCAATGCCGTATGGCTGGGCGAGCGCGATTGCTCCATGCAGCGGCGCCACCAGAAAGTCATCGAAGAGGCGCCCGCGCCCGACATCCCGCGCCGCCTCATCGAGCGCATCGGCGAACGCTGCGCCGACGCCTGCCGCAAGATGGGCTACCGCGGCGCCGGCACTTTCGAGTTTCTGTACGAAAACGGCGAGTTCTTCTTCATCGAGATGAACACGCGCATCCAGGTCGAGCATACGGTCACCGAAATGATCACCGGCGTCGACCTCGTCGTGCAGCAGATCCTGATCGCGGCGGGTGAAAAATTCACCCTGCGCCAGCGGGACATCCAACTGCGCGGCCACGCCATTGAATGCCGCATCAATGCCGAGGATCCGTTCAAGTTCACGCCCAGCCCGGGGCGCATCACCAACTGGCATACGCCGGGGGGACCCGGCGTGCGCATGGACTCGCACGTGTTCAACGGCTATGCCGTGCCGCCCAACTACGACTCGATGATCGCCAAGCTGATCACCTACGGCGACACGCGCACGCAGGCGATCGCCCGCATGGAGATCGCCCTGTCCGAGATGGTGGTCGAGGGCATCCAGACCAACATCCCCCTGCACCGCGAACTGATGCAGGATGCGCGCTTCATCGAAGGCGGCACCAGCATCCATTACCTGGAACACAAGCTGTCACAGCGCCCCTGACGGCGGAGACATCATGCGCGAACTCGTGCTGCACTGTATCGAGGCCCAGGCCGAAGCGCTTGCCGACGCATTGCTGGAGGCAGGCGTGCTGTCGGTCTCGGTCGAGGACGCCGACAGCGATACGGAATCCGAGCAGCCCCTGTTCGGCGAACCGGGGCTGGAGCCCGAGGTGCAGGCATGGCGGCGCAACCGCCTCGTGGCCCTGCTGCCCGACGGCGCGGACCCGCTGCAGATCCTGGAGCAAGTGCGCGTGGACAGCGGGGCGGACTACCTGGCCAGCGGCTGGTCCACCCGCGAAGTGCCGGACGCCGACTGGGTAAGGCTGACCCAATCCCAGTTCGGCCCCATCCATATCGGCGAGCGCCTGTGGATCGTGCCCAGCTGGCACCGGGACGATCCGGACGTGCCCGCGGCTCGGCCAGCCGCGCCGGCCGGCGGCCTGGCCCCCATCCATATCGAACTGGACCCCGGCCTGGCCTTCGGCACCGGCAGCCATCCCACCACCCATCTTTGCCTGGAGTGGCTGGAAGCCTGCCTGGGGCCGGGCGACAGCGTGCTGGACTATGGCTGCGGCTCGGGCATTCTGGCCATTGCCGCCAAGCTGCTGGGCGCGGGCCGCACGCTGGCCGTGGACATCGACGAGCAGGCGGTGCAGGCCACCCGGTACAATGCCCAGGTCAACAAGGTGCAGGTGTTGGCCATGCTGCCTGACGCCCTGGGCGAAGGCCAGTCCCAGCTGGTCGTGGCCAACATCCTGTCCAGCCCGCTGAAGGTGCTTGCCCCCATGCTGGCCAACCGGGTCGCTCCAGGCGGGCATCTGGTCCTGTCCGGCGTACTCGAGCGCCAGGCCGGCGAGGTTGCGCAGGCTTATGCCCCCTGGCTTACTATAGATGTATGGCGCGCCCGCGACGGCTGGGTATGTTTGCATGGAAGGCGGGCTTAGTGTTAACAGGCCATGACGGCCAATAGATTCTGCTTATGGACTTAACCACGCAGTGCCCCCAATGCGGCGCGACTTTCACGGCCACCCTGGAACAACTGCAACTGCGCAAAGGCTATATCCGCTGCATCAATTGCGCCCACATCTTCGACGGCTACGAAGCCGTGGTGCCGCCCGAGTCCAAGCAGCCCCGCTCCGCGCCGCAGACGGGCTGGCCCAGGCCCGCCGCGCCCGCGGCGCAGCGCCCGGCGCCCGGGCGCGACGACACCTTCACCATTTCCTCGCCGTCCGGCGCGGCGGGGCGGCGCGCCGAACCCGTCATCCCGCAGATCAGGCTGGGCCGCTCGCATGACGAGGCCGACGCCTCGGCGGGCGACCCGCTGGAGCCTGGTCCTGAGCCGGTGTATGCCGAGCCGCGTCCCGGCCATGAGCCGCCCCTGCCCGATTTCCTGGCCCAGGACGAAAGACGGCACGGATCCGCCATGGGCCGCGTTTTCTGGGGCGTGCTGGCGGTGGCCGGCCTGGCCGCCGCGCTGACGCAGCTTGCCTATATCTACCGTGTGCAGCTGGCCAGCAATGCGCCCCTGCTCAGGCCCACGCTGGAGCGCGCCTGCGCCTCCCTGCATTGCACCGTGGACTATCCTCGCCGCATACAGGACATCGCCATCATGGACTCCTCGCTGCAGGCCGCGCCGGGCCAGCCCCAGCAGGGGCCGGACAGCCGGCTGATGCTCAGCGTCGTATTGCGCAACAGTTATGACAAGCCGCAGCAGTGGCCGACCCTGTCGCTGGAGCTGGTGGACTTCTCCGGCGGAGTGGCGGCCAGGCGCACCCTGCCGCCGCAGGCCTATCTGCCGGCGTCCGCCCTGCAAGGCCCGTTCGCCGCCCAGAGCGAGATACGCTTCACGGTGCCGGTCACGGTGGCCGGCGTGAAAATCAACGGCTATCAACTGGCCAAGTTTTTTCCCTGAATACCAATAAGGAAAAGAATGTCTAAAAAGATTCTGGTGTGCGGCTCGGTGGCGTTCGACACCATTGCCGTGTTCGAGGGGCATTTCAAGGATCACATCCTGCCGGACAGCATCCAGTCGCTCAGCGTTTCCTTCTTCGTGCCGTCCATGCGCAAAGAATACGGCGGCTGCGCGGGCAACATCGCCTACAACCTGCGGCTGCTTGGCGCGGACGCCGTGCCGGTGGGCACGGTAGGTGCTGATGCGGCAGACTACCTGGCCTATATGCAGGAGCTGGGCATCGATACTTCCCTGATCCGCGTGCTGCCCGATATGTTTACGCCTCAGTGTTTCATCACGACAGACCTGGACAACAACCAGATCGCCTCTTTCCACCCCGGCGCCATGCTGCGCTCGGCCGAGAACGACCTGAGCGGCGTCGAGGCGGCATGGGGCATCGTGGCGCCCGACGCCAAAGAAGGCATGTTCGCGCATGCCGACCGCCTCAGGGCCGGCGGCATTCCCTTTGTGTTCGACCTGGGCCAGGCAATGCCGCTGTTTTCCGGCGACGACTTGCTGAAGATGCTGGAGATGGCGGACATCGTCACCGCCAATGACTACGAGGCCAGCGTCATCGCCCAGCGTACCGGGCGCAGCATCGACGACTTGGCACGCACGCTGCGGGCCGTGGTCGTGACGCGCGGCGGCGAAGGGGCCACGCTGTATGCGGACGGTGCGCAGACCCATATCGAGCCGATCAAGGTGACCGACGTGGTTGACCCCACGGGCTGCGGCGACGCGCACCGGGCAGGGCTGCTGTACGGCCTGGTGCAGGGTTGGAGCCTGGCGGACGCCTGCCGCTTGGCGAATGTCATGGGCGCCATTAAAATCTCTTCACGTGGACCGCAGAACCACCAACCCAGTCGCGCCCAGATCGGCGCATCGCTAAAGCAGCATTACGGTGTCAGCCTGCTCGACGACGGCGTTGGCGCATCGCATTAAGGAGTCATCCATGAATTCAACACACGCAGCGCTTCCTGGCTCGTTTCCCCGCCGGTTCATTGCCGTCGCGGCTGTGGTGGCATCGCTTGCCATGGTGGCGGGGTGCGCCAATCGCTCCGCCTCCAGCTCGGTATACAGCTACGGGCAGGCGCAGCAAGAGCAGATCGTGCGCACCGGCACGGTGGTGTCCGTGCGCTCCATCACCATCCAGGACGACAAGTCCAGCGGCGCGGGTCTGCTGGCCGGGGGCGCTCTGGGCGGCGTGGCGGGCAATGCCGTCGGCGGCGGCTCGGGGCGCGCCATTGCCACGGTGGGCGGCGCCATTCTTGGCGGCTTGCTGGGCAACACGGTCGAAAACCAGGTGGGCAAGAAGCAAGGCCTGGAAATCACCGTGCGCCTGGACAACGGCGAAACCCGGGTCGTGGCCCAGGAAGCCGACGTGGCCATCACCTCGGGGCAGCGCGTGCGCATGGTCAGCGGCGGCGGGCCGACCCGCGTCGTGCCCATGTAAATGCCTGCGGCACCGTGCGGGCGGCCTCGGGCCTGCCGGCCTGCGCGGGCCGCTGCCCATACAGAACCCCTTCGACGGACATGCCGCCGAGGGGGTTTTGCTTTTGGGGCCGGGTTCCGGGGACCGGGTGCCTCAGGCGCCGAATAGCGAGAACGCCACGTGCTGCAATACCATCATGGCGATCTGCGCCAGCACCAGCAGCACCAGGGGCGAGAAGTCGATGCCGCCCAGGGTGGGCAGGGCGCGGCGGATGGGGTCCAGCAGCGGCGCGGTAAGCATGTGCAGCACCGGCATGACGGGCGCCAGCGGGTTCACCCAGGACAGCACCGCCTGGATGAGCGTTAGCCACAGGATCAGGTTGAATACCCACCTGAGCATGGTGAGCAGGCTGGACAGCAGCGCCGGCAGCAGGCTCTGGACCGGGGGCAGCTGGCCGGTCAGCACGATCCACGTGGCCAGCAGGTAGACGAAGGCGGTAATCCAGCATGCCAGCAGGCTGGGCCAGTCTACCTTGCCCGATGGACGCACCGCCTTGCGCAGCGGCTGCACCATCCAGTCGGTGGCGCGGACGACGGCCTGCGAATAGGGGTTGAACGGATGCAGGCGGATGGCGTAGGCCCAGGCGCGCAGGATCAGCGCGATGCCGAACAGCAGGAAGACGATGTCGATGACAAAATTAAGGATATTGCCGATCATGGGTGTCCGCTAATAGTGCGTTTCTAGTGACAAGGCCTTATTGTCGCATGACCGCCCGCCGCCCGCGGCAAAAAAGTCCCCACGCTGCGCCTGCGTCCAGGCTTGTCCGCCTGCATGCCGCTCGGATTCGTCAGGCGCACCACAGTCCGCAGGGACTGTGTCGCGTCCGGACTCATCCATCCTCGCGGGGGTGGGGGCTGGTGGAAAAAAACTGCCCGGCACGAGGCCGGGCAGTTGGAGTCGCTTTGGCTAGGAAGCCTTTCGCACGGGTTAGGGACGACCGCCCGTGGGGAAAGGCCAAGAAGCTGCCGGGTTGACCGTTTTGGTCGCTGCGGGCGCTGCTGCAGCGGTGGTGGCCTTGGCAGTCTTGGCTGCAGCTTTGGCGTTCGCCTTTTTAGCCGGCGCTGCCTTTTTGGCCGAAGCGGCTTTCTTGGCAGGGGCTTTCTTGGCGGGCGCTTTTTTGGCTGCGGCTTTCTTGGCGACTGCCTTCTTCGCTACGGCTTTCTTGGCGGGCGCTTTTTTGGCTACGGCTTTCTTGGCTGCTGCCTTTTTGGCAGGCGCCTTTTTTGCGACGGCCTTCTTGGCGGCAGCTTTTTTGGCGGGCGCTTTTTTGGCTGCGGCTTTCTTGGCCGGTGCCTTCTTGGCGACGGCTTTCTTGGCTACAGCTTTTTTGGCGACTGCCTTCTTGGCTGCGACCTTCTTGGCGGGCGCCTTTTTGGCGACGGCTTTTTTGGCCGGTGCCTTCTTGGCTACGGCTTTCTTGGCGACTGCCTTCTTCGCTACGGCTTTCTTGGCTGGCGCTTTTTTGGCTACTGCTTTCTTGGCCGGTGCTGCCTTCTTGACGGTTGCCTTCTTGGCGGGTGCTTTCTTAGCGACTGCTTTCTTGGCGACCGCTTTCTTGGCGGCCTTCTTGGCTGTTGCCATAGTAATGCTCCTTGAGAATGAATCGTAGAGAACGTTCACCCATTTGATATGGCCCCCACGAAAGGGTGCGACCCATCTCAAATGGCGCAAGCGTGCAAGATGCTCGCACCTTGCACGCCTAGAGTCTAACGTAAGCAGTTGCCGTATCCAAGCATTATTCCCAGCTTAATGCACCTCCGGTTTGATATTCGATGACTCTTGTCTCAAAAAAGTTGCGTTCTTTTTTGAGGTCGATCATTTCGGCCATCCATGGGAAGGGATTTTCTTCTTGCGGAAATTGCGCTTCCAGACCGATTTGCTGGCACCGCCGATTGGCGATGAACCGCAAATATGACTTGAACATCGAGGCATTCAAACCCAGCACGCCGCGCGGCATGGTGTCCTCGGCGTAAGCATATTCAAGCTCTACGGCCTTTTTGAAGAGTTCCTGGATCTCTTCGCGGAAGTCGGGCGTCCACAGATGCGGGTTCTCGAGCTTGACCGTGTTGATCAGGTCGATGCCGAAATTGCAGTGCATGGATTCGTCGCGCAGGATGTACATGTACTGCTCGGCGGCGCCCGTCATTTTGTTCTGGCGGCCCAGCGCAAGTATTTGCGTAAAACCAACATAAAAGAACAAACCTTCCATCAGGCACGCGAAAACGATCAGCGATTTGAGCAGCGTCTGGTCCGCTTCGGGCGTGCCTGTCTTGAAGTCGGGGTCGGCGATGGCGTCGATGAAGGGAATCAGGAATTCGTCTTTGGCGCGTATGGACGGAACCTCGTGGTACGCGTTGAAGATTTCGGACTCGTCCAGGTCGAGGCTTTCGACGATGTACTGGTAGGCGTGCGTGTGGATGGCTTCCTCGAATGCCTGGCGCAGCAGGAATTGGCGGCACTCGGGCGCCGTGATGTGCCGGTAGGTGCCCAGCACGATGTTGTTGGCGGCCAGCGAGTCGGCGGTGACGAAGAAGCCCAGGTTGCGCTTGACGATGCGGCGCTCGTCCTCGGTGAGCCCAGTGGGGTTCTTCCACAGGGCGATGTCGCGCGACATGTTGATTTCCTGGGGCATCCAGTGGTTGGCGCAAGTGGCGAGGTATTTTTCCCAGGCCCACTTGTACTTGAACGGCACCAGCTGGTTGACGTCGGTCTGGCCGTTGATGATGCGCTTGTCGGCCGCACGCACGCGCTGCTCCTGCGAGGCGGACGAGGCCGGCTGGGCCGGCGCGGGGGCGGCCATGGCCGTGTCGTCGACCACGCGGGAAGGCCGCGGGGCGGCTGCCTGCGGCGCGGGCGCCGCGGGCTGTTGAGGTGTGGCCGGTTGTTGAGGGGTATCGTCCCAATTCAGCATAGTGTCTGACCTTTTTGGTTTACTGGCATGCTTCGCATTCTTCGAAGCCCTCGTCGCCCGGGCGCATGGTGCACACCGCGCCGACGACTTCGGCCTCGGGCAGGGCGGCGGGCGCCGCGGCTGCCGATGCGCCCTGCGCGCCGCCGGTGGAGACGGCGTTCAGCTCGCCGCCGCGGCCGGTGGATTTTTCGGCGTTGGTGGCGCCGCTGGAGCGCAGGTAGTAGGTGGTCTTCAGGCCGCGCAGCCAGGCAAGCTTGTAGGTGTCGTCCAGCTTCTTGCCCGACACGCCGGCCATGAAGATGTTGAGCGACTGGGCCTGGTCTATCCATTTCTGGCGGCGCGCGGCGCACTCGACGACCCAGCTGGGGTCGACCTCGAAGGCGGTGGCGTAGAGCTCGCGCAGGTCGTTGGGAATGCGGTCGATGCGCGCCAGGCTGCCGTCGAAGTATTTGAGGTCGGCCACCATGACTTCGTCCCACAGGCCGCGTTCCTTCAGGTCGCGAACCAGATAGTCGTTGACCACCGTGAACTCGCCCGACAGGTTGGACTTGACGTACAGGTTGCGGTAGGTGGGCTCGATGCACGGCGAGACGCCGACGATGTTGGAAATGGTGGCGGTGGGCGCGATGGCGATGCAGTTGGAGTTGCGCATGCCGTGCTGCTGGATCTGGGCGCGCAGAGCGTCCCAGTCCAGGGTGCTGCTGTCGTCGATCTCGACGTAGCCGCCGCGCTGCTCGCGCAGCAGGGCCAGGGTATCCTGGGGCAGGATGCCGCGGTCCCACAGCGAACCCTTGAAGCTGGCGTAGTGGCCGCGCTCGGCGGCCAGCTTGCTGGACGCCCAGTAGGCGTAGTAGCACACGGCTTCCATGGAGCGGTCGGAGAACTCGATGGCGGCGTCCGAGGCGAAGGGCACGCGCATCATGTGCAGGCAGTCCTGGAAGCCCATGACGCCCAGGCCCACGGGGCGGTGGCGCACGTTGGAGTTGCGCGCCTTGACCACGGCGTAGTAGTTGATGTCGATGACGTTGTCCAGCATGCGCATGGCCGTGTCGATGGTGCGCTGGAGTTTTTCGTGGTCGAGCGTGTATTGGCCGTCGGCGCCCCGCTTGAGGTGGGCCGCCAGGTTGACCGAGCCCAGGTTGCACACGGCGATTTCGGAATCGTTGGTGTTGAGCGTGATCTCGGTGCACAGGTTGGAGCTGTGGACCACGCCCACGTGCTGCTGGGGCGAGCGGATGTTGCAAGGATCCTTGAACGTCAGCCACGGATGGCCGGTTTCGAACAGCATGGACAGCATCTTGCGCCACAGCGAGACGGCGGGGATGGTCTTGAACAGGGGCAGTTCGCCGCTGCGGGTCTTGGCTTCGTAGGCGGTGTAGGCTTCTTCGAAGGCCTGGCCGTACTTGTCGTGCAGGTCGGGCACGTCGGAGGGCGAGAACAGCGTCCATTCGCCGTTTTCCATGACGCGCTTCATGAACAGGTCGGGAATCCAGTTGGCCGTGTTCATGTCGTGCGTGCGGCGGCGCTCGTCGCCGGTGTTCTTGCGCAGTTCGAGGAATTCTTCGATGTCCAGGTGCCAGGTTTCGAGGTAGGCGCACACCGCCCCCTTGCGCTTGCCGCCCTGGTTGACCGCCACGGCGGTGTCATTGACCACCTTCAGGAAGGGCACGACGCCCTGGCTTTCGCCGTTGGTGCCCCGGATGTGGCTGCGCAGGGCGCGCACGGGGGTCCAGTCGTTGCCCAGGCCGCCGGCGTACTTGGCCAGCAGGGCGTTTTCCTTGATGGCGTCGTAGATGCCTTCCAGGTCGTCCGAAACCGTCGTGAGATAGCACGACGACAGCTGCGAGTGCAGGGTGCCCGCGTTGAAGAGCGTGGGCGTGGAGCTCATGAAGTCGAAGGACGACAGGGTTTCGTAGAACTCGATGGCGCGGTCTTCGCGGTCGATCTCGTTGAGCGCCAGGCCCATGGCCACGCGCATGAAGAAGACCTGCGGCAGCTCGATGCGGCGGCCGCGCACGTGCAGGAAGTAGCGGTCGTATAGGGTCTGCAGGCCCAGGTAATTGAACTGCAGGTCGCGCCGGGATTTCAGCGCGCGGCCCAGTTTGGGCAGGTCGAACTGGGCCAGCTTGCTGTCCAGCAGGCCGTTCTCGATGCCGACCTTGATGAATTTGGGGAAATACTGCGCATAGCCTTCGTCCATGTCGGACTGGGCGACTTCTTCGCCCAGGACCTCTTTGCGGATGGTGTGCAGCAGCAGGCCGGCGGTGACCTGGCTGTAGGCCGGGTCGGTCTCGACCAGCGCGCGGGCCGAAAGAATGGCGGACTTGTAGACCTCGTCGACGGGAATGCCGTCATACAGGTTCTTGACGGTTTCGGAGAGGATGGCCTCGACGTCGATGTCCACGGGCAGGCCCTGGCTGGCTTCGACGATGGTGGTGCGCAGCTTGGCCAGGTCCAGCGGGCGCATGATGCCATTGTCGTTGACGCTCAGGGTGCTTTTTTCGGCGGCGGGCTGCTGCTGGCCGCTGCGGGCGCGTTCCTGCGCGCGCTTCTCGCGGTACAGCACGTAGGCGCGGGCCACGTCGTGTTCGCCGGAGCGCATCAGCGCCAGCTCGACCTGGTCCTGGATTTCCTCTATATGGAAGGTGCCGCCGCTGGGTCGGTTGCGCACCAGCGCGTTGACCACCTGCGAGGTCAGTTTCTCGACCAGTTCGCGCACGCGTGCAGAGGCGGCGCCCTGGCCGCCGTTGACGGCCAGGAAGGCCTTCGTCATGGCAATGGCGATCTTGCTGGGCTCGAAACCGACCACCGCGCCATTGCGGCGGATGATGTTGAAGTTGTGCCACTGGCTGCCGGACGCGGCGGGCGCGGCCGGGGAGGGCGACGAAGGGGGGACGGTTTCCGGGCGGGACTCAGCGATGGATGTGGTCTGCATGGAGGCTCCTGGGGTAAGAAAAGCACGCCTCCGGGGCGCGCCGTATGTGTTTTAAACGCTTGATGGACGGTGAAAAAAGGTTGTTGCGCGCGGGTTTCGGGAAAACGGCGCTGTTTTGTGACAACCACAATATGTAGTGGTTGGTTTTGTTTTACCTACTAATTGTAGTGACGGTATGGCCGCCAGGCAAGCGGCTTTACCCTCTGGATTTTCCCAATATTGTGTCCAGATATGGCCGCCGGCCGTTACAAATCACGGCAACTCGCATGGAATATGGATTTGCTTATTTTTGCGCGGCGCAGCATGAAGGGGGAAAAATTTTTGCCCTGCGCGCGGGCGAGCACCGCGCGGTATTGCCATGCCATGGCCGCGCCCGCCCCGTACAGCGCCAACAACACGACAGGCATGCT
>Ga0180223_1001110_pt1 | contig 22706 bp, 20 predicted proteins | sample eDN5th30CKraftOP_FD_151337 | JGI IMG/M metagenome (GOLD analysis project Ga0180223, IMG submission 151337) | Enriched Organic Plus compost microbial communities from Emeryville, California, USA - eDNA 5th pass 30_C Kraft OP (version 2) (version 2) ... | reverse complement strand
GCCGGCGCCGATGCCGCGCGTGCCGCCGGTGACGAGAGCGAATTTGGACGAAATCGACGATGTCATGCGTCGGAGGCTAGAGCGCCCGCCGACGATGGGGAAGCGCGCCCGCCGCAGGCCGCCATGAGCCTGCGGCCTGTCGGGGGCACCGCCGGGTGAATTAGGGCCAAGTGTATTTCAGCGACAGCAGCGCGGTGCCGCGCGTCTCGTAGTCGCTGGCGACCAGCGGCAGCTTGCGGGCGAGGGCGAGGTCGAGCGAAGCCTGCCAGGGCAGGTCCGCCATCCTGGCGAGATCGACCGAAAGCTTGACCTCGGGCGTCACGGCCGAATGGAAGCCGTCATCCGGTGCGAAGACGTAGTTGCCCGCCATGCAGAGCTGCGTCGTCAGGGTCAGATGCGGGAATATCTGCCGGCGATAGCCGATCAGGGCGTCGCCGGTCTGCTCGGGATTGCCGCCGACCGTGCCGCTGCCGCCGGTCGAGACGCCCCAGATCAGGCCCGGGCCGCCGGAGACCGGCTGCGCCCAGCGCCAGCCGAGCTTCGCATCGCGCGAGGCGCCGGCCTGCGCCGGCGTCGTCAGGCTGGTCGAGAGCGAAAAGACGTCCTGCCCGAGCTTGAAGCCGACGGAGCGGTCCTGCTGCGCGCTGGCCATGGTCTCGCGCGCCGCGAAGCCCTTGCGGATGATGTCGACGGGGATGGGCGCGCGGGCTCGCAGATGCGCGCCTGATGCGGCATCGGCCCGGCCGATCGCGGCCAGGACAGGATTGAAGACGACGGCCTCGGCGCTCGTCGCCGCCGTCTCGACCGGGCCCATCTCGTCGGCCCCGGGGTCCAGCAGGGCCCCGCGCGGAACCGGAAGCTGGACGGCGGCGTCCGGGCTCGCTTCCCGGGCCGAGGCGGAGCCGCAGCAGAAGAGGCCGGCGAGGAACAGCGCCGCCCCGGCGGCCGGGGCGGTACGGCGGATGATCATGGTACGAGGCACGTCGTTCGTCCTGTCGCTATGACGAGCGGCAGGTCAGGCTAGGCGGGGAAGGCGCCGATTTTGCGGCAGTGCAACATCCAGCCCGCGACGCATTGCCCGAAAGCCGCGCTTCCCCCGCCGGCCCTAACCCGCTAGGAAGCGACCCAGCCGCGGGCTGCGCCCAATCAGCCGGAGCCCGAGACGTTCTATCTGGAGAGCACAGGGGTCATCGCATGAGCAAGATCAAGGTCGCCAACCCGGTCGTCGACATGGACGGCGACGAGATGACCCGGATCATCTGGCAGAAGATCAAGGACACGCTGATCTTCCCCTATCTCGATCTGCCGCTGGAATATTACGATCTCTCGGTCGAGAATCGCGACGCCACCAACGACCAGGTCACGATCGACGCCGCCAACGCCACCAAGAAGCACGGCGTCGCGGTGAAATGCGCCACCATCACGCCCGACGAGGCGCGCGTGAAGGAGTTCAACCTCAAGGAGATGTGGAAGTCGCCGAACGGCACGATCCGCAACATCCTCGGCGGCGTGATCTTCCGCGAGCCGATCATCTGCAAGAACGTTCCGCGCCTCGTGCCGGGCTGGACCAAACCGATCGTCGTCGGCCGCCACGCCTATGGCGACCAGTACCGCGCCACCGACTTCAAGTTCCCGACCAAGGGCACGCTCTCGATCAAGTTCGTCGGCGAGGACGGCCAGGTGATCGAGAAGGAGGTCTTCAAGGCCCCCGGCTCCGGCGTCACCATGGCGATGTACAATCTCGACGACTCGATCCGCGACTTCGCCCGCGCCTCGCTGAACTACGGCCTGCTGCGCAAGTACCCGGTCTATCTCTCGACCAAGAACACCATCCTCAAGGCCTATGACGGCCGCTTCAAGGACATCTTCCAGGAGGTCTACGAGGCCGAGTTCAAGGCCGATTTCGACAAGGCCGGCATCACCTACGAGCACCGCCTGATCGACGATATGGTCGCATCGGCGCTGAAATGGTCGGGCGGCTATGTCTGGGCCTGCAAGAACTATGACGGCGACGTGCAGTCCGACACCGTGGCGCAGGGCTTCGGCTCGCTCGGCCTGATGACCTCGGTGCTGATGACGCCGGACGGCAAGACCGTCGAGGCCGAGGCCGCGCACGGCACCGTCACCCGCCACTATCGCGAGCACCAGAAGGGCAACGAGACCTCGACGAACTCGATCGCCTCGATCTTCGCCTGGACCCGCGGCCTCAGCCACCGCGCCAAGCTCGACAACAACGAGGAGCTGGCCAAGTTCGCCAAGTTGCTCGAGAAGGTCACGGTCGACACCGTCGAGGCCGGCGACATGACCAAGGACCTGGCGCTGCTGGTCGGCGCCGACCAGAAGTGGCTCTCGACCACCGGCTTCCTCGACAAGGTCAGCGAGAACATGCGCAAGGCGATGGCCGCCTGATTGCGGGCGCTGCGCAGCTTGGAACGAGAAGCCCGGCCGTGAGGCCGGGCTTTTTCGTATTCGAGGGACTTCGTCACGATCGGCGCTTGACCTGACATCAGGTGGAACAGTTACGCCCGGAAGCATGACGGATCGCAGCTACACCATCGGCCAAGTTTCCCGCCTGACGGGCGTGTCCGCACGCCGCATCAGGTTCTATGCCGACAAGGGGCTGCTTCCGCCGTACAGCCGGACCGAAGCCGGTTATCGGGTGTTCAGCGCCGAGGATGTCGCTCGACTCGAATTGGTTACGGCCCTTCGCGAGGCTGGCGCGAGCCTCAACACGATCGGTTCCGTCCTCTCGAAGCAGGCGACCCTCTCGGACGTGTTGCTCGCGCAGCTTCGCAATGTCGAACACCAGATCACCGCACAGCGGCGCATCGCCTCCACGATACGCTCAGCGCTTCGGTCTTCAGAGCCAACTGTTCGAGATCTGAAGAGAGTAGCCAACATGATCGATATCGCCCACAGCGAACGTCGCGAAATCGTCAAAGCGTTCTTCGACAAGGTGACGGAAGGACTCGAGATCGACCCGCGCTGGAAGCTCAGGATGATCGAAAGTGGAACGCCCGAGTTGCCGGATGAGCCGACCCAGGAGCAGGCCGAAGCTTGGATCGAGCTTGCCAAGCTGTTTGATAGCGAGGAATTTTATGAAAGCATGCGCTTCAGAGCGGAAGACGCGGCCATCAGTGGGATGCAAGACGGGACCGATCCCCTTGACGAAAATGTTCAGGATCACCTCGGCTTGATGAAGCAGGTCCGCTCGGCGATTCAGAACAAGATGCCGCCGACGTCGGAACTCGGATTGTCGTTGGCAGAGCGGCACCTCAGTTTGAGCGCCCGTATGCGTAACGAGGCGGTCACGGAAGCGTTTCGTGAGCGCGTGCGAATGATGATCACGTTGCAGCAGCCCTTTATGCGATTTCATGATCTGGTGGCTGTGCTGCGCGAGCGACCCGGCTTTCGCACGCCCGAGACGGAGTGGTTGCAAGCGGCGGTGCGACACTGCCTGACGCCGCAGTAAAGCCTGCCGCATTTTTAAGGAAACGCGGGCCGTCCCGGCCGGAGCGAGGTGGAGGGCCGGAATCCATGTGCTGGCCTCGACCGGAAGCGCTCCGGAATGGATCCCGGGGTGAGCCCGGGATGACGACATGCTTCCGAATCCGACGCGTTGGGCCCAGGCATGACGGAAGCTCCGTCAGCGCCGGATCTCGATCTCGATGAAGCTGAGGCGGGTCTCGCCGGCGTTCTTCACGTCATGCTTCACGCCGGCCGGGCGGATATAGCTCTGCCCGGCCTTGACCTCGGCCTGCGTCACCACGCCGTCGACCTCGTAGGCCATGGTGGCATCGGTCATGATCACGACGGCGTAGTCCATGCCGTGCTCGTGCCAGCCGGTGGTGGCGCCCGGCTCGAAATCCCAGCGGGTGATCCGGGCGCGGCTGTCGTCGGCGAGAACGGTGGCGACGGCCGGAACCGTACATTCGAAAGGCATGGGCTGCGGTCTCCTCGAGGCGAAGCGGTCGCAGCCAGTATGGCGGCCATGCCGGAGGCGGCAACCCGCGCCGGATGCGGGGCTATTCCACGCTGAGCGGGCGGCGCGCCAGGATGGCGAGGCCGCTGACGGGCGCATGCATGACGTAGCGCAGCTCGTAGTCGCCCGGCATATCGGGCGCTTCCAGCGTCGCCTCGACATTCTCGGCCGGGAAGAAGCGCGGCCCCTCGGCCTCGGCCGGGGCGTCCGGCCTGACCAGCACGACGCGATCCTGCTCGCCATTGGGGCCGATGCCGCGCACCGGCAGCGCCTGGCCGGGGCTGACCCGCGCCGGAGCGGCGAGCGTCGCGCCCGGCTCCGTGGTCGCGAGCGGCCGGCGCAGCAGAATCCGGGGCGCTCCGTCCTTCTCGACGGTCAGGCGCAACTCATAGGCACCGACGGCGCCCGGCGTCTGCAGGGCCGGGACGCTGCTCTTGGGCTGAAGCACGACGATGGCCCTGTCGGCCGGGTCGTCGGGCCGGGCGATGGCCAGCCGCGCGCCCGGCGGCGGGTTGGTGAGGAAGACGCTGAGCGGGGCGCCGGCCATGATGCTGCGCGCCGCCGAGAGCGCCGGCTGCCCCGGCCGGGAAGCCGGCTTCTGCTGCTTCTGGGCCGCAGCCGCAATCGGCCAGAGGCCGGCCGCGGCCAGCAGCGCACGGCGGGAGAGGGAACCCGCGGGGCGGGAAGCCTTCCCGATCGGCATCAGCCCATCGCGGCGGCGACGGCGTCGAGCGCGGCCTGCGCCTTGCTGCCGTCCGGGCCGCCGGCCTGGGCCATGTCGCGGCGGCCGCCGCCGCCCTTGCCGCCGAGCTGCTCGGAGGCCGCGCGCACCAGCGCAACCGCGTCGAAGCGTCCGGTCAGGTCGGGCGTGACGCCGACGACGACGCCGGCCTTGCCGTCATCCGCGACGCCGACGATGGCGACGACGCCGGAGCCGACGCGCGCCTTGGCCTCGTCGGCGAGGCTCTTCAGATCCTTCATCTCGATGCCGGTGACCGCGCGCGCCAGCAGCCTGGCGCCGCCGATCTCCCGCACCGGGTCCTCGGCCGCACCACCGCCGCCCATGGCGAGCTTCTTGCGCGCCTCGGTCAGCTCGCGGTCGAGCTTGCGGCGCTCCTCGATCAGGGTCGCGAGGCGGTTGCCGGCCTCGGCAGCGGGGACCTTGAGCAGGCTCGCCAGCCCGTCGAGCAGGCGCGATTCCGCGTTGAGGCGCAGGCGGGCGCCGTTGCCGGTCATCGCTTCGAGGCGACGCACGCCGGCCGCGACCGCGCTTTCGCCGACCACGCTGACGAGGCCGATATCGCCGGTGCGCGCGGCGTGGGTGCCGCCGCAGAGCTCGACCGAATAGGCCTTGCCGGTGTTGGTCGTGCCCATCGAGACGACGCGGACCTCGTCGCCGTATTTCTCGCCGAAGAGGGCGCGCGCGCCCGAGGCGATGGCCTCGTCGACGCTCATCAGGCGCGTCGTCACCGGCTCGTTCCTGAGCACGATGGCGTTGGCGATCTCCTCGACCTCGCGCAGTTCCTCAGCGCTGATTGGCTTGGGATGCGAGAAGTCGAAGCGCAGCCGGTCGGGCGAGACCAGCGAGCCCTTCTGCGCGACATGGTCGCCGAGGACGAGGCGCAGCGCCTCGTGCAGCAGGTGGGTGGCCGAGTGGTTGGCGCGGATCGCGGTGCGGCGGTCATGGTCGACGACGAGCTCGACGGGCTGGCCGAGCGCGAGCTCGCCTTCCTTGACCGTGACGGCGTGGGCGAAGACGTCGCCGAGCTTCTTCTGGACATCCGTGACTTCGGCCACCGTGTCGGCACCGCGGATCAGGCCGGCATCGCCGACCTGTCCGCCGGATTCGCCGTAGAACGGCGTCTGGTTGACCAGCACGAAGCCGCTCTCGCCGGCCTTCAGCGACGGGACCTCGGCATTGTCGCGGATCAGCGCCGTGACCACGCCCTCGGCGCTTTCGGTGTCGTAGCCGAGGAACTCGGTGGCGCCGAGCCTGTCGCGCAGCGGGAACCAGAGCGTTTCGGTCGCGGCCTCGCCGGAGCCGGCCCAGGCGGCGCGCGCCTTGGCCTTCTGCTGCTGCATGGCGGCGTCGAAGCCCTCGACATCGACGCTGATCTCACGGGCCCGCAATGCGTCCTGCGTCAGGTCGAGCGGGAAGCCGTAAGTGTCGTAGAGGGTGAAGGCGACCTCGCCCTTGAGGCTCTGGCCGGCAGCCAGGTCCTTCGAGGCCTCGTCGAGCAGCGAGAGGCCGCGCGTCAGCGTGGTGCGGAAGCGGGTCTCCTCCAGCTTCAGCGTCTCGGTGATCAGCGCCTCGGCGCGCAGCAGCTCGGGATAGGCCCGGCCCATCTCGCGGGTCAGCGCCGGCACGAGCTTGTACATCAGCGGCTCCCTGGCGCCGAGGAGCTGCGCATGGCGCATGCCGCGGCGCATGATCCGGCGCAGGACGTAGCCGCGGCCCTCGTTGGACGGCAGCACGCCGTCGGCGATCAGGAAGGCGGAGCAGCGCAGATGGTCGGCGATGACGCGGTGGCTCGCCTTCATCGGGCCGTCCGGATCGACCGAGGTCAGATCGGCGATGGCGCCGATCAGGGCGCGGAACAGGTCGATATTGTAGTTGTCATGCGTGCCTTGGAGCACGGCGGCGATGCGCTCCAGCCCCATGCCGGTGTCGATCGAGGGGCGGGGGAGGTCGGTGCGGATGCCGCCGGCCGCCTCTTCATACTGCATGAAGACGAGGTTCCAGATCTCGATGAAGCGGTCGCCGTCCTCGTCGGGGGAACCCGGCGGGCCGCCCCAGATCTGGTCGCCATGGTCGTAGAAGATCTCCGAGCAGGGGCCGCAGGGGCCGGTGTCTCCCATGCGCCAGAAATTCGCCGAGGTCGGGATGCGGATGATCTTGTCGTCGGTCAGGCCGGCGATCTTCTTCCAGAGGCCATGCGCCTCGTCGTCCTCGGAATAGACCGTGACGAGGAGCTTGTCCTTGGGCAGGCCGAATTCGCGGGTGACCAGCGTCCAGGCGTGGTGGATCGCCTGCTCCTTGAAATAGTCGCCGAAGGAGAAATTCCCCAGCATCTCGAAAAAGGTGTGATGGCGGGCAGTGTAGCCGACATTGTCGAGATCGTTGTGCTTGCCGCCGGCGCGCACGCATTTCTGGGCCGTGGTGGCACGCGAATAGGGACGCTTCTCCTGGCCGGTGAAGACGTTCTTGAACTGCACCATGCCCGAATTGGCGAACATCAGCGTCGGGTCGTTGCGCGGCACGAGCGGGCTCGAGGCGACAACCTCGTGACCCTGGGACTTGAAGTAGTCGAGGAAGGTCGACCGGATATCGTTGACGCCGCTCATCGCTTCTTGCGCTTCTCAACTCGGGGCCGGACATGCCCGGCGGGACGACAGGTTCTAGTCAGGCAGCTCCGCCCTGTCCAGAAAGCTCGACGCGCCGCACAGGAGGCAAAGGCCTTATTTTCAAACGAAAACAGGCGGCCCCAAGGCCGCCCGCCGATTTACCCGGATCATCGAAGCTCTCGCCGTCATCACGAGCCCTCGGATCCCGCCTCCGGCGAAATCGAGGACACGCTCCGCGAAGCGATCTAGCGTCGTAGAGCTTTACACTCCCTGGATCGCTTCGTGGCTTCGCGCTTCGCGATGACGGTTCGGCGCGGCGAGAGCTGTCTCAGGCTTCGCCCTCGTCGAGGTCGTCGTCGGTCGGGTTGGCCTCGTCGAGGATGCGGTCGGCGACCAGGCCGGAATTCTGGCGGATCGTGGCCTCGATCCTGGCGGCCAGGTCGGGATTGCTCTTGAGGAAGTTCTTGGCGTTCTCGCGGCCCTGGCCGAGGCGCTGGCTGTCGAAGGAGAACCAAGCGCCGGCCTTCTCGACCATGCCGGCCTTGACGCCGAGATCGATCAGCTCGCCGACCTTGGAGATACCCTCGCCGAACATGATGTCGAACTCGACCTGCTTGAAGGGCGGCGCGACCTTGTTCTTGACGACCTTGACGCGGACCTGGTTGCCGGTTGCCTCGTCACGCTCCTTCAGCGTCGAGACGCGGCGGATGTCGAGGCGCACCGAGGCGTAGAACTTCAGCGCGTTGCCGCCGGTGGTGGTTTCGGGCGAGCCGTACATCACGCCGATCTTCATGCGGATCTGGTTGATGAAGATCACCATGCAGTTCGAGCGCGAGATCGATGCGGTGAGCTTGCGCAGGGCCTGGCTCATCAGGCGGGCCTGGAGGCCGGGCTGGACGTCGCCCATCTCGCCCTCGATCTCGGCGCGCGGGGTGAGCGCAGCCACCGAGTCGACCACCAGCACGTCGATGGCGCCGGAGCGGACGAGGGTGTCGGTGATCTCCAGTGCCTGCTCGCCGGTATCGGGCTGCGAGATCAGCAAGTCGTCGAGATTGACGCCGAGCTTGCGGGCATAGACCGGGTCGAGCGCGTGCTCGGCATCGACGAAGGCGCAGACGCCGCCCTTCTTCTGGGCCTCGGCGATGGTGTGCAGCGCCAGCGTGGTCTTGCCCGAGGATTCCGGTCCGTAGATCTCGATGACGCGCCCCTTGGGCAGGCCGCCGACGCCGAGCGCGATGTCGAGGCCGAGCGAACCGGTCGAGACCGTCTCGATCTCGATCGATTGCGGGTTCTTGCCGAGCCGCATGATCGAGCCCTTGCCGAAGGCGCGTTCGATCTGGGAGAGCGCCGCATCGAGCGCCTTGGCCTTGTCCATCGAGGAGCCTTCCACGAGTCTGAGATTTGCCTGATTCACGGGTATCGGCTCCTTATGGCAGGGCGACGGGGACATCTCAATCATGTCTTGACAGGAGAATGATCACTCTTTGTTCTTTGTCGCAAGTTCTTTTTTTGTTCTTGATGTCAGTTTCTGTCAGGAGGGCGGCCCGCGCCGCTGGAGAGTCTCTCGCCGGACGGCAACGGCGCTTCGCAACCGGCGTTGCGGTCGTTTTGACATGCTTAAATTGTATGCGTTTTAGATTATTATGATCTCATCATGCATGATTTGCATATCAAGGTCAGGGAATTGCCCATGGGCGGACGATGGCGCCTTTGATATTGCGCGCGGCTCGTCATTCCCTTTCTGAAAGTTGCCCGTGTGTCCTCCGCTCCCGCTCCGTCCGACGCCCTCAACTCGCCGGGCCGGATCCTTCTCGCCAGCCTGATCGGCACGACGATCGAGTTCTTCGACTTCTACATCTATGCGACGGCGGCGGTGATCATCTTCCCGAAGCTGTTCTTCCCGGGTGCCGATCCGACCTCGGCGATCCTGCAATCCTTCGCCACCTTCGCCATCGCCTTCTTCGCGCGGCCGATCGGCGCGGCGATCTTCGGACATTTCGGCGACCGCATCGGCCGCAAGGCCACGCTCGTCGCCGCACTGATGACGATGGGGCTCTCGACCGTCGCGATCGGCCTGCTGCCGACCTATGCGAGCGTCGGCGTCGTCGCGCCGCTGCTGCTGGCCCTGTGCCGGCTGGGGCAGGGGCTGGGCCTCGGCGGCGAGTGGGGCGGGGCGGTGCTGCTGGCGACGGAGAATGCGCCGCCCGGCAAGTCGGCCTGGTACGGCATGTTCCCGCAGCTCGGCGCGCCGATCGGCTTCATCTGCGCGACGGGCAGTTTCCTGATCCTGGATTCGCTGATGAGCGACGCGCAGTTCTTTGCCTTCGGCTGGCGCATTCCCTTCATCGCCAGTGCGCTGCTCGTCTTCATGGGGCTCTATATCCGCCTGCGCATCAGCGAGACGCCGGCCTTCCGCAAGGCGATCGAGAAGCAGGAGCGGGTCCAGGTGCCCTTCGTCAGCATCTTCGCCCGGCACAAGCTGGCGCTGCTCTGCGGCACCTTCGCGGCGCTGGCGACCTTCGTGCTGTTCTATCTGATGACCGTGTTCGCGCTGAGCTGGGGCACGACGAAGCTCGGCTTCTCGCGCGACCAGTTCCTGCCGCTGCAGATGATCGGCGTCGTCTTCTTCGGCCTGACGATCCCGCTCTCGGCCGTGCTGGCCGACCGTTTCGGCCGGCGCCGGACGCTGCTCTGGACCACGGTCGGGATCGCGGTGTTCGGCTTCCTGCTCGCGCCGCTCTTCGGCTCGGGGAGCTGGCTCGGTTCGCTCGCTTTCTTCGTGATCGGTCTGTCGCTGATGGGCTTCACCTATGGCCCGCTCGGCACGGCGCTGGCGGAGATGTTCCCGACCGCGGTGCGCTATACCGGCGCCTCGCTGACCTTCAATCTCGGCGGCATCGTCGGCGCCTCGCTCGCGCCCTATGCCGCGACCTGGCTCGCGACCGAGAAGGGGCTGGCCTATGTCGGGTACTACCTCAGCGTCTCGGCGCTGATCACCGTCCTGGCGCTCATCGGCGTCGGGGCGCTGGCCGGGCGAGAGGAGGAAGGCGGAAGCGCGGCGCCGGTGCACTGAGCATCGATTCTGCCGTTCGACGGACCTGCTTGTCGTTCCGGGGATTCGCGAAGCCCGGAACGACGGTCGGTTTCGGGCGCTCTGTCGCCCCCGACGCCGTCAGCCCATCGCCGCCTTCACCGTCTCGACGAGCTGCTTCATGGTGAAGGGCTTGGGCAGGAAGTGGAAGCCTTCGCCCTCGGGCAGGTTCTTGCGGAAGGCCTCCTCGGCATAGCCCGAGACGAAGACGACCTTGGTGTTCGGGTTGCGCTTGCGCAATTCGCCGAGCAGGGTCGGGCCGTCCATCTCCGGCATCACCACATCCGAGACGACGAGATCGATCCGGCCGTCGTTCTGCAGGAAGATGTCGAGCGCCTCGACGCCCGAGGCGGCTTCGTGGACGGTGTAGCCGCGCGAGACCAGCATGCGGGCGTTGAGTGCGCGCACCGCGTCCTCGTCCTCGACCAGCAGGATGACGCCAGCGCCGGTATGGTCGGCGGCGAGCTTCTTCGGCGCCTCCCTGGCGGCGGCCTCGGCCGCGACCTCCTCCTCGCTCGGGACATGACGCGGCAGGAAGATCTGGAACGCCGTGCCCTTGCCGATGGTGGAATCGACGAAGACGTAGCCGCCGGTCTGCTTGACGATGCCGTAGACCATGGAGAGGCCGAGGCCCGTGCCCTTGCCGACCTCCTTGGTGGTGAAGAAGGGCTCGAAGATCTTGTCGAGATGCTCCTGCGGAATGCCGGTGCCGCTGTCCTCGACCTCGAGCAGCACGTAGTCGTCGGCCGGCAGGGAATCGTGGCCGAAGCCCTTGCAGTCGTCGCGCGCGACGTTGCGGGTGCGCACGGTCAGCCTGCCGCCGTCCGGCATGGCATCGCGGGCGTTGACGGCGAGGTTGACGATGACCTGCTCGAGCTGGCCGAGATCGGCCTTCACCGGCCAGAGGTCGCGGCCCTGGCGCACGTCGAGCGTGACCTTGTCGGCGACCACGCGCTTCAGCATCAGCGACAGGTCGGAAAGCACCTCGCCCAGCTCCAGTACCTGCGGGCGCAGGGTCTGGCGGCGCGAGAAGGCTAGCAGTTGCCGGACCAGCGCCGCGGCGCGGTAGGCGTTCTGCTTGATCTGCATGATGTCCGGGAAGGACGGGTCGGTCGGCCGGTGGCTCGCCAGCAGGAACTCGGAGGCGTTGATGATGACCTGCAGCACGTTGTTGAAGTCGTGCGCGATGCCGCCGGCGAGCTGGCCGACCGCCTGCATCTTGCCGGCCTGGTCCATGTTGTCGCGCAGCTTGCGCTCGGCGGTGGTCTCGAGCGCGTAGACGATGGCGCGCTCGCCGTCGCCGTCCTCGCTGGCGGCGACAGGGGAGAGGTAGAGCCGGGCCGAACGTCCGTCCTCGCCGTTCAGCGTCACGTCGAGCGGGTTCGCGCCCGGATGTCCCTCCATGGTCTCGGCGATCGCCTTGTCGAGGCCGGAATCGGGCGCGACGAGGTCCTGGATCGTCGCGGCCTGGACGCCGGCCGGGACCAGCCGGGCGAAGGCGGCGTTGGAGCGCAGGATCGCGCCGGCCTTGTCGACGGTGGCGATCGCCATCGGCGTCGAATGGAAGAAGCGGGCGAAACGGACTTCGGCGTCGCTGCCGCTGTCGGCGCCGGCCTCGCCGGCCGCCCGGTTGAGGACGAGGGTGCGCGAAGGGCCGGCGCGACCGTCCTGCCCGAAGGCGACCTGATGGTGCAGGCGTACCGGCAGGGGCACACCGTTGCGGCGCTTCAGGTCGACGTCGAGCACCTCGACGCGGACGTCGCCGGGCTGGCCGCGGATCGCCTGGATCAGCGCGGCCGCCGCCGGTGTGCAGATGTCGTCGAGATGCAGGCCGCCGGAGCCGAAGCGGGCGAGGTCGAAATCGAGCCAGCTCGACAGGGTGGCATTGAGATAGGAGACCTCGCCATCGGCGTCGATCGAGACGAAGCCGGCCGGCGCATGGTCGAGATAGTCGATGGCGTGCTGGAGCTCCTGGAAGGCGTTCTCCTGACGCTCGCGCTCGGGCGTGACGTCGGAGACGGTCCAGAGCGTCGCGGTCGTGGTCTCGCGGCGCACCGGGGCGACGCGGACGCGGTACCAGCCGACCTCGCTGCGCCCGTTCAGCGCCGGCTCCAGCCGGACCTCCTCGACGAGACGGCGGTTCTCGCGCGCGGCGGCGGCCAGGCGGTAGATCGCTTCCGAGACGTCGGCGCGGCCGGTGAGCAGACGCCCGACCGGCTTGAGGTCGTTGGCGCCGGTGGCGCCGGCGAGCTTCAGATAGGCCGCGTTGGCGTAGACGATGTCGTTCTCGCCCTCGGTGACGACGATGCCGTCGTCGGCCTCGTCGACCACGGTCTTGGTCAGGTCGTTGCGCGCGGCGCGGCCGGCGAACTGGATCAGGCCGATCGCATAGGCGAAGAGCCCGAAGACGCCGACGACGGAGAGGACGGCGAGCAGGGCCAGGATCAGCGGCTGCGCCCATTCGTTGGCGATGAAGCCGAGCGCCACCGCCGCGCCGACGAGCAGCCCCGCGACGAGCAGGATGACGCCGATATGGCCCGGCTTGTCGGAGCGGTCGATGGTGCTGGTGGCCGTGCTTCCGCTCATTGCGGTCAAGTCCGTTTCCTTGCTGCCGGGCCCTTCGGGCGGGCCGGGATTCCGCGGCTTCCGTTCATGCGCATCCGGTTTCGAGTTAGGCGCGCCGGCCCTTCAGGCGCAAGACGTAACCGATGACTTCGGCAACCGCCTGATAGTGTTCGACAGGAATCTCTTCGTCGATGTCCACCGTTGCATGGAGAGCACGCGCGAGCGGCGGATTCTCGACGATCGGCACGCGATGCTCGCCGGCGACCTCGCGGATCTTGAGCGCGATGGCGTCGACGCCCTTGGCGAGGCAGAGCGGGGCGGCCATGCCGGGCTCGTATTGCAATGCGACGGCGAAATGGGTCGGGTTGGTGATGATCACGGTCGCCTTGGGCACGGCGGCCATCATCCGCTTGCGCACGCGGCTGGCGCGGATCTGGCGCAGCTTCGCCTTGATCTCGGGATTGCCCTCGGAGTTCTTGAACTCCTCCTTGATCTCCTGCTTCGTCATCTTCTGGCGCTGGTACCAGCTATAGCGCTGCCAGGCGAAGTCGCCGATGGCGATCACGGCGAAGAGGGCGAGCACCGCGCCCATTAGCCTGATCGCGAGCGACAGGGTCGCCGGCATCAGGGCCGAGACGTTCATCTCGGCGAAGGTCTCGAGCCGGTCGTGCTGGCCCCAGAGCGTGGACCAGACCACGACGCCGATCAGGGCCGTCTTGGCGAGGCCCTTGGCGAAGTTGACCCAGGCCTGCTTGCCGAACAGCCGCTTCGCCCCGGCCAGCGGCGAGATGCGGTCGAATTTCGGCATCAGCGGCTCGAAGGTCCAGAGCGGCTTGTGCTGCAGCATGGCGCCGGCGAGGCCGGCGCAGAGGATGAAGGCGAAGGGCAGGCCGAGCGCCATGAAGCCGGTCAGGATGCCGCGTTCCGTCACCTGCATGAAGGCGGCGCCGTCCGAGGGGATCTGGTGGGCGTTCATCAGGAAGCCGCGCAGGGACAGCATGGCGTCGCGCGCCGACCAGCCGGCCGCGACCAGCAGCGCCAGCGTGAAACCGCAGAGCACGAAGAAGGTGCCGATCTCCTGCGATTTGGGGACGTCGCCCTTCTCGGTGGCCTCGTCCAGCTTGCGCTGGGTCGGGTCCTCCGTCCTGTCCTCGTTGTCGGCTTCCTCCGCCATCGCCGGCTCAGCCTCCCGTGAACTGGCGCAGGAAGACGCCGAGCCCGTTCATGAAGACGCTCATCATCACGCCGATGACGACGAGCAGGACGAGCATGCCGCCGAAGATCGAGGCCGGCACGGCGAGGAAGAAGACCTGGAGCTGCGGCATCATCCGCGCCAGCACGCCGAGCCCGAGATTGAACAGCAGGCCGAAGACGATGAAGGGCGCCGAGATCTGCACCGCGAGCGCGAAACCCTGCGCCGCGGAGCGGACGGCGAGGGCCAGCACGTCGGTCAGCTCCGGCGTGCCGCCCGGCGGCAGCAGGCGGTAGCTCTCATGGATCGCGGCGATGGCGAGGTGGTGCAGGTCGCTGGCCAGCACCAGCGTGATGCCGAGCATGGTCAGGAAGTTGCCGATCGAGGGGTTCTGGTTGCCGGCGGTCGGGTCGACCGTCATGGCGAAGCCCAGCCCCATCGACTGGGCGACGATGGTGCCGGCCGTCTGGAGGGCGGCCATGACCAATCTGGCGCAGACGCCGATGACGAGCCCGATCAGCAATTCGCCGATCAGCAGCGTGCACAGGGCGGGGAGGGTCTCGGGGATCTGCAGCGAGGGGCGCGCCGTCGGCAGAATCACCAGCGCGATGAAGAAGGCGAGCGAAAGCCGGGCGCGCGAGAAGATGAAGCGCTCGCCGATGCCGGGCATCAGCATGACGAGCGTGCCGACCCGCGCGAAGACGAGCACGAACAACGCGCCGATCTGGGGCAGGATCGCGATCTGCATCGTGCCGCGGGCACCTCCGCGCCAGACCGGGGACCGCGATGCGGCTCCGCCGGCGAAGGCGGGATGCAGCGGCGGCCGGCTCATCCGCCCGTGGCGATTCGGACGGCGATTCGTCCCATATACCCCGCCAGCGCGTCTCCCATGAACGGAAGAAGCAGCAGGAGTGAAGCGAAGATGGCGAGAATCTTCGGGACGAAGACCAGCGTCTGCTCCTGGATCTGCGTCAGCGCCTGCAGCAGCGAGACGGTGAGGCCGACAGCGAGCGCGATCGCCATCAGCGGCCCGCCGACCTTGAGGAAGGTGACGATGCCGTCGCGGGCGACGTCGAGAATGGCTGCGGAGGTCATGGCTTCTCTCGCCCCGCGCCGTCAGACCGGCATCCGCATGATTTCCTCATAGGCCGCGATGACCTTGTCGCGCACGGCGACGAGGGTCTGGATCGCGGTCTCGCTCTCGGCGACGGCGGTGACGACGTCGACCACATCGGCGCGGCCGGTAGCGACGCTCGCGGCCTGGATGTCTGCCTTGCGGCCGGCCTCGGCGGTGGCGTCGAGTGCCTTGCCGAGCAGGGCCGAGAAGTCGGGGCCGCCGGCTTCCGCGCCGCCGGCCAGCGGCTTCTTCATCAGAGTGCCGGCGCCGAGCCCGTTGATCGAGGCATAGGCGCCCGCGGCGAAACCCGGTGTGGCCATGGTGGTCGGTCTCCTTCTGGAGGGCGCGGGATCAGGCGCGCAGGATGTCGATGGTGCGCTGGATCATCCGCCGGGTGGAGGAGATCAGGTTGAGATTGGCCTCGTAGCTGCGCTGGGCCTCGCGCATGTCGACCATTTCGACCAGCGCGTTGACGTTCGGCATCTTGACGTCGCCATTGGCGTCGGCGGCGAGGTTGCCGGGCTCGTGCTTGGTCCTGAAGGCGCTCGGGTCGCGCTGGACCCTGCCGAGGGCGACGAGCTGGGCGTCGAGGTCGCGGTCGACATGGCGCTGGAAGCTGACGACCTTGCGGCGATACGGGTCGGTCCCGGCCCGTTCCGGACCCGAATCGGCGTTGGCGATGTTCTCGGCGATGACGCGCATCCGCCCGGACTGGCTGCGCAGGCCGGAGGCGGCGACGGCGATGCTCTTGATCAGGTCCATGACGGTTCTCCTGCCCCCGGCCGCGCCGTCAGCCGTTCTTGCCGATGGCGATCTTCATCAGCGCCAGGCCCTTGCTGTAGAGCGAGGCGGCGAGCTGGTAGTCCGACTGGTTCTGGGCCACCTTCAGCATCTCGTCCTCGAGGTTGACGGCGTTGCCGTTCGGGGTGGTCTCGAAGCGCGGCGCGCCGGTGCTGTCGAAGCCGCCGCGGGCGCCGGCCAGGCTCATATGCCCGGCGCTGGTGCGGGCGAGGGCGACGCCGCTCTCCCGATCGAAGCCGGGCGGCTTCAGGTCGAACGGGCGGAAGCCGGGGCTGTCGGCGTTCGCGACGTTCTCCGCGAGAACCTTCTGGCGCGACTGCTGGTAGTGCATGCGCAGTTTCAGCGCCTGCATCAGCCCCCCGCCGATCGAGCCGTCGTTCGCCATGGATCAAGCCCCGGATCAAGCCCAGCCAGGGCGCGCCGACGCGCCCGGTTCAGTGGGCAAATCTTGCCGGGCGCATGGTTAACGCGGCGTTAAAAGCGGTGCATTTCGACGGACGGATTAACCACACGTTCACCATGTTTCCTGTTAAGGAAAGCGTTATGGTATAGCCAAGGTGTTGAACCTTGGGCGGAACTTCTGCCGCCCGGGGGGCGGCCGTCGCAGAAGAGGCAGACCTTGCAGAGCTTGTTCGGATTGGAACTCACGACCGCGCAGAAGGTCATCGTCGCCTCCGTGGTCATCCTTGTGCTTCTCGCTCTGCTGGGCCTGTTCGTGCGGCAGATCCAGGGCGGGCGCCTGAAGCTGCGCGGCCAGACGGGCGGCCGGCAGCGCCAGCCGCGCCTCGGCATCGTGGACAGCTACGACCTCGACCGGCAGCGCCAGCTCGTGCTGATCCGTCGCGACAATGTCGAGCACCTGATCATGCTCGGCGGCGCCTCCGACGTCGTCGTCGAGACCAATATCCTGCGCAGCGGCGCGCGGGCCCAGGCTCCCGCCTATAGCGAGGCCGGCACGCCGGACCGGCCGCTGCCGCCCTTCGAGACGCTGGTGCCGCCGAGCGAGCCCGCCCTGCGCGCCGGCGACGAGATCCGCCGCGGCGCCGCGGCCGCGGCGCCCGAGATCCTGCCGCATCTGCCGACCCGCCAGAGCCAGGCCGAGGCTGCCACCGCGGCGAGCGCCGGCGTTGCGGCCGCGCTCGGCCTCGAAGCCATAGGCGCCGTCGCGGCCGACCCGGCGACGCCGCCGGCTCCCGCGCCGGTTCCGCCGGCACCCCCCGCCGCGCCGGTCACGGTCGGGAACGCCCCGAGCTTTCCGCGCGAGCACGCGCCGGCCCCGCCGGTCAGCGCCGACGAGCTCGACGACATGACCAAGCAGCTCGAGGCGGCGCTGAAGCGTCCGTTCTCCGCCGTGCGCCCGGCGAACCTGCCGGCAGAAGCGCCGGCCGAGCCCGCGGCCCCCCCGGCGAAACCGACTGCGCCTGCGCCGGTCGAGCCGGGCCGTCGCGCCGAACCGGCGGCCGCGCCGGCCAAGCCCTTCGAGAAGCCGCCCGTCGCCGAATCGGCCAAGATTCCAGAACCCGTCAAGGCCCCCGAGCCGGTCAAGCCTGCCGAAGCCGCCAGGCCGGCGGAGCCGCCGAAGAGCGAGCCCGCCTCCAAGGCTCCCGAGGCGTCGGCGGCTCCCGTTACTCCGCGCCCGGCGCCGGCTGCGGTCGATATGGAGGCCGAACTCGAGGCCGCGCTCGGGCTGAAGCCGGCCCGTGTCGTGCCCAAGGCCGCCGAAGCCGCGCCCGCCGTCGAGGCGCCTGCCGAGGAGAAGCCTGCCCCGTCGGCCGGGTCCGGGGCGGCCGGGGAGCCCGAGCAGAAGCCCGCCGCCTCCGAATCCCCGAAGCAGCCCGAGCCGGCGAAGGAGATCGACCCGTTCTCCGTCGACGCGATCGAGGCCGAATTCGCCCGGCTGCTCGGCCGCGACCCCAAGCCGAAATCCTGAGCGATGCGCGGCCCGGGCTCGGGCCGGCGCCATCAACAGGAATGTCGTCGATACCACCGCCGGCCGCTGCGGCGCTGTTGCCTGATAGTGCCCGCCCGCTAGCTTCGTCTCGCCCGATCGCCTGAGTCGGGCGGCAACGACGAACGCGCGTGACACTCCATCTCGCCACAGCAAGACGGCGGCGGACCGGCCGCTCCCTGGCGGGGGCGGCGCTGCTTCTCGGCCTTCTCGCGACGCCGGCGCTGCCGCAGACGCTTTCGCTCGATCTCGGCCAGGGCGGCGGCGTGGCGGAGAGGGCGCTCCAGCTCGTCGCCGTCATCACGGTCCTGTCGCTGGCGCCGTCGATCCTGGTGATGGTGACCTCCTTCACCCGCATCGTCGTGGTGCTGTCGCTGCTGCGCTCGGCGCTGGGCACCCAGACGGCGCCGCCCAATGCGGTGATCATCGGGCTGTCGCTGTTCCTGACCGGCTTCGTCATGGCCCCGACCCTGCGCGAGGCTTACACCAATGCGGCGCAGCCGCTGATGGCGGGCCAGATCCAGCCGCAGGAGGCCTATGAGCGCGGCGTCGTGCCGTTCAAGGCCTTCATGCTGAAGAATGTGCGCGAGAAGGATCTGCAGCTCTTCCTCGACATGTCGCAGGGGCCGCGCCCGCAGCAGCCGCAGGACATCGGCATCGAGGTGCTGGTGCCGGCCTTCATGATCTCGGAGCTGCGGCGGGCCTTCGAGATCGGCTTCCTGCTGTTCGTGCCCTTCCTGATCATCGACCTGGTGGTGGCCTCGATCCTGATGTCGGTGGGCATGATGATGCTGCCGCCGGTGACGGTGGCGCTGCCGTTCAAGCTGATCTTCTTCGTGCTGGTCGACGGCTGGGGGCTGGTCGCCGGATCGCTGGTGAAGAGTTACGGCGGGGGGTAGGCTCGTTGCTGGAAAGCGAATCCGGCCAACGGCATGGGCCGGATTCCTCAGATTTTGAATCCGGTATTTTCCTGACGCTCGGTGTGCTGCCTCTGAGAGAAGCCGCTCCGCGGCCGGCCGGACGGTCGAGCCCGCCGCGGATCAGCTCACCACGACCCGGCCACGCTCGATGCGCAGGCTGAGCTGGCCGCTCTTCAGCGCCAGCGCCTTCTCGCCGAAGACCTCGCGGCGCCACCCCTTCAGCGCCGGCACGTCGGAGAGCTCATCCGAGGCGATGGCTTCGAGATCGTCGCTGGTGGCGATGATCTTGGGCGCGACCCGCTCGGCATCGGCGATCGCCTTGAGCAGCACCTTGAGCAGGTCCAGCACGGCGCCGTTGGTCGGCCGGCCGCGCTCGCGCTCCAGCCGGGGCAGGGTCTTGGGGTCGATCGCCGCGGCGCGCTCGATCGCGGCCAGGACCTCGCCGCCGCTGCGGGAGCGCTCGAAGCCGTTGGGAACGGAGCGCAGTTCGGCCAGGGCCTCGACCGAGCGCGGCCCGCGCTGGACGATGTCCATCAGCGCGTCGTCCTTGAGCACGCGCTGGCGCGGCACGTCGCGGCTCTGCGCCTCGCGCTCGCGCCAGGCGGCGATCTCCATCAAGAGCGGCAGCTCGCGCGGCTTGCGGACGCGGCCCTTGAGCCGCAGCCAGGCGTTCTCCGGCTTCACCTCGTAAGTCGCGGGCGAGCTCAGCACCGCCATCTCCTCGGCGACCCAGCCCTCGCGGCCGGAGGCGTCGAGATCCTCCTTCAGCGCCAGATAGATCTGGCGCAGATGGGTCACGTCCGATTCGGCATAGGTGAGTTGGGCCTCGGTCAGCGGCCGGCGCGACCAGTCGGTGAAGCGCGAGGACTTGTCGATGCGCGCCTTGGCGAGGTCGTTGGCGAGCTGCTCGTAGCCGACCGAGTCGCCATAGCCGCAGACCATGGCGGCGACCTGCGTGTCGAAGAGCGGGGTCGGCAGCACGCGGCCGAGCAGCCAGACGATCTCGAGGTCCTGCCGGGCGGCATGGAAGACCTTGACCACCGCTTCGTTGGTCATCAGCCCGAAGAAGGGAGCGAGGTCGATGTCCTGCGCCAGCGGGTCGACCAGCACGGCCTCGTCGGGGGAGGCAAGCTGGATCAGGCAGAGCCTGGGATAATAGGTCGTCTCGCGCAGGAATTCGGTGTCGACCGTGACGAAGGGGTGGGTCGCAAGGCGCTCGCAGGCGGCGGCGAGCTCGGCGGTGTCGGAGATCAGATGCATGATCTTCGGCTCTTAGCAGAGACAGGGGGGCGGTGTCGCGGCCGTTCTTGACTTTTCGGGCGCGCGCGTGTGGTTAGCCCCGAGCTGTGCGCCGGCCCCTTCGGCCGGCTCCCGACGCATTTCCGAAAGACCGATCCCGTGACCCTGCATCGCTACCGTTCCCACACCTGCGGCGCGCTCCGCGACAGCGACATCGGCCAGAGCGTGCGGCTCTCGGGCTGGTGCCATCGCATCCGCGACCATGGCGGCGTGCTGTTCATCGACCTGCGCGACCATTACGGCATGACCCAGGTGGTGGTGGACCCGGATTCGCCGGCCTTCAGCGAAGCCGAGACGCTGCGCTCGGAATGGGTCGTGCGGATCGACGGCAAGGTCAAGGCACGCCTCGAAGGCACCGAGAACGCCAATCTTCCGACCGGCGCCGTCGAGGTCTTCGCCACCGGCATCGAGGTTCTCGGCCCTGCGGCCGAACTGCCGCTGCCGGTCTTCGGCGATCTCGAATATCCGGAAGACACGCGCCTGAAGTATCGCTTCCTCGATCTGCGCCGCGAGAAGCTGCACAGCAACATCATGCTGCGCACCAGGGTGATCGACTCGATGCGCACGCGCATGAAGGCTGCGGGCTTCTCCGAGTTCCAGACGCCGATCCTGACTGCTTCCTCGCCCGAGGGCGCGCGCGACTTCCTGGTGCCGAGCCGCCTGCATGCCGGCAAGTTCTACGCGCTGCCGCAGGCGCCGCAGCAGTACAAGCAGCTCCTGATGATGGCGGGCTTCGACCGCTATTTCCAGATCGCGCCGTGCTTCCGCGACGAGGACCCGCGCGCCGACCGGCTGCCGGGCGAGTTCTACCAGCTCGACGTCGAGATGAGCTTCGTCGAGCAGGAGGACGTGTTCGCGACGATGGAGCCGGTCATCACCGGCATCTTCGAGGAGTTCGGCGAGGGCAAGACGGTCACCCGCAACTGGCCGCGCATCCCCTATGCCGAGGCGATGGCCAAATACGGCTCCGACAAGCCGGATCTGCGCAACCCGCTCGTCATGCAGGACGTCTCCGAGCCGTTCCGTGGCTCGGGCTTCAAGATCTTCGCCCGCATCCTCGAGGGCGAGAAGAACCGCGTCTGGGCGATCCCCGCACCGGGCGGCGGCTCGCGCGCCTTCTGCGACCGGATGAACTCCTGGGCGCAGGGCGAGGGGCAGCCCGGCCTCGGCTATCTGATGGTCAAGGAGGACGGCGAGGGCCAGGGGCCGATCGCCAACAATATCGGGCCTGAGCGGGTCGCCGCGATCGTCCAGAAGATGGGGCTGAAGGGCGGCGACGCCTGCTTCTTCGTCGCGGGCGATCCCGACAAGTTCGTCAAGTTCGCCGGGGCCGCCCGCAACAAGGTCGGCCAGGAACTCGGGCTGATCGACGAGAACGCCTTCGCCTTCGCCTGGATCGTCGACTTCCCGATGTTCGAGTACAACGAGGACGAGAAGAAGGTCGATTTCTCGCACAACCCCTTCTCGATGCCGCAGGGCGGGCTGGAGGCGCTGCAGACGCAGGACCCGCTCTCGCTCAAGGCCTTCCAGTACGACATCGCCTGCAACGGCTTCGAGCTGGCTTCCGGCGGCATCCGCAACCACCGTCCCGAGGCGATGGTGAAGGCCTTCGAGATCGCCGGCTATGGCGAGGAGACCGTGATCGAGCGCTTCGGCGGCATGTATCGCGCCTTCCAGTACGGCGCGCCGCCGCATGGCGGCATGGCGGCCGGCGTCGACCGCATCATCATGCTGCTGGCGGGGGCGACCAATCTGCGCGAGGTCGCGCTGTTCCCGATGAACCAGCAGGCCGTCGACCTGCTGATGGGGGCGCCGGCCGAGGCGACGCCGAAGCAGCTCCGCGAGGCGCATCTGCGCGTCAACCTGCCCGAGAAGAACGGCTGACCACGATGCCTTCGCTGCCGGCCCTGCGGGCGCTGCCGCTCGCCTGCTTTCTCGCCCTGCCGCTGGGGGCCTGCGTCTCCGGCGGGGCCGACACCAGCGCCGGCCGCGCCGCGGCGCTGGCGACGACGATCTCGCGGGCGAGCGCCTGCAAGGCCGGAGTACCGCAGCGCAGCACGCTCGACCGCTTCCTCGCCGGCGAGGCGGCGCGCGGGGCGTCGCCCGAACAGCTCGCCGCCGCGCGCTCGGCCTATGTCTCGGTCTCCGAGGCCGAGATGGTCAATCACGCGGCCCGGCCTCGTGCCTGCGCGGCCGCGGAGCGGGCGGCGCTGAAGGAGCGGATGGGCCGGATCAGGGCCGGGCAGTTCGATCAGCCCTGACGCGAGCGCGCTCCGTTCCATGCTCCGCAAACCGCTTCTCGCAACGCTGCTCCTGCCGGGCCTGGCGGCCTGCACGGCAGCTGGTCCCGTTCCCGGCTCGGTCGAATACACCGCCGCGACGGTCTCGCGCGGCTATGATTGCGGGCTGAGGGTCGACCGTGGCGGCATCGTCGCGCGGCTGCGGC
>Ga0180223_1001103_pt1 | contig 22894 bp, 10 predicted proteins | sample eDN5th30CKraftOP_FD_151337 | JGI IMG/M metagenome (GOLD analysis project Ga0180223, IMG submission 151337) | Enriched Organic Plus compost microbial communities from Emeryville, California, USA - eDNA 5th pass 30_C Kraft OP (version 2) (version 2) ... | reverse complement strand
CGTCGCTCGCGGTGGCGACCGTGGCGCTCGTGCAGCTGTCCCAGATGATCGTCACGATCCTGCTGCTCGTCGTGCTGTCGGTGACGACCGGGGACGGCAGCGTGCTGCGCTCCCTGCCGTCCACACCCGTGCTCGTCGCGCTCGGGGCGGTCGCCCTCGTCGTCGCGCTCGCCCTCACCGTGCCGGCCGTGCGCCGCTGGCTGCTGCGCAAGCTCCGCCCCATGGTGGACCAGGTGTGGCCGCGCCTGAGCTCGGTGCTGGGGCAGCCGTCCCGCCTCGTGCTGGGGATCGCGGGGAACGTGATCATGTCGCTGGCCTACGTGCTCGCCTTCGACGCGGCGCTGGCCGCCTTCGGGCAGCACATCTCCCTGATCGACGCCGCCGTCATCTACCTGGTCGGCAACGCGGTCGGCGCGGCCGTGCCCACCCCCGGCGGCATCGGCGCCATCGAGTTCGCGCTCATCACCGGCCTGACGACGACCGCCGGGATCGCTGCACCGCTGGCCACCTCGGCCGTCGTGCTCTTCCGCCTCGTCACCTACTGGGCGCGCATCCCCCTGGGCTGGGTGGCCATGCAGTACCTCCAGCGCCGCGACGAGCTCTAGTCCCCTCGCCGTCCCGGCCCGGCGTCATCCCATCCCCATCCCCAGATTGTGGGCTTTCTGCTGTCCTGGAGCGCTTCTGGCAGCAGAAAGCCCACAACCGGCGGCGGGCCGGGCTCGGGAACACGACGGGGCGGGATGGACGGAGTCGGGTGGGCGGGATGAGGACGGGTCGGGTCGGGTGGGGCGGGTCAGCGGCGCTTGGTCGTGACCGCCTTCCGCTTGATCTTGACCGTCTTCGAGGTCGCGGCGGACGTCGTGGCCGGCGAGGCCGGGACGTAGGTCGCCTTGATCTTCACGGACTTGGCCTTGCTGTACCTCTTGGGCAGCGCCACCGTGGCCTTGCCCTTCCTGAAGGCGGTCAGCCTGACGGTCCTGGCGAGCTTCTTGCCCACGTGAACCCGCACGACACCGGTGGTCGCCAGACCGTTGGTGAGCCTGGCGGAGATCTTCACCTTCGCCTTGAGCTTCTTGCCAGCCCTGTACTTCTTGCCAGAGACCTTCAGCGTGGTCACGGTGGCCTTGACCACCGTGACCGTCACCGCAGAGGTCCGGACGGACTCGTGCGCCGCGTCACCGGCGTAGACCGCGCTGATCGCGTGGCTGCCGACCGAGAGCGCGGGCAGCGACCGGGTCGCCTTGTTCCCGGCGACGGTCGAGAGGCCGAGCGACCTCGTCCCGTCGAACAGCTCGACGGACCCGGTCGCGCCGTCGGACAGCACGACGGTGACCACGACCGCCTTCCCCGCCACGACCGAGGAGGCTGCGGCCGTGATGCTCGCGGTCGCGGTCGCCTTGACCACGGTGACGGCCACCAGGCTGGTCACCGCGCTGCCGTCGCCGTCGTCCCCTGCGACCTGCACGACGTGGATCCCTGGAAGCAACGCCGCGGGAAGGTCGACCTGGGCGGTGAACGCACCCTGGTCGTCGACGGCGGCCGAGCCCAGAGCGACGTCACCGGACGTGATCACGACCTGCGACGACGCCGCGAAGTCCGCGCCGTGCAGCATGACGGCGCCCCGGTACGCGGCCTGCGGCGTCAGGTTCGACGCGCTCGGCACCGGTGCGGCCGCCGGCCCCTCGACGGTGACGACCGCGTTGGCGACGACGCCCGAGTGCTCACCGAGCGCCGAGACCGCGTAGGCGCCCGGCGTCGCCGGGACCGTGACGGTGGCCGTGAACGCTCCCTCGCCGTCGGTCGTGGCGGTGGCCGACGTCGCGCCGCGGGTCAGCACCACGTGCTCGTCGGGGGCGAAGCCGGCCCCGGTCACCATCACGTCACCACCGGTCGCGGCGACCGGAGCGACGTCGATCGTCGGCGTGTAGACGACCGGGGGCACGACGGCGGCCACGACGAGGTCGGCGATGGCGGTGGCCCCCGACGTCTGGCCGGTGACGGTCACGGGGTAGGTGCCCGGCGCGCTCGGCGCGGTCAGCGTCGCATCAGCCGTACCGCCGGTCAGCACGCCAGCCGTGACGGCGGCCGCGGTGCCGACCTTGAGGCTGACCGTCTCGCCGACCCGGAACCCGCCGGCGTGCGCGGTGAACGAGGCCCCAGGAGCCACCGACGCAGGGACGCTGAGCGATCCCGTGTACTTCTCGACGTTCACCACCGCGCCGGCCTGACGCTGGGACAGGCGTCCCACCGCCACCAAGGACTGCAGACCGGCGTCACCAGGAGCGGTGATCGTCGCGCTGAAGGCTCCCGAGCCGTTCACCACGGCCGTCGCCGACGAGCTGCCCAGCGAGAGGTCCACCGTCTCGCCCGGCGCGAACCCGACTCCCTGCACCGTGACCGCCTTGCCGGTGATCACCGTGAGGTCCGCGGTGATGCTCGCAGACGCACCCGTCGCGGCCGTCACCGTCACCGTGTACGTCGCGGTGGCGTCCGTGCCCGCACCGTTGCTCGCCGTGACGCTGAACGTCGAGCTGCCCACCGTGGTGGGGACCCCGGAGACGATGCCGTTGACCGACGAGAGGGAGAGGCCGGCAGGCAACGCGCCGGAGGACACCGCGAACGTCGGGGACGGGTAGCCGGTGGCGGTGACGGCGAACACGTAGGGCGACTGGACCACGCCGTCCGGTGCGGCAGCTGCCGTGATCGTCGGCGCGACCACCGTGGGGCTCACGTAGATCGTGTACGTGACCGCGTCCTGCAGCACGTTGCCGTTGCTCGCGGTCACCGTGAAGGTCGAGGCCACGGCCTCCGTGGTGGTCCCGGTGATCCGACCGGTCGTGGCGTCCAGGGTCAGGCCCTCCGGCAGGGCGCCGGAGGTGACCGCGAACGTCGGGGCCGGGAAGCCGGAAGCCGTGAGCGTGAACGAGTAGGGCGTTCCCACGACGGTCCCGGTCGGAGCACCCGAGGTGATCGCCGGGGCTCCCGCCGCGGTGAGCATCGGCAGCGGGACAGCGTCGGCCAACGCCTTCTGGCCCGCCGTGCTCGCGGTGGTGTCGTCGGCCTTGTACGCCGCCTTGACGATGTCGGGGTTCGTCGGGTCCTTGAGGACCGTGTCGAAGTCGAGGACCCCGTCGCAGGAGCCGCTGCAGTCGTCGCCCTCCATGACGAAGGCGTTGACCGCCGCACGATCGGCGTTCTGCGGGGCGGTGAAGCCGGCCCGCGGCGTGATCGGGACGAGGTAGAGCTTGATCCCCGCGGCGTGGAGCCGCTGCGCGATCAAGCGGTAGCTGCTGATGATGGCGTCGCTCCCGCAGCCGGCCGCCACGTCACCGCCACCGTTGTAGAGGATCACCGCGGTGACACCATGGAGCGCGAGCACGTCGCGATCCAACCGCGAGACGCTGTCGACACCACCGCCTCCGCACGCCGGCGCGCTGAAGTTCGCGTTGGCGAGGTTGATGCCCTCGTTCACGACCGCGACCTGCTGCCCCACGGGCAGCTCGGCGGCACGACGTGCCAGCACATCGGTCCAGCGCTTGTTCAACCCGTAGTCGGCCGAGCTGACGCCCGCTCCCTCGACCATCGAGCCGCCGTAGGCCACGATCGTGCCCGCGAGGCTCGTGCTGTAGACGTCCACGGCACTCACGAAGTACGTCCACGTCAGCACCTCGCCGTAGGACGCGCCGTCGGCCTGCGTGTTGAGGTTGCCCGACCCGGCAGGCGCGGCGTAGTTGCTCTGGCCCGCGATCTCATGCAGGCTCGCGGTGGTCGTGCCGGTGACGAAGAACGTCAGGGCGACGTCCTGCTGGGGGCTCGTCGTGATGCTGGTGGGGTCGCTCCAGACCTCCCCGCCCCGGGGGATCGTCACGCTCTCGCTGCCGCCGAACGTCAGCGTACGGCTCGACGCGGCATCGATCTTGGGACCGCCCAGGCTCGGCGCGAGCGACGTCTGGGTGATGGTGAGCGGAGTCGTGCCGAACTGGTTCTGAAGCCGGACGCGCACCGCGTCACCTCCCTGGCTGAGGTGCGTGATGATGCGCATCGACTGGTTGGTGAAGGTCTTGCTGCCGACCCGCTCCTGCGACTGCGTCCAGCTGGTGAACCAGCTGTTGTCGTCCGTGGGCGCGAGCACGCTCAACGTGTACGAGGCGGTCGCAGCCGCGCCGACCCCGTTGCTCGCCCTGACCGTGAAGGTGGAGGTGCCCGCGGCAGCAGGAGTGCCGGTGATCGCTCCCGTGGCAGCGTCCAGGCTCAGCCCTTCCGGAAGGGCGCCGGTGCTCACGGTGAGGGTCGGAGCAGGGAAGCCCGATGCCACGACCTTGGACGAGTACGACGACCCCACGGAGGCCGTCGGCAGCACGCCGGCCGTGAGGCTCGGGGCACCGGCGGTCGCCAGCGTCTGCAGCGAGATCGAGTCGGCGATGGCCTGCTGGCCCGCGACGTTCGCATGGACGCCGTCGCCGTTGTCGTACGCGGGGTTGATGGAGTTGGGGTTCGCCGGGTCCTTGATGACCGCGTCGAAGTCGAGGACACCGTCGCACGTGCCGCTGCAGTCGCCGCCCTGGCGGACGAACGCGTTGATCGTCGCGCGCCACCCGTTCTGCGTCGCGCTGTACGACGGTCGGGGGGTGACCGGGGTGACGAAGACCTTGATCCCGGCGGCGCGCAGCCGCGCGAAGGTGGTGCGATAGGCGGTGAGCGTCTTGACGTCGTTGCAGTTGGCCGCGAGGTCGTTCGTGCCGTAGTAGTAGATCAGCGCGGTCACGCCGTGCAGGGCGAGCACGTCACGGTCCAGGCGTGAGACGCCGTCGATCCCGCCACCCTGGCATGCGTCGGTGCTGACGGTCCCCCCGATGCCCTCGTTCACGACGGCGACCTGCTGGGACGACGGCAGCTCAGCCACGACGCGTCGTGCCAGATCGTCCGTCCAGCGCTTGTTCTCGCCGAACGCGCTGCAGCCCGGTCCGCAGTTCTCGCTGCCGTCCCCGTCGACCACCGAGCTGCCGTACGCCACGATCGTGCCCGCCAGATCGGTGTTGTACACGTCGACCGCGCTGACGAAGTAGGTCCACGGCAACGCCTCGGTGAAGGACGCGCCGGACGCCTCGGAGTTGAGGTTGCCGGACCCGGCCGGCGCCCCGTAGTTGTTGCGGCCCGCGCGGTCGTGCAGGCTCGTCACCGGGGAGCCGGACAGGAAGAACGTCACTGCGATGTCCTGCTGAGCCGTCGTCGCGATGTCGGTCGGGTCGCTCCACACCTCCCCGCCCTTCGGGATCGTCACGCTCTCCTGGCCCCCGAACGTCAGGGCACGGTTCGAGGACGCGACGATCGCCGGTCCACCCGCGCTCAGCGCGAGCGACGTCTGGTCGATGGTGACCGGCGCGGTGCCGTACTGGTTCTGGAGCCGGATCCGCACCTTGTCACCGCCCTGGCTCAGCGTCGTGATCATCCGCATCGACTGGTTGCTGAAGACCTTGCCGGAGACACGCTGCTGGGACTGCGTCCAGCTCGTGAACCAGCCGGCGTCCGACGCCGCGGTCGTCTCAGCGGTCGCGCTCGTGCCCACGGGACCGTTCGGGCTGGCCGGGGCTGCCGCAGCGGCGACGACACCCCCGCTCAGCGCCAGACTCACCGAGGCCACGAGGACCAGGACAGACCTTCGCACATCGTGAAGCTTCATCGATTCACCTTCTGCAAGCAGCCCCCACAGCCAGGGAAGCGCCGCTCATGGGACAAGAGGAGACATGGAGAGCCCACGACGCGTCCTGCGGGTCGAGAAGGTCCGGTGCGGGCACCCGCACCGCGCGTCTCACCGTCGAGACTGGCAGCCAGGCAGAATGAAACGTATCACAAGCGTGACGGCGGCAACAGGGTGAATCCAGACCCGGCAAGCCCATACCGACGCGGCGTCCCTCCCGCAGCACCGTGAGGCGCCTGGCACGACGAAGGCCCGGTGGGGAATCCCCACCGGGCCTCGGCCGATGCTGCGAGAGCCGTACGGCTCAGGTCAGGCTCAGATCACTTGGCAGCGGCCTTCTTCAGGAGGCTGCCGGCCGTCAGCTTCACGCCGAAGCCGGCGGGGATGGCGATCTCCTCGCCGGTGCGGGGGTTGCGGCCCGTGCGGGCGGCACGCTCGACGCGCTCGGCGGCGAACAGACCCGTCAGCTTGACGCCCTCGCCGCTGGCGACGGCCTCGAGCAGGACGTCCTGGAACGCCGACAGCGCCGAGTCAGCGTCGGTCTTGGTGAGACCGGACTTGGCAGCGATCGCCGAGACGAGGTCAGAACGGTTGAGCGACATGGGGATCCCTTCTTCGGTCCTTGCCCACCCATGATCGGGCGGACAGCGACACGGTTACGCGGTCTGCACCGCATTTCGTGGTCAACGATACGTGAGCCTCCCACAAAATCCCCCGCAACGCCCGCCATCGGAGCGATTCTCGGGTGTCGGGCACCCCCCCGGCGACCGCCGCGAGCCCCACGAACCACGTTCATCCCAGCGGTCACGCGCGGACGGCGGCCGCCATCCGGCGCACAGCCTGCGTGAGCACCTCGGGCGACGTCGCGAAGTTGAGCCGTGCGAAGCCCGGCGCCCCGAAGGCGCCGCCCGGGCTGAGCGCGACACGGCCCCGCTCGAGGAACAGCCGGGAGGGCTCCGTCACCGGTTCCCCTCCTGCCGGGTCGCCAGCGGCCGCCTCTCCGCTGCGGGGCTCAGACCCACCGGCCTCGACGCTCCCCGGCTCTCGGGCCAGGAGCTCACGGCAGTCGAGCCAGGCCAGGTACGTGGCCTCGGGCGGCTGCCAGCGCACCTCGGGCAGGTGCTCGGCGAGCAGCTCCCCCAGCAGACGACGGCGCTCGGCCAGGGAGACGAGCAGGGCGTCGAGCCAGGCGGTCCCCTCCTCGAGCGCCGCGCTGTGGGCGATCACGCCGAGATGGCTGCCCGTGCCCCGCTCGAAGGAGGGCAGCTCGCCCAGCCGGCGCGGTGCCGCGGCGCCGGCGACCACGATGCTCGCGGGCAGGCCGGCGAGGTTCCACGCCTTGGAGGCCGAGACGAGGCTGTAGGCGTCGTCGGCGACCGTGAGCAGCGGGGTGAACGGCGCGTGGCTGAGCGGTGCGTGGATCTCGTCCGAGACCACCGCGACCCCGTGCCGTCGCGCGAGCGTCACCACCCCGGCCAGCTCCTCGCGCGTGTGGACGGTCCCGGTCGGGTTGTGCGGGCTGCACAGGAGGTAGACCGCCGGGCCTCGCGCCGCAGCGGCGGCGAAGACACGCTCGGTCGCCTCGAGGTCGAGGCGACCGGTGGCGGTCAGCGGCACCGCCAGCACCTCTCTCCCGGCCGCCCGAGGGTGGTCGAGGAACGGCGGGTACACGGGGGTGTTGACGACGACGGCGCCCCCAGGCCGGGTGAGCAGGCCGACGAGCGCGAGCGCGCCGTGCATGACCCCCGCCGTGGTCACGGTGCGCCGCACGTCGATCTCCCACCCCCAGCGGGCCGCGGCGAAGTCGGCAAAGGCACGCTGGTACCGGGCGCCCGCCTGGTAGCCGGTGTCGCCGTCCGCCAGCGCGCGCCGCAGGGCCGCGGCGACGGGAGGCGGCGTGTCCACGTCCATCTCGGCCACGAAGACGGGCAGGACGTCGCCCCCGTAGTGCCGCCACTTCTCGCTCGTGCGGCGGCGCAGCCGCTCCAGGGGGACGTCCAACGGGTCCTCGGGCACCGCGCCCCGCGCCCCGGTCACGGCGCTGCTCTCGCTCATGCCCTGACGCTATCGCCCGGCCCGGCCGGCCGTGCCCAGGGGGAGACCCGGCGGCCGGGAATGAAGCGGCGGCAGCGCGCGCTGAAAGAGGCGGTCCCTGTCCCCGGCGCGCCCCCGTGGCGCGCGTCACGACGGCGCCACGAGCAGCCCCGCTGCACCCGCGCCACGAAGGAGCACACGCATGACGAAGATCGTCGTCCTCGGCGGCACCGGCTTCGCCGGGTCGCACATCGTCCGCGAGGCCCTCTCCCGGGAGTGGGAGGTCGTCGCCGTCGCGCGGCACCTGCCGGCCGAGAAGGTCCCCGGCGCCACGTACGCAGAGATGGACGTGGCGGACACCTCCGACCTCGGCCACGTCACGAGCGACGCCGACGCGATCGTGGTGGCGCTGCACGCCTCCGCCCCGCTCGGCTCGGGCACGCTCGCGGACGCCGTCCCGTCGCTGCTCGCCGCGGCGGGAAGGAACCGGTCCCGTCTCGCGGTGGTCGGCGGCGCCGGCAGCTCGCTGGTCGCGCCCGGGGGTCCGCGGCTCGTCGACACCCCCGACTTCCCCGAGGCGTACAAGCCGGAGGCCCTCGCCCACTCGGCCGTCCTCGACCGGCTGCGCGACACCGAGACCGACGTCGACTGGTTCTACGTGAGCCCGGCCGCGGTCTTCGGGGCCGGCACCGACGTCGCGCCCCGGGGCACGTACCGCACCGGCGGGAACCAGCTCGTCGTCGCCGAGGACGGCACGTCGAGCATCGCGGGCGAGGACCTCGCGCGCGCGGTCGTCGACGAGATCGAGCGTCCGGCTCACCACCGCGAGCGTTTCACGACCGGCTACTGAGCCGCCGGACCGGGCGGCGACCAGGCCCGGTACCCCGACGCGCAAGGCGTCCGCACGAGAACGCCCGCGGGGCGGCACCTCTCCGTCGAGAGGCGCCGCCCCGCGGGCGTGGTGCGTCCGGGAGGTCCCGGCAGGTCCGGTCAGCCCGTGTTCTGCAGGCCCGCGGCCACGCCGTTCACGGTCAGCAGCAGCAGGTGCTGCTGCGCCTCCTTGGGCGCCGCCTCGTCCCCGGTGCGCAGCGCGCGCAGGGCGCGGACCTGGAGCAGGGACAGCGCGTCGAGGTAGGGGCTGCGCAGCTGGACGGCACGACCCAGGATGCGACGGTTCGCCAGCGGCCACTCGTTCGTGGTGACCTTGAGCACCCACTCGCGGGTCAGCCGCAGCTCCTCGAGCACGAGCGAGGCGAGGTCGTCGCGGTCGCCGAGGGCGAGGTACTGCGCGGCGATCCGCTCGTCGGTCTTGGCCAGCGACATCTCGACGTTGTCGATCATGGCGCTGAAGACGGGCCACTCGCGGTAGGCCTCCCGCAGCACCTCGGCGTCGCCCACCGCGGCCAGGGCGGTGCCCAGGCCGTACCAGCCCGCGAGGTTGAGGCGCGCCTGCGACCACGAGAACACCCACGGGATCGCCCGCAGGTCGTCGAGGGACTCCACCGTCAGACCGCGGCGTGCCGGGCGCGAGCCGATCGGCAGCAGGCCGACCTCCTCGAGCGGGGTCACCTGCGCGAACCACTGGGGGAAGCCCTCGGCCTTCACGAGCTGGTGGAACCGCTCACGCGAGGTGACGTCCATCGTGGCCGCGAGGTCCGCGAAGCGCACCACGCCGTCGGCGTTGACCTTCTCGACGGACGGCGCCGAGGCGAGCAGGGTGGCTGCCGCGACGTTCTCGATGTGCTGGGAGGCGATCGTCGGGTCGCCGTAGCGGGCGAGGATGACCTCGCCCTGCTCGGTGAGCTTGAAACGGCCGTCGACCGAGTGCGGCGGCTGCGCCAGCACTGCGCGGTTGGCGGGGCCGCCCCCACGACCGAGCGCGCCGCCGCGGCCGTGGAACAGCGTCAGCGTGATGCCGTGGCGCTCGGCCCACTCGGCGATCCGCTGCTGGGCGGAGTGCAGCACGAGCGTCGCGGAGACGGGGCCGACGTCCTTCGAGGAGTCGGAGTACCCGAGCATGACCTCGACGCGGCGCCCGTTCTCGCCCAGGCGACGCTGCACCTGCGGCAGCTCGAGCATCGCCTCGAGGATGTCCACGCTGTTCTGGAGGTCCTCGAAGGTCTCGAAGAGCGGGATCGCGTCGATGACCGGCCGGGCGGCAGGGTCCGGGCAGGCCAGCTCGGCCAGCTCGTAGACCGCGGCCAGGTGCTCCGGCTCCTGGGTGAAGGAGACGATGTACCGGCGCACGGCCCGCACGCCGTAGCGCTGCTGCACGGCCCCGATCGCCCGGTAGGTGTCGAGCACCTCGCGGGTCATGTCCGACAGCTCGCCGTCGACGCCCTTCTCGTGGATCTCGGCGAGGGCGCGCTCGTGGACGAGCGAGTGCTGACGGACCTCGAGCTCGGCGAGGTGGAAGCCGAAGGTCTGCACCTGCCAGATGAGGGTCTGCAGGTCGCCGTAGGCGGCACGGCGCGCACCGGCCTCGACGAGCGAGTCCTGGACGACGCGCAGGTCGGCCTCGAGCTCCTCGGCGTTCGCGTAGCCGAGCTCGGCGTTGCGCAGGCGGGTGCCGGCGATGCGCGCGGAGAGGACGAGCAGCACCGCGCGGTGCAGCTCGTTCTGCGACTTGTCGTTCGCCTGCTCGGTGAGGACGGCCGAGAGGCTGCGCTGGCTGCCCCACAGCGACTGGAGCGCGTCGGAGGGCGGCGTGGTCTCGTCGTCGAGCGTGAGCTTGCGCGCGACCGTGTGGGTGGCCTTCTCGAGGGCGGTGAGGATCTGCGTCGAGGCGAGGGCCGCCGCCTCGCGGGTGATGGAGGACGTCACGTTCGGGTTGCCGTCCCGGTCACCGCCGATCCAGGTGCCGAGGCTCACGAAGGGCTTGGCCACCGGGGGGACGGTGCCCGCCTGGTCCCCGAGCAGCCAGTCGTCGAAGCGGCGGTACACGGCCGGGAACACCTCGAACAGGGTGGCGTCGAACACCGACAGGATGTTGCGGACCTCGTCGAGCACGGTGGGCTTCTGCTGCCGGATGGGCGCGGTGCGCCACAGCTCGTCGATCTCGGCGAGGAGGCGGCGCTCGTTCTCCGCGAGCGAGGTGCCGCCCAGGCGCTGGGAGTCGCGCTCCACGAGCAGGTCGTGGATCCGGCGGATGGCGCCGCTCACGGCCCGACGGCGCGCCTCGGTCGGGTGGGCCGTGAGCACGGGACGGAACTCGAGCCCGTCCAGCCGCTCCAGCGCCGCCTCGCGGCCGACCTCCTCGGACAGCCGCGTGAAGGCGTCGGGCAGGAAGTCGTCCTGCGAGGCGTCGTAGGCGGCGACCTCCGTCTCCCGGGCGCGCATGACGCGCACGCGGTGGAGCTCCTCGGCGAGGTTGGCGAGGTGGAAGTAGCACGTGAAGGCGCGTGCCACCTGCTCGGCCCGCTCCAGGGAGAAGCCCTCGACCACGGCGGCGGCCTGCTCGAAGGCGTCGGAGTCCGGCTCGTTGTCGGCGCGGATCGTCAGCTCGCGCAGCCGCTCGACGTCGGCCAGGAGGTCGTCGCCGCCGGACTCGCGCAGCACCGTGCCGAGCAGCGTGCTGAGCAGCCGGACGTCGTCGCGCATGGGTCCGGGGACCTCGTGACGCGCGAACGGGCGGCCGACCGAGGGGGTGGACGGGGTGCTCGAAGGCTGGTTCACATCTCACAGGGTAGAACGCTGCGGCCGGATACCGGGACCCGGGTCCGCCAGATGGGTGTGACGCCTGCCACGCCGAGGCCTCCTGCGGGCCCGACGATACGCTCGGGAGCATGAGCGACGTCGTGCCGGACACCAAGGACTGGACGTGGGTGCTGCGTGAGCGCTGCCCCGAGTGCGGGCTGGACGCGGGCACGGTCCCGCTGCCCGTGCTCGCCACGGGGCTGCGGGCTGCCGCGGACCCGTGGCGCGCGGCGCTGTCGCGCTCCGACGCAGGCCGACGACCGGTGGCGGGCGTGTGGTCGCCGCTCGAGTACGGCGCTCACGTACGCGACGTGCTGCGCGTGTTCCGCGAGCGCCTGGCCCTCGTGCTGGCCGACGACGGGGCGCGGTTCCCCGACTGGGACCAGGACGCCGCCGCGGTCGCGGGCGACTACGCCCACCAGGTGCCGGGCGAGGTCGCCGACGATCTCGCCGCGGGGGCCTCGGCCCTCGCGGACCAGGTGGACGCGCTCTCGCCCGCGGAGCTGCCGCGCCGGGGGCTGCGCTCGGACGGCTCGGCCTTCACCGTGACGACGCTGCTGCAGTACCTGTGGCACGACGTCGTCCACCACCTGCACGACGTCGGCGTGCCCCTCGACGAGGCACGGCGCTGAGGCCCGGCGCTGGGGCGGTCTACAGCCAGTCGTTCTTCTTGAACAACGAGTAGAGGACGACCGGGGGTGCGGTGATCAGCGCCGCCCCGACCCACCAGCCGAGCACCGTGCCGAAGAGCGGGTACTGCACGTTCATGCCGTAGACGCCGGTGACGAGGGTGGGCACGGCGATGATCGCCGCCCAGCTGGTGACCTTCTTCATGGCGAGGTTCATGCGGTTGGACTGCACGGTGAGGTTGGCGTCGAGCAGCGTCGTCGCGATGTCGCGCAGCGCGTCCGTCCAGCCCATGACCCGCAGCACGTGGTCGTCCACGTCCCGGTAGTAGGGCGCGAGCTCCTCGGAGTCCACCCCGGCGAGGCCGCCGTCGCCGTGGGCGAGGGTGTCGAGGATCTCGCGCATGGGCAGGGCGTAGCGTCGCAGCACCGCGACGTCCTTGTGCGCGCGGAACGTGGCGCGCTGGGCGTGACGCTGGTCGTGGTCGGCGGTGAGGATCGTCTCCTCGACCTTCTCGAGCCGGTCGTCGAGCCGCTGGGCGGCGTCCAGGTGGGAGTCGACAACGACGTCGAGCAGCGCCCACACGAGCCCGCCGACGCCGCACCGGACGAGGTCGGGGTGCGAGTCCCAGGCGGCGAGGACGTCGGGCATGTCGAAGCCCTCGTCGGCGACGGTGACGAGCACGTCCGGCAGCACGAACGCCGTCAGCCCCCGGACCGTGAACCCGTGCCCCTTGGAGCCGCCGACGGGGGTGAGCGTGTACATCGAGAGGAAGAGGTGGTCGGAGTAGCGGTCGAGCTTGACGCGCTGGCCGCGCTCGGCGACGTCCTCGACGGCGAGCGGGTGCAGTCCCAGCTCGTCGGCGAGCGCCCCGAGCGACGTGCCGTCGTCAGGTGTGAGGCCTATCCACAGAAGGTCGCCACCGTCGCCGTCGCCCCCCGCGCGCCGCTCGCTGACCTCCTCGATCGCGAAGCCGTCCGCCACCTTGCGACCGTCGCGGTACGCCCTCGTCTGCACCATCCCCTCAGAGTAGAGGGCAGGGTAGGTCGCCGGTCAGCGGCGAGCGCCGGGTCGAGCAGCGAGGCACGAGCGCATCGAGACCCGCCCGTCAAAGCTCGGTCTCGACACGGCCGCGGGCGGCCTGCTCGACCAGCAGGGCGGCGCGACTCGTCTGCTCAACCCGCGGAGGGCGGTTCGGGGTGCTGCTCGTGGCCGAGGTCTCGGACGAGCGCGCTGATGGCGAGAGCGAGGTCGACGTCGCGCTCCGTCAGGTCCCCGACGTCGTGGGAGGTGAGAGCGATCGTCACGCCCGGGTACCTCAGGACGACGTCGGGGTGGTGGTTCGCGGCGTCCGCGAGCTCGCCGATCCCGTCGACGAGACGCACCCCCGCGGCGAAGTCGCCCGTGGCGACATAGGTCTGGAGCTCGTCGCCGACGAGGCCCCAGCCCTGCGGTCCCACTGCCTGCTGCACCTGCGCGTGAGAGATGGTCATGCCTCCAGCATCCGTCAGCCGACCGGCACGCGCTCCCCGGAGCCGCGCTTGATGATGCGCGTGGGCAGCACGTGGCGCTGGACCGCCTGGTCGAACTGCCGGTCGAGCTGCAGCACGCGGTGGGCCGCCAGCCGCCCCATCTCGTCCGGGGCGTGGGAGACGGTCGTGACCCCCAGCACGTCGGCCAGCTCGAAGTCGTCGAAACCGATCAGCGCCGTCTGGGGGGCGTGCCGGGTGATCGCCTTGACGGCCCCGATCGTCAGCTGGTTGTTCCCCGTGAAGAACGCCGTGGGCGGGTCCTCGCGCTGCAGCAGCGCGGTCACCAGGCGTTCCGCGGAGGCGCCGTCGTGCGCCCCGCTCTCGACGTAGCGGTGCCAGTCGGGCACGCCGGCCGAGGTCATCGCGTCCGTGAAGCCACGGGCACGCTCGCGGTGGGTGGGCAGCCGCGAGAAGTCCGAGATGTACCCGATGCGGCGGTGCCCGTGGGCGAGCAGCTGCTCGATCGCGGAACGCGTCCCCGCGTAGTTGTCGAGCACGAAGGAGTCGGCGTCGAGCCCGATGGGCGGGCGGTCGACGAAGATCATCGAGATGCCACGGTCCTGGACCGAGTGCAGCTCGGCGTGCGAGTCCATCGTGGAGACGATGATGAGCGCGCGGACACGGCGGCTGACGAACTCGTCGATGAGCTTCTGCTCGTCCTCGACGCGCTCGTCCGAGCTCGCGATCGTCAGCTGCAGACCGTGGGCCCGCAGTTCGCTCTCGACGCCCTTGGCGAGCACGGAGTAGAACGGGTTGGCCAGGTCGCCGGTGATGAGCGCCACCATGCTGGAGCTCACGCCACGCTTGAGCAGGCTCGCCATGGCGTTGATCCGGAAGCCCAGCTGCGCCGCGGCCGCGAGCACGCGCTCCCGCGTGTCCGCCGCGACGTACTTCTCGCCGTTGACCGCCCGGGACGCCGTCTTGAGGCTCACCCCCGCAAGCTGCGCGACCTCGGCGAGCGTCGGGCGGCGTTCCGCTCGCGCCTCCGGCTCGGCCCCGTGCTCCAGGGTCCCGACACCGCTCGACGCGGGCTCGTGTCCCACCACTTCCATGTCCTCGATCATCCTGATCCTCGACTTGCTCTAGGTTCCACCGGGCAGGAGCGCTGCCGCACCCGGTTGTCGTCGACGTCGACGCCGGACCTACGGCCCCCGTCCCACCGTAGCGGGTTCGTCATCGTTCGTTGTGCTGTCGTTCACCCGGTGTTCGGCCGGCGGACGCCGGGCGGGGCCGGACGGGCCTGCATCGCAGACTCGTCCGACCCCGCCCAGTCCTCACCTTCCTGTGGTCCGTCCGGTCGCGGTCAGCGCTTGGCTGCCTTGACCTTCACGGCCTTCGACTTCGTCACCAGCGTCGTCGCCTTCGACCTCGGCGTGAACTTCGCCGTGATCTTGAGCTTCTTGCCGGTGGCGAACCGTGCCGGGACGGTCACCGTGACCTTGCCGCCGTGGGTGCGCAGCTTCTTGGCCTTGAAGGTCTTGGCGACCTTCTTGCCCACGGAGACCTTGACCTTGCCGAGGGCCTTGCGACCGCTCGTGAGGGCCTTCGGCGCCTTGACGACGACCTTGAAGGAGTGGCCCTTGGCGTAGGACTTGCCCTTCGCCTTGACCTTGAGCTTCTTCAGGGCGGCCTTCGTGACCGTCAGGGTGCCCGAGGCGACCGACACGGCGGCAGCCGTCGTCTCGGTCTCCGCGATCGAGGCGACCGCGACGTACGAGCCCACCGCGAGCTTCTTCGCGAGGGTCAGGGTGGCCCTGCCCCCCACGACCGGGGCCGCGCCGAGCACCGTGGTCCCGCTCTTGAAGGTGACGGTGCCGACCGTGGCCCCGGTGACCTTCGTGGAGACCGTGACCGCGGTCTTGGCGTTGTACACGCTGGTCGCCGTGCTGAAGACCGGCTTGTCCAGCGTGACCTCGGTCTTGGGCACGACGCTTGCCGTGACCGTCACCACGACCGCCTCGGAGGTGGCCTGCGCGTAGTGCTCGTCACCCGAGTACACCGCGGTGATCGAGTGCGAGCCGACCGCGAGCCCGGTCGCGGTGAACGTGGCCGCACCGCCGGAGACCGGCACGGTCGCGAGCGACGTGCCGCCGTCGAGGATCTCGACGGTCCCGGTCGCCCCGCTCCGCAGGCTCACCATCAGGTCGACCGCTCCCGCATCCGTGATGGACGCGTCGGAGGCCGACAGGACCACCGTCGCGGCCGAGGGCGTGACGGTCACGTCCAGGACCGGCGAGGTCGAGCCCAGGTACTTGTCGTCCCCGGCGTAGACCGCCGAGATCGTGTGGGTACCCGTCTCGAGGTCGCCGACGGTGAGCGTGGCCGTGCCGCCGGAGACCGTCGCCTGCCCGAGCACCGTGGCGCCCTCGCGGAACTCGACGGTGCCCGTCGCGCCGGTGTCGCTGAGGTGCGCGGTCAGGACGCTCGACCCGATGGCCTCGCGCTCGGTCGCGTCCGCCGTGAGCGTGAGCGTCGCCGACGCCTTGTTCACGGTGACCGTGACCGGCGACGACGTGCTCGTGGCGTACGAGCCGTCACCCACGTAGACCGCGGTGACCGAGTGGCTGCCCCCCGCCAGACCGCTGACGGTGAGGGTGACCTCGTTCTGCGAGGCCGTCACCGCCTTGGTCCCCAGGACCGTGGCGCCCTCACGGAACTCGACGTTGCCCGTGCCGCCGGCCGGGGTGACCTTCGCGGTGAAGGTCACCTGACCCAGGGTCGAGACCGAGGACACGTTCGAGCTCAGCGTCGTGACGGTCGCCACCTTCGTCACCGTGACCGCCTTGGCGGGCGACGTGCTGCCCGCGTAGGACGAGTCGGCCACGAACTTCGCGGTGAACGAGTGGCTGCCCACCGTGAGCCCGCTGAGGGTCATGACCGCCGCGCCGGCCGCAGCCGTGGCCTGACCGACCTTGGTCGCGCCGTCGTAGAACTCGACGGTGCCGGTGGTCGGGCCGGTCAGCGCCGCCGTGAGCGTCACCGTGGTCAGCGGCGTCACGGACGCCGGCGACGTGGTGAGCGCGACGCTCGACGTGGCCAGGGAGGACACGATCGTCACCGTGCTCGACGTGGCACCACCGTAGGTGGAGTCACCCGAGTAGACGGCCGTGATCGTGTGCGCGCCCACCGCCAGGCCGCTGAGGGCCTTCGTGGCCTTGCTCGAGGCCACGGTCACCACACCGAGCGACGTGGCGCCGTCGAAGAACTCGACGGTCCCGGTCGCCCCGGTGGTCAGGGTCGCCGTCAGCGTCGGCCCCGAGACCGGCGTGGCGGTCGTCGCCGACGTCGTCAGCGAGATCGTCGCCGGCGTCGCCGAGAAGTTGACCGTGATCGTCGTCGACGTCGCGGTCGCGTACGTGGCGTCACCCGCGTAGGTGGCCTTGTACTGCTTGGAGCCCACCGTGGCCGGAGCCGTGACGGTCTTCGTCGCCACGCCACCGGAGATGGTCGCCGTGCCGAGCGAGGCGGCGCCGTCGAAGAACTCCACCGAGCCCGTCGCCCCGGCCGTGACCGTGGCCGACAGCGTGAAGCTGCTGCTCACCACCGGCGTGCCCGGCGAGGCGTTCAGCGTCACCGCCGCCGCGGTCTTGACGACCGTGACCGTGACCGCGCTCGACGTCGACGCCTCGTACTTGGCGTCGCCCTGGTAGGTCGCCGTCACGCTGTGCGCACCCGCACCGAGCGGACCCGCGTTCAGCACGGCCTTGCCGTTGCTGATCGTGGCCGTACCGAGCGACGTGCTGCCCTCGAAGAACTCCACCGTGCCGGTGGCGTCGTTCGGGACCGTCGCCGTGAGCGCCGCAGTCGTGGTCGTCGTCGGGTTCGACGACGGCCCCGCGACCGAGACCGTCGACGCCACCTTCGCCTCGACCGTGACCTGGCGCGTGGTGACCGTCGAGTGCACCCCGTCATCGACCGTGACCGTCACGGTGTAGGTGCCGGGCTGCGCATAGGTGTGCGTGCCCGAGACCTTGCCCGAGGCCACGACGCCACCGACCAGCGCGGTGTCGTCGCCCCAGTTCACCGAGGCGCTGTACGCGTTCGCCTGCGAGTCACCACCGGCGAAGGTGGCAAGCTCGGCCGTGACCGGCGAACCGGCGTAGGCCGCAGGCACCGTCGCGGTCGAGGCCGCCGCCGTCAGGGGCGTCGGCGCCGTGCGCGTGCCGTCGCTCGCGACCGCGAAGATGTGCAGCTGCGCCTTTGTCGTGTCGGGCTTGGCCGACATCGTCAGCCACAACGGCGCACCATGACCGGGGTCCACGGTGACGGGGTCGGTCGACCACATGCGGAACGTGCCGCTCGTGCTCGAGCCCGACGTGCCCGAGTAGCGGCCCGTGCTGGAGCCGACCTCGACGTTCGTGCTGAACGTCGCGGGGTTGTCGTCCCAGTTGTCGAAGCTGACCTCGACGTCCTGGGTGTGGCCGTCAGCGTAGGTCAGCGTGATCGTCCGCGTCTGGTCCTTCTCGTTGGCCATGCCGATGAACGAGACCTTGGTTGCGTCCGCACCGACGTTGATGCGCACCGGCAGGTTCGTGCTGATCAGGTTGTCGTTCTGGCCGGCCGGGATGTCCGGCAGGTCGAAGGAGACGCCCTTGCCCGGCACCGTGATGGTGGTGCCCTGGACGAACCCGGTGCTCGCCAGGCTCTCCTTGCGGTAGCCGTAGCCGTTGCCGTCGCAGTCCGCGGCGACACCCGGCACGGTGATGCAGGCGTTGTTGAGCAGCGACTCGAACGCCTGGTCACGGGTCACTGTCACGGTGGAGACCCCCGTGACGGTCGAACCGTCCTCGGTCACCGAGACGGGCAGCGAGTGGACGCCCGTCGTCGTGAAGGAGTGCGGCAGGGTGACTGTCAGGCCGAGCCCGCTGGGGGTGACCGTGGCGGCCTGCGGCCCGTTCCCGTCGAGGAAGTCCACCGTCGCGGTGTAGTCCGCAGCGTCCTGGCTGGCCCCGCCCGCGATCAGCGCGTAGGCGGTGCTGGCCGTGACACCCACCGAGGTGGCGGACGACGTCGGGATGACCGAGAGCTCGCTCGCCTGCACCTGGCCCGCGAGCAGCTCGAGCTCCGAGACCGTGGCAGGGTCGCCGTCACTGGTCGCGGTGACGACGAGCCGGTACCGGGAGAACTGGGCCGGGCTCGCCACCTGGAAGGGACGGGTCTGCGTGGCCCACCGGAAGGTCTCGTCCGTGCGCGTGTCGAGCGTGGTCCACGTGCTCCCGTTGTTGGAGCCCTCGAGCTTCCAGCTCTTGGGCGTGGACCCGCTGGCACCGTTGGTGATGGTGTAGGTCTTCACCGGTGCCGCGACCGACTTCGCCGTGAACGTCAGGGTGGGCGTCGCCGTGGCGAAGGTCCCGGACGTGCTCGAGGAGTTGTCGAGAAGGCTGCCCAGCGAGGAGCCGTCGGAGGCGGACGCCGTGCTGTAGTCCGAGCCCGCGATGTCCACGAGCGGCGTGGGTCGCTGCGCGGAGAACGTCCGGTCGCCCCACGTGGTGGGGGTCGTGGACATCGTGAACGCCAGCGTGTGGTCGCCGGACGCGTTGAGCGCGGCCTGCGACAGCGACGCCGTCGTCAGCGCGGTGCCGTCGAGCTGGGCCGAGGCCACGTACACGTGGTCACGGTCGTTGCCGGCCGCGTTGATGGTCAGGTCGCCGTTCGCCCGGTGGACCACGACGTGGTCGTACAGCGGCGAGCCGATGGTGAACTCGCCCGAGCCGAGCGCGAGCGGGTAGAAGCCGAGGGAGGCGAAGATCTGCCACGACGACATCTCGCCGTTGTCCTCGTCGCCCGGGTAGCCCTGACCGATCTCCGAGCCCACGAACAGGCGCTGCAGCACCTCGCGGACCTTCTCCTGCGTCTTGGACGGGTCACCGGCAGCCGCATAGATCCACGGGATGTGGTGCGACACCTGGTTGCTCATCCCGAACTGGCCCATCCGAACATCCCGGGCTTCCTTCGTCTCGTGGATGCTCCGGCTCGTGCCCGTCTCGGGAGTGGAGAAGAACTCGTCCAGCTTGTCCAGCAGACCCTGCTGCCCCCCGTAGAGCGCGGCGAGACCCTCGACGTCGTAGGGCGCGTGGAAGGCGAAGTTCCAGCCGTCGGTCTCCGTGTAGTCTCCGTTCGTCCAGTCGGTCGGGTCGTAGGTGGCAGCGCTCTTACCGAACGTGCCGGCCTCGGTGCGGCCCTGGAAGAAGCCGACCGACGGGTCGAACAGGTTCACGAAGTCGTCGGACCGCGAGGAGAAGTACTTCGCCTCCTCCGCGAGCTGCGCCTGACGGGCTGCGGGCACCGCCGGGTCGGTCGACAGCTTGAGAGCCATGTCGGCCATCGCGTTGTCGTTGATCAGGCCCTCCAGGCCCCACGAGACCGACTCACCGGTCGAGCTCGGGGTGTAGCCCAGGAAGATCGACTTGTTCAGGCCCTTGCGGCCGGTGCCGTTGTTCGGGGAGAGCACCGTGGCGTTCTTGAGCGCCGCGTCGTACGCCTCGAGGGCGGTCGCGGTGTCGAGCGCGCCGGATGTGTACGCCTCGGCGAAGGACGCGTCCGAGGACGTGCCCGTCATCAGGTCGGCGTAGCCCGGCGAGGACCAGCGGGCGATCCAGCCGCCGTCGCGGTACTGCTGGACGAAGCCGTCCACCAGTTTCTGCGCCACGTCGGGGTAGAGGAACGAGTAGAGGGGCCAGACCGTGCGGTAGGTGTCCCAGAACCCGTTGTTCACGTAGATCTGGCCGTCCTTGATCTGGGCGTTCGTCTGCGTGTCCGTGGCCGAGCCGACCTTGTCGGCGACCGGCGAGGCGTACTTCCACACCGGGGTCGACGAACCGAGCTCGCTCGTGTCCTCGGACTGCGAGTTCGGGTAGAGGTTCAGGCGGTACAGGTTGGAGTAGGTCGTGACCTTCTGCGTGTCCGTCGCGTTCGAGCCGGAGAGGTCGACGACGCTCAGACGGTCGTTCCAGGCCTGTGCAGCCGCAGCTCGCACGTCGCCGAAGGTCTTGCCTGTCACCTCACGGTCGAGGTTCAGCTGAGCCTGGTCCTGAGAGATGAAGGACGTGGCGACCCGCAGCTCGACCTGCTTGTTCGCGTCGAGAGGCACGACCGTGATCTTGCTGTTCGTGCGGCCCGTGCCGGCCGTCGTGGTCGACGGTGTGGCGTTGTACTGGCCGGCGATGAACATACGGCTACGACCAGCGGAGAGACCCGAACCCGCGTCGACCCAACCGGTGAGCTTGCCGGTGGCGTCGACGTTGAAGCTCCCGTCGCCGTTCGCCACGTCGACGAGCGAGCGCATCGAGGCGTCACCCGACTTGCTGTCCGTGTACCGAATCACCGCACCGTGGTCGGTCGGGGCCACCTCCGCCTTGAGGTTTCCACCGTCGAGCACGACCGAGTAGTAGTCGGGACGAGCGATCTCGGTGTCGTGCGAGTAGGTCTTGGCCCTGCTGTCGAGGTTGCCGCTACCACCCGTGCCGTTGACGTCCGGCATGAAGACGACCTGGTTGCGGTCCCCCATCCACGGGCTCGGCTCGTGGGAGATGCCGATGCCGTTGAGCTTGTTGGCGTTGGTGTTCGAGTCGACGTAGGTCGGGTTCTGGTAGGAGTACTCCCAGTCACTCGACTCGGCCTTCGTCATAGGAGTGAAGAAGTTGAAGCCGTTCGGCATCGCGGTGATCGGCAGGTTGTTGCCTCGCGAGAAGGAGCCGTTGGCGTTGGTGCCACGACGCGTGTCCACGTAGCTCACGAGGCCGGCGCTGGTGTCGCGCGCCGTGGCGTCCGCGATCTTCACGTCGTCCAGCCATCCGGAGAAGGCCGTCGTGGCCGCGCCGTCCGGGTTGTCGTAGGCCAGCAGGATCTTCTTGATCGTGTGCCCGGCCAGGCCGCCCAGGTCGACGGTGACCTTGTTCCACTGGGAGCCGTAGAGCGCCTTCTCCTGGCCGTACGCGCGGGCGTTGAAGTCGAAGCCGTTCGTGTCGACGAGGCCCTTGGTCGAGACGCGCGAGCCGTCCTCGAGCACGAGGTCGAGAGCGGTGTAGGTCGCCGGGTAGGTGAGGTCGCCCGTGTCGAGGATCGGGAAGATCAGGTACGAGAGCTGGCTCGAGTCACCGATCGCGATGTCCTGGTTGTCGAACAGGACCCCGGCGCCACTGGCCGCGCCTGCGGCCATGTGGGCGCCCACGTACTGCATCGACGCCTTGCCCGTGAAGCCGGCGCCCGTCTTGGCGACCGGTGCCGAGACGGGGCCGGTGCCGACCTTCGTCTGCAGGGGCGCGGCCGCCGCAGGATTCGTCGTACCGTCGAGGATCTCGAAGTCGGCAAGCTGGATCAGCGGCTGACCGTTGTTGGCCGAGATGTCCAGGCGGTAGTACGAGTACGCGGTCGAGTTGCTCGACATGTCGTACGTGTAGGTCTTCATGCGGTTGCTGTTCGCGCCGCTGTCCACGCCGTTCGTCAACTGGTCGGTCTGTGTGTCCAGATCCGTCCAGGTGGTGCCGTCGTTGGAGCCCAGCACCTTCCAGTTCTTCGGGTCACGGCCCCAGGTGTCATTCGCGGTTGTCAGCTTGTACTGCTTGGCGACCTTCGCAGAGCTCAGCTGGTACTGCAACCATCCAGTGTTCGTACGGACGAGCCACTTGGAGCTCGCCACACCGTCGGCCGCGTTGACCGCGAGCTCGGTCGGAGCGTTCTCACCAGAGGCCGTGACCGCTGAGACCAAGCCCAGCAGACTGCCCGGGGAGAACTTCTTGCCAGTGACGTTGGTGAGCGTGCCGTAGGCGGTGCCCGGCAACGACTGCGGCTGAGAGGTCTCGAACGACGTCGAGAAGGTCCCGCCGACCACAGGGTCGGCGCTCGCGCTGGGCGCGGTGACGCCCGCGAGCGTGGTCGCGAGCGCGAGGCTCACTCCTGCCGCCAGCAGACGCCCGGACCGCGATGGACGTGCGTCGCCCCGCGATCGGTGAAGGGTGAGGTTCATAGGGATTCGGCTCCTGTGCTCGTCCTCGTTGACAAGGTGTGGATCGACGTCGGACCGCTGAGGCACGCCGCAGCGGTGACAACGTTGTCACCTGAGGGTGATGCTAGGGGCGCGGGGGCATAGTGTCAATGAACTTCTGCGGTCCCGCAAACGGAAAGGGGGTCCGTCCGGCTGCTGCCGGACGGACCCCCGATCCTGACGCGACGTGCGTCAGGCGATCACAGGCGTGATCACCCCACGATCACCGCCGCTTGACGACCACCTTCGCCGACGTCGTCACCGCCGTCGTCGCCTTCTGCTTCGGCACGAACCTCGCCTTGACCTTGACCTTCTTCCCCTTGA
>Ga0180223_1001101_pt1 | contig 22958 bp, 18 predicted proteins | sample eDN5th30CKraftOP_FD_151337 | JGI IMG/M metagenome (GOLD analysis project Ga0180223, IMG submission 151337) | Enriched Organic Plus compost microbial communities from Emeryville, California, USA - eDNA 5th pass 30_C Kraft OP (version 2) (version 2) ... | reverse complement strand
GCCACCGAGATCACCGGCATCGACATGAGCGCGCCGATGCTCGCCAAGGCGCGCGCGAAAATGGCAAGCGGCCGTTATCCGCACGTCAAGGACGTGCAGCAGATGGACGCGCACAACATGTCGTTTCCCGATGCGACGTTCGATTGCGTCGTCGCGCAGTTCGTCATCACGCTGGTGGAAAATCCCGAGCAGGTGCTGTCCGAATGCCATCGGGTGGTGAAGCCGGGCGGGCGGATCATTCTCGTCAATCATCTGTATTCGGAAACGGGTGTTGCGGCGGCGGTCGAACGCTGGGCGGCCAAGCGCACCCGCGCGCTGGGCTTGCGCCCTGAATTTCCGTTCGCGCGGCTTGCGGCGTGGGCGCAGAACGACAATGCGACCCTCATCGAGCGGCGCAAAGTGGCGGCTTTCTACACTCTGGTCTGCTTCGAGCGGACAGGGTCGGTTGCCGTCTGATGCACGCTCCGTTTCGTCATCTGCCTGTCACACAAATCTGCTAGCGGCATGCCTATGGAAAAAGCCTTCATCTTAGATGGCGCTCCGGAACGAACCTTCCGCACTCTGTTCATTTCCGATGTCCATTTGGGAGCCAGGGGATCGCAGGCCGAACGGCTTCTCGATTTCCTCCGCGTGCACGATGCCGAGACGATCTATCTGGTCGGCGACATCATCGATGGCTGGGCATTGAAATCGAACTGGCACTGGCCGCAATCGCATAACGACTTCGTGCAGAAAATGCTCCGCCGCGTCCGCAAGGGTGCGAAGGTGTTCTACATTCCCGGCAATCACGACGAATTCCTGCGTTCCTATTACGGTACGCATTTCGGCGGCATTGAGGTGGTGGAGCAGGCGATCCATCAGGGGCTCGACGGCAAGCGTTATCTCGTCATCCACGGCGACCTGTTCGACCTCGTGGTGCAGAATGCGCGCTGGCTCGCGCATCTCGGCGACAAGGCCTACGACCTTGCGATCCAGGCCAATCGCCTTGTGAATGTGTTCCGCCGCATGTTCGGCTCGCCTTACTGGTCGCTGTCGCAATGGGCGAAGCAGAAGGTGAAGAACGCGGTGAACTACATCGGCGCGTTCGAGCAGACGCTGGCGGCGGAAGCTCGGCGCAATCATGCGGACGGCGTGATCTGCGGCCATATCCATTACGCCACGATCCGCGATCATGACGGCATCCGCTACATGAATTGTGGCGACTGGGTGGAAAGCTGCACGGCGCTGGTCGAGCATCACGACGGCCGGTTTGAAATCCTCACATGGACCGCGCCGCTGCGGCAGGCCGCTCCCATGCCTGCCATCGAAGCGCAGGCGGCCTGATGCGGATTCTGATCGCGACCGATGCCTGGCACCCGCAGGTCAACGGCGTCGTCCGCACGCTGACGATGATGGCGGATGCGGCGCGCAATCGCGGCGTCGACGTGTCGTTTCTCACGCCGCAACCCTTCGCCACCGTCGCGCTGCCGAGCTATCCCGATCTGCGGGTCGCCATTCCCGATCCGGCGCGGATTGCGAAACTGATCGCGGGTGCGCGTGCCGACAATATCCATATCGCGACCGAAGGTCCGATCGGCCTGCTGGTGCGCCGTTATTGCCTGAAGCGCGGGCTGCCGTTCACCACGAGCTTCCACACGCGGTTTCCCGAATACGTTTCGGCGCGCTCGCCGATTCCTGAATCATGGGTGTGGCGAGGTCTGCGGCGCTTCCATGCGGCAAGCCAGGCTGTGATGGCGGCAACGCCGGCGCTGGCGGAAGAATTGCGCGGGCGCGGTTTTTCCCGCGTGGTGTTGTGGCCGCGCGGCGTGGATACGGAACTGTTTCGTCCGCGATCCTTCGATCTCGGGCTGCCGCGTCCGGTCTTTCTGTCGGTCGGGCGTGTCGCGGTCGAGAAAAATCTTGAAGGGTTTCTCGACCTCGATCTTCCCGGCACCAAGATCATTGTGGGCGATGGCCCGGCGCGCGGCGAGCTTGCGCGCAAATATCCCGATGCGGTGTTTCTGGGTGCTCTGCAGGGCGAGCAACTCGCGCAAATCTATGCGACGGCGGATGTGTTCGCCTTTCCCAGCCGCACCGATACGTTCGGGCTGGTGCTGCTGGAAGCCCTGGCGAGCGGCGTGCCGGTTGCGGCGTTTCCCGTCTCAGGCCCGCAGGATGTGATCGGCGATGCACCGGTCGGTATTTTGAGTGAAGATTTGGGCGCGGCCTGCCGTTCGGCGCTGGCGATCTCTCCCGAGCAATGCCGGGCATTCGCCTTGAACCACACCTGGGAGAGCTGCGCGCGCGCCTTCATCGACAACATTGCTCACGCGCGCCGGGAGAGCCTTCATTCCACGCGCACGGCAGCGTGAAGGCCGCATGCCTTGATCGGCCATGGCCCGCCGCGATAAGACGGGGCCATGACTCATCCTTCCCTGCCTGTTTATGCCGACATCGAGGCCGCGGCCGCAGCACTTGCGCCGGTCGCCGTCAGAACCCGCCTGTTAAGCTCACCCGCGCTCGATGCACAGACCGGCGCGCGCGTCTTCATCAAGCCGGAAGTGCTGCAGCGGACCGGCTCGTTCAAGTTTCGTGGCGCCTATAACCGGCTGTCGCTGATTCCGCAGGCGGAGCGTGCAAAAGGCGTGGTGGCGTTCTCGTCGGGCAATCATGCGCAGGGCGTTGCCGCTGCGGCGCAGTTGCTCGGCTTGCCCGCGACCATCGTGATGCCGGCGGATGCGCCTGCGTTCAAGCGCGAGAAGACCAAAAGCTACGGCGCGCGCGTGGTGCTGTACGACCGCGACCGCGAAAGCCGCGAGGAGATCGCGCAAAAGATCGCTTCCGAGAGCGGTGCGACACTGGTGCCACCGTTCGACGATCCGCGCATCATCGCGGGGCAGGGCACCGTGGGCCTTGAGATCGCCGAAGATATGCAGGCGTTCGGTGCTGTCCCGGACATCGTGTCCGCGCCGGCGTCCGGCGGCGGGCTGATGGCGGGCATCGCGCTGGCGATCCATCATCATTGTCCGCAGGCGAAATTGTTTACGGCGGAGCCGGATGGCTACGACGACCATGCCCGTTCGTTTGCGAGCGGGCAGCGCCAGCGGCATCACGCGCAGAACCGCACCTTTTGCGATGCGCTGATGGCGCCGGAGCCGGGCGAACTGACATTCGCGATCAATCGCACGCTCGTCGCGGGCGGTGTCACAGCTTCGGATGCCGAGGTCACGCGGGCGATGGCGTTCGCGTTTCGCGAACTGAAACTGGTGGTGGAGCCGGGCGGCAGCGTGGCGCTGGCGGCGCTGCTGGCCGGCCGGTTTGAGGCGCACGGCAAGACCGTGGTGATCGTGCTGTCCGGCGGCAATGTCGACGCCGGACTTTATGCCGACGCCATCCGCGAAGTTGCGGTTTAGCTGAAAAACGCGATCCGCTCGGCGTGGCTCATGCGGCGGATCGGCGCAAGCAGGTCGGCCCGGCCGTTGGCAGGCCGCGCCACCACACCCTGTTCGATCAGGCTGGCGCCGAGAGATGCTTCATGCGCCGGATCGAAGGGCGGCAAGGGTGCGATTTCGGCCTCGATGTCGGCCCAGAGATCGTCGGAGCCGCCGCCGCCGTTCGCTTCGGCGGCCATGGTGCTTTCGGGAGCCGGTTCTGTAGCTGGAGCGACATGCGGTAGGCTTGCTGCGGTAGCCACGACCGGTGCTTCGACAGGCACGGACTGGGCCACTGGCTGAGGAGCCGGTTGCGAGGCCGAGGCCGTCATGATCGAACGAGGGGCCGGGGCGACGGGCGCGGGCTGCGGCACTTCCGCAGCCGCTACGGCGGGCGCAGGCGGGGTTTCGGCGGCGGCTTCCAGAAGAGCCTCGACTTCCGAGGCGACGTCTTCAAGGGAAGCCGCTTCGGGTGCGGGCGTCTCAGATGAAGCGGGCGCGATGATCTCCATCGCGGCCTCGATCTTGGCGGTAACGGCTTCTGCGACGGCGGCTTCCACAAGGGTGGCCTCTATGACGGCAGTTTCCGCAACAGCAGCTTCCGTAACGACAGTCTCTGTAACGGCAGTTTCCGGCTGCGTTTCGGGCGCTTGCACCGGGGCAGGAATTGCGACCGCCGTGATTTCAGCAGTAGGCTCGTCGCTGGTGCTCTCGGCAGTGGCCGGAGCGGTTTCCTGAGCCTGCGGCAGGACGGCATCGAGCGATGCCAGAACCCGGTCGCGGATCACGGCCAGCGGAAATTCGTCGCAAGCCGCCTCGATGGCGCGCGCCTGCCCGTCGAGAATGTTGCAGATCCGCGGATCGGCGCCGGATTCCCGCAGGCCCCAGGTGATCTCGCGGATGATCCGCGCGCTTTTGCGCCACGGCAAAAGCGTGTGGTCGAACCCGGTCTCGCTGAATTCGGCCCGGATCGCCGTGCGCGCGCTTTCCAGCGCGGCGAGAGCAGCTTCGGACATGATTTCGGGAGCAGGCGGCGCCGCGGCTTCGCTCTGCGCGCCGATGCTCTGTTCGATCCGCGACACCGCTTCCAGCACCATGGCGGTGTCGGCGTTGCGGTTGCGCTTGGCGTATTCGTTCAGGAACCAGCGCCCGCGCGTGGTTTCCATGAAAGCTTCGCGGATGGCGTGATAATCGGCGTCGGTCGGGGACGCGGCGCTCGCCGAAAGCGGCGACAATGCAAAGGCTTCTTCAGCCATGGACATAACTCACACTCGCCCGCGCAAGCGACTGTACTCGAGTGACGACACCCGCTCGCGGGGAAACGGGTTCCACATCGGACCGGCCCCATCGAATCTGATTTGAGTGTGGCAGGCAATCGGCCAAACTGAGTTATCGACCGACTTATTTTCGGGGAGCGGGCGGCTAGCCCCAGAGTGCCGCGTCCGGCGGATGGACGGTCGAGCCCTGGTAGCGCAAAGCGGGCTCGCGGTCCTTCGCCAGCAGCAGCGGTCCGTCGAGATCGACGATGAAGGCCTGCTGCGCCACGATCAGGGCCGGGGCCATCGCCAGCGAGGTCGCGACCATGCAGCCGACCATGACCTTGAGCCCGAGGCGCTCGGCCTCGCGGCTCATCGCCAGCGCCTCGGTCAGGCCGCCGGTCTTGTCGAGCTTGATGTTGACGGCGTCGTAACGCCCCACAAGCTCCTTGAGAGAAGCTGTGGCGTGCGCGCTCTCGTCGGCGCAGACCGGGATGGGGCGCGCAATCCGCCCGAGTGCGGCATCCTGTCCGGCGGGCAAAGGCTGCTCGACCAGTGCCACGCCCTCGCTGGCGCAGGCATCGAGGTTGCGTTGCAGGCTGGCGTCGGACCATGCCTCGTTGGCATCGACGATCAAGGTTGAATCGGGTGCGGCACCGCGCACGGCGGCGATCCGCGCGTCGTCACCGTCGCCGCCGAGCTTGATCTTGAGCAGCGGACGATGCGCGGCCGCCGATGTGGCCTGTGCCATCTCCTCCGGCGTGCCAAGCGAGATGGTGTAGGCGGTGGTCAGCGGTTTTGGCGCGGCAAGGCCCGCCAATTCCCAGACGCGCCGCTTTGCTTCCTTCGCCTCCAGATCCCACAGCGCGCAATCGAGCGCGTTGCGCGCGGCGCCCGGCGGCATCCGTGCATTCAGTTCGTCGCGTGTGAGTGTCGTCCACTGGCCGACCGAATGTATCGCATCGATGGCGGCTTCCGGCGTCTCATTGTAACGCGGATAGGGCACGCATTCGCCGCGCCCGGTCACGCCGCCGCGGCTGATCTCGGCAACGACGACGGCAGCTTCGGTCTTGCTGCCGCGGCTGATGGAGAAGCGGCCTGCGATCGGCCAGCGTTCGACGCGCGCATGTAGCTGGAAAGGAACAGAACTCATTGAAATGTGACGCTTGCTTGATGATGGGCTTGCCGTTGTGCCACAATTATGGCTCTTAGCAGGTTCTCCGTACAAGCCGGACCGGGAACCAGACGCTCGCGTTCTGTAGGCGTAAAAATGCGGGAGCCTTTCGTGAACGGGAATCCAACCCTCGAGCAGACGCCGCTTGGCGCCGGTGTGGCGCTGCGCGCGGCCGGGGAATGGACCGTGCACCATGCGCCCGCGCTTGAGAAGATCATCGAGCGCACCGAACGCTCCGGTGAATCCGGCCGCTCCAGCCTCGTCATCGATGTCTCGCAAATCTCCCGGCTGGATACGTTCGGCGCCTGGCTGATCGAGCGGTTGCGCCGTGCCCTCACACGCGGCGATGTCGCGCCGATGATCGCGGGCCTGTCGCCGGATTACGCAAGCCTCGTCGAAGAGGTCAAGCGGGTGAAGGCGGTGCCGGAGCCGGCGCGCCAGCCGTTCGGCCCGATCCGCGCCGTCGAGGCGGTTGGCCGCAGCGTCGCCGAAGTCGGCGACACGCTGCTCGGCCTTCTCAACATGACAGGCTCCATCCTTCATGCGCTTTGGCGCGTGATCCTGCATCCCAGCCGCTTCCGGCTGACGTCGACCGTCCATCAACTGGAGCAGGTGTGCTGGCGCGCGGTGCCGATTGTGGTGCTCATCACCTTCCTGATCGGCTGCATCATCGCGCAGCAGGGCATTTTCCAGTTCCGCAAGTTCGGCGCGGATGTGTTCGTGGTCGATATGCTCGGCGTGCTGGTGCTGCGCGAGATCGGCGTTCTTCTCGTCGCGATCATGGTCGCGGGCCGCTCGGGCAGCGCCTACACCGCGGAGCTTGGCTCGATGCGAATGCGCGAGGAGGTCGATGCGCTGCGCACCATGGGGTTCGATCCGACCGAAGTGCTGATCCTGCCGCGCATCCTCGCACTGGTGATCGCAATGCCGATCCTCGCCTTCCTCGGCGCGATGGCGGCGCTTTACGGCGGCGGTCTCACCGCATGGCTCTATGGCGGCGTACAGCCCGACGCCTTCCTGTCGCGGCTGCGCGAGGCAATCTCGATCAATCATTTCACCGTCGGCCTGATCAAGGCGCCGTTCATGGCGCTGATCATCGGCATCATCGCCTGCGTCGAAGGCGCGGCGGTGCAGGGCAGCGCGGAATCGCTCGGCAAGCACACCACGGCCTCCGTGGTGAAGTCGATCTTCTTCGTCATCGTCGTCGATGGCCTGTTTGCCATCTTCTTCGCCTCGATCGGAGTCTGAGCGATGGCGAATGCGGCGAACGACGCAATCATCCGGGTGCGCAATCTCACGGTCGGCTTCGGCGACAGGCTGATCCTCGACAAGCTCAGCCTCGACGTGAAGCGCGGCGAAATTCTCGGCTTCGTCGGCCCGTCAGGTGCGGGCAAATCGGTACTGACCCGCACCATCCTCGGCCTGATGCCGAAGCGTTCGGGCAGCATCGAGGTGTTCGGCATCAACATGAACGAGGCCGACGACAGGACGCGCAGCGCCGTGGAGCGCCGCTGGGGCGTGCTGTTCCAGCAGGGCGCGCTGTTCTCCTCGCTCACGGTGCGGCAGAACATCCAGTTTCCGGTGCGCGAGTTCATGAAGGTGTCCGACCGGCTGCTCGACGAGATCGTGGTCGCGAAGCTCACCATGGTGGGGCTGCGGCCCGAGACGGCCGATCTTTATCCATCCGAATTGTCCGGTGGCATGATCAAGCGCGTGGCCTTGGCACGCGCGCTCGCGCTCGACCCCGAGATCGTGTTTCTCGACGAGCCGACCTCGGGACTCGATCCGATCAGCGCCGGCGATTTCGACGAACTCGTGATGACCTTGCAGCGCGCTTTGGGGCTGACCGTTTTCATGGTAACGCATGACCTCGACAGCCTGAAAACCGCATGCAACCGGATCGCCGTGCTCGGCGACAAAAAAGTGCTGCTGGTTGGCACCATGGACGACATGCTGGCGTCGCAGCATCCGTGGTTGCGGGAATATTTTCATGGCAAGCGTGCGCGTGCCGTTGTTGCGTAGACCGGAGTTTGAGGAATGGAAACGCGGGCGAACTATCTGCTGATCGGCACCTTCACGCTGGCCGTGATCGCGGCCGCGTTCGGCTTTGTGTTCTGGTTTCAGAACCTCGGCGCGGTCGCGCAGCGCACGCCGATCCGCATCATCTTCGAGGGTGCGGCCTCGGGCCTGCGCACCGGCGGCAACGTCAATTTCAACGGCATCAAGATCGGCGAAGTCACCTCGATCAAGCTCGACGACCCGAAGCGCGTGGTGGTGATCGCCTCCGTCGACAAGAGCGCGCCGATCCGCGCCGATACTTTGGTCGGGCTGGAATTCGCGGGCCTGACCGGCGTCTCGGCTGTGTCGCTGAAGGGCGGCTCGCTTGAGGCCGGCGGCATTCCGGTGGCCGACGACGGCGTGCCGACGCTGACCGCCGATCCGAACGCCATCATGGATATCGGCGAGGCCGTGCGCGCGACGCTGCAGAACGTCAACAAGCTCGTCACCGATAATCAGGCTGCCTTGCACGACAGCATGGAGAACCTGAAGGTGTTCTCCAAGGCGCTGGCGGATAATTCCAGCCGTATCGACAGCATCATGGTCGGCGTGGATTCTTTGATGGGCGGCAAGGACGGCGAAGGCGGTGAGTTGCAGAAGGCCGCGCGCTCGTTCCGCGAACTGGCCGACAATCTCGACAAGCGTTCGGCCGGGCTGATCGCGGACGGGCGGCGTACGCTCGGCGACATCAGCCGCGCAGTGAATAATTTCGACCGTAACCCGACCCGCGTGCTGTTCGGCGCCAGCACCACCGACAATCGCGGTGCGCCTCCGCAACAGGCTCCGGCACGGCCGCCGCACCGCCCGGCGCGATGAACGCCGGGGCGCGCACAGCACTGGATGATCTGCGGATCATCGGCGACATCGGCGGCACCCACGCCCGCTTCGCGCTGGCGCAGCATGGTGCCTACAGCCACCTGCAGCGCAGCGATGTGACGAAATACAAGTCGCTGTTCGAGGCGATGCAGGATTACCTCGCCGCGCTGCCGCCGGATCTGAAGCCGTCGGTCGCGGTGATCGATGTTGCGGGGCCTGTGCGCGGCGACGAGATCAAGATGACGAATCTCGACTGGTCGTTCTCGGCGGACGACATGAAGCAGCGCCTTGGCCTGAAAGCGTTCCGCGTGCTCAACGATTTCGCGGCGGCGGCCTCATCCATTCCCTATCTGCCGAAAGCCGATTGCTTTGCCATCGGGCCTGACATCGCGGGCATGAAAGGGCCAATCGGCGTGATCGGTCCTGGCACCGGCCTCGGCGTGGGCGCGCTGATTCCGAACGGCGATCGCTGGACGCTTATTCCGGGAGAGGGCGGCCACGTCAGCCTGCCGGCCTCCAGCGAAATCGAGGACAGGATTCTCGCCGTCCTGCGCAAACGATGGGCGCATGTCTCCGCAGAGCGCGTGCTGTCAGGCGCGGGCCTCGTCAATCTCTATCGTGCACTGTGCGAAATCGACGGCGTGGCGGCTGCGCCGTTCACGCCTGCCGATGTCACCGATCATGCCATCCGCGGCACCGATCCGGTTTGCGTGAAGGCATTCAAGCATTTCTGCGACATGCTCGGCACGGTCGCGGGCGATCTGGCTTTGACGCTGGGCGCGACCGGCGGCATTTACATCGCAGGCGGCATCCTGCTGCGCTTCAAGGAAGCCTTCGCGGCATCCGGCTTTCGTGCACGGTTCGAGAACAAGGGCCGCTTCCGCGACTGGCTGCGCACCGTCCCCACGCCTTTGATCCTGGAAGAATCTCCGGCGCTGCTCGGGCTTGCGAACGTGCCAGTTGAGATGGACGCTTAAAGTCTATCTATTCGGTTATAAAAAGACTCTCTCCTCGTCATTCCCGCGAAAGCGGGAATCCATGCGTGAAGACTGGGTCCCCGCCTTCGCGGGGACGACCGGTGAGAATGCCGATGGTGCAAATAAAAAAGCGGAAGCCTGAGCTTCCGCTTTTTGTTTTGTCTGTTTGTCCGCTATCAGCCGAGGCGGCCTGCGGCGTGGGCGAGCAGGGTGTAAACCAGGCCCGTCTCCGAGGTCAGATGACTGCGCAGCGCGGCCGGGCCGCGTTCGTCGCGCGACACCTCGTCCAGCAGCCGTTCGAACTCGTTGATGTAACGGTCCACGGTCTGCTTGAAGGTGCGGTCGGCGCGATACTTGCGGGCGACCTCGTCGAACGCCTTCTGGCCCGACGGCGTATAGAGCCGCTTGTTGAAAGCCTTGCGTTCGCCGCGCTGGTAGCGGTCCCACATCTCGGCGGCGAGATCGCGATCCACCAGACGCGAGATGTCGAGCGACAGGGCATCCAGCGGATTGCCGCTCGGGGCACGTGCCGCCTGTTGCGGAGCGCGGCCGCGTTCGTTGACGGTGGCATCGGTGCGGTTCAGGAGGTCCGACAGCCAGCCGTCGCGCGCCTGATCGGTTCCGGCGGGGCTGACGGACGGCGCTTCGGTGCGGCGTGCGTTCGATGCACCGAGATCCGGCGGCGGCAGGTTCGACGCGCTGCCGTAGTCGCGGCCGCGCGGAGCGGGCGCCGCACGGCTGCTCGCCACGGCCATTGCAGGCTCTTCCTCGCGCTGGCGCGTCGTCGCGGCGACGTCGAGGCCGCGTCCATGACGGGCGACGATGCGGTTGAGTTCGGCCAGGGCTTCGATCTGATCGACGATGACCTTACGCATCTGCGCGGTGCTCTCGGCTGCCTCCTGCGGCAATTCCAGAACGCCGCGGCGCAGGTCGGCGCGGGTGGCGTCGAGTTCCTGATGCAGTTCGGCAGCCATCTGCTTCATCGAATGGACGATGTTGTTGAACTTGTCGGAAGCCTCCGCGAACATCGCGGCGGCATCCTGGGTGCCGCGATCGTAGATGTCGCCCATCGCCTCCAGCGTCTGGCGGCGCTCATCCTCGACGGCCATGCGGACTGCCTCGAACTGGCGGCCGACCGCGGAGGAGCTTGCTCCGGCGCTTTCGGCGACGACGCGAGCGATGTCACGGGCGCGCAGCTCGGCGGCGTTGAGCGATTCCTCAAGCAGGCTGACAAAGCGGTTGAGGCGCTCGTCGAGATCGAGGGTACGGGTGTCGATCGTGGTGGTGAGCTGTTCCAGCAGGCTCTGACGCTCGGCGACGGACTGCGAGGTGCGCTCGTTGCTCTCTTCGACGGTGCGAACCGCATCGGAGAGCAGGCGGCCATGGCTTTCGAACTGAGTCGACAGGCTGCTGAGGCCTTCCAGCGCGCCGGTGGTGGACTCGTTGAACGTCCGCAGTTGCTCCTCCAGCGCAGTCGTCGAGGCGCTGTTGCGGCTGGTGACGTCGTTGAGTGCGGTGACGAAATCGGCCACGCGCGTAACCAGCGCCCGCTCCAGCGAGTTGAGGTTCTCGTGAGCACCGGTGAGCACTTCCTGCAGCAGGATGTTGCCCTCGCGCAGCCGCTCGAACAGCGCCACGGTGTCGGTGCGCAGGATCTTGCTGGTCTCCTGCATTTCGGTGACGGCGGCGGTGGCGACCTGGCGCGACTGGTCGATCGCAGCGCGCGTGCTGGTTTCGACGTCCTTCAGCGCCTTGCCGACCGAGCCGGTGGCCAGTTCGCTCGCGGCTGTGATCTGGCGCGAGATGTCCGAGCTCTGGTTCATCAGCTGAACGGTGAAGTCGCCGCTCTGGGTCTCGATCGCCTTCAGGGCGGTGCTGGTCGCGCCGCTGATCGTGCGGGCCAGATCGTGAGTCTTGCTGGTAAGCGCCTCGACAAGCTGCGTGCTCTTGCCGTCGATGGCGAGGGCGAACTGTCCGCTCTTCTCGCCGAGCATCGCGGCGAGCTGTTCCGTCTTGACGGTGATGGCTTCGGTGAGCGGCGTGCGCTTCTCGTCGAGAATGCCGGAGAGCCGTTCGGCCTGCTCGCGGACGCCGGTGGTGATTTCCTCGACCTTGTTGTTGAGCGACTGGCCGAAGCTTTCGGTGCCGGAGACGATGGTGCGCTCGATCTCGGCGGAGGCCGACTTGATCTGGGCGCTGGCGTTGTTCGAAGCCAGGAAGAGGGTGCTTTCGGCTTCGCGCGCGCTGGTCTGGATGGTGCGCTCGACGTCGGTCGTGGTGGCGCGCAGTTGCGTGCCGACTTCGCCGGACAGGGCCAGCAGCGACTGCTGGGCGTTGCGGGCGCCGCTCTGGATCGCCTCGCTGGTTTCGACGGCGAGGTTGGTCAGCGAACGCTCCGAATCCTCAATGCGCGACTTGATGCTCTGCGTGATTTCTTCGGTGCGCGCGACGAGGGTCTCGCTGGCCTTCTGGCCGCTCGCCTCGACGCGGTTGGCGGCGGATTCGACGCGGATGTCGAGCAGGTTCTCGAACCGTACGACGCGGGCTTCGATGTCGGAGGCGACTGCATCCGCATGGGTTTCGATGCCCTTCTGCATGTCGCCGAAGCGCGTGGAGAGGGTGTCGGCGAGGGCTGTGCTCTGCGCATCGATGGTCTGGGTGACCACTTCGGCGCGCTTGTCGAACGACAGTTCGAGCGCGGACAGGCGCTGGTCGATGGTGTTGTCGAACGACTTGATCGTGGTGTCGAGCGAGACTTCGAGCGTGGTGACGCGAGAGTCGAGGGCGCTCTGGAAAGTGCCGAGGCGCTCGTCGAGGGCCTGGTGAATCTGCGCGCCATGCGTGGTGACGCGGCTGTCGAACGTATCGACATAGGTCTTGAGGCTGTCGGCCACGCTCTGGGTGTGCTGACCCATGCGCTCGACGATCTCGCCGCCATAGGTTTTCACGGTGCGGTCGAATTCGGCGACGTGGCGGGTGATGAGCGCGCCGAGCGTGCCGCTGTCGCGGGCGAACTTCTCCGCCAGCTCGCCGCCCTGTTCGCGCATCAGCGTCTCGAACGAGACGATGTGCGAGGTGAGGCTTTCGTGCGCGCTTTCGGTCTGGCTCGCTACCTTGGCCACCAGCGTGTTGACGGTGACATCGAGCGCTTCGCTGACCGTATCCCCGGTCGAGAGCATGCGATCGGCAAGGCGGCTGCCGGCTTCGTCGACCTTCGCGGCGATGTCGATGGAGCGCAGGTCCATCTCGTTCAACAGCGAGTCGCCGGAGTTCTTGAGCGTGTCGTGGACCTGCTCGGTGCGCAGCGTGATGCTGTCGACGATCGAATTGGCGCGCTGCTCGAATTCGCCGGTGATGCGCTCGACCCGGTCATTGAGCAGTTCGTGGATGTTGTCGGCAAGCTCGGCGAATTCGTCGTGGATGTGGTTGGTCTTGAAATTGAGGTTGGCGGTGAGCGTTTCGCTCGCCTCCAGCACCGCGTTGGCGGTCTGGTTGCTGGCTTCCTCGAGGCGGTCGAGCAGGTCGCCGCCACGTTCGCCGAGTGCGATGATCATGTTGTCGCCGGCGGCGGCGAACGCGCCGGTGATGTGGTCGCTGCGCTCTTCCAGCATGTGGGTGATGTTGTTCGTCACCTCGTCCACGCGCGCGGCAATGGCGTCGCTGATGATGGCGATGTCCTGGCGCAGGTCGATCTGCACGCCGGAAATGGCGTTACGGACCTGTTCGGCCTGGCCGACAAGGTTGTCGCGCTGGGTGGAAATGTCCTGGAGCAGGGCGCGGATGCGCACTTCGTTATCGCTGTAGGCGCGCTCCAGCGCGGAGACTTCGTTGGTGACGAGGGCTTCGAGTTCGCCCGCGCGCGCAATGGCGCGCTCGACGCCGTCGCCCATCGCCGCGACTTCGCGGCGGATGGCCTGGCCGACGGTGACCATGGCATCGCTGGCGACATGCTCGGGCTCGGAGAAGCGCACGGCCATCTGCGCCATCGACTGGGCGATCATGCTCAGTTCCTGGCTGCGCCATGACACGCTGGCGAGGAAATAAAACAGGATCAGCGGCGTGACGAACACCAAAGCGAGACCGACCAGCGCCAGCGCGCCGCCGTTCGAGCCGACCATGGCTTCGAGCGCGGGCAGGAAGGAGACGATCAGGAAGCCTGCGGCGGCGATCCACAGGCCGGAGAAAATGGCGGCGAAGGTGTAGGCGCTGCGGCGTGGGCGGCCGCGCTGAAGCGATTGCAGAACCGCGCCAATGGCTTCGCGATCGTCATTGGCGGCCTGACGGCCGAAGTGGGCATCGCCGAAGTCGCTCTCGGGCGCACGGAGCGGTTCATGGGGCAGCGATAACTGGTCCTCGGCGGGACGCGACGGATCGGAGATGTTCAGCGCTTCCTGAATCGCGGAGAGGGCGACTTCAGTTGGGTCTTTGACCTTCGGATTCTTCGCCATTTACTGGTACGCCCTTGTTTATTCACGCACTTTAAGGAGGGTGCTGCGGTCTTGTCTGCCGCGCCGGCCCGTCCTTGCCACATTCCGCAGGCCATGACGCCCACGGATAGTGGCTTGTCCCCCATTTCCGCCAACATCCTATTGGCTGATTGGATCGAATGAAATGGTTCGCGTTAAGAACATTTTAATCATCGTTAACACGCCCGCCGGTACCCCTGCCAAAATCGCTGGTTTCAGCGGCTGTCTGAGATTGTGGCAAAATCGTGTTGGGGATAGCGGGGCCGATTTTGAAAGATTGCGTTAACCGATTCCGTGTTCGCTGGCGGTGCGGCCGTCCAACGGGCAGGGTGCGATGCAGTTTTCAATCGAACAGGTTCCCTGGATGCCTTCGCCGCCGCTGGTCCCGACGCCGATGCCGTTGGACGTCTCCTATCTGCGCAGCATGACGCTCGGAGATACGCGGCTTGAGCGCGAAGTGCTGGAGCTGTTCAAGGCGCAGACCCGCGACCTGCTCGCGCAGCTTGCTCCGCAGCCACAGAATTGCGCCGAACTGGCCCACACGCTGAAGGGCTCCGCACGCGCGATCGGCGCTTTTGAAGTGGGCGAGGCGGCCTATGCGCTGGAAAGCGGGCTTGGCGAACGCGGCGGCTTCGCGGCTGCGTTCAAGCAGCTTCAGGGCAGCGTGGATGAGGTTTTCGAGGCCATCGACGCGCATCTTGCGGGCGGCAATTAATCCAGATAATCCGCGGCTTGGCGCTGGTATGGCGCTGTTGGAGCGGCTATAGACTGCTGCGAACTCCTCGCCGCATCCAAGAGATCCATGGTCAAAGTCAATTTCATCGATCACGCCGGCACCACCCGCACCGTTGACGTCGACGCCGGCGCGACGGCGATGGAAGCCGCCATCCGCAACGCCATTCCCGGCATCGATGCCGAATGCGGAGGTGCCTGTGCCTGCGCCACCTGCCACGTTTATGTCGACGAAGCCTGGCAGGAGAAGGTCGGCCCGCCGTCGCCGATGGAAGAGGACATGCTCGATTTCGGCTACGACGTGCGCCCCAATTCGCGCCTGTCGTGCCAGATCAAGCTGACGGACGCATTGGACGGCCTGGTGCTGCGCACCCCCGAGCGGCAGGCCTGAGCCTGCTTCCGCCGGGTTAGAATTCTTCTATTCTTCCAATCTGTTAGATGCATGGCTGGGGCCGGTATTTTAGCCCTTTCCCCGGCGGCCATCCTTGGCTAGACAGACGCCGACTGCGGCCGCCGTTTCGGCCCGTGCCGCTTCCATTCCATTTTACAGCGACGAAACACCATCATGAGCGAAGCGATCAAGACCGATGTGTTGATCATCGGTGCAGGCCCCTGCGGACTGTTTGCGGTTTTCGAACTCGGCCTTCTCGACATGAAGACTCATGTCGTCGACATCCTCGACAAGCTCGGCGGCCAGTGTGCCGAGCTTTATCCGGAAAAGCCGATCTACGATATTCCCGGCATTCCGATGGTGACCGGGCAGGGCCTCACTGACGCGCTGATGGAGCAGATCAAGCCGTTCAACCCGACCTTCCATCTCAGCGAGATGATCCAGAGCGTCGAGAAGATCGGCGATCCGTTGTTCCGCGTCACCACCGATGCGGGCAAGGTGTTTGAGACCAAGGTTGTGGTGATCGCCGCGGGCGGCGGCTCGTTCCAGCCCAAGCGCCCGCCGGTGCCGGGCATCGAAGCCTATGAAGGCACGTCGGTGTTCTATGCCGTGCGCAAGATGGAGCAGTTCCGCGACAAGGAATTGCTGATCGTCGGCGGTGGCGATTCCGCGCTCGACTGGACGCTCAACCTTCATCCGCTCGCCAAGCGCATCACTCTCCTGCATCGCCGTGACGATTTCCGCGCAGCGCCGCACAGCGTCGAGCAGATGCGCAAGCTCGTGGCCGAAGGCAAGATGGATCTGAAGATCGGTCAGGTCACGGCGCTCGAAGGCGAGAACGGCGTGCTCAAGGGCGCCCAGATCAAGGGCGCCGACAATGCGATGTCGGCGATCTCGTGCGATACGATCCTGCCGTTCTTCGGTCTCACCATGAAGATCGGCCCGGTCGCGGAATGGGGCGTGAAGCTCGAGAACAATCTCATTCCGGTCGATACCGAAGCGTTTGAGACCAACGTCCCGGGCTTGTTCGCCATCGGCGACATCAACACCTATCCCGGCAAGCTGAAGCTGATCCTGTCCGGCTTCCACGAAGGCGCGCTGATGGCGCAGAAGGCCAGCCGTTACGTGTTCCCGGACAAGCGCGTTGTGTTCCAGTACACCACGTCGTCGTCGAGCCTGCAGAAGAAGCTCGGCGTCAACTGAGATGCGCATGATCGCGCGGCTATGCCGCGCGATCTGATTTCATCCCGCACTTATCGTTTCAACTGAATCGGGTCGATCGGCTCGCGCGTGACGTCGCCTTCCACCGGCGGCAGGCCGAGGATCGCGGCTGCGGCAGGCCACGCGGCATCCGCCATTGCGGCCTGGCCTTCGGCGGTCGGATGGATCGCGCCGCCATACACCGCCGACAGCACGCCCCATGTCGCGTCATGAATATCGGTGGGCTGGCTCGCGGTTTTCTCTGCGAGCGGATAGGTCATCGCGGTGAAATAGCTGTCGTTCGCATCCCTGATCCAGCGCGCGCGCGGCAGATAAGCGCGGAATTTGCTGGCACCCTGGCCGCAGGTCAGCGGGTTGGAGGCCGCCGTCACGATGTCGGTGTTGAAGCTCTTGCCCTCGGCGGAAAAGCATTGCTGGTCGAATGCGGGATCGGTTCCGGCGCGGGCGCAGAAGCCGTGGTTCTGGAATGCGGCCTGATGCTGGTCGACGAACGTCATCGCATCGCGCGGCCCGTTGCAGATCGTGCCGCCGGTGCAGAGCACGATGTTCTTGAGCTGCGGCAAGAATTCGCTTTGGACGAAATGCGATGTCTTGGCGAGCCGCTCGGGTGCGGCGTTGAAGGCGGGATGAATGTCGAAACCGGCCAGACCGCCGGGGCACGGCGCGCCGTTGAACAATGTCGGATTTGCATAAGATACGAAAATCACGCGCGACAGGTCGCCGCCGACGAGCGGCTTCAACGCGGTGCGCAGCCGTTGGAAACTCTGCGGCAATGTGCGCGCAAGTGTGCTGCGTGAATCCTCGACGCTGCCGATCATGCCGCTGCGCTGGAACAGCGTGCGCTCGGTGGTGCTGTCCACGATCACATCTGCGACGAGGCCGGAGAAGTTGATGTCGTTGGCGCCGATCGACAGGAACAGGAGATCGAGCTGGCGGTCGGGCTGACGGCGCTGTGCCGCCGCGAGAGCTTCCTTCAACTCACCGACCTGCGAGCCCACGGTGCCCGCGCAGTTCATCGCCGTCTTGGTGACGAGGCATTCGCGCGCCGGCAGCGAGCCGAGCAGGCCTTCGCTGATCGTGGCGCCAGAACAAGCGAGCGGCAGATAGGTCACCGCGATGTGGGTGTATTGAATGGCGAGCGCGAGGGCGGCGCGGGTCTGGTAGCTGTAGAGCGAGCGATGGCAGGCGGCGTTGAACCATTGCGCGCCGAATTTCTGCCAGGCGTAGAGTTCATTCGAGCCCGTCGCGCTCTCGCAGGCGCGCGCGCCTTTGTAACCCTTGCGGCTTGGCCTGTAGTACTGCCCGGTCGAGCCTTCGAGATAGGAGCGGAAGCAGAATCCGTTGTCGGACAGCGCCACCGGCCGGTCCGGGTTGCCTTCGCCCGATGCGATCGAATCGCCCAAGCCCGCAATCAGGATGTCGCGTACCGCGATCTGCGTGGAATCGTGCAATGGAGCGTCGCTGCCGCCGCTCGAGACATCGACGCTCGCGATCGTGGTCGTGCCGGAACGGACGCGGAAATTGATCGGTTCGGAGCAATCGAGCGTGGTCTGGATCGGCGGGCCTTGATTGTCATTGAAAGACCATGCGCAGACCGAGCCGACCGGCACCGCACCGGTGAGGTGAACCGTTACAGGATGGTCGACCGGCGCGAGATAATCTTCCTGCACGCCGTCGCGAGTGCATGGGTTGCGCACCTTTCCGGCGGGATCGATGCAAAGCCGGCCGACCGCGTTACGCGCCCAGCCGCGCCCATCGCTCTGGATTTCAAGAGCGTCCTCGGCGGCGAGCACGGTGCGGCCGGAGGACATGGCTTCGACCTGTAGGGCGAAGTCGCGCTCCTCGCGAAACAGCCGGAAACGGTTGCGCACTTCCCACGAAATCTGGATGCCGCCGTCGGACGGCGCTGGCGCGGCAGCGGGCGGAGGGGCCGGCGGCGCGGCGGGCCCTTGTGCGCGCGCATCATCGACCCATGATGTCAGGGCAAGGATAAGGGCAAGAAAAGCGGCGGTCTGGCGGATCATGAGGTTGTTTCAACCCATTGTCGGAAGCAGCCGGGGGAAGGAATTGGCAGGGAGACAATGCGCATCAGCCGTTTCGGTTCTGCGATGGCGGCGGCGCGACTGCGCGCGCCGGGCTCATCGGCGGCGTTTTGCGCTTTTGCTGCCACGGCAGGATGACACTGAGCCACAGTTCGCGCGTTCCCATGATGGTGATGGCGATTGCGAACGGAATGAAGAAATAAAGCATGCGGAAAATAAGGAGCGAGGCCAACAACTGCTCGTGACCGAACTGGTTGAGGCCGACGAGCATCGCGGCGTCGAACACGCCAAGGCTTCCCGGCGCATGGCTCGCGAAGCCGAGCAGGGTGGCGAGAATGAACACCACCGCCATCGACAGGAAATCGATCGGCGGGTTGTTCGGGAGCAGCAGATACATCGCCAGCGCGCAGAAGCCGAGATCGACGACGCCGATCAGGATCTGCACCAGCGTCAGCGGCGCCGAGGGCAGCACGACCTTCCAGCCGTCCTTGCCAAGCTCGCGGCGATTGCGGCCGAGCGCGAGCCAGCACAGATAGCCGGCGATGCCCACGATCAGGCCCGCGCCGATCAGCTGGTTGACCAGTTGCGGCAGCAGCGCGATGGATTCGGCGGCGGCGGGATGCCAGATCAGGCCGATGCCGAGCACGAAGGTGTTGCCCAGCCAGAACGTCAGGCCGGAAATGAAGCAGATCTTGGCGACGTCGATGGCGGACAGATTCCAGTCCGAATAGATGCGGAAACGGATCGCGCCGCCGGTAAAGACGGTGGCGCCGATGTTGTGGCCGATGGTGTAGCTGGTGAAGCTCGACAGCGCCGCGATGCGGTAGGGCACATGGAATTTGCCGAGCGTGCGGAGCGCGAACAGGTCATAGAACGTCAGCGTGCAGAACGCGCCGAACACGCAAAGCGCGGCGAGGGCGATGTTGTGGAAGGACTTGTCTTCCAGGGCCGTCAGGACCGCCGAGGTATCGATGCCCTTCAGCGTCTTGACGAGGTGCATGACGGCAATGGCGACGATGGTCAGGCTGGCGAGAATGCCGAGCCGTTTCCACCCGATCCATTTGTCGAACACGCCCCGTGACGCGCTAAGCAAACCTTGCATTCATCCTCCGGCGACCTTCATGAGCCGATTGGGGGATACGAACGCAAACGGCTAAACCGGATACTCATATGGCAAATCATCAATCGGAAAAACAGGCCATTTTGGCTTTGCATAGCAAGCCTTAACGGACAACATGACGCAAGAGGCAGGGGAAGGCTTCGGCGGGTCATCGTGGTCTGCGTCATATCGGTGACAAAAACGGCTCAATTACGCCCAAACCGCGATCTGGCGTGACCGCATAAAAAGCCTGTTCCGTCAGAAACCTGCTGCTGCGGCTGCCGTTGAGCGAACAGTTCAAACCAGGCGGCGGCGCTCAGGCACCGCTGCCGACGCCAATCATAGGGAGCCGGCGATGGGACTGTTCAGCAAGGACATCAAGACACTCAACGATCTGTTCGTGCATCAGCTTCAGGACATTTATTACGCCGAGAAACAACTCGTGAAGACGATTCCGAAGCTGGCCGACAAGGCGACCAACCCGCAGCTCAAGCAGGGCTTCCTGTCGCATCTGGAAGAAACCAAGGGCCATGTGACGCGGCTGGAGCAGGTCTTCAAGATGCACGGCGTCGAGGCCAAGGCCGTCACTTGCCCGGCGATCGACGGCATCATCAAGGAAGCCGACGAGGTGTCGGGCGAGGTGGCCGACAAGGAAGTGCTCGATGCCGCGCTCATCAACGCGGCGCAGGCCGCCGAGCATTACGAGATGACCCGTTACGGCACGCTGGTCGCATGGGCCAAGCAGCTTGGCCGCAACGATTGCGCGTCGGTGCTGCAGAAGACTCTGGATGAAGAGCGCGCGGTGGACAAGAAGCTCACCGCGCTCGCCGAATCCAAGATCAATCTGAAGGCCGCGAGCTAGCGGGTTTCAAAAAAAACGCCACGCGAGACATTGCGTGGCGTTTTTTTAATGCCGCGCGAGCGCGAAATGCGCGCCGGCGAACGCCATCGCTGCGCCCAGTAGCAGGGCGATGATGCCGTTATAAAGACCGTGCAGCGTCGGCACCGCGCTGGGGCCGGAGGCGGCCTGTCCGGCTGCGATCAGCAACAGAAGTCCGCCCGCGATCAGCGCGTGCTGCAACCGCCGCGGCAGGCGGCCGGAAACCGCGCTGAACAACAGCGATGCGGTGATGTATCCGCTGATAAAGGCAACGGATGCGATCAGCCACCACGCGATGGCGGCGGTCATGGGAATGATGCCGTTGCTGGACGCGCTCCACAGGTCGCCGAGATCGAGCCCGAACCGCTGGCCGAGAATATGGATACCGAGCGCCAGCAGCATGCCGAACATCGCGGCGGCGCCGAGGATCAGACGTGAAGAGAAATAGGGCGTGCCTGGCATGACGTTTCAGGAATATGGCGTCTCGAAGAATTCCGTTGGCGCGGTTTTAGGATGGGGCGGGGATGCAGGCAAGCGGGCGACGGCTCAATCCGCGTCGCTGTCGGCCTTGAGTTGCTTCGGCGTCATGAAGTCGCGCAGCGCGTTGGCCTGCAATGTGAGCTGCGGCCATGCGGATGCCGGGCAATCGAAGGTGACGGCGCCGCAGGTCGGCAGGTTCTGCGCCAGCGCGGCTTGCGCGGCGGCGGGCGATTCGCCGATCAGATTCCACGCGAGTTCGTGCAGGCCGGGGTTGTGACCAAGCACGAGCAGCGAGGCGACCGAATCCGGCGTGCGGCGGATCGTCTTGAAGATCTGCAGGGGGGTGGCGAGATAGAGCGCATCCTGGAATTCGGCGCGGCAGCCGGGCAGGTGAGGCGCGACGATTTCCCACGTCTCGCGGGCGCGCACGGCGGAAGAGACGAGCGCGAGTTCCGGCAGGGCCCGCTGCGCGGCGAGCCACGCGCCGATCAGTGCGCTGTCCAGCCGCCCGCGCTCATCGAGGCGGCGGTCGTAATCCTCGCCGCTCGCGGAATCGCGTTCGGTCTTAGCATGGCGCAGCAGGATCAAGTGGCGCATCGGTGTCCCCGCATCGGTCTCCTTCCTACTGACAGGCCATCCTTCTGACAGGCAACGGGATGGCAGGCAATGCAATGGCGCGGCAAACCCTCCGCGCCATCGTGACAAGCATGGCGTCCGCCGCTAAATAAATCCAATGACAATTCCTGTGTCCGAGACGCCTGTCCACGCCCTTTGGGGCGATTTGCCTGCGGCGGAGCCGCGCGCGACATTGACGCTCGATCTCGATGTCGATGTCTGCGTGGTCGGCGGCGGCTTCGCGGGCCTCACCGCGGCGCGGGAAGCCGCGCGGCGCGGCATGAGCGTCGCGGTGCTGGAAGGCCAGCATGTCGGCTGGGCCGCCTCCGGTCACAATCTCGGCTCGGTGCTGCCGGGCTATGGCGTGCCCATCGACGATCTGATCGCGCGGGTTGGCATCGCGCATGCGCGCGAACTGTGGATGCTGGCGGAGGCGGGCGGGGAATACATCCGCGACACCATCGCCGCGTCCGCGCCGGACATCGCGATCACGCCCGGCGCGCTTGAGGTTTCCACCACGGATGTCGGCGAGCGGCTGATCGGCTGGCTGCAAACCATCGGCAGCGAATTCGGCACCGATGTCGAAGGCTGGCAGATCGATCGCGTGCGCGATGCGCTGCGGACGCGCCGCTATTTCCATGCGCTGCATTTTCCGAAAGCGTTCCAGATCGATGGCGCGCGTTACCTGCGCGCGCTGGCGAAGCTTGCGGAAGAGGCAGGCGTGCGCATCTTCGAAAACACGCCGGTCATCAACATCGATTCAGCCGGCATCCGCAAACGGATCGTCACGCCCTCGGCAAAGCTGCGCGCCGCGCAGGTCGTGCTGGCGGGCAATGTTCACATCGGCACGCCGGCGCTGCGGCTGGCCTCGACGCTGATGCCGCTGTGGCGTTATGCGGCGGTGACGGAGCCGCTCGGCGAACGTCTCGGTGAAGCGATCTCCTATCGCGGCTCGGTGCTCGACGATGACGGCATCGATCATTTCCGCATCGTCGATGGCGACCGGCTGTTGTGGTCGAGTCCGGAGACGACATGGCGCGGCAAGCCGGAGCGGTTCGGCCGCGCGATCCGCCGCCGTATCGCGACAGTGTTTCCGCAGCTTGCGCAGGCCAAAATTGCGCGGGTGTTCTCGAGCGCGTTCGGCCAGACCGTGCATGGCATGCCGCAGATCGGCGAATTGCGGCCGGGCCTGTGGGTCGCGAGCGGTTTCGGCCGGCAGGGCCTGAACACCAGCGCGATGGCGGGGCAGCTGATCGCGTCCGGGATCGCGGAGGGCGACGACCGCTGGCGGCTGTTCTCGCCGTTCGAACTGGTCTGGGCCGGAGGTAAAGTGGGCCGCGT
>Ga0180223_1001096_pt1 | contig 23117 bp, 19 predicted proteins | sample eDN5th30CKraftOP_FD_151337 | JGI IMG/M metagenome (GOLD analysis project Ga0180223, IMG submission 151337) | Enriched Organic Plus compost microbial communities from Emeryville, California, USA - eDNA 5th pass 30_C Kraft OP (version 2) (version 2) ... | reverse complement strand
TGCTCGTTGGATCACCTACTACAACACGCAGCGACCGCACTCGGGTCTAGCGGGGCAAACCCCGGCAGAGGTCTATGGACGGATCGATGCTTCAGATCATGGGGGGCATGCCCCCCATGATCTGATGACCAGACTGGCGGCATAATCACATCCGGGATTAGCTTAACTTCGCCGCCAACCTGTCCAAGAAGGCGGGACCACCTCACTTCCCATGTCCAAGCACAAATGAAGCGACGCCCGCTCCCTACAGGAATTCCCGGCTTCCAGAGTCTCGATACCAACTCTCAAGCGCCGAACGAAGATCCGTCTTAAAAACGAAGCCTTGGTCCATCAACCACTTGGGGATTATGTTTGTCGCTTCATTGAGCTTAGTCAAACGCTTTCTATGAATTGGATTCTTTAATCCTATCGCATTTCCAAGTTCGAATGGCAGGGCTGCCAACTGAAGCAACCCACGGGGGAGAACAAGGCGAGGTCTTCTGTAATTTGCGACAGAGCAAAAGGCCTCGACGATTTCTTCAATAGTATATCGTTCGGGGTAACTGAAGTTATATATGATCTTGCGTTCCTGCCTCTGAATGGCAAAATCAAAGGAATCGATGAGATCGCAAACGTATCCGCAGCTCTTTATTGTATCTCGGCGTCCAACAAAGACAAAGTATCCCTTTTCTAGAGCTCTTGATAGTCTTGTAAAATTTCCGTTGTCGCGAAATCCGAAAATCACGGCTGGCCTGCAAATCACAAGCTGGCGATCGTGCTCCGCGTCGAGCCAAAGATCATGCAGCCGTTCGGCTTCGACTTTGGAGGCGCCATAGGCATTCACTGGGTCGATCTGGCTTGTCTCTGTCTTCGCGTCGTCGCCGGGCCGATAGACCGACATGGTGCTCGTAAACACAATTCGTCTGACTCTGGTTCGCTCGGCAAGCTCGAGTACGCGTTCCGTCGAGCCGACATTGGTCCGGAAATACTCGGCATCGGCGAACCCTGGAAAAGTCCGATGCGCGGCAAGATTGTAGATTGTTGTCGTCTCGTCGGCGAGGGTCTCTGGCAGGGTGCGCGTTGCATCGAGCCGGTGATAAGCTACACTAGGCACTCTCTCTTCGGGCTCTACGAGATCGATGGAATCGATGCGATGGTAATTGCCTTGCGCGGCAAGAGTCCGCAGGAGGTGCCTTCCGATGAACCCGCTGCCACCTACAACAAGAGCTCGTGCCGTCATCTGTCCCTCCGGAAGTTCAATGAACCGCCGCCGGATAATGCCACTCCGGGGTGATTCCCAGTGAATTGCGTGTGGCAGCGTATCCGAGGTTGGCCATGCCGATGACGCTACGAATGGCTATCCCGCGGCGGTGTCATTGGGGTTGCCTGAACCTCGCGCACGAGGAACCACCACGACTGTCGCTCCGGGTTGCGGCCAGCGGATAACGGCAGTCGCAGGCCGACTTCTGTGCAAAGGGGCTCGTCAATATCCGCGCTGCGCCGCGGCATTGGGCCGCAGCGCCATACCTGTTTCCAACGTCAACGTTCTGCGGTAAGGCCGCGCGCCATTACCAAGCCGCCATCCTCGGCGGGCCCTACTCCGAACGGCGTTGTGGCATGCCGATATGGATGTTCCAATTCTAGCAGAGCGGTGAGAGCGTTGGCGAAGAGCAGAAGCTGGCAGGACGATCCGCGCAGGCTTGCGGTGATCATCCCCGTGTTAAACGCCGGTCCTCATCTCGATGCGATGATCGCTGCGCTCGAGCGGCAGGCGTTGTCGCCTGAATCGGTTCTGGTCATCGACAGTGGATCGCGCGACGCCACCGTAGAGCGATTCCGCGCATATGGCGCAGAGGTCACGGATCTGGGCGGTCGATCGTTCAATCACGGTGGAACACGCCGGTATGGCACCGAGCTTCGGCTGGACGCGGACTATTACGTCATGCTCACGCAGGATGCGATCCCGGCAGACCCGCATTCGATCGAAACCCTGCTGCAAGAGTTTGACGATCCCGAGGTGGGCATGGCGTACGGTCGGCAGTTGCCACGTGCGTCCGCCGGCGCCATCGAGCGTCACGCGCGATTGTACAATTATCCATCCTCGAGTGAAGTACGCAGCTATTCCGATCGCGCGCGCTACGGGGTAAGAACGACGTTCTGCTCGGATAGCTTCGCAGCGTATCGAGCCTCCGCGTTGCGGGCGGTGGGCGGCTTTCCCAAGGACTGCTACTTTGCGGAGGACCAGTACGTCGCAGGCAAGATGCTGATTGCGGGCTTGAAGGTGGCATATTGCGCCGAGGCTCGAGTAATCCATAGTCACGGCTACTCGTTGGCTGAGGAGTTCCGACGGTACTTTGACATCGGCGTGTGGCATCGGCGCGACGCCTGGCTGATCGAGGAATTCGGACGAGCGGAAGGGGAAGGGCTCCGATTCATCAAGTCGGAATTGATTTACTTGTTACGAAACAGTCCATTGGATGTCCCGTCTGCCTTGCTGCGGACGTTAGCAAAGTATTTAGGCTATCGATTTGGGCTGAGAGAAGCGAAGTTCTCGTCAGTACAGAAGCAGAAATTGGCAATGCAGAGCTTCTATTGGGCGCAACAAGAGGCCCTCCAAAAGGATACCTAGGACAATGCCAGAAGTTTTGGCGCTCATTCCAGCTCGGGGAGGCTCGAAGTCACTTCCCCGAAAGAATGTGCTTCCCCTCGGTGGCATTCCCCTGATCGCGCATACCATTCGTGCAGCTCAGGCGGCGAAGTGCGTCTCGAGGGTCGCAGTCTCGACGGAAGACAGTGAGATCGCGGAGATCGCGCGGCAGTACGGTGCGGACGTGGTCAAGCGACCAATGGAACTTGCGACGGACGACTCCACCTCGGAGTCGGCTTTGCTCCATTCGCTGGACTATCTCGAGGCGAACGAGGGGTATCTGCCAGACATACTTTGTTTCCTCCAGTGTACTTCGCCGTTTACGGCTCCGGAGGATATCGACGGTGTGGTCGAGGCATTGATCGACGAGGCGGCCGACAGTTCCCTGAGTGTTGTCCGATTCCATCACTTTCTTTGGAAGGCGGACGAGACGGGCGACTTGGTCGGTGTCAACCACGACAAGGCGATACGTCAGAGGCGGCAGGATCGAGAGCCCGAATTTCTCGAGACAGGTGCCGTCTATGCGATGCGCGCGACCGGCTTTCGAGCTGCTGGGCACCGCTTCTTCGGTAAGACGGTTTCATTCGAGATGCCTGCCGAGCGTGTGCTCGAGATCGACGAGCCGGCGGATTTCGCGCTGGCCGCCGCTAGGCTGGTTACCCTGAGGGCCCGAATCCCACCGACATTGCCAGAGACCGTCGAAGGTATCGTTTTCGACTTTGACGGCGTGTTCACGGATGACCGAGTGTGGGTCGATCAACATGGCACAGAAGCGGTGCGTTGCTCGCGACGCGACGGACTGGGCTTGGAAATGCTGCGCATGGCCGGCGTTCCGATGCTAGTGATTTCGAAGGAGCGCAATCCCGTCGTCGCTCGGCGCTGCGAGAAACTCCAACTCGAGTTTCATCAGGGCGCCGACAGTAAGATCGATCTGCTGAGGGATTGGGTCGATGCCCGTGGCTTGAATCCCCAGAACGTGATCTACGTCGGCAATGACGTGAACGACCTCGAATGCATGAGCGCCGTCGGATGTCCGGTGGCACCTGCAAATGCAGATTCGAGGGTTCTTGCAGCCGCTGCGGTCATCTTGCAGACCGATGGCGGCGAAGGAGCGATCCGAGAGCTGGCCGACTTGGTACTTGAGGCGATTGGGTGACCTTCGAGCGCGTCCGGTCGATTGTTGTAATCAACAATTCGATCTCGGCTGAACTTGTACGACAAGATCTGCTCGCACGCGGGCGCCGTCTCGACCAGACGGCGCTGATCTTGCTTCGCGATGTGCGCGAACCATGGATGGACGAGTGCGCGATCGTCCTGCGCTACCCTGGACGCCCATCTCAAAGCCTGATTGGCCAATTGCGGTTCATGCGATTCTATCGAGCTGCCGCACGGCTCCTGCGGCGGCTGCAATGTGACGCGTCGGTTCGTGACATATATTTGGTAAACAATGATAATCTTGTAACTTCCCATTTGCTTTCGTGGGCAGAAACTGATGGCGCGGCGATCGTTACCGTCGCGGCCGAAGGCCTCATGAACTACCAAGAGATCGGGCTTGCAAACCGCGCGAGTTGGAGGTGGTGGACAAAGCCCATCGTCGCGCGTGCGCTCGGTTTTCGTTATAGACAACCGAGGGGACATCTTTCGGGCGCTTTCGAGCCGCGAGTTGATCGTGTTGTCAGCTTCAGTGCGGAGGGGCTCAAGGCGCCACCGAAAAAGGTCGTGGTGCGCAAGTTCGGTGAACGGTCACCTCTGCGAGAAAGCGACCCGAGCGTGGCGCTAGTGGTCCTCACTGGATTGAACCAATGGATGGACGAAGCGCGCTTTGTTCCGTTTGCACACGCCTTCGTCGACTGGGTCAAAGGTGCAGGATTTCGCAAGATTCTGGTAAAGAAGCACCCTCGCGTCTCGGCCGGTCTGATGGAGGAGCTGCTAGCCGACCATGAGGAAGTAGGGCGCGATCGGGCCGCCGAAGACATGGCTGCCGACCTCGAGGCGGGCACAATCGTCGGGGCATGTTGCACAGCATTGGTCACGCTGAAGCTGGTCAGGCCGGATTTGAAATGTATCGACTTCGGCTCAGACTACTACATCGAGCACGCTTATCGCGGGGATGACAGCATCAAGACCCTGTTGTTGGCGGCCGGCGTGTCGCTTGTTCAGATGCCCGTGGACACACCGATTGAAAACAGGAGTAATGCTTGATTGAGTTAAGCCGGAGAAGTGCTCTTGAGGCCTTGCTGGCAAGCGTTATCGGCTCCCGCCCGTCGATTCGCGACGCAGGAGTCGTCAACGTGGCAGATTTCCGTCGAATCGGTCGGGATGACGAGGACGCCTTCAGGGCGGCTCTTTCGGTTGGGTCCACGGTAATCGTTCCTTCAGGCAGTTACACATTCTCAAGCGGGGTGCCAGTGGACATACCGCGGGGGCGAATGCTGATCGGTGATGGTCAGGTTTCGATCTGCAAGCAAGGCTCTCATCTTCAGCCCCTGTTTCGTGCGGAAAGTGTCGGCAATGTCGTGCTGGACGGGCTCGAATTGCGAGGCGCTTCGCGCCTCGAACAAAGAATTGATCTCCGACCCGGACAGCGTTCATGGCCACTGCCTTGGCCACTCGGCACTCCTCCCGCACTCGCCGTCATGCTCATTTCGGCGGATAGCTCATTACCACTTCAACCCGAGTTCGACTTCGCGATCCGCGGAGATACATTGGAAGTCTTGCCGAAGGTCAGCATGCGCGACGTGACCGCCGCTCTAATGTGGCGCGAGCCGGCGCTCTGCCCGCTCGTCGAGTTTTCCGAAACGACCGATTCAAGCATGCTCAACCTGAAATGCGTGGACGGAGCGCTTTGGATTCGGGGCAGCCAAGTCAGCCCCAGCCGAGCGCTCGTCAAAGGTTGCACGCTGAGCAACGGCCAGATTCGCGTGTGGGGCCAGGACAATGAGATCAATCCGTTGCGCCTGAATCGCCGACGGAACGAGACTCCCCAGGGCCCCCGAACCGTGCGAATTGAAGGGAATCGCTTGAAAGGACGCATCGCGGAAGGTGCCGTCAAGCATTACCTACGGTTTGGCGAGCGCGCGGCAGGAATCGAAATCCAAAGCTCGGCAAGCGATATTACGATCGTGGACAACGACATCAGGTCTCAGGCGGGAGATGGTATCTGGCTCGCGTCCTGTTCTGACTCAGTTGTCTCTGGCAACCATGTCGAAGGGAACGGCCTTTCTGGCATTGGTCTGGAATCGGGCGTGGTGCGCGAAAGTCAGCGATGTCTCATTCGTGAAAACACGGTATTGAATAACTGGTTCGATGGCTGTGACCTGAACTTCGGTTCGGGGCCATCAGTTGGCGACCTTTCGGTCGTCGACAACATCTTTTCGGGCAACGGCTTTGACATGAAGCCTGTTAGCGGTGGTTGCGGAATCTTCATTAACCGAGTGCAGCAGGCCCGAATCTCCGGCAACGTCTGCGAGAATAACAACCTGGCCGGGATTCTGTCTGTCAGATCGGATATGATCCGACTTCAGCAAAATCGCTGTCTCGATAACGGAAGATCCAGTCGCGGGGGGTTTGGGACGGGAGTGGGGGTGGGGATCAACAACTCCACCAACGTTAGTGTGATCGAAAACGTCTGCGGCGGCGGCAGGCAGAAGGCTGGTATCGCGTTCGCCTCGGCCGAAGACCTGCAGCGAACCGAGGTTTCGGGCAACACAACGCCGGACGGCCGCCCGCTGGCCCTCGACCTGTGGAACGAGGGCAGCTACCAACGCGTCATGCCCCCCACCTGACCGAGGTTCCGACTTGCCTTTCGGGCACTTTGCTGAGAAGGACCGCGCGCCACGCCGGACGGCAATCTGGCAGGCCGAACCACACATGCTCACACGACAAGCTACCCCTTCCATCGCCCGCCCGGCGCGACGCCCTGGCGGTGCGACGCCCCTGCCGGCGAAACCTGGGAGCCCCCGATGATTCTCCGAACCGCCAGGACCCTCTCGCAGCGCGTCGTGCATCGCCTGAGGTTTGATCCGGGGGACCTGCTTCCGGCCACCGGTCGCATGCTCAAGCTGGTGGCGCGCCGCGCGGCGATGGCCGCCGCGAACCGCGCGCTCGACAGGTCGCACGGCTACATCGAGCACTTCGGCGTCCACCGTGCGCGCAACAACGCGGGCGACACAGTGCTGTTCGATTCCGTGGAGCGGCTGTTCGACAGCGAACTCGGCCCGTTCCGCTGGCGCCTCAGTCAGCTCCGCCTCGAGGTGAAACCCGATCACGTCGAACGGATCAACCGCTCGGCCCGCGCCGTCCTGGTCGGCGGCGGCGGACTGTTCACCGCCGACAGCAACCCGAATCCGGAATCCGGGTGGCAGTGGCGGATCAGCCTTGAGAACCTCCGCCAGCTGCAGCCCCCGCTGATCCTCTTCGCCGTCGGGTACAACCAGTTCCGCAATGCCGAGAGCTTCAATGCGGTGTTCGAAAGCCACCTGCAGGAAACCGTGCGCAAGAGCGTCTTCGTCGGCTTGCGCAACAGCGGCAGCATTGAGCGCGTGCGGGAGCACCTGCCGGAGGAACTGCATGCGAAGGTTACCTTCCAGCCGTGCATGACGACCGTTCTCAACCGCTATTATCCGGCCGCTCGACCGCAGGGACGGCCCGATCCGCGCGACATCGCCGTGAACCTCGCCTTCGACCGTCGCGAGAAGCGCTTCGGAACGCGGGAGGAGGAGGTTCTGTCGGGAATCGCCCGGGCGCTGCGTCACGCGATCTCGCGGGGATACCGGCTCCACGCGGCGGTGCACGCGTGGGACGACGATCCGATGGTCGAGTTCTTCCGCCGGGAACGGATCCCGGTCGTCATCCGGCGGCTCAATCTCGACGCACCGGAGGAGGTCGTGCGGTTCTACGCCGGGATGCCGCTGACGATCGGCATGCGCGGCCATTCGCAGATGATCCCGTTCGGCTGCGGCAATGCGATCTTCTCGATCATCTCGCACGAGAAGATGCGCTATTTTCTCGAGGATATCGGGGAGCCCGGATGGGGCGCCGACGTGCAAGATCCCGAGATGCTGGACAAGATCGTCGGCTTCATCGATCGGTTCGAGGGCGCGCAGGACGAGATCGCCGAGTCGATCGCGGCCACCCAGCGGGAGTTGTGGGAGGTCACGCAGGCGAACCTCCGCGCGATCGGCGCCCGGTTGCACGCGGAACGCGACCGGTGATGCGTCCGCGAACGCGGCGCGGGTGCCCGGCCGTGATCAGGTCGCTCCGACTGGCTTCCGGTCGTTCTGAGATTCTTGCAGGGAAATCCTGGAGACCTTTCAATGCTGTCTGCTAGATACGATCTCTCGCGCTCGCGCGACGCCGTTGTGCCGATTAACCAGGCGCAGAAGCTTGCCCGGGATGCGCTAGCAGCGAAACTCACTGATGGCCGCTACTCGCTCATCGATCACACGTGTCCCATCTGCGACGGCGACAGCTTCGAGCCGCTAGCGAGCAGGGATCGATACGGCCTGCCGTTCCAAGTCGTCATCTGCCGCACCTGCGGGCTGATACAGGGATTGCGCTACCTTTCAGGCGCGTCACTCGGCGAATTCTACGCCGAAGATTTTCCCGCGCTTCACAGGTCCTCGAAGGTTCCGACGGACGAGAAATTTGAAGACCGCCGCAAATATGCTGCGAGCATTGCGCGCTGGCTTAGCGCGCATGGTATCCCCAAGGGGCGACGCCTGCTGGATGTCGGCTGCAGTTCTGGCGGAATCTTGCAGGGCCTGATCGACCATGGCTTCGACGGGTACGGTGTCGAGATCAACCAAGATTATGCCTCTTACGCGAAGAACAAGGGCCTCAAGGTGGAAGTCGGAACCTTGGAAAGCGTGCTGTCCAAGGTCGAACCGGAAATCGTCACCTATTGTCAGGTGCTGGAGCACATACCGGATCTGCATCGCGAACTATCGACGCTCCGCGACAGCATAACCGGGGATGCGCTGGTGTACCTGGAGGTGCCGGGTATCAAGAAGCTGTGGCCGACCTATCATTTCGATTTCCTCAGAAGCCTTCAGCTTGCTCACATCTGGTATTTCAGCCTTGAAACGCTGACGGCACTGATGAGCCGGTACGGTTTCAGGCTGGTCACGGGGGACCAAACGGTCAGGGCCTTGTTCGCGCTGGACGCGGAGCAGGCGACGTCTGTACGTGGAAGCGATTATGATAGCGCGTTGAGAGCGCTGCGGCGGAGCGAGTTTGTCCGCAAGATTTATCCGCTCGCCGCGGTCAGGAGGGCCGCTCGTCTGGTCAGGCGAGCTCGCGGTCGTTGATCGGCTCGCAGCGAGATACGCAACATGCTGCAGCGTCTGAGGAAGAAGGGAATTCTGCGCTTCGGAGCTTTCCTGTCCTCGAACGTCGTGCAGAAGTCGGGCCAGCTGCTGCTTCTAGCGGGCCTCGTCTACGTTGGCACCACGAGCGACGTCTATCGCTTCGGGCTGTACATTAGCCTGCTCAACCTTCTCGTTCCGGTCTTGGCGCTGAACATTCACACCGCCGTCGGGCGAATTTCTTTCGACATTCCGGACGACAAGGGCCGGCGGGACTTCGCACTGTCCTCGCTCGCCGCCGGCCTGGGAGCGGTAGCGGGCGGTTGCCTGCTGATCGGTCTCGGGGGCTGGCTGCTTGGATTCCGGGACGAACTCACCGGCGGACGCGCGGGAACCTATGCGCTCGTGTTCGCCGGCATGCTGGCGTACACGCTGTTCCAGTTCCTGACAGTCGCCCTCCGGCTCGACGACAGGGCAAGGCCGTTCGTCAATTTCGGGTTGATAACGGGCATCGGGGCGCTCGCGGTTTCGGCGATCGCGTTTCTGGTGGGCACGCCGCCGTTCGTCGCCGCAGTGGCCGGATACTCCGGCGCTCAGCTGATCGCCGCGTTCTACGCCTTCGCCTTTGTCGGCGTGCCCGTGAAGGGGGGCTCGTTCGCCGCCACGCATATGCGTTCCGCCTATGCCTACAGTCTGGGAACCGTGCTGTACTCGGTCGTGCAGTGGGTGACCAACTATTCGGGGCGCTGGCTCGCCGCCGACTGGCTCGACGATGCTGACCTCGCTGCCTACACCCTGCTGACCCAGTTCCTCGTGGCCCTGACCTTGTCGTTGACGACCTTGTATGAATCCAGGCGTCCGGTAATCCTGCGCGCCTTTGCGGCGGGCGACATCCCCGGAGGTATCAGCAAGATAGACCGCAGCTTCTGGCCGAGCTTGGGCCTCGTCGCCGCGGCGTTCGCCGGCTTACTTGTGGTATTTCCGTTTCTGCCCCTTATTCTCCCCGAAGAGTACGAGTTCAGGCCAACTTGGATTGGGACTGCAGCGTTCCAGTGCGGCGCTTACGCGCTGTCGATGCGGACCTACTGGTTGGCCGTCGGGCTCCACCGAACCAAGACGTTCGCCATGGCCGCCGTGGCAGGAGCGACCATCAATATCGGCGGAACGCTGGCTCTCGGTCCCATTATCGGTGTAGATGGGATGCTACTCGCCGCGGGCTCCGGACTACTAGCGCAAGCTGCGCTGGCACGCCTGCTGATGTTGCGTCGTATCCAGCGATGAAACGGTTCGGGTTGATGCAGTTACGCCGATGAGATGGCCAGTTTATGAAACCGCGGGTCTAAAGGGGTAGATCATGACATCGTTGTTTCTGCCCTTGACGCTCTTTTTTATCCTCACGGGAGCATATCTCTGGGTAGTCTGGAAGTTCCCTCCTGCGATTTTCCTGGCGAACATCACGTATTCCGCGATCACGAAGATCGTCAGTTGTTTGTATCTCGAACTCACGCCGGTCTACATGATCGAGATGGGGATGTGGTCCAGTTGGACCTTCGGGACGGTCCGGCAGCTCGTATTGCAGTGCTTTATTTGGGCGGGAGCGATCTGTGTCCTGTGGGCACGGTTGCCCCAATTCTGGAATTGGTCGAAGGGCGCGTTGATATTCTCTCGACCCGAAGATCTGAACAAAGTGCTCTTGGCTGCCGGTGCGTTGTGTGCCTTGCAGTTTCTCAACGTTCTCGCGTCGCCCAACATTCCGATATTGGGAGGCACGACGAGGCAATACTTCTGGAACTATGACATTCGTTTCCCGATCCTGCGTGACTTGATCGGTGTACTTATGGCCTTCGTGCCCTGTGTGGCATCGTACGGTATGGGTATAGGCTGGGCCAAGAACGACAAGCGGATATTCCGGTGGTCCCTCGCCTTGATGGTCTTCTATTTCGTCTTCCTCATCGTGTCGGGTCAGAAGTTCAATGGCCTGATGGTCGGCGTATTCCTCGCGGTGGGACCGTTTTACGTGATTGCGCGCGCTTCCGGCAGGAAGATTGCGATAACCAAGTGGGGTATTCGCGGCCTTGTCCTCTTGGTCATAGCGCTGTCCCTGGGAGTGGTGGGCTTCGGTGAACGGCAGATCGCGCAGAAGCAAGGAAGCGTTGCCTCGGCCGTCGCCTATCGCGCCTTCGCCATGCAGGGCGCCGTCTATTTCACGGCCGACAGAAATGCCATTGAAGGTCGCAGAGCGAGTCCGGCGATCCTGTACGAAGGCATGGACGCGACGATCAATGCGTTGACACCCGCGGCGCTGGCGAAGCGCTATATCGCCATGGGTGTAAACCTGGCCGGTTCCCTGCCTGCGAATGCGATTTATGCGTACGGTTTCTGGATAGCCATCCTTATCTGCTTTGCGTACGGACTCATCGTGGGATTTGGAATGGCTGTCATAATTCGAAGAATATTGGAGGGGAAGGTTTTTCAACTATTCCTTTTATCCTATATATATATATGGATAATCTCCGTGTATTCTCGAGGCTCCTTCGAGGAAATGCTTACCGTGAAGTTTGCCGTTTTCACTCTCGCTGTGCTCGCCCTAGAATACGGTACACGGAAGGGGCGAGGGAAGCGCTCGATGAAATACGGCTATCCGCACGCGATGTATCGCCGCCCGGAGATCATGAGCGCGCACGACCGCGCGGGTGCAGGCTGACCAACTCGTAGCCGTGCGCTGTTGCGGACGAGTGGGGACGCTACTCTTTAGTCGGCGCTAGGAAGTAGCCACGGCCGCACTGCCCGGAGCTTCGAGCATCGGCCGGAAGACTGACACGCCCTGTGCTTCGAGCGCCTCGACCAGGCCTTGCGGCATCGCGTCATTGCCAATGGCGCCCTGACGCGCCTGACGGCTCATGTTTGCCTCGGCGAAATCGTAGGTGAACTGGTTCGGCGCGCCGTAAGTGAAGAAGACCGACAGGCGGTCGCGACGGCCGATCAGCTTCCAGTAGAGCGACTTGATGCGGGATATCCACAAAGAGTCCTGGCGGTCGCGGCTCCTTCCGTTGAGGGCGAGGCTGAGCCCCTTGAGGCCCTTCTCCACCAGGTCCGGAAGCTGGCCGGTGTGGGTGATCCGCACGTCGAACAGCACGATGTCGCCGATGCGGCTTTCCACCTTCGCCGCTTCCCCGGCGCCGTGATCTGTCTCCCGGTGCGAGCCCAGGCGCGCAGTGAAGCCGTCACGCCGGCCGGTGTCCTGGAGGTAGATCGCGACCTTGAACACCCGGCAATCGGGCGAAGTCATGTACGGCCCCTTGAAGTAGCCCCCGGGTACGGTTTCCCCACTATCCTTATGCCAGCCCGAGAGCATGTTCATGTGGATGTCGCAGTGCCCGGTGAAGACGACGCCGGCATCGCCGAGAACCTGCTTGAGAATCTCGAGGATGCGAGGGTGCGCGAAGATGAAGGAGAGGTCCGGCACCTTTTCGGCGGCGTTGGGCTGCGTCTTGCCGAGGCTGAAACGCAAACCGCGCTCGGGCAGGTGACGCAAGAGGATATCGCGGAGCTTTGTCACCTCGTCGCGTGTCAGGACGTTGCGGACGACGAAGATGCCGTCCTGCTCAAGCGCCTGTCGCATTGCCGGCGCGGCGCCATGGGCTGCCGCCCAGTCGAATTCACGGGGGGAAGCCATCTTACGCCGTCGCGACGGGCTGGGCCGGTTCCCACTTGAGCTTGCGACGGGTTTCCATCTCGACCGGGAGAATCTCGGAACTCTTGGGCTTGAGCGCGGCCGCCACGTGGCGGACGTCGCGGACCAGGCGGCGGAGGCCGTCGGGTTCGAGTGAGGCGCTGTGATCGGTGCCCTTCCAGGTCCGGTCGAGCGTGAAATGGCGCTCTACCCAGGTCGCCCCCAGCGCGATCGCGGCGATGTCTGCGGCGATGCCCAGATGATGGCCCGAGAAGCCGATGGCCTGGACGCGGTCTCCGAAAGTCTCCTTCAGGCGAGTGATCTCGGCCAGGCAGATGTCCTCGAACGCGACCGGATATCCGGAAGTGCAGGCGTAAAGCAGAAGGTCCCCCGCGCGGCCCTTGCGCTCGAAGAACGAGACGATCTCTTCTTCCTCGGCGCGGGTCGTCATTCCCAGCGAGAGCTGGATCCCGCCCCCGAACTCGTCACAGAGCACCGACAGCATGTCCCAGTGGAGGTTCGATGCCGACGGCACCTTGAGGAAGTCGGGCTGAAGGGCGGCCATCTCGCGGGCCGAGGTCACGTCCCAGACGGAGGTCGAATAGCCGATCCCCATCTGGTCGCAGAACGCCATCAGCTCGCGGTGCTGATCGACAGTGAATTCGAGGAACTCGCGATGCTCGCCGTAGGTGGCGCCGTAGCTGTTCGCCGGGTTCGGGTGCGGAGCGTTATACTGCTCGGGCGTCAGCAGCTCCCGGTTGTTGCGCTTCTGAAACTTGACGTAGTCGGCCTTGCAGAAGATCGCCGCGGTGGAGATCATCTCCTTGGCGATTTCCATGTCGCCCTTATGGTTGCAGCCAATCTCGGCAACCACCTTGGGAACGTTGATCATTGTCTGCTCCAGTAGAAGGGGGGGTTCGAACGCTTGGACGGGATACTCCCCTTTCTGTTGCGTCGCAACAAGGCTGTGGGAGCAGGTTGTCCGAAGCCGGTGGGCGCTAGCGGGACAGCAGTGGACGCCACCAATCCTCGCGGTCGAGGTACCACTGGACGGTCTGCGCGAAGCCCTGCGAGAAATCACGCAATGGCGCGTAGCCAAGCTCGACGCGGGCCTTGCGCTCGTCGATCGCGTAGCGGCGGTCGTGTCCCTTGCGGTCTTCAACGAAGCGCTTGAGCTCCGCCGTGGGCCGGCCCCGCGCCGCAGGTGCGTCGGGGAAACGGGCGGCGAGCGACGGGTCCGACGCGAACGCTGCGTCGATACCCGAGCAGATCCGCTCGACGACCTCGATGTTGGTCAGCTCCTGCCCGCCACCGATATTGTAGGTCTCGCCGGGCTTCCCTCTGCGGAGCACCAGCTCGATCGCGCGGCAGTGATCCTCGACGTGAAGCCAGTCGCGCACGTTAAGACCGTCGCCGTAGATAGGCAATTCGCGGCCATGCAGCGCGTTGAGGATGAACAGCGGGATCAGCTTCTCGGGAAACTGGTAGGGACCGTAGTTGTTCGAGCAGTTGCTGATCGTCGTCGCGAGCCCGTATGTGTGGTGATAGGCGCGGACGAGATGATCCGAACCGGCCTTCGAGGCGGAGTACGGGGAATTCGGCGCGTAGGGGGTGGTCTCGCTGAACGGATCGTCATCGGGCCCGAGCGATCCGAAGACCTCGTCAGTAGAGATGTGATGAAAGCGATGCGGCCTGCCGCTGCCGCGGTCGAGCCAGGCCGCCTTGGCCGCCTTCAACAGGCTGTGGGTTCCGATGAGGTTGGTAGTGACGAACGCGTCCGGCCCGGTGATCGACCGGTCGACGTGGCTCTCCGCGGCGAAATGCACGATCGTGTCGACGCCATGTTCGTCGATCAGGCGAGAAACGAGATCCGTGTCGCAGATGTCGCCGACAACCAGCTCGACGGAATCGAGGCCGGCCAGGTTGGCGCGGTTGCCGGCATAGGTGAGCGCATCGAGCACCACGATCCTGTCTTCCGGCGCGATGCGCACCCAGTGATGCACGAAGTTTGCCCCGATGAAGCCGGCGCCGCCCGTTACGATCAGATTCGCCACAAAAGTCCTTTCACCCTTGCACGGCAGTAGGACCGCCCCCGCGTGGAAACAAGCGGCCCACGTCGACTTCGGTTAACATTGCGCGAAGATTGACCCGCCAGTGAGGCGCCGGACCGAGCACCGCCTCAGTCGAGCGCTTGTCGAGCACGGAGAAGTGAGGCCGGCGCGCCGGTACCGGATATTCGCTTGCAGCGATGGGGACAATCGGGATTTCCCGCTCGAGCAGGCCCAGAGCGAGCGCTTCCTCCTGGATTGCGACCGCAAAGTCGTACCAGCTGGCGACGCCACTGTCGGTGTAGTGATAGATGCCGTGCGCGCCGGCGAGCGCGAGCTTCCACAGCGCCGTGGCGAGGCCCGGCGCGTACGTGGGCGTGCCGACCTGATCGGCGACGACCCGCAGTTCCGGCCGATCGGCCATCAGGCGCAGCATGGTGAGGACGAAGTTCCGCCCCGTGGAATGGTAGACCCAGGCCGTGCGCACGATGAGCGCATCGTCGCCGGCGAGGCGCTCCCCCTTGAGCTTGGAGGCGCCGTACACGCCGAGCGGGCAGGGCTCCGCGTCGACCGAATAGGGGATGCCGGAGAGACCGTCGAAGACGAAGTCCGTCGAAACGTGGACCAGGCGTGCGCCGTGGGCGCGCGCGGCCGCCGCAAGTACGCCGACCGCTACGGCATTGACCGCGAACGCGGCCTCCGGCTCGCTTTCGGCCAGGTCGACGGCCGTATAGGCGGCCGCGTTGAAAATCAGCGCCGGACGCAGGGCAGCGACACAGTCGTGCACGGCCACTTCATCGGTAATGTCGAGAGCGTCGCTGGCTCGCGACACCACTTCTGTTCCGTCGGGAGCGGCCGCCACGAGCGCACGCCCGAGCTGGCCCCCGCCGCCGGTGACGAGAACCTTCACACGAAGGCCTCGATTTCGCTGAGCGGCTTGCCCGCCCGATCTTTCGCGGAAACCTGGACCTCGAGCCCGTCGAGTGGCCAGTCGATGCCCAGCACCGGATCGTTCCAGAGCAGGGAATGCTCCGATGCGGGATCGTAAAAGTCGGTGCACTTGTAGAGAAAGTCGGTGCCGTCCTCGAGGCTGAGGAACCCGTGGGCGAACCCGGGCGGAATCCAGAACATCCGCTTGTTCTCGGCCGAGAGTTCGACACCGACCCACCGGCCGAAAGACGGCGAGGAGCGGCGAATGTCAACCGCGACATCCCACACCGAGCCCGAGACGACGCGCACCAGCTTGCCCTGCGGGTTCGGGTTCTGGAAGTGCAGCCCGCGCAGGACGCCGCGAGCCGAGCGGCTGTGGTTGTCCTGCACAAACGTCAGGTCGAGCCCGGCCTGCACGAAGGTGCGGGCGTTCCAGGATTCAGTAAAGAACCCCCGATCGTCGCCATACACCGCCGGTTCGATCACCAGCGGGCCGGGGATTGCACATTCGATGAACTTCACGCTTCGGCCGCCCGTCCCGTCAGAAGCCCCATAAGATACTCGCCGTATCCGCTCTTGAGCAACGGCGCCGCCAGCCTTTCGAGCTGGGCGTCGTCGATCAGGCCCTGGCGCCAGGCGATCTCTTCCGGGCAGCAGATCTTGAGGCCCTGCCGTTCCTCAACGATGCGCACGTAGACGGCGGCATCGACCAGCGATTCGTGCGTGCCAGTGTCGAGCCAGGCGTAACCGCGCCCCATCAGCTCGACCGACAGCAGGCCTTCCTCGAGATAGAGGCGGTTCAGGTCGGTGATCTCCAGTTCACCCCTTGCGGACGGCCGAAGATCACGGGCAAGCTCGACCGCGCGGCCATCGTAGAAATAGAGGCCGGTGACCGCATAGTTCGACTTCGGCCGGGCGGGCTTTTCCTCAATCGTCTCGGCCCGGCCGTCGGGGCCGAACGAGACGACGCCGTAGGCGGTCGGGTTCTGCACGTAGTACCCGAAGACGGTGGCGCCCACGGTCCTGGCGCTCGCGCGTGCGAGCAGGTCAGTCAGGCCGTGACCGTAGAAGATGTTGTCCCCGAGGATCAGGGTGGAGGGTCGGTCGCCGACGAAATCGGCACCGATGTGGTACGCTTGGGCCAGCCCACCGGGGTGAGGTTGCACGGCGTACTCGATCGACAACCCGAGGCTGCTGCCGTCGCCGAGAAGGGTGGCAAAGGATTCCCTGTCTTCCGGCCTGGTGATGACAAGGACCTCGGTTATTCCGGCAAGCATCAGGACCGAAAGCGGATAATAGATCATCGGCTTGTCGTAGACGGGCATGAGCTGTTTCGAGATCGACAGCGTCAGCGGGTGCAGCCGCGTTCCCGAGCCGCCCGCGAGAATGATGCCCTTGCGCATTGTCTTCCGGCTCCAGAATTCCCTCGGTCGCCCAGCCGCCGGCCAAGCGTCACGCCCGCATAAGGGGATGCCGATCATAGTCAACCGAGCATTGGCCTGCGCCGGGAGCGTGGATCGTGCCGACGTGCGGACAATTCCCGCAGCTTCACGATTCAAGGCCTTGCATGTCGGCAAAAGCTGCTAGAGGGCGTCGCCGCGGACAGGCGGCCGCGGGGCGGCACGAGATCGAAGGGAGTTCGTCCGGCTTCGCCGACGAGGTGCGCCGGACCGGGGAAAGATGGATACGACGACCAACCGGCGGCGCAGCGACAGGCGAATACCGTGGCATGTGAGGCTCGGGTTGGTGCTCGCATCGGAGTGGGCGCGGCTGGCGGCGCTCGTCGCCTTCGCGATGCTGGTCGCGTTCACCGGGGGCAGTTCGCGCAGCGACGTCCCCGCGCTCATCGTGCTGCGGCCTGCGGCGGTGCTGTTCCTCGCCTATGCGCTGCTAGTCGCCTCGGCCGGGCAGCTGCGCGAGGTTCGGGCGCCGATGCTGATCCTCGGGTCGCTGATGCTGCTGGCGCTGCTCCAGTTGGTGCCGCTGCCGGCGGTGATCTGGACCGGCCTGCCGCATCGCGACGTCGTGGCCGAGATTTCGGCCCTGCTGGGCATGGGCGAAATCGCGCGCCCCCTCAGCCTCGATCCGAACCGGACCTGGAACACCCTGTTCGCGCTGTTCGTGCCGCTGGCGACAATCGGCCTGATGGCGATCCAGGGGGCCAAGCAGCGACGGTGGATTTTTCCCCTACTGGTCGCAGTCGGCGCCGTCAGTGCGGCGATCGGCCTCATGCAGGTGCTGGCCGGCGGGGGGCTGTACTTCTACCGCATCACCCACGTCGGCTACCCGGTCGGCCTCTTCGCCAACAAGAACCACCAGGCGGTCATGCTGCTGTGGCTGATGATGGCCGCCTGCCTGTTCGGCGGGGCGGGCGGCTCTCGGCGCCGGTCGGAGGCGCTGACCGTCGGCGGCGCGCTGGCAGCGATCCTGGTACTGTTTCCCCTGCTGATACTGACCGGCTCGCGCGCCGGCCTGCTGTTGAGCGTCCCGACGCTCGCGCTGTGCGCGTGGATGCTGTTCCGCGGGCCTTCGTTCCAGGCCTTGCTGCGGCGGGCGGGGGCCAAGGCGCGGCTCCTCAAGGGGTTGCTGGCGGCGATCCTGATCGGACCGCTGGTGTTCGTGTTCGGCGCGCTGGCGACGTCCGGCAGGCGGACCGCGCTTTCGCGCCTGTTCGAGCTCGACGTGGCCGACGACGTCCGCTCGTCGTATTTCTCGATCCTGGTGGAAATGGCGCTCGACTACCTGCCGTTCGGTTCGGGTTTCGGCTCGTTCGAGGAAGCGTTCAACGCATTCGAGCCGTCGGCGCTGTTATCGTCGCGCTACCTGAACCACGCGCACAACGACCTCGTGGAACTGGTCATCGAGGGGGGCGTGCCGGGGCTGGTCATCCTGCTCGGCGCGCTCGCCTGGCTCGGCCGCTCCTTCGTGCGCGCCTGGCGCGCGGGCGGCACCGACGGGCGGATTCCCGCGGTCTTTTACGTGAGTTCGATCTGTCTCTGGCTGGCGGCTAGCTTGGTCGACTATCCCCTGCGCACCCCGCTTGGGGCGATGCTGGTTGCCGGCTTGACCGTGCAACTAAGCTTCCTTAGCACGGGCACTTATTCGGGTTCAGCCGTCCCGGACAAGCGAGATAGGCAAGGCCGTGCATACTGACCCTGTGCATGCGGGCGACCCCTCCGAACCAGGTTTCACGAAGAGGCAATCGGTGACTTCCATGATCAACGCAGGGCGGCTGCAGCCCGAGACCGCCTATGTCGCTGCCCAGGGAGACGAAGAGCCGCTCGGCCCGTCACCGCTCCAGAAGATCTGGCGCATCATTTGGCTCAACCGGTTTGCGGTCGCCGGGATCGTCGTGGTGTGCCTGATCCTGGCGCTCGTCGCGACGCTGCTGGCGACGCCGGAGTACACGGCCAAGGCCCGCCTTCAGGTCAACCGGATCGAGGCCAAGGTGTCAGACGTGGAGGGCGTCCAGCCGACCGGCGACTACCTCCAGTACGAGGAATTTTACAATACGCAGTACGCGCTGCTCGCCTCGACCAGCCTCGCCGAGCGGGTGGCCCGGGCGCTGAACTTGGCGTCCAACGAGGAGTTCCTCGACTCTGTCGGCCTCCTCGGCGACGACGAATTTGCCGAGGCTCCGCCCGACGAAGCCGTGCGCAAGATCGGCGAGATCCTGCTCGAAAACGTGGCGATTAGCCCGGTTCGAGGATCGAGCCTGATCGACGTTCAGTTCACAAGTCCCTCGCCACAGCTGTCGGCCCGGATCGCCCGAGCCTGGGTGGACCAATTCATCAGTGCGAGCCTCGAGCGGCGCTTCGCGACCACCAACGACGCGCGTGAGTTCCTCCAGCGGCAACTCACCCAACTGCGCGAACGGCTTGAGGACTCCGAGCGGCAGTTCGTAGCCTATGCGTCTGGCAGCGGGATCGTCGCGCTTGACAGCAGCCAACGCGGTAACGGCAGTACTGAGGGGCAAACCCTGGTCCAGGCGAACCTCGCCGCGATGAATGCGCTGCTGACGACGGCGCGGGCCGAGCGGATCGCCGCCGAAAGTGCCTGGCGTGCGGGTGAGGCTGTGAGGGATGACCAGGCAACCGCCACGATCCGCGCGCGGCGCGCGGAAATCGCCGCCGAGCGGGCCAAGCTGCTGACTCGTTTCGAGAGCAGCTATCCGCCCGTCATGGAGCTGACCGAGCAGCTCGAAGAGCTGGACCGCGAACTCGTGGCGGCAGAGAGCCGTAACCGCGGCGAACTTCGACGCGCCTATGAAGCGGCGGCGAACCGCGAGCGCGAGCTGCAGGCGCAGGTTGATCGCCTGAGGGCCAGCTTCAGCGACGAGCAGCGCGCGACGATCCAGTACAACATCCTGCGCCGCGAGGTGGATACCAATCGCGAACTCTACAATGGCCTGTTGCAGCGCTACAAGGAGATCGGTGTCGCTGGCGTCGAAGCAAGCAACGCGACGCTTATCGATGCTCCCAAGGTGCCGGACAGGCCGTCCAGCCCTAATCTGCCGCTCAACCTCGCGTTCGGCTTTATCGCGGGCCTGGGCCTGTCGGGCGCTTTCCTGTTCGTCCGCGAGCAGATCGACCGTAGTCTGCGCGATCCGTCAGACGTGAAGAATGTGCTGGGGCTCGCATTGCTCGGCACGACACCGCGGATGCCGACCGAACTGATCGTGGAAAATCTCGACGATCCCAAGAGCGAGTTGGCTGAAGCGTACCTGTCGATCGGCATTATGCTCGACATGTCGACGGATCACGGATTTCCGCATTCGCTGATGCTGACGAGCACCGGGCCGAGTGAGGGCAAGACGAGCACGTCTTATGCGCTGGCGAACCGGTTGGCGCGAAGCGGGCGGAAGACCATTCTCGTCGACTTCGATTTGCGCAATCCGTCGGTTGGGCACCGCCTCGGAATTCCCAATCGTGTCGGTGTGACCAACTACTTGACCGGAAATGCCGAACTCGCAGACCTCATCCAAACTGGAATTCGTCCGGGCCTTGACGTCCTCACGGCCGGCATGGTCCCGCCGAATCCGGGCGAACTGATTGCCGCCCCCCGCACTGAGAAGCTGCTTGCCGAGCTGGTGGCGAACTATGCCCACGTGATCATCGACGCTCCGCCTATCATGGGCATCGCCGATGCACCGCTCCTGGGTTCGCTGGTCGACGGCATCGTGTTCATCGTCGAGGCTAACCGCGTACGCATGCGGCAGCTAGCCGATGCTCTCGAGCGCCTGCGCAGTGCGAAGGGCAACGTGCTCGGCGCCGTCGTGACCAAGCTCGATAGTCGGAACTCGGACTACGGCTACGGCTACGGCTACGGCTACGGCTACGGTTACGGCAGGAGCAGCGAAGAAGACCTGGAACTGGGCGAAAGGTAGCCGGAGTATGGCGTTCGGCGCGCGCGCGCTGATACCTCCGCTCGGCCTCGTGATCGCCGCTCTGGCGACGTATCACGCGGCATCCGAGATCGGCCTGCCTCAGCCCGAACTCGGTATTCCTGTGCCTGCGAGCATGGGCGCGAGGGCGCTGGCGCTTTCCGTCGATCGCGGCTTCCGGACTGAGATGAGCCAGAACGGCCCGCAGGACCTGGCCCAGCTACCACCGCTCTCGGAACCGCTGATGGCCATGGCGCAGACGTCCTACTCGGTCGATCCCCTCGAGGTGGCCACCATTCGCACGCTCGCCCTGGGCAGCGTGCTGCACGAGAACAAGGATCACGCGCGCAGGTTGATGCACCTTGCCGCCGAGATAAGCAAACGCGACGTCGTCCTCAACATGTGGCTGGCGCAGGACTACGGCCGCGACGGCGAAGCTGCTCTGATGGTTGCAGCGTTCGACCATGCCTTGCGGACCAGCTCGCGCGCGCGCGCGTTTGCGATGAAACCGCTTGTCGAGAACTTGGCGGATCCGAACAGCCACCGGCCCATCGGCGAGCTGCTGAGGCAACAGCCTGAGTGGGAACGTGATTTCTGGAACGAATTCGTCGGCAATCCGGTGGCCCTGCGGAACGCCGCGGCCTTCTTTGCCGGAAGCAAGCTTTCCTACGACGTGCTGCCGCCTTATGCGCGGGTTCGGCTTTACGCCAACCTCAAGCAGGCCAAACTGTTCGACACCCTGTTCCGGCTGGCTGAGCTGGATTCAAACATCGGCGCCGACCTCAAACGACTGGCTGAGGGACGGCTCGTCGATGCGGGCAAAGGCAACCCTCTCGGCTGGACGACGCACTCTCGCGGTACCCATGCCAGCCGGATTCACGGCGCGACCGGGGAGCTGCAGATTGACGCGCGAGCCGGATCTTTCGGCTTGGTTGCCGACAGGATCGTGCAGGTGGGAGAGACCTCGGCTGCATCACTCACGATGGCCGAGCCGGTTCCGGAACATGTCGAGCTCGAACTCACGGTGAGATGCGTCGAGGGGAGCAATCGGGAACTGGGGGCACTGACCCTGCGGCCCGGTGAAACCGCGCGGGAAGTCGTCTTGCAGACTGCGGGTTGCCGATACGCCAGCTTGGCAGTGTCCTTCGTCGCTGACACCGACCATGCGAATGACCTCATTCGTGTCGCCAACGTCCGCCTGCATTCGATCTGAGATCCGAGCGTCTACAGCTAGTGGGCGTGCGGCAGATCACGGAGATCAGACCCAACTCAGCCCAGTTGTTGCCCTCGCGCACGGTCGATTTAGCCCTCGCCCGCAGCTCGTAACGGCCTGCCAAGGTCGTTTGCGACCAGATCATGAACGGAATTCGGGGCTAGCGAGTTCGAGCCGAGCAACGGCGCAACAAGCACAGCCCGACGATCTGGTGCCTGCCTTGAGAGGTTACGCGTAGACGATCCACGTCGCTGCGAGGTACGTGGCCGGCAAAGACGGCAGGCCGGCGGGCGGCACGCCAGGGTGATGGCCACGCTCGCGGCCGGCGGGAGACCTCTGCCCGACTTTAGCATCGTCAGCGCGACGAAGACCCAGTAGGTCGCGTCGCGCATCGGTTGTCCTATGGCGGCGGAGTTGGGGGGGCGTTGGCGCAGGATTGGGTTCGCGGGTAGAAGGGCACCCGGTCACTCCACGATCAGTCATTCGACGTTGCCACCAGGTATTTTCCCGCTATTCCGTGAAAGGTGCCACGCATCGTCAGAGTCAGAGAGATTTCACCTCGGCAAAGCGCCCTGTTGCATGTCATGCGAGCAGGCGCGGCTTTTCTCGTGCTGCTGGAACACTGCAAGAACCGCGTGTTTGGCCCCACCGAGGATTTCGAGATGTTTGGCGTGTTCGGGACGATCCTGAAACTTGCCTTCAACCTCGGGCATGAGGCCGTAATCGTCTTTTTCGTGCTCTCCGGATTTCTCGTTGGGCGCAAAATGTTTCTGGTCGAAGACGCGACTGGAGCATCGCGTTACGTCATGGACTGAACCGCCCCGGGATTGCCGGAGGCCGTTTGGTTTGAGTTATGCGGCCATGGGCCTGTCGTCCAGCATGGCGTAATATCGTTGTTCGGCTTCGGCGGGCGGGATGTTGCCGATTGTCTCGAGCAGC
>Ga0180223_1001095_pt1 | contig 23214 bp, 24 predicted proteins | sample eDN5th30CKraftOP_FD_151337 | JGI IMG/M metagenome (GOLD analysis project Ga0180223, IMG submission 151337) | Enriched Organic Plus compost microbial communities from Emeryville, California, USA - eDNA 5th pass 30_C Kraft OP (version 2) (version 2) ... | reverse complement strand
CAATACGGCCGGTATGGGCGCGCTCGAAGGCGGCGACCCCGGTGTCATCGCGCGATGGATCAACAACATCCTGAGATCGCTCGTCCGCGCCAATGAGCAGAGCGGCGATGATGGCTGGCGCGATCCGATCCCGCAGATGCAGGCGACGGGCAACGAAATGCTCATGTATGGATCGGCCATCTTGGCTGTAAGCGGCGCAGGGAAGGCGGCAACCGCGATACCTAACCCTATCGCGAAGGGTTTAGGTCTTATCGCAAGTTATGTAGGTGACGCTCTTAGCCCGCTTGCATGGGGTTTCATTGGCATTGGCTTTGTTCTGGCCGTTGTCGTGCCCTTCATGCCGCTGGTCTACTTCTTCCTCGCGGCAATTTCTTGGCTGGTCATGGTCGTGCAGACCATCATTACAGCTCCGTTCTGGCTGATGCAGATGTTCTATGCGAACCGCTCGGGCGGCATCGCCGGAACAGGTCTCGCAAAAGCTGTGACAGTTTTGCTCGCCGTGCTCATTCGCCCGGCGCTGATCATCGTCGGGCTGATCTTCTGCATGTATCTCATGCGCGTCGGCCTCGACTACTTGAACATACTGACCTTCAACGCTCTGTCGGTTCTTGGCGCGTCGACCTCTTCCCTCTCGGCAAGCTTGGGCAACGTCGCCATGGCCCTCGGCGGCTTCATAATCTACCTCGCCATGTGCGTGACATTAGTCGGTATCTGCTGCGGCCTGATCGATGGTGTTGGTGATTGGGTGATGGAGCAGGTCGAGCGCGGCTCATCGCATGTCTTCGGTTCGGAAGGACGCCAGCGCGCAGAGGGCATGCTGGGATATCCGGCCGCCGCACTTGCAGGCCCGGCCGCGATCGCCGGCACTCGCGCCGCTCTCGCCGGCACGTCATCCCGCACACGCGGCGCTGTGGAAGCCATCAAAAAGCTCGGAGGCAACAAAGGAGGCAGAAATGCTCAATAGCCCCTTGTTCGACGCGCCGCAGGCCGGCGAACTTTCCTCGCCGGAGGCGAGGGGCGACGCCCCTCGTCCCGACACTTCCAGAACGCCATGGAGTCGCAGCTCGGGTAAAGCGGGGGTGGTGCGGCCGCAGCCGGGCTTGCCCGGCGAGGCACGGCCTCGCTTTACGCCGGCGAGCACCATGGCATGCATCATTCTTGCCTTATCGCCGTTTCTGGCGGCTCCGGCGTCTGCCGACCAGCTCACCTTGACGCGCCTGCGTTCCGGCGATCTGGCAGACCCGAAAAACGCCGTCGCGTCGATCATGAAAGAGGAATGGGCCTCGGAGATCCAGAACGTCGCCGGCTCCTATAGCTTCTCCTATGCGCTGTTTAAGGCCGGAGGTCGCGATTATCTGGTGTCCTCGATGCGCGGCAGCTCGTGCCGTCCGGACGAATGCACGTGGCGCGTCCAGCGGCTCGATTCCTCCTATAGCGTCTCGGCCTCGGGCGCGCCGATCGTCGCTTGCGGCGAAGCGAACAAGGTCGATGTGACGGCCGAAAAACTGACGATCTGCGGCAAGGCGGTGCCTCTGCCATGATCTGCCGTCGCTTCTCCCTGATCGCCGTCGCGCTGCTGGCGACAACTTCTCTGACGGTCGCGCGCACGGGCCAGCCCGTCGCGACCGACTGCACATCGTTCATGCGGAATATCCGCATGTCGGAAGGCTCGGGCAATTACCAGACCAACACCGGTAACGGCTTCTACGGGGCCTATCAGATGGGCGAGGATGCCCTGACGGATGCGGGCTACATGGACGGAAACGGCAACTGGACCGGCCGGAACGGCGTCAATTCGCTTGAGGATTATCTGAACAACTCCACGGCGCAGGATGACGCCTTCCTCCGCTACGGCGAAAAGAACCTCGGCTATCTCAACGGCTGGGAGCAATATATCGGCCAGACCATCGGCGGCGTGAAGGTCACGCGCGCCGGCCTGATCGCCGGCGCTCACCTCGTCGGTGCCGGCGGCCTGAAATACTGGCTCACGAGCGGCGGCGACTGCACGAACAAAGGCACCGGCTCGGACGCCGTAGATGGCAAGGGCACCTGCGCCGGAACCTATATGGCGGAGAACCAGGTCGACAAACAATGCGGCCCCGGCGACAGCGACGGAGGGGGCGGCTCCTGCCTCGTTGCCCATCCGGTACAAAGCCCGGTGATCTTTTCAGAATATGGCTCTTGGAATCGAGCCGGCGTCGATCAGGGCAATAACGGCTGGCACCGGGGTGCGGATATCTATCCGCAGAGTGCGCAGGGCGGCGCTTCGATGGGACAGCCGCTTTTCGCAGGATGCGGTAAGCGGTAGTCAGGAGGTGATGCTACGAATGCATATGAAGGGCCAGCACCGGCCTGTAGTTAGCCGGCTAACAAATGTGGCGTAATCTATATTATGGAACTCGGCGACACATTTACTGAGATGACTGCAATAACCGACGGCGCGTCCGGGTGCGCCGTCATCATTCTATCTAGTCTCCGTCACGACCTTGAGGACATGCAGCAGCCAGTGTTCCGATAAATGGTTGCGACGAATCCTACGATTATTTTCGAGGCTCGCCGTCCCAAAGGCGCTTGCTGACTCAATGAGGGGGTACTCATCTTCAATCGACTTGCTTAACGGTCGCCTGACCCGCTGTGAATGGAATTTGTTGGACCGAAGTCGGCCAGACCGCTGCCCCACGGGCCGTGATGCTTGTCGACCCCGTCGACGCGATCGAAGCCGTGGGCTCCGAAGAAATCGCGCTGCGCCTGGATCAGATTGGCGGTGCCGCGGCCGCGGCGGTAGGCGTCGAAATACGACAAGGCCGAGGCGAGCGCGGGAACCGGAAGCCCGGAAAGCGCCGCGAAGGAGACCACACGGCGAAGCGCGCCATCGGTATCCTTGACCATCTGCGAGAAAGCCGGCGTGACGATGAGGTTCGCCACATGCGGATCCTTGGTGAAGGCCGAGGTGATTTCGTCGAGGAACTGCGAGCGGATGATGCAGCCGGCCCGCCAGATCTTGGCGATCGTCGGCATCGGAAGGTTCCAGCCATACTCGGCGGAAGCCGCAGCCATGATGGCAAAACCCTGGGCATAGGCGCCGATCTTGGCGGCGAGAAGCGCATTCTCGAGATCATCGATGAAAGCGGCCCGATCCGCCGGCGCATTCGCCACCTGCGGCAGGCCGAATATCTTTTCGGCCGCCTCGCGCTCGGTCTTTTGAGATGAGAGAATACGACCGGCGACGGCCGCTTCAATCGCGGTCGCGGCGACGCCCATGTTCTGGGCCTCGATGACCGACCATTTGCCGGTGCCCTTCTGGCCGGCGGCGTCAACGATGATATCGACCATCGGTTTGCCGGAGATCGGATCCGCGGCCTTAAGCACCTTCTCGGAGATTTCGATCAGGTAAGAGTTGAGGCGGCCGGTATTCCATTTCCCAAAGACATGGGCGATTTCGGTCGCGCTCATTCCGAGCCCGTCGCGCAGGATTCCATAGATCTCGGCGATCATCTGCATGTCGGCATACTCGATGCCGTTATGGATGGTCTTGACGAAATGGCCGGCACCGTTCTGTCCGAGCCAGGCGACGCAGGCTTCGTCGTTGAACTTGGCGGAGATCGAGGTCAGGACCTTTTCGATCCGTTTCCAGCTTTCTTCCGTTCCGCCGACCATGATCGACGGGCCGTGGCGTGCGCCCTCTTCCCCCCCGGACACGCCCATCCCGATGAAGGTCAGGCCGCTGTCCTTGAGATTGTCGAAACGGCGCATGGTGTCGCGGAAATTCGCATTGCCGGCATCGATCATGATGTCGCCTGCCGAGAGATAAGGCTTCAGGAGCTCCATCTGCTGATCCACCGGATCGCCGGCCTTGATCATGATGATGATCGGCCGTGGCGGGCGGATGGCGGCCACGAAATCCTCCAGCGTCTCGCAAGGAACAATCTGGCCCTTCAGTTCGCCCGCCTCGGCATAAAACTTGCGAGTTGCCTCCGGAGACCGGTTGAAGACGGCGATCTTGTTGCCTTTTTCGGCAATGTTGAGCGAGAGGTTTGAGCCCATGACGCCGAGCCCGATAAGGCCGATTTCTGCCTGTTCCACGTTCTTGCTTCCGCCCTATCTTGATTTTGAAGGTGAGGAGGCCCAGCCTGCGTCAGAACGCGAGCTGGACCTTCATGGACTTGCTTCTGTCGGCGGCCGCCTCGAATGCGCGAACTGCATCCTCAAGCGGGAAGGTGCCAGTCAAGAGCGGCTTTAGATCGACGCGCCGCTTGTTGATGAGATCCACGGCAAGACCGAACTCCTCGTGGAAACGGAATGTCCCCTTCATCTCGATTTCCTTCGCCACCACCATGTTCTGCGGAATGGAGACGTCGCCGCCGAGGCCGAGCTGCACCACAGTCGAGCGTGGCCGCAGCACTTCCAGACCCGAACGCACCGCCCGCTCATTACCTGATGCCTCGAACTGTACGTCGAAATAACCCTTACCGGCCGCATAGTCCGCTAGTTCTTCCGCATTGGTGGCGACGTTGATGACCCGATCGGCGCCGATCTCCAGTGCCTTGTGCAAGACGGCGTCCATCACATCGGTGACGACGATCTCGCGGGCACCATGCGTACGCGCGGCGATGATTGTAAGCGCACCGATTGGGCCGCAGCCGGTGACGAGTACCCGCTTTCCGGTAAGAGCTCCCGCTCTGTTGACGGCATGCAGGGTCACCGCAAGAGGTTCAGCCATTGCCGCTTCGTGGATGGATACGCCTTCGGCAACCTTGTGGCATTGATAGGCTTCGGCCACCAAACGCTGGCGGAATGCACCCTGAATATGCGGCATTGGCATGGCCGAGCCGTAGAAGCGCATGTTGAGGCAATGGTTCTGCTGACCCGTCAGGCAGTAGTCGCAGGCATTGCAGGGCCTGCTGGGCGAGACCGCCACACGATCGCCTACCGCAAGGCTGGATACGCCCTCACCCAGCGCCTTAATGGTCCCTGCCACTTCGTGGCCGAGGATCATCGGCTCTCGAACACGCACCGTGCCGAAACCGCCGTGATTGTAGTAATGCAGGTCGGAGCCGCAGATGCCGCCGGCCTGGATCGCCACCTCAACCTGTCCCGGCTGAAGTGCCTCGATTTCTCTCTCCTCGATGCGCAAATCCTTGGCGGCATGGATGACAACGGCTTTCATGGGCGTTTCCTTAGATAACGGGGGTGGGCAGCGTGGCGCCGGCAAAATGAGCTGCGAGATTGTCGCGCACGAGCTTGCCCATTGCCTTGCGGGTCTCGATCGTGCCGGAGGCGTGGTGCGGTTGCACCAAAACGTTCTCGAGTTCCAGGAAACGCGGATTGAGCTTTGGCTCGCCTTCGAACACGTCGAGGGCCGCTGATCCCAGCCTGCCGCTTTCCAGCGCCTCCAGGAGCGCCTCCTCGTCGATATTGGAGGCGCGCGAGATGTTGATGAGCATCCCTTCCGGCCCAAGCGCTTCAATTACCGTCTTGGAGACGATGTGGCGGGTTGCGGCCGAAGCTGCGAGCGTCACGAAGAGGAAGTCTGATCGTTTTGCCAACTCCACCGGATCGGCAAGAAAGGTCATGTCGCTGGCAAAATCCTTCGCGGAGACGTCGCTATAGGCGATATCCATGTCAAAGCCCTTGAGGCGCTTGGCAACCTCGAAGCCGATGCGGCCGAGCCCGAGCACACCCGCCTTGCGGCCCCAGACACGACGCTTTAGCGGGTAAAGCCCTTTGGCTGCCCAGCTTCCGTCCTTGACCCAGGTTTCCGCTCCGATCATCCCACGCGACTGGACGAGCATCATTGCGACGCCGAGATCGGCGACGTCGTTGGTCAGAACGTCAGGGGTATTGGTGACGCGAATTCCGCGGGCGCGGGCAGCATCGAGATTGACCGCGTCGTAGCCGACGCCATAGACCGAGATCACCTCCAACTTCGGCAGCTTGTCGATCAGTTCGGCGGAAGCGCCGAGTTCGCCGCGCGTGGCGATGCCGCGGATGTTGGCGCCATGTTGCGCCAGGAAAGCCTCCCGGTCGGCGATTTCGTAAAGCTTCCGAACTTCATATTGCGCCTCAAGCTCGACCAGGTCCCATTCCGGGTAAGGGCCGATCAGCAGAATTTCCGGTTTGGCCATGGTGTCCTCCAAATTGCTGTCCTCCCATGAGGATCTCTTGTTTCAAGAATTCGTCTTGCGGCCGTTGCGGAGCGCCAGTGACGTGAGGCGAGCTATCGCCACCGAGACGATCCGCTCCACCGGCTGATCGATCTCGACCGTCACCACATCCGGTTCGCCGACCGGCAGTTCGAGCGTTGCTAACTGGCTGTCCAGCAGCGACAACGGCATGTATTCGTGCCGGCGCGCAGCCATGCGGGCGGCCAGAAGCGAGCGGTCACCTTGCAGAAACACGAAGGTTAGCGGCCGGCCGGATTTTTCTCGCAGAAGATCACGATAGCTTCGCTTCAGGGCCGAACAGGAAATAACCGTGGCTTGCTCATCAGCCAGTTCCGCTCCGAGGTTTTCGAGCCAGGGCCAGCGATCGGTGTCATCCAATGGTATCCCGTTACGCATCTTTTCGACATTCGCCTCGGGATGCCGGCTGTCGCCTTCAAGGAAACGATAGCCGAGCCCGGACGCAAGGAGTTTGCCGACGGAAGTCTTGCCGCAGCCGGATACGCCCATGACGACGAGCCCACCCGTACGATCGGACTTCCTATAGGGAAGTGGTGATGCCGCCGTCGACATAGAGCGTGTGTCCATTCACAAAGGAGGATGCTTTACCGGAGAGGAAGACGGCCGCACCGACCAGTTCCTCGACATTGCCCCAGCGGGCGGCAGGGGTGCGCTTCTCAAGCCACGAAGAGAATTCCTGGCTATCAACCAGCGCCTGATTGAGAGGTGTCTTGAAATAGCCCGGCGCGATCGCATTGATCTGAAGACCATGCTTGGCCCAGTCGGTGCACATGCCGCGCGTCAAGTTCTTCACCGCACCCTTGGTCGCCGTATAGGGGGCGATGCCGGGCCGCGCCAATTCACTCTGCACCGAGGCTATATTGATGATCTTGCCGCGACCGCGGCCGATCATGTGTTTCGCCACCGCCTGACCGACATAGAACACGCTGGAAATATTGGTCTTCAGTAGCTGCTCCCACCGATCGACCGGAAAGTCTTCAAGCGGCGTGCGGAACTGCATCCCGGCGTTGTTGATCAGGATATCGATCGAGCCTATGCGGCTTTCGATGTCGTCCACGCCACCCTTCACCGCATCGGCATCGGTGACGTCGAACTCGGACATCGAGACGGAAGCGCCAGTCTCTGCCAGCTGGCGTTTGGCAATCTCGAGCTTGCCCCTGTCACGGCCGTTCAAAACAACTTCGGCGCCGTGCTCCGCAAGGCCTTGTGCCAACGCAAGGCCAATACCTTGCGAGGAGCCTGTAACAAGAGCACGAAGGCCCGTAAGATCAAATAACGGATAAGTCATGGAAAGGGCCCTCTACTTGGCCAAAGTTCTCTTTACTCCGGCTATGCCGAGGCGCAGGAATGGATCGGTGTGGATGTAGAAATACTGAACACCCCTCTCCAGCCAGTGTGGAAGCTCTTCAGCAGTCACCAACGTGCCCGCAATCTTTCCAGCCTTGCGGATCTTGTCGACCGCAACTGCCACCTTGTCCATAACAGCAGCCGGCCGCGATTCGCCGAATGGCGGAGCAGGCGGGTATCCCATGTCCTGGGAAAGATCGCCCGGGCCGATGAAAAATACATCGACGCCCTCGACTTTGACCATCTCGTCAAGATGGTTGTCGATCGCATTTCGGGTCTCGATCATCGCCACGACGAGACGCTTTTCGTAATCTGAAGGCATCGCGTAACGGACCGCATCGACAATTGCGCTGGCCTGCTCCGCTGTATCAACCATCGGGACCATGATGCCGTCAGCGCCGGCATTCAGGTAGCGGATGATCACGGGACGTTCATGCGAATGGGGCCGGACAATCGTAGCACCACCGGCAGAACGAACGATCTGCCCGGTCATGCGCACGTCTTCGAAGCTCCAAGTTCCGTGCTCGCAGTCAACGAACACGGAGTCAGCTCCAAGCTCTATCAGGCGGTTTGCCAGGCCGGACGAGACGTGGTGGGTATTGTACATGGTGACCGCCTCGCCGGCTAAGAGCCGTGAGCGCAATTTTGCACCATTCATGGGTTTCCTCCGCTTAGCTATATTTCTTCGGCATATCCGCCAAACCGGCCGGCGCACCGACCCAGCGGGCCGTCTCGATATCGGCAGAGGTATCGCGCATGGTCGTCGGGCAGATATGCAGTTCGGGAATGACCGCGCTTTGATCAATGCTCGCGCACAGGAGGATCGCGCGGGCGACATCGTGCGGGTTCATCATGACGGCGCGTTCGTTGTCCAGCGGCGGACGGGCGCGATTGTCCATGATTGGAGTGTTTGTCTCGCCCGGAAGGATCGTCGTCGAGCGGATACCTTGGTTGCGGTATGTGTTGTGCAGGAAGGTCATGAAGTTCTTCACGCCTGCCTTTGCAGCACCATAGGCCGCGCCCCCGAGCAGATTTGGATTGACGACCGCAAGCGATGATACGGTGATGATCGTACCCTGCTTCTTGGCAATCATATCCTCAAGTACGGCCTGCGTTAGGTTGAACACCGCCGTCAGGTTCACGTTGACCGTGGTGTTCCACTCTTCCTCGCTTATAAAGCGAGCGTTTAGCACTTTGCTGGCGCTGCCGGCATTGTTGATCAGGATATCGACGGCACCGACATTCTCCTTCACCCATTTAACCGTCTCGAAAATCGCGTTGCGCGATTCAATGTCGAGCGCGCGCACAAATGCCTTGCCCTTCTCACCTTCGATGAGGTTAGCCACCTCTTGCAGCGGCTGGGTTCGACGGCCAGTTAGGATGACAGTGGCGCCTTCCTTTGCGAGAAGAAGCGCGGTCTCCCGACCGATCCCGCTTCCCGCCCCCGTGACAAGTGCAACCTTTCCGTCCAGCAATCCCATCTCGTCCCTCCCTATTCCGCCGCAACCGCGACTGGACCGGTATACCCGTATTTTTCCTTAGCAGCTTTCCGCGAAATCAGCCCTTCCGCCAGATCCTGCTCGATTGCTTCGCGTGAGCGTTCGCTCGCGCGGCCCCAGCCGCCACCGCCGGGCGTGTTCACTTCGAGGCGCTGGCCCTTCTGGAGGACCACCTTGCCCTTCGGAAAATGCGGCTGGCCCTCCTTCATCACTTTGCCGGCAGAACCATGTTCGCCCTCGACCACACCGAAGCAGGGATGGCGGACGCGCTCCGTCGCCATGTAGATGTTCATCGGCGTATTCCCGAGATTGCGAAGGATGACTCGTTGCCCGAGGCCGCCGCGCTGCTTGCCGGCGCCCCCTGAGTCAGCGATTAGTTCCTTGCGCTCCATTAGAGCCGGAACGGCGATCTCGAACATCTCGACGGCGGTTACCTTGCAGTTAGACGGGAAGCTAAGCGTGTCGAGACCATCGAACTCAGCGCGTGCGCCTTGCCCGCCGTGGAAATTCTGCACTGACCCGTACTGAGTGCCGTCGTCGCGCTGGCCGACACAGTTGGCTGCCCAGATCGGCGCTCCGCCGCTGTCACCCAAAACTTTGTCTGGCACGACGCCTTCTAGAGCTTTGAAAATCAACGATGGGATGACATGGCCAATCAGATTTCGGGAGTTGCCGGCCGTCCATTCCTGTGGATTCAGGATAGAGCCGAGCGGCGCTTCGTCGGTGATCGGAATGATGCAACCCTCGTTGTTCGGCGTCTCCGAATCGAGCAGGCACTTCAGCGCATATACCGAGTGGGCGTAGCGATAATTCGTACGGCAGTTGATCGAGTGCAGCACCTGATCGGATGTGCCGGTGTAGTCGACGTGGATGGAGTCGTCGTTGACGATTACCGTGGCTTTGAGCGTCACATCGACGTCATAGCCGTCGAGCAACACTTCCGCACTGTAGGACCCGTTCGGCCACTCGCGGATCGCCTTGCGCGTCTGTGCCTCCGAACGGGTATGGATTGCGTTTGCCAATCCGTCGATGTCGTCGAGGCCATATTCGTCCATGAATTTCACGAGCTCGCGGCCCATGACATTGTTGGCTGCGATCATCGACTCTAAATCACCGCGCACTTCCGTAGGCAGGCGAACGGATGCCTCGATGATGTCGAAGACGTCCTGGTTCGGCACGCCAGCCTTCAAGAGCTTGACGATAGGGAACCGGATACCTTCGGCGAAGATGTCGCTGGCTTCGGAATGAAGCGGCGCGCCCCCGATATCCGGAAGGTGGGCGATCGAGCCGGCATACGCCACGACCTTGCCGTTCTTGAAGATCGGCGTGATCATCGTCACGTCCGGCAGGTGACCCGTACCAATTTCCGGATCGTTAGTGGCGAGGACGTCGCCTTCTTCGAGCTTCTCAACCGGAAATTTCGGCAGGAAGTACTTTTGCGCGGCGGCCGGAAGCGAAGTGATGAAGACCGGGATTGACCAGGTGCACTGCGCAAGCGCCTGACCCTTGCTGTCGAGAAGAACAGTGACGTAGTCATGGTTTTCGCGGACGATCGGGGAGAATGCGGTCTTGCCGAGAACGTTGTCGGCCTGGTCCGCGATGAAAATCAAGCGATTCCACATGACCTGGAGGTTGATCGGATCGTTGAAATCGGTAACTGGTTTCGACATCTGATTGCCTCCTTAGATGATGTTGATCACGAGGTTGCCGTGGGCATCCACATGGAAGGTACCAGCCGGACCGACGACGGCAGTCGATTCACGCTGCTCGACGATGGCGGGCCCCTTCACTTCATGACCAACCGGTAGCTTGTAGTGGTCGTAGACCGCGGTTTCGACATAGCCACCGGCTTCCGCGAAGTAGACCTCGCGGCTGCCCTTCTTGGCATCCGCAACCACCGCTGCGTGGGGACGGGTGACTTGATCCTTCTCGCCGCTCGCGCGCAACCGCCATGTCATGACTTCCAGTGGCGCGCCAACTGTGCGGCCGAACAGCTCGTGATAGCGCTTGAAGAAGCTGTCCTTGAGCTGCTTCAGGAACTCCTCCTTCGGCAGGTTGCGAGCCGGCAGGACGACGGTAATTTCATGGCCCTGCCCTACATGACGCATATCGACGGTGTAGCGGTGGGTGATAGTTTCCTTCGCGACACCGGCAGCAGCGACGACTTCCGCGCCCTGCGTTGACAAATCGTCCAGCAAACGGTTCATCGCATCGACATCCCAGGCATCGAGAGCCATCGGATGGCTTGCAGAGAGATCGACGGCGACCGGAGCGATCAAGAGGCCGATGGCCGAACTGACGCCCGCCCCCGTCGGGCAAATGATGCGGGTGATGCCAAGCTTGCGGGCGATTCCGTATGCATGGACCGGTCCCGCGCCGCCGAAGGCGACCATCGGCAGCGAACGGGGATCAACCCCTAAGTCAGTCGCGTGCATCGCCGCAGCCTTGCTCATCGACTCATTGACTAGATCGTGGATGCCGAACGCGGCGCGCTCCACGGATACGTCGAGGGAGGCGGCGAGCTTCGACATGGCTTCATGGGCGGCATCCTTGGAGACTTTGAACGAGCCGCCGACGAAAGATTCCGTGCCCATGTAGCCGAGCAGGATGTCCGCATCCGTGACGGTCGGCTGCGTGCCACCACGCTGATATGCGGCCGGGCCTGGCATCGCTCCTGCCGAATGGGGACCGACATCGAGCAGGCCGAGCGAGTTCCTTGCAGCGATCGAGCCGCCGCCCGCTCCGATTTCAATCATCTGGATCGACTGGATCTTTAGCGGGAAGCCGGAACCTTTGCGGAAGCGTTGGTAGTGAGCGACTTCGAGGTCCGTGCCTACATTCGGCTCACCATTGGGTATCAGGCAAAGCTTGGCAGTCGTGCCGCCCATGTCGAAGGAGAGTACGCTCTTTTCGCCCGCTGTGCGGCCAAATTCGGCGGCTGCCACTGCGCCTGCGGCCGGGCCGGACTCGATCAGACGGACCGGAAGCTCGGCTGCTCGGCTGCTCGGGACAAGGCCTCCCGAAGAGGTCATCCACAGCACCTGGCGATCGATGCCCTTCTTGGCAAATTCCTTCTGGAGATGCGCGACGTGGCCGGCCATTTGCGGACGGGTATAGGCGTTGACGACTGTCGTGGAGGCGCGATCAAACTCGCGCATCTCAGGGCAAACCTCGGAGGAGAGCGAAACGAAAATATCCGGATATTCTTCGCGCAGCAGAGCGGCGACGCGCTTTTCATGCTGAGGATACTTGTAGGCATGCAGGAGGCAGACGGCCACCGATCGGATGCCCTTTTCCTTAAGGCGACCGGCGATGTCCCGAACCGTTTCTTCTTTCAGCTCCGTCATCACCTCGCCGTCGGCTGCGATGCGTTCCACTGCGCCGTAGCTGTTCGAACGCGTTACCAGCGGATCCGGGTATCTGATGTTCATATCATAGAGGTCATACCGGCCTTCGTTACGAATTCGCAGCATGTCTTGAAAACCGTCGGTGGTCACGAAGCCGGTTTCGACGCCCTTGCGCTCCAGGACAGCATTGGTCACGACGGTGGTCGCGCCAAGAACCTGAAGATCTTCAATTGCAATCGCATCGGCGAACGTTTCCAGAAGCTCCGACACACCCTGCACAACCGCTTCGGCAGGGTTTTTAGGTGTGCTCAGCACTTTGTGAAGATGAAGATCGCCTTTGTCGTCAAGAAGAGCGAAATCAGTGAAAGTACCGCCAGTGTCGAAAGCTAGTTTTGCCATAGTATCCCTCGGAGCGACAGGCAGCGTAGGTACCGCTGCACATCAGGTCCTTGTTTTGAACCCGATATCTTTCATGAGGTTAGGCGAGGGAACTACGCGCCGCTAACACAACTACGGTCTGCCGCCATAGAGTTTGCTTATGACGGATCAGACCGGGCGAATACCCTGGATCTGCTTGTTCTGCAGTTTGCGAACGACGTCGAGGAGCACGGATCGTGCCGCAATCGCAGGTTCGGACAAAGGTAAATGATCCGAGGTACAGAGAGCCACCGTTGCATCGATCACTGGCGTATTGAGCGGGCGCACTTGCGCCCCAAGAAAGCTTGCCGTCTCGGATACAACGGAGGCTGGAAGTATGGTTGCACCGATTCCGTCGAGGACGGCCGCCCCCAGAGCCGGGACGGACTCGATTTCGGAGATAACATCAGGCATGGCGCGCGCGCGGTTCAGTGCATCGTCGATCAGGCGCCGTAGAAGATGAGCCTTGCTTGGAAGGAGAAGCGGCAGGCCGTTCAGCGCTGAAAGCGGCAACGATGTTCCCACCCCGCCCGGCAGGACCATTTCAGCGGGAGCGACCAGAAACATCTCCTCGTGGAAGAGGGGCTGCAAAGTTACACCCTTTATGGGACTGGCCGTGTAGATCAACGCCATATCCATCTTGCCCGTCATGATCAACTCGCTGAGGATTTGGCCGAAGCTGTCGTTGATGTGCACGACGATCTGCGGGTGCCGCGCCTTCATCTCCTTAAGCAGCGGCAAGGAAAGCGCGTTCGAGGAAGAGTATGTCGCAAGACCTATGGACACTCTCCCCGCTAGGGATTTGGCCGCTTGGTCTATATCCGTCTGTGCCTGGTCGATCTGCTTCAGCATGATCTGCGCGTGGCGATAAAGGATCAGCCCCGCTTCTGTAGGCGTTATGCCCACATTGCTGCGAATGAGAAGCTTGTGCTTGAAATGCGCTTCGAGAGAGGCAATCTGCTGTGACAGCGCCGGCTGCGCAACACGCAATATGCTGGCGGCGCGGGAGACGCTCCCCGTGTCTATAATCTTGACGAAGCTTTTCAGTTTCTTGAAATCGACGCTCATGTCCCGAACCTTTGCTCGGAACCTAAAGCTACGGGGAAGGCCTTTGCAAGGCCTTCCCCCGCTCAAACTGTAACTACTGCAGAGACATGACTGCTTTCTCGATGCGGTCGCAGGCTTCAACGATTACCTCCATCGACGTCGCGAAGGAGATACGGAAATAAGGCGAAAGCCCGTAGGCAGCGCCCTGCAAGGCCGCCACCCCGACACCGTCAAGCAGGTAGAGCACAAAGTCGAGATCGTTCTCGATCACCTTGCCCTCCGGAGTGGTCTTTCCGATCACGCCGCCGCAGTTCGGATAGAGATAAAAGGCTCCATCCGGGACGACACATGAGAGACCCGGGATCTCGTTCAGACGCTTGCATGCGTAGTCGCGCCGCTCTTTGTAGACCCGTACGCTTTCCTTGATGAAGCTCTGGTCACTGCTGAGCGCATAAGCCGCGGCCGCCTGGCTGATGGAGGACGGGCAGGACGAGATCTGCGACTGAAGCTTGTTGATTGCTGCGACAAGGGCGGCCGGACCTGCACCGTAGCCGATGCGCCATCCTGTCATGGCGTAGGCTTTGGAAACGCCGTTGGTCAACAGCACGCGTTCTTTCAGATCCGGCACGACGGCGACAAGCGTCGTCATTGGCTCGTCCTTGAACCATACCTGATCATAGATGTCGTCACAGAGCACGAAGACATGCGGATGCCTGAGAAGCACAGCGCCGATGGCTTCGAGTTCAGACTTGCTGTAGGCGACGCCCGTCGGGTTGGACGGTGCATTGAGGATCAGCCACTTAGTTTTCGGCGTGATGGCCGCTTCAAGAGCGTCCGGCGTAAGCTTAAAGCCGTCCCTCTCCGGGCATTCCACTATGATTGGCTTTCCATCGTTAGCAATCACCATATCCGGATAGGATACCCAATAGGGAGCCGGGACGATGACTTCAGCGCCGTTATCGACGCTCGCCATCAGGGCCAGAAACAGAATCTGCTTGGCGCCGCCGCCAACGCAAATCTCGTTGTCCGCGTACGAGAGACCGAGACGGCGGCTGAAATCACCAATGATTGCCTTACGAAGCGCTAGCGTGCCGTTGACGGAAGTGTACCTTGTTTCGCCGCGATCGATGGCTGCATGGGCTTCCGCCTTGATGGCGGCCGGTGTCTCGAAATCGGGCTCGCCAACCGTTAGATCGACAATATCCCTGCCAGCTGCCTTCAGCTCGCGGGCACGCGCCGCCGCCGCCGTGCTGGGCGAGATTTTGATGTTGGAAACACGCGATGCCGGCACGAAAGTGCTCATCTTGATATCCTTGCCTTTGCCTTTTGATGTCGAAGATCAGTGAACGGCTTCGGTCTCGCCGCGCATCTTGCCGGTTAGGAACAGCTCACCAAGCTCGTCATGGGTGATGTCCTTGGGAAGACCGTCCCAGATAACCTTGCCCAGACGGAGGATGACGGCGCGTTCAGCAACTTCCATCGCCTTCTTGGTATTCTGCTCGACAAGCAGGATGGTCAGGCCTGCGTCGCGAAGCCGAAGAAGTTCGTTGAAGACTATGCCGATCGCTGCCGGAGAAAGGCCAACCGAGGGCTCGTCCACCAGCAGCACCTTCGGGCGCTGCAAAACGGCCATGGCCACTTCGAGGAGTTGCTGCTCACCGCCAGACATGTTGCCGGCGAGCGTGGCCCGCCGGGCCTTCAGGATCGGAAAAAGATCGTAGACATAGTCGCGATCCGCCTTCACCTTGGCATCGCGAATCGTGTAGGCGGCCATCTGAAGATTTTCATCGACTGTCATGACCGGAAAATTGCAACGGCCTTGGGGGACGAAGGAGATCCCCTCGCCCAGGATCGCCTTGGATTTGAAGCCAGCAATATCCCTTCCGTTCCACCCGATGCTCCCTTCCTTGATGGTCGTCATGCCATAAAGGGTCTTGAGCAGCGTGGACTTGCCCGCCCCATTTGGCCCCATCAAAGCAACGAACTGTCCGGCTGGGATGTCCAAATCTACGCCATTGAGAATGTCGAGATTGCCGTAGCCTGCGCGTAGGCCCGTGATCGAAAGGTTCGAATTAGCCTCCAAGATAGGCCTCCCTGACACGCTGGTCCTGAATGATGTCATGCGGCAACCCCTCTGCGAGCTTGGAACCCTGGTCGAGGACCATGACCCGCTCGCAGATGCTCGTTACGACATCAATGTTATGTTCGATAACGAGGAAGCTCACGCCAAGCGACTTGTTCGCGTAACGGATCGTGTCTACGACCCGCTCGATGATCTTCGGATTGATACCCGCCATTGGCTCGTCGAGCAGAATGAGCTTGGGCTCCGGCATCAGCATGGACGCGAACTGGATGAGCTTCTGCTGGCCGCCGGAGAGATTGCCGGCCGGCATGTGCTTGACGTCCCAGAGCCCGGCCATCCTAATCAGTTCGCGGGCTCGCTCGCGCAGGCCCGTAATACGTTGGCGCGACAGTTTTCCTAGACCAAAGGTCGCGGCAATCGAAGGGAAAGTGAACATCTGACCCGCAATAACCAGGTTCTCCTCGACATCGAGCGCCTTGAAGGTCACCGTCTTCTGGAAGGAACGCAGCATGCGTCCTTCCCGGGCAATGCGGTTCAACGACCAGCCGGTGATGTCCTGCCCGTCGAGGATCACAGTACCGGCATCAGGCTTTGCAAGCCCAGTCGAGCAATCGAAGAAAGTCGATTTCCCCGATCCATTTGGACCAATCAGGCCCGCTATTTCGCCGCGATTGATATGGATGCTGACGTCGTTGACAGCTTTGACAGCACCGTAAGACTTGGAGAGATTTTTGATCTGCAAGATTGGAAGATGTTGGGTCATTTCGCACCTCCGACCGCGTTCCAGAACCGGTTGATAAGGGGCGCGAAGCCGTTCTTGAACCAGAAGACGAGCACGAGAAGGCAGAAGCCGTAGGCGATCATGCGCAGTTCAGGCGCAACGCGAAGTGCTTCGGTAAGCCCGACGAAGAGCAAACTGCCGACAACCGTTCCCGAAATCATCCCTGCACCGCCACCAAGCACAATAATGAGCATCGTGGTGGAGTAGTACATCTGGAAGGTAAGCGGACTAACGACCGTAAGGTAGTAGGCATAGACGCAGCCGCCGACGCCTGCGAACACGGCGCTCATCATGAAGACGATCAGCTTGTAGTGCCAAGTGGGAACACCAAGCGATTCCGCTAGTGTTTCGTTTTCCCGGATCGCGACCATGTTGCGGCCTGCCGGGGAGCGGACGATGGCCCATGCGAGCAGTGTGAAGATGACGACGATGGCAAGAGCGAGATAGTAGAAGTTTGTCGTGCCGCTGACGGTGAAGGATAGCGGTCCGAGTTCAAAATAGGGTTTTGGAATTCCGGACAGGCCCATGTCACCACGTGTCAGGGAGATCCAGTTCTTGGAGATCGCTTGTCCGATGATGACAAAGCCTAAGGTACACATGACGAAGGATGTTGCACGCAGGCGTAGCGCGGGGATACCTAGGGGAATAGCAAGAGCGCCGCATATAAGACCCGCCGCAATCAGGTTTAGGTAAAACGGCGTGCCAAAATGAACCGCCATAAGACCGGCGGCATAAGCGCCGATGCCGAAAAAGGCTGCCTGCGCGAGCGATAGCAAGCCCGTATAGCCAACGAGCAGATTAAGACCATGCGCGGGCAGCATGAAGATGAGCGCGATGATCAGGGAGTGAGTGACGTAGCGGCTGCCGATGAAAGGGGCGGCCAGCGCGACGGTGATCAAGACGATGGCAAGCGGGATCCGAAGATCCAGTCTCCGCGTCTGTTGACCTGTTTCTGTGAGAGACATGAGGGGTCCTCAAAGTTCGAGGGGTTTCGGCTTGCGCAGCTATCTAAAAGCGCGCTTGCGTCGAAAAGAGACCGTAGGGACGCCACATCAGCATCAGGATCAGCGTCGCGAAGCCGACGGTATCGCGGTATTGAAGCCCGACATAGGTGGCCACGAGGCTTTCTGCGATGCCGAGTATCATTGCGGCAAAAAAGGTTCCGCGAACATTGCCCAACCCGCCCATGATGATGATTGGCAAGGTTTTGAAGGTGATGATCTCACCCATGCCGCCATAAACGGTGACGTTCACAGGGGCCGTGAGGACACCCGACAGAGCGGCTAGTGCTGCACCGAGAACAAATGTCTTCAACACGACTGAGGACACGTCGATACCGACGACCCCACAGCATTCGACGTTCTGAGACACGGCGCGCATCGCTTTGCCGAGCCGACTGTAAGTCACCATTAATTCGAGGCCGACAAACACCAGAAGGCAGACGACGAGGATGAGGATGCGCTGCTGCGCGAGGCTAAAGCCGAGAATCTCGACCGGTTCGATATAACCTCCGGCGAAGAACTTGTAGCCGCCGCCGAAGGTGAAGATGATCGAATTCTGCAGGATGAGAGCAATGCCCAGAGTTGCAAGGACGCCAGACTCTGCCGGCGCCCCCACCATTCGCCGCATAACCAGTTGGCCGACGACATAGGCGACGACCATTGTGGCGAGAATGGCCACAACGATCGACAATTCGTAGGACAGACCGAGAAAATCGATCGCGAACCATGCCCCAAAGGTCCCAAGCATATAATATTCGCCATGAGCGAAGTTGATGGCTCTCAGCACACCGAAAATCATGGTCATGCCGACGGCGACGATTGCGTAGACGGAACCAGTAACGATTCCATTTATGACTTGCTCGAGGAGAGTCGAGAACATGGAAGTATTCCTTGCGGTCGAATTACTTGCCAGGAGCGGGGTACTCAATATCGGCCGTAAAGGCGCCCTTGATGCTCGGTACACCGTTCTCGATCTGCAGCAGGATCATGGGTAGGCGAGCCTGGTTATGATCGTCGAAAGTCACCTCCCCGACCGGACTCGTGTACTTGATCTTGGATAATGCGTCACGAACCTTTGTGCGGTCTGCGCTGCCGGCTTCTTTGATCGCCTGGGCAAGAAGGTTGACCGTGTCCCAGTGCACATAAGCGTGGTTGTTCGGGGCTTCCTTGTAGGTTGCGGTGAACTTTTCAACGAAGGCCTTGCTGGCCGGGCTATCGAACTGCGGAAGCCAGGCAGCGGCCTCCACGGCGCCCTCAAGAGCCTTCGGAGCCGATTTGATGGTCTTTTCGGTGTTGAACTCACCATTGCCGATAAGGGTGACTTTACCTGCCAGGCCAAGTTCAAGCATCTGGCGGGCGATAATCGGCGTCGTGTCAGCTAGACCATACATGATGATGGCTTGAGCACCGTTGTCGCGGATCTTTGCCAGAACGCTGCGGAAATCGACTTCGCCTTCCTTGTAATAGTCCTCGCTCAGGATCTCGCCCTTGAATTCCGGCAGATACTTCTTGGTGAAGTTGATCGCCGAACGACCATAGTCGCTATCGACTGAAAGCACTGCAAACTTGGTGAAGCCACGCTGCTCAGCAGCGTATTTGGCGACAATCAAGGCGCGGTTTTCGTCTGTCGGATAGTTTCGGAAAGTCCATTTGAAGCCGCCGACACCCGCCTGATAGGTGATTTTCGGATTGGACGAAGCAGCATTGAGAAGGAGCACCTCCGCGTCTTCAGCCACCGGCTGCATAGCGAGGGTAACCGAACTTGAAACGTCGCCGATGATGAAGTCGACGCCATCCTGATCTATAAGACGACGCGTTGCCGATACTCCTTCAACTGGAGTGCCTTGGCTATCGGCGTTGAAGAGCTCTATTTTCATGCCGTTGATGCCACCGGCCTCGTTGATCGCATTCACTGCCATTTCGGCACCGTGCATAGAAAATGCCCCGTACCGCGCGTTCGGGCCGCTCATGGGAGCAACAAGGCCAAGCTTGATGTCGGCAGCGCTAGCATTGGCCGCAAAAGGTAACGTGGCAGCCAAAGAAAGAAGCGCAGTAGAGATGCAAAGCATTCTTCGTGTGAGAGTCTGTGTCATGTTCCCGCTCCGTGTTTGTCCGTTGCTCCGACTGGCTCATTTGTCGGAGAGCGCGCCGCTTTTGCGGTTCTTCTTATACCGGCCCAAGCCAGTCCCGTCACACTAGGTTCATGCAAGCCCGGATGGCCAACACAACTGCATTCTGCCGCTATAGCGTTTCCTTATAACCAGGTCTCAGAGAGCAAGATTATAAACCAGCTTCTCCTTTTCGGCATGCCTCCCATGCAAGCAAATGCATATTCTTTGTGCAAGGCTGCGATTATATCCGGTTCATCCCAATATTGATGTAACTAGCGAGAACATTATGAATATCCGTCAGAAGATCCGCAATCTGGCAACCGAACTGCGCGCTGTCCACGAACTTTCCCAACTTGATGACCGCACCCTACAGGATATGGGCGTTTCCCGTTCGCATATTAGGTCTGCCGTCAAGGGCGCACGCTGACACCATGTCTGTCGGCCAGTCCATCGGGGCCGACGGAGAGGCGATCAGCATCCCGCATCGCCGGAGCTGCCGTGGCTAGTACCTCTTTAAGGAATGTCGCGGCAAGTTTGGCGGTAGCCTGGCGGTCGTCATCAGGACTGGCGCGAGCCTCAACCGAGATGCGCAGGCCCTTAGAGCGCGCGATCGGTAAGTTCGAAGCCTCAGCGGCGATGGATGCCGCCCTTCCTAAGGTGAGGAAACCGGGCAGCCCTGGCATCATGTGGTGATCGCCGTACAAGGGATCGCTCTTGTCGAGAACTGCATTCGACAGATGGATGTTCGTCACGAGACCATCCGCCAGCCTCAGCGCAAAAGCAATGTCCTCTTCGTTGAGAGCCGCATGGGCCGTGTCGAATGCCAAGCCGAACGTGGGGTATTCGGCTCGGACGCGGGAGAACGCTGCGATAATCTCGTTCGTCGGCCCGATCAGTCGCTTTTTATGGGCGAAGCGGTCTAGCGGCTCGAACATCACTGCAGCACCCAGGTTGTCCGCCGCCGCGCAAATTGCCGTCATGCTTAGGTAGAAACTTTCGTAACCCCGCTGGCGCAGGGAGGGACCCGGATCTGGCCCCCCGATGAATGCGACTGTTTGCGCCCCACATTCGATCGCTGCCGGCAACGCATGCTTGATGACCTCGACCGAATGTTGCCGCAGCGTCTCATCGGCGGATGTCAGATCCAGTTTTTCATCGTCGATGAGCTGTGTCAGCCAACAAGAAACTTGTATGCCATTCTCGTCGCAGATCCGCCGTATTGCCGACCGTTCCTCCCTATCGGCAACCGGGCTGAGTTCGACTGATCGATAGAAGCCGTCCTCAGCAGCCTTCTTAACTTGCCTTACGATAAAGCCAGGCTCCGCTTTCCAAGGTCCGTAGACTTCGGGCAGAAGAAGCGACGGAATGAGACCGGACACGGACATTTGCATCTCCATAGGCAGTAGTCGACGTTGGTTGAAGTTTATCGTTGGGTCTACTATCCGCGCCCCACGAATGGCATCTGCGTTGCCATGACTGTCATGTTGAGTACGTTTGCTTCGAGGGGAAGCGACGCCATGTGAACGACCGCCTCAGCGACAATGCTGACATCGATGGTCGGCTCGACTGCCGTCTGGCCATTTGCTTGGAGCGCTCCGCTCTCCATCAGCCGGGTCATAGCTGTCGATGCGTTCCCAATGTCGATTTGGCCGCACGCAATATTGTACGGGCGGCCATCGAGCGCTGACGATTTCGTCAGGCCCGTGATCGCGTGCTTCGTCGCCGTATACGGTGCAGAGCGGGGTCGAGGGGTAGTTGCAGAAACCGACCCGTTGTTGATGATCCGACCGCCTTGCGGCGTTTGTGCTTTCATTTGCCGAAATGCTGCCTGCGTGCACAGAAAGGCTCCGGTCAAGTTGACCCCGACCACGGCATTCCATGTTTCGAACGATATTTCGTCGATGTCGATTGCCGGCGCCGACATGCCGGCATTGTTTACCAGAAGGTCAAGCTGCACATGACGGTAAGCTCACTATCGGCTCGGATGGTCTCAAGGTCACAGGTGACCAGTTTCGAACCCTTTACTTGCACTCCAGCTCGATGCCGGAAGCTCGCGACGTGAAGGCCGGTGAAGAGATCGGCAAGATCGGCGACAAGAAAGCAGCAGGAAAACCGCACCTGCATTTTGAGGTTCAGGTTCCGAAGAGCGCCGTCACGGCAACAAAATGCATCGTGGGACAGGATACGAATGATTGCGCCTTCCCCGTGAGCGGCGGCAAGCGCGATCCGAACGGTTATGCCACGTCGCAATCGCTCGCGTCAGCTTCGCCGAACACGTGGTTCTATGTGAACCCGGAACGCTATCTGAAAGAGCGAGTCCCGGTCGTTGGCGCGGCGAGGGCGAGAACCGGCCGCTCGGAATCTCTGCCGAATTCATGCACGCCGGGAACCTCGGTGGCCGAAACGCCATCCAGCGCCGGAGAAAGCGAAACGGCCGCCGCACTAGCAAGCGGCTTCGGCAACTACCTGTCAGGATCAGGGTCCGGCGTTGCCAACGCGGACAAGGAATTGCGCTCCATTGCGATCGACATCGCCCGTCAGAGCGCCCTCGACGTGCGCGCCGCCACGTCCTCGGCCGCTCAGAACCAAGCCCGTTTCGATGCAGCCACCGCACAGTTGCTCTCCCTCTATGGCAGGGCAGGAGAATGACCTATGATGAAGAGCCTAGCGACCATGGGCGTGCTGCTCATCACGGTGACCGCCGCCAGTGCGGCAAGCACCGAAAACGTCGAGGGCCTTTTCCTCGGCAACGTGATCAACAACGACTGCATTCGGACCATACGGGATTATAAGTCGTCGGCCGCCAAGGGGCTGGCGATCCTGAAAGAACAGCGAACGAATCCGCTCCATGGCACCTCGGACGCCGAGCCGAGCTATTTGCAGCTCGACGGCGAGGAAATCCGCGATACCAGCTTAACCCGCCAAGGGAAAATCATCAAAATCGAGAGCGCTTCGCCTCGGGATACGTGGTTTTACCTGCAAGGCACCGGCTCGGTGAAACAGGTCTCCAAGCTCCGGCTTATGCATGTCGAAGATGATCGCTGGATGTTGGCCGAGTACATGCGCGGGCCATCGGTGATGAACCTGAAACACATCGGCCCTATCTTCGATACAGTCTGCAAGCTGTGACGTGCCATGCCCCGGAAGAAGGCCGATAAGCGCCGCGACCGCGCGCCAGACGCCAAGCCCGATCGGAAGGAGACGCCCCGCGAGACGGCGAGGAAGATCCTCGACCGGCGCGGGCTGTCCTTTCCAAAGGACCGGAAGCCCGTTGCACCGGAAGCCTATCACGACCTTGATCAGGATTAGAAGCGGCTGCTCTCAAACCGGAACGGCGAGCTGCCAAAACCTTGTCCGCTCAGCTTTCCGATTACCATGGCCTCGGTCATCGCACCGGCC
>Ga0180223_1001094_pt1 | contig 23231 bp, 29 predicted proteins | sample eDN5th30CKraftOP_FD_151337 | JGI IMG/M metagenome (GOLD analysis project Ga0180223, IMG submission 151337) | Enriched Organic Plus compost microbial communities from Emeryville, California, USA - eDNA 5th pass 30_C Kraft OP (version 2) (version 2) ... | reverse complement strand
CCGCACGGAAAAATCGGTTCCGCCCGTTTTTCGGATCAATCTCTCGGCTGCATCGAGGATGCGATGGCGCCGCTCGATCATTTGTTTCTCACGCAAACTCATGGTGCCGTGGCTAACATTAGATCATACTGTTGGCAACTGACGCAGTGGACCTTCCCAAGAGCTCTGCACTGAGAATTAACAGTTTGCGGTTGCCTTTCGATCATGACCAGGCGCATCACGGCGCCAATCGGCGGAGCAAGGCGGAGAAGTGCGACACTAGCTTATGCGATGACAGTCCTGCGCGACCAACCGGACTGCGCGACACGATGTGGAGCGACGCTCTACGCTGGCGCGTTCGGCAGCAAGAAGGACCGCATCGCGATGCTCGCGATCCAGGAGCTGCATTTCACGCTCCATATCCGCGATCATGTGCGACCGTGCCTGCGCGACGATCTATAAGGGGCTGAACCGTCAAGGCGTTTTGTTGCGCCACCACTTCCGGTATCGATCACCCGCGTGCTCGATACGGAGCGCGACTATGACTGAGGTCTCGTTACTTGCTTATGTGCCGGACCCCTTTGCGGTTCAGACGTCACGTTTTATTATTCGCGGGATCGCTTCGATGCTCGCCGGGAGTGACGCAACTGGCGCCGAGCGCGATGGGTATGCCGCTAGGATATCCGATTTCTTCCAGGCCTTCCCCGATCTCGCGCGTTATTGGGTCCGCCAGCAGGAGTCCCTTCTGGCGAATGGTAATGTCGCGAGCCTCTTTGGAAATCGGCGCCTGCACACCACCACAGGCGATCGGCTATCACCGAAGGAAGAGCGTTGGGCGTTAAATCAGCCCGTACAATCGACCGCCTCGCTGATATTCAAGGAAGCCCTAATCGCTATCATCGCCGATTTCGGGGTCGAGCCGGTCACGCTGCCGGTCCATGACGCGGTTCTACTCCAGTTTCCGGACGACGCCGATTTCGCGCGCCCTGTGGAGCGGGCCAGCGAGATTATGGTTCACGCGTTGAACGCCGTATCCGCGGCGTGATGGCGCGCATCAAGGCTGGCGATTTTGCCGACTGATCTTTACCGATGAGTGGGCTGGCAGCGAAGGTCCGCTTCAGGAGTTCTTCTGCCGAAATCTGCCATTCGGCCCGCCTTACATCATAGCGTCCTGAGGTATTTGACGGCGACGGTCGGCGGCGCGATACGGAGAAATGCGGCCTTAGCGTAGTAGAAGCGGCGATTCATATTCATCGCTTTCGTCCGCCTGGGGGCACCACTACCCCCTGAAATCCTTTGGAAGATGCGAAGTCGGTGCTTTTTGCGGCTTGCCTGCTGCGCTGTGTCGCATCGCCGGGCGTGGAGCCGTGCGTTTGCGCTGAAAGCCATTCCTTTCCCGATTTGGTGCGGATCTGCGCGATGGCGCTGGAGCCTATGTCCTGCTTGGACCATCATCAGCGCTTCATTCCGGAAACATTCAGCAACATCGGAGTTAAACGCGGCCTGAGGTCGCGCATCGCGCCTTGAATGGAGGATCAGATGAGGAAACTTGCGATTGGACTGGCGCTGGGCGCCATGCTTCTGCCGTCCGTGGCGGCCGCACAACAGCATCCGGGGCAGGGGCATCCGCAAGGAAACAACCGTCCGCAACAGGCGCGCCCGGATCAGCACAGGCCTCAGCCCTCCAGACCCGGTCAACATTCCTCCAATCAGAACCGCCCCGGACAGGAGCGGCCTCATCAAAGCCGGCCCATGCCGGCACCTTCCCGGCCAGTCCCTTCAAATCCAAACATGCATCAGCAAAAGCCGCGGCCAAATGGAAGCAATTGGCAAAATTTCGGCAATTATGATTACAACCGCCCCGGATCAGGCGACAGGAAATATTTCGCGGATAAATTCTATCGTGAAGGGACGCATTATAAGCCGACCAAGATCACCCGGAACACGCGCATATATCGGGGCAGCAACGGGCGTTATTATTGCCGCCGTTCCGATGGCACCACGGGCTTGATCGCAGGCGTTGCCATTGGCGGCATCCTGGGCAATTTCCTGGGCGATGGCGATTCCGCATTGCTGGCCACCGTCCTTGGTGCGGGCGTGGGCGGAGCGTTGGGCCGCGAGATCGATCGCGGCAATGTCCAGTGCCGCTGATAAGCTAAGGGAGACGCTCCCGCCGGTGCCGGAGGGAGCGTTATCCACGAAAAGAGAGTAGAAGAGGCGGAAGGGGGCGCCCTTGCCACTGGCGCGGGATGATGGCACAAATCCGGGTGGCACGGATGGCGGAAATATCGGATTTCGGGGTGATGATGCGCCAGCCATGCAAGCGGCTGCATGCCTGAAATCTAGCCCCCCGCTTCGCATCTTTTACGGGAGCAGATCGTCAGCGAGTCCGGGAAATCATGCCAGTCGGGAATATCTCGAGCGAGGGCAGGGGCGGTCGCGGATTCATTGACGCATGCCCATGTGACATTGCTGTCCGGCTGTGCATTCTGGGAGCGGCAGGCTTCATCGGGCGGCTCACCCATCGGGGAGCGCGAAGGCTTACCGTTCACGCGGCTGTCCGGAAATCGCCTGCGGGAACTGGATCGTTTCCTTTCCATCCTTCTGGATGAGATCGCGCTTCGTCATGGCGGGCCCGATCATGATGGCTCCGCCTTCGCCCGCCAGCGCAATACGTCCCGCAAGCTATATGCAGTGGAGAGGATGATCGGCGTGACCTGTCTGTCGGACCTTCGCCTCCGCGCCATCGGGCGGGTGTCCGCCTGCTTGCATCATTGTTCCGGCGCGATCCATTCATCCGGATTAAGGAATGATCTCCACCTTGCGGCAGGGTCCGATCCTGCCAGCGGTGACATCGGCCATGCCGAGGAGCGGCTCCTGCTTTCCCCGGGTTCCATTATTGCTATCTGCCGTTTCTACCGCGATCTTGGCGACAGGCTGATGCACGGTGCGCTGCCTGCAAAAGCCCGGCATTGACTTTTTCGGGAATTGAGCCGATATAAAAGCCGCTAACGTCGCCTGCGACGGAATTTGGCCCATTGGGTTCTCCTTCCTTTCTCGCGCTACCAGCTCCGCTCGTGCATTTGCGGGCGGGTAATCTGTTTTCGTGAAAGGAAACATCTCATGCCCATCGGCACCGTTAAATTTTTCAATGCTGACAAAGGCTATGGCTTCATTGCGCCCGAAGATGGCGGCAATGACAGCTTCGTCCATATCTCCGCCGTGGAACGCGCGGGCATGGCGACGCTGCAGAAGGATCAGCGGCTGAGCTACGAGGTCGAAACCGACCGTCGCGGCAAGCAGTCCGCGGTCAATCTCGAGACCGTCTGAGTCCATGTTTCGGGACTTTGGTCCCCGATATCATAATATCGAACATGTTGCCCGGTAGGGGTTCTCCTTTACCGGATTGCGTTCTCCGCGTTCATGTCTGTACGGCTGACAGGGATGCGGAGGACGTTTCAGAAATCCGCGACCTTCTTGTCGCGGCCGACTTTCGCTCCCTTCCGAGCCCTTGGCCGATGCAGGGTAGGCGACAGGCACATGCCTGGCCTGACTTTTCTGTATCAGGCATAAGAGACCGCGCCCGCGAGGCGCGCCCATTTTTCAAGAATAATTTATGCGCGAATGTTCGCGCAAGGATAACCATGAATTTCAAGACACATTTTACATCCTCTCATCCAGTCAATGTCGCTATAAACCGCAAGCTGCTCCATCCTAAATGTCCGCCAGTCGCAGGCATTTTGTCGACCCGGGATCTGCGCCGTATCGTAGCGGAGATGCTGGGCTAGAGCGCGCTGCGCTCCATCGGGCGGGGTGCGCGCTCTTAATTGCTTGTTGCCGTATCGCTTTGGCGGAAAAGCGGTTCCCACTTTTCCGCACGATGCTTTCATAGCGCCGATCGGCGCCGCTCGGAGACCGCCATGTCTGTTACCAGTGATTTTTATCTGGCCCGCGCTGCCCAATGCGAACGAGAAGCTGGCGAGACCGACCTCATCAACGTGCGCGAACGCTGCCTGCGGGCCGGGGCTGCGTGGCAGGCCATGGCCGACCGGGTCTTGAAAGGCGAAGCGGACCGCATGCAGCATGCGGCGGACAAAGCCGCCCTTCAGGAGCAGTTCGATGGCTAGGCAGTTCGGCAAGCACGCACATATCGCCAAACTTTCGCCCCAACAGGCGGCAAGGCAGGGAAGCATAACGAAAGCTGCCATCGCAGGGCTGGGCGCTCCGGGCGCGATTGCGTTCCTGAACGGGCATGATGCGCTTTTGGGCGGGCGGCCGCTGGACCTGGCCATCGAAAGCGCCGAGGGGCTGATTGCCGTCGAACGCGCGCTGCTCCATCGCATGGAAGCATGAAGGCGCTCTCCATTGCGGAGAGTCGCCCTGGCTTCTTCCGGTATGAAAAGTCTGGCCGCCGTCAGAATTCGGGCGTCGGCAAATCCTGATCGGCGTCCAGGCGGCGGTCGATTTCTTCACCCAGCAGATCAAGCTGTTCGAATGTCGCGATGATGTTCAGAACGGCGCCGTCCTCCAGCGCCAGCTGAAGCCGATAATTTTCGCCATCCCGTTCGATGGCGAAGTGGGCAAGGGCACCGGTCATGACATTTCCAATATGATAGGATCGCCTGCGCGACCGGAAGATATGCGCGTTACGGAGAGATCATGTCTCGATGGCGTCCGCCCGAGCAAGCCGCCGTCCCGTCACCAGAGTCTGGCCGATGAACAGGATGATCAGGATGGTTCCTACCGATCCCACGAATATGTCGAACCCTGACCAGCGCCCGAAAAGCCCCGGTCCCGACCCCAGGATCATCATCATGACGGTCAGCGTAATCAATATGATCCGGAGTTCCGTCGGTCCCGCGGAAAGATAAGAGAGCTTGAATTCCCCCAGCACGCGGGCGGACAGATAAGCGTGGATCGACAGCAGGAAATAGCCGGCAAGCGCAACCAGCGCGACATCCATCGTCACGAACGGACTGAGGCCGATGCCAGCCAGGATCAGAAGCGTCGCAAGCCCGTCGCAGCTATGATCGATGAAATATCCGTAGGACGGCCGTTCGATATGCCGATAGCGCGCAAGGCTGCCATCCATCGAATCCCCGAACCACTGGACGAAATAGCCCCCAATGGCGAGCAGCAGCCAGGCGGCCGCGAAATTGCTCGCGACATATCCGGCAAAAATCATGACGGCGCCAACCATGCCCGTCGCGGTCAGGCGATCGGGCGTGACCCATGACGGCATATGACTGCACAGCCAGTTGAGCAGGCGTCGTTCGTTCGCGGCAAGCCAGTTCTGCTGAATCCTTGAAAGCGATTTGACCGGTTGGGGCTGGATTGTCATGATCCTTCCTGTGGTTGTTGGGCGGGCAAATATACGAACCTGTCGCGGCGGACATGGATCGTTTTCAATCGCCCTCTTGCCGATGGCTGGGGCGAAAAATGCGCCAGTTCAAAAAAACGAATAGGATGATTGCCGCTGCGGCAGTAGCCTGAAAAGAGAAATCATCCATTTTCCTGCCCAACTCCCATTTTGCGGGAGCACATAGGTCTCTCTGTCGGATCATGCGAAACGGGAACCCGATGCGTTTCCCCCTATCATCGGGATGCGTCCCTGGACAGGGTTTTCGGATATGCGGGTCTTTTAGCGCGACGATGACGACTATGTGTGCTATACGGTTTCCATTGCGCGAACCTTGCTGCAAGCATTCGCCGTGACTGAGAGACCATTGTGCTCCCGCTTGCCGAGCCAGGAGCATTTCATGGAAGATCTGAACTATCTGTTGCAACGCGAGCAGGAAGAACTGCTGCGTTCCCAGACCGCTCCCGGTCCAGCGGCGCGCGCCGCCCATCAGGGGCTTGCCGAAGGATATGCGCGCCGGATCCGGGATCATCGCCATCCCTATCGAACGAAAAGAGCCGATGGCAGCATGTCGTTCAATCCCTATCCCTTCGGCGCCGAAAGCGCCGTGGCATGAGCCGGGCCGTCAATGTGCAGGAAACGCCCGAGAAGATCGAGGCGCTCTGCGTGAAACATGCTTTCCGGCTGTCGACGGTGGAGCCGCTCATTTCTGGCGGTTCTAGGGTCGTGTTGCTTGACCCCCGGGATGCCGAGGCATTTCGCGTCTTGATGAAGACGAAACTGATCGATGGCACGGTGACGCGATCCTCTTCCCACATCGCGCGGCAATTGCCGCCTTCGACCCGTTGGAGATGAGGCGTGGAAAAACATAATGCCCTTAAGCGGCGTCGAACGGAGGAGTTGAACGAGGCGCTCCTTGTGAACTGCCCTCAAAAAAGGGGGCAGCATGAAGAGCAGGCCCGCGCCTATGCGAAGATCATTGATGCGGTGAGCCGGAAAAAACGAGAATTGTCGATGTCCCAGCGATCCTGAAGCGGGCCGGTGCAAAGCTGACTTGCGGGGCGATCAAGGAAAACTCGTTTAGGATGCACCGGCGGCGGCGTTACGGATGGGGAAACCCACAAGCGGACGCCGCAGGATATGAGCGAAGACACGATACCCCCGCATAATGACGGTCAATATTGGAATATTGACGGGCTGGTCCGCGATCTGGCGGCGGCGCGGGCGCGCTGGCGACAGGAACAGCGACATCATACCGAATATGGCGGCGCGGGCTTCCCCTCGCGCGGCGATATTTCCAAGATCATGATGTCGCTGTGCGGCGCGCTCTTTCCCCTGCGGCTGGGGCCGAGCTTCGTGCGGATCGACAATGAGGATGCGTTCGTCGCCGAAACGCTTCAGACATCGCTCAGCAGGCTGTATGGGCAGATCCGGCTGGAACTTTATTATGTCTATCCGGATGGCTCGGCAGCGCAGGTGGATGCAGAGGCCGCGCGCATCATCGGCGCCTTTGCAAGCCGTCTGCCCGAACTGCGCGTGCTGTTAGACACCGATGTCGAGGCCGCCTTTGCCGGCGATCCGGCGGCGCGCAGCGTGGACGAGGTGCTGATCTGCTACCCCTCCATCCTCGCGATCATCCATCACCGGCTGGCGCATGAACTACATGGGCTGGGCGCGCCGCTGGTGGCGCGGATCATATCGGAAGTCGCCCATTCCAAGACCGGCATAGACATTCATCCCGGCGCGACCATCGGCCATCATTTCTTCATCGACCATGGGACCGGCGTGGTGGTCGGCGAAACCGCGATCATCGGCAATCATGTGCGGCTCTATCAGGGCGTGACGCTGGGCGCGCGGAGCTTCACCGTCGACGAACAGGGCGTGCTGGAAAAGGCCCAGCCGCGCCATCCGGTGATCGAGGACGATGTGGTGATCTATGCTGGCGCGACCGTTCTGGGCCGGATCATCATCGGCAGCGGATCGGTGATCGGGGGCAATGTCTGGCTGACCCAAAGCGTCCCGGCAGGCAGTAATGTGCAGCAGGCCAAGGCGGAAAATCAGATCACCAGCCGGATCGACGACATGCCTTCCCATCGGGTTCGGCGGATTATTCCTTCCAGTGAAGGGGAGAGTCGGGGACTGGCTGGCTAAGGAGGCGGACAGGGTTTTTTAGGAAATCCTGTCTAGGAAGGCCGTTCCTCTCGCACTGGGAAATTCCGGATTGGCCTTTTCTGCTCCCTTGATTTCGCCGGATGTTTCCGATGCCGGTGCCCCGGCGCGTGCACCTGCGTTTTCGCGGCCTGCATTGTCGCTGCTTGCGCTACCCGCGCTTTTGCTCGCTCTTGCGCTGCTGATGCTGGCTCAGGCCGGATATACGGGGGAGGACGACGCGCATTATCTTTTCGCGGCGGACGCCTGGCGGTCCGGCCAGTGGTTCCTGGGCGTCAATCACTGGCATTTGCGGCATCCCCATGTGCTGGCGATCGCCGCGTCCTTCACGCTGTTCGGGCGCAATGAAGGGGCCATGATATTGCCTGCGGTCGTGGCTTTCCTGGGCGTCATCACGCTCACGGTCTAGCTGGTCCGCCGTGTGGCGGATGACTGGACGGCGCTGTTCGCCGGGCTGCTGGTCGCGGCCACACCCGCTTTCGTCCTTTATGCGAAGCTTCCCTATCCGGACGTTGACGAGCTTTTCTATGGCGTCCTGTCCTTCGCCCTGCTGTGGAAGGGGCTGGAAACGTCCCGCTATCGCTGGTTCGTCCTGTCCGGTCTCGCCATGGCCATTGCCTGGCTGATCCGACCAAGCTGCGCGCCCTTTATCCTGCTCTATGGCCTGCTGTTCCTGATCGGCTACCGCGTGCCGCGTTCGCGTTATCTGGCAATGGGCATCGGGTTCGCGCCGCCGATATTGGCCGAGTGGCTTTATTATTACCTCCGCGCGGGCGACCCCTTCTACCGTTTCGCCGTGGATATGCACAGTCTGGAGATACCGACCGCGCATATGATTGGCGGCGTGGCGCATGGGCTTCGGCCTCCCTTCAACGCTGAACTGATGGCGAAATGGGTGCCCAACAGCATGGTCGACGTGCACTGGCTGGTGAACCCCTATATCGATTTTCTGACCAGCCCGAGTTTCAGACTGCTCTACAGCGCCGCGATCGTCGCGGCCTTTCTGCTGCTGCGCGACCGGCGGTTGCAGCCGGAGATCCGGCAATTCGCATGGATCATGATCGCGCTGGCGTTGCTCTGGATTTTCGTCACTATCTATGTGCTCAACCTGCGCCCGCAGCCCCGTTATTTCCTGCCCGCGACATGGTGCGCCTGCATCCTGGCGGCGATGGGATTGCGGCATGTTCTTCGGGAAAAAGGACGGCTTCCCGCCTTCGCCTTGTTGGCGATCCTCATCGTCAGCGACGCCGCGCTGGTCAGAGCCCGGAAAGACCCGATGGAGGCGGAACGGCAATTGGCGGCCTTCGCCGCAAGCCGCGATGGCCCGATGACGAGCGACCTTGGCAAGGCGCGGTTTTTCCTGGAGCAGAGGGGCATGGCGGCCGCGTGACGATCATCGGCGAAGGCCGCCGACCGCCAGCTGGCCTTTTCCTGACATCGAGCGATCAAGTCGAAAGCTGGTCGGAGAAGGGGGTTTCGGGCGTCAGGCCGGTGCCGGCGCGTCCTTCATGGCTGGACCGGCTCTGGGCAGTCGTCGTTCCGCAGAAGGTCTATGCCAAATTGCGTCCCCGGCGCGACCTTATGCTGGCCGAAGTGCCGGACGTCAGTTCAGCGCCTCGATCGTCGCCCACAGGCTGAGGCAGAGGCCGATCAGCACCGCGATCTTGCGGCGGGGTCCGCGGATATGCACCTCGCCCGCGCCAAATTCATAGCCGCACTGGACGCACGCCCTGCTGGCGGGAGACGCGGCTGTTCCGCAGAGCCTGCAATGTCCGGCGTTGGTCATGGCTTCCTTTTGTCCGTGCGCGCCTGAAGTTTTCGGCATGGAAATGTTGCGCGGAAATCTAGCGAGCGATGGTGAAGAGCCGGTAAACGGGCGGTGGCCGTTTCGTTTCGGTCCCGCTCTGGGAAAACGACCGCCATCTGGTATAGCAAAGCCTTGAGAAAGGATGGCCCATGCAGACCTATGTCCCGCCTATTGACGATTATCGCTTCCTGATGACGCAGGTGCTGGATTTCGACCGGGCGATGGCGGACATCGGCATGGAGGTCGATGGCGATCTCGCCGCGACGATTTTGGAGGAAGCGGGGCGCATGTGCGCGCAAAGGCTCCAACCGCTCAACCGCACGGGCGACGAGGAGGGCAGCCGCCTGATCGACGGCGCGGTGCAACTGCCGCAAGGCTTTGCGGATGCCTATCGCGAATTTGCCGAGGCGGGCTGGGCTTCGCTTTCATCCGACCCGGAACATGGCGGGCAGGGGCTGCCGTTCGTCCTGCAACTCTGGCTGGACGAGATGCTGTCGGCGACCAACCTGTCCTTCGGCCTTATCCCCGGCCTGACGCGCGGCGCGTGCGAGGCGATAAAGGCCCATGCGAGCGATCCACTGAAGGCCGTCTACCTGCCGCCCATGGTGCGTGGTGAGTGGACCGGCGCCATGGCGCTGACGGAAAGCGGCGCTGGCACCGACCTTGCCTTGCTCAAGACCAAGGCGACGCCAAAGGATGGCAACAGCTATGCGGTGAGCGGGACCAAGATATTCATCTCATCGGGCGATCACGATATTGGCGGCAATATCGTCCATCTGGTGCTTGCCCGCCTGCCCGATGCGCCAGCAGGGGTGAGGGGGATCAGCCTGTTCCTCGTCCCCAAATTCCTCCCCGACGCGTCCGGCGCCTTCACCGTCCGCAACGCGATGTCGGTCGGTGCGCTGGAAAAGAAGATGGGCATCCACGCGCAGCCCACTTGCATCATGAACTATGATGGCGCGACCGGATGGCTGGTGGGCGAGCCGCACAAGGGACTTGCCGCCATGTTCACGATGATGAATGCGGAGCGGTTGATGGTCGGCATTCAGGGGCTGGGCATTGCGGGTGGCGCTTATCAGCAGGCCGCCGCTTATGCCCGCGAGCGCCTGCAGGGCCGTAGCGCGGATGGGACGCGCGGGCCGGTGCCGATCATCGAACATGCCGACGTGCGGCGGATGCTGCTCAGTGTACGCGCCTTTGTCGAAGCGGGTCGGGCGCTTGCGGGCTGGACCGCGCTGCAACTGGATCGCGCCCACCGTCACCCGGACGCGGCGGAGCGGGGGAAGGCGGATGCCTTTGTCGCGCTGCTTACGCCGGTCGTGAAGGCGGCCTTTACCGACTTTGGCTTCGAAAGCGCGGTGCAGGCGCAGCAGGTATTCGGCGGCCATGGCTACATCCGCGAATGGGGCATGGAACAATATGTCCGCGACGCCCGCATCGCCCAGATTTACGAAGGCACCAACGGCGTGCAGGCCATGGACCTGGTGGGCCGCAAGCTGGCGCTGGAGGGCGGCGCGGTGGCGCAGGGCTTCTTCGATCTGATTGCCGCCGATCTGGAAGGGCAGGGCGCGCCTATCGCCGCGGCCACGCGGGACGCCCTGCAATTGCTGCGCGACGCCACCGCTGCCTTGCGCGGAGCCGATGCGGATGCGCTGGGCGCGGCGGCGGTCGATTACCTGCGACTCTTCGCGCTTGTTGCGATGGGCTGGATGTGGGCGCGCATGGCCGACGCCGCGACGAAGGGGGGCACGCCGCTCCACAGCGCCAAGATCGCCGTGGCCGACTTCTTCGCCGGGCGCATGTTGCCGCAGGTGAGGGGGCTGGCCGCCGCGCTATCCGCAGGCGCGCAGTCGATCATGGCCTTGCCCGACGACGCCTTCTGATCGTTGAACGAAACTTGTTGCAGGCGCGTCGCGATATGCCTATATCGCGCTTGCTTCCTTACATCGTCAAACATGTCGGGGTCGCGGGCGGGAACGCTCGCGGCGCGGAAGCCGCACATATTATTTTTGGAGACTCCATGGCGGACATCGCCGAACTGACAGCATTGATCGAACCGGAGGTGAAGGCCCTCGGCTTCGACCTCGTGCGAATCAGGCTGTTCGGCTCCGGCGACGAACATACGCTTCAGATCATGGCCGAACGGCCCGAAACGAAGCAGTTGGTCATCGAGGATTGCGCCGCCCTTTCCCGCCGCCTGTCGGATGTGCTGGACGAAGCCGACCCGATCGAGGAGGCCTATCGCCTGGAAGTCAGCTCGCCGGGCATCGATCGCCCGCTGACCCGCCTGCACGATTTCCTCGAATGGACCGGGCATGAAGCGAAGATATCGGCGACCGAAACCGTCGCGGGACGCAAGAGCTTTCGTGGCCTGCTCCAGGGCATTGAAGGCGATAATATCCAGTTCAAGGACGCAAAAGCGGGAGAGGTTTCTATCCCCTTTGCGCTGGTGGGCGACGCGAAGCTGCTGCTGACCGACGCGCTCCTTTCTGCTACCATGCCGCTCTCCTCCGATGGGGCGGACGAGTTCGAAACTGAAGAGTAAAGGTTCACTAGCCATGGCCAACGCCATTTCCGCCAACAAGGCCGAACTGCTCGCCATCGCGAACAGCGTCGCTTCCGAAAAGATGATCGACAAGGCGATCGTCATCGAAGCGATGGAGGACGCGATTCAGCGTGCCGCCCGTGCCCGTTACGGCGCTGAAAACGACATTCGCGCAAAGCTGGACCCGGAAAGCGGCGACCTGCGCCTGTGGCGTGTCGTCGAAGTGGTCGAAGCGGTGGACGATTATTTCAAGCAGGTCGACCTCAAGCAGGCGCAGAAGCTGAAGAAGGACGCCGTGATCGGCGACTTCATCGTCGATCCGCTGCCCCCGATCGATCTGGGCCGCATCGACGCGCAGTCCGCCAAGCAGGTGATCTTCCAGAAGGTCCGCGACGCCGAGCGCGAGCGTCAGCATGAGGAATTCAAGGACCGCGTGGGTGAGATCATCACCGGCGTCGTCAAGTCCGTCGAGTTCGGCCATGTCGTCGTGAACCTGGGCCGCGCCGAGGGGGTCATCCGCCGCGATCAGCAGATACCGCGCGAAGTCGTCCGCGTCGGCGATCGCATCCGCTCGGTGATCCTGAACGTGCGCCGGGAAAATCGCGGGCCGCAGATTTTCCTCAGCCGCGCGCATCCCGAGTTCATGAAGAAGCTGTTCGCGCAGGAAGTGCCCGAAATCTATGACGGCGTGATCGAGATCAAGGCCGCCGCCCGCGATCCGGGCAGTCGCGCCAAGATCGGCGTGATCAGCCGCGATTCGAGCATCGACCCGGTCGGCGCCTGCGTCGGCATGAAGGGCAGCCGCGTGCAGGCCGTCGTGCAGGAAATGCAGGGCGAGAAGATCGACATCATCCCCTGGAGCGAGGACACCGCGACCTTCGTCGTCAACGCGCTCCAGCCCGCGCAGGTCGCCCGCGTCGTCATCGACGAGGAAGAAGAACGCATCGAAGTCGTTGTCCCCGACGATCAGTTGTCGCTCGCCATCGGCCGCCGCGGCCAGAATGTCCGCCTTGCCAGCCAGTTGACCGGCAAGGCCATCGACATCATGACCGAGGCTGACGCATCCGAAAAGCGGCAGAAGGAATTCGTCACCCGCTCCGAACTGTTCCAGAACGAACTGGACGTGGACGAGACGCTTTCGCAGCTTCTGGTGGCCGAAGGCTTCGGCGAACTGGAAGAAGTGGCCTATGTCGGCGTTGACGAACTGGCCGCGATCGAAGGGTTCGACGAGGATCTCGCCGCAGAGCTTCAAAGCCGCGCGCAGGAGGCGCTTGACCGCCGCGAGGCAGCCGCTCGTGAGGAACGTCGCGCTCTGGGCGTCGAGGACGCGCTGGCCGAAATGCCGCACCTGACCGAAGCCATGCTGGTGACGCTGGGCAAGGCGGGCATCAAGACGCTTGACGATCTGGCCGATCTCGCCACCGACGAGCTGATCGCGAAGAAGCGCGTCGACCAGCGCCGCCGCCGGAGCGAAACATCGGAGGACAAGGGTGGCATCCTGGCCGAATATGGCCTCTCCGAAGAGCAGGGTAATGAGACCATCATGGCCGCCCGCGCCCACTGGTTCGAGGGTGAGGAAGCGTAAAGCCTGATGCCCTTTGTCGATATCCGTCTGGCGGGAAACGCCACCCATGAACAGAAAGCCGCCATCGTGGCTGACGTGACCCGGTCGTTCGTGGAGCGGCTAGGCAAGTCGCCTGCGGCTGTTCAGGTGGTGATTTCCGAAGTCCCGACGGAAAATTATGGGGCCGGCGGTCAATTGATCGCCGACCGCGCGGCCACGGCGCAAGCTGGCGGGCCGTCAATCGGGGAGGACGCCCATGTCGCGGTCACTTCCCGATGAGAGGCTAAGCGCCCCTATCGTTGTTCGAGAAATGCGCTCCTGCGAAGGCGGGGGGGCAGTCCTGCCGTCCCATGTTTATGAGGAGGCGCGGGCGTGACCGAACGCAAATGCATATTGTCGGGCGACCGTACCGACCCGGACATGCTGGTTCGGCTGGCTCTTGGCCCCAATGGCGAAGTGCTGCCCGACATCCGCGCGAAGGCGCCGGGACGGGGGGCATGGATCGGTGTTTCGCGGAACGATCTTGAAACCGCGCTGGCCAAGGGCAAGCTGCGGGGCGCGCTCGCCCGCGCGTTCAAGACCGGCGAATTGCAGATTCCGGACAATCTGCCCGACCTCATCGAAACCGGGCTTCGCAAGGCGCTGCTCGACAGGCTGGGGCTGGAAGCGAAAGCGTCCATGCTGCTCACCGGCTCTGAAAAGATCGACGTTGCGGCGCGTCAGGGCAAGGTGACGCTGCTGCTTCATGCCGCCGACGCGGCGGCGGACGGCAACCGAAAACTGGACCAGGCGCTGCGTGTCGGGCAGGAAGCGGAAGGCACCGATCTTTCGGGCATCGTCTTGCCTGTGGACCGCAGCGCCCTATCTATGGCAATGGGGCGGGACAATGTCGTCCATATTGCGGTGACCGACTCGCGAGCCGCGTCGCGTCTGCGTGCGGCTCTTGGCCGCTTGGAAAGCTATCTGGGTTGCGCTACCGGGGCGCCGGTGCATGGGGAGCAGGACTCCGCCGATGCGCTGGGCGCCTGAGGAGCATGGAATAAAGGCGCCGGCGGGCCTCTCCGGCCGGATTGGAAGTGAAGGGTTAAGTTCAGTCGTATGAGTGACAGCAAGGAAGACAAACCGGTTCTGGGCCGCAAGCCGCTGGGGATCAAGCGCACGGTCGAGTCCGGTCAGGTGCAGCAGCAGTTCAGCCATGGCCGCAAGAATACGGTCGTGGTTGAGGTGAAGCGGCGCCGCGTCCTGGGCAAGCCGGGCGAAAGCGCCGGCGGCGCCGCGCCTGCGCCTCAGCCCGATCCGACGCCCGCGCCCAGCCCCGCCGCACCCGCGCCGCAGCAGCGTGCGCCGCAATCTGCCGCGCCCGCCCGTCAGGCGCCGCCGCAGAATCTGATGTCGCGTCAGGAATTGCAGGCCAAGCTTCTGCGCGAGGCGGAAGAAGCCCGCATGACCGCTCTGGAAGAAGCGCGCCGCCGCGAGGATGCTCAGCGCCAGGCCGCGAGCGAGGAGGAACGCCGCCGCGCGGAAGAAAACCGTGCCGCCGCCGAGCCTGCCGAGGTCGCCCCGACCGAGCGCGCCGACGAAGAAACGAAGGCCCCGCAGGAAGCCGCGCAAGCAACGCCTGAAGTCGCGCCCGCCGCTGAAGAGCCTGCTGCTCCCGCCCCGGCTCCTGCCGCAGCGAGCGAACGCGTGGTTTCCGCGCCGCCGCCGCCGCGCCGCTTTACCCCGGTCACGCCGGCCAAGCGCCCCGAACCGGCCAAACCCGATCGGGCCAAGCGCGGCGACGACAATCGTCGCCAGTCCGGCAAGCTCACCGTCACACGCGCCCTGTCGGACGACGATAGCGCCCGCGCCCGCTCGCTCGCCGCTTTGAAGCGCGCACGCGAAAAGGAACGCCGCGCACATTATCAGGGCGGCAGCCAGCCCCGTGAAAAGCAGGTGCGCGACGTTGTGGTGCCCGAAAGCATCACGGTGCAGGAACTCGCCAACCGCATGGCCGAAAAGGGCGCGGACCTGGTGAAGGCCCTGTTCAAGATGGGCACCGCCGTCACGCTCAACCAGCCGATCGATCAGGATACGGCGGAACTGCTGGTCGAGGAATTTGGCCACCGCATCCAGCGCGTTTCCGAATCCGACATTGAAATCGGCATGGAAGGCGAGATGGATGCGCCCGAAACGCTGAAGCCCCGTCCTCCCGTGGTCACGATCATGGGCCATGTCGATCACGGCAAGACCAGCCTGCTCGACGCGCTGCGCGGCACCGATGTGGTGGCGGGCGAAAGCGGCGGCATCACCCAGCATATCGGCGCCTATCAGGTGAAGACCAAGGGCGGTGACACGATCACCTTCCTCGACACGCCGGGTCACGAGGCTTTCTCGGAAATGCGCGCGCGCGGCGCCAACGTCACCGACATCGTCATCCTGGTGGTGGCGGCTGACGACGGGCTGATGCCGCAGACGATCGAGGCGATCAACCACACCAAGGCCGCCGGCGTGCCGATGATCGTCGCGATCAACAAGGTCGACAAGCCCGAAGCCAATCCCCAGCGCGTGCGTGAGCGCCTGCTGGAGCATGAAGTCGTAGTCGAGGATATGGGCGGTGAAGTGCAGGACGTCGAAGTGTCCGCGCTCAAGAAGATCGGACTTGACCAACTGATCGAGAAGATCTTGCTCCAGGCGGAGTTGATGGAACTGACCGCCAACCCGGATCGCGCGGCCGAAGGCAATGTGATCGAGGCGCAGCTCGACAAGGGGCGCGGTGCGGTCGCGACCGTCCTGGTCCGCCGCGGCACGCTCAAGGTCGGCGACACTTTCGTCATCGGTGCGGAAAGCGGTAAGGTGCGCGCTCTGGTCAACGACAAGGGGCAGCAGGTGAAGGTCGCTGGCCCGTCGACTCCGGTCGAGGTGCTGGGCCTGTCGGGCGTTCCGCTCGCGGGCGATCAGCTGACCGTCGTGGAAAACGAAGCCCGCGCCCGCGAAGTCGCCGCCTATCGTCAGGAACAGGCGACGCGCAAGCGGACGACTGCGGCTCCGACCAGCTTTGAACATATGTTCTCGGCGCTCAACACGACCGTCATCGAATATCCGGTGGTGGTGAAGGGCGACGTGCAGGGATCGGTCGAAGCCATCGTGTCCTCGCTCAACCGCATCTCGACCGACGAGATCAAGGTCCGCATCCTCCATTCGGGCGTGGGCGCGATCACCGAAAGCGACGTCACGCTGGCCGCGGCCAGCCGCGCGCCGCTGATCGGCTTCAACGTCCGTCCCAATGCGAAGGCGCGCCAGTTGGCGGAGCGCGAAAAGATATCGCTGCGCTATTATGACGTGATCTACGACCTCTTGGAGGAAGTGCGCGGCGAAATGGCGGGGCAGCTTGCGCCCGAACGTATCGAAACGATCGTCGGCCGCGCCGAGGTGCTTCAGGTCTTCCCGGCGGGCAAGAAGGACAAGGCGGCGGGTCTGCTGGTGCTCGACGGCATCATCCGCAAGGGGCTGTCCGCGCGTCTCACCCGCGACGATGTCATCGTTTCGCGCACGCACATCGCTTCGCTCCGCCGCTTCAAGGACGATGTCTCCGAAGTCCGCGCGGGCATGGAATGTGGCGCTGTCCTGCAGGACACGAACGACATCAAGCCCGGCGACACGCTGGAGCTGTTCGAGGTCGAGGAACGCGCGCGCACCTTGTAAAACGGGCAATGCGTCATCCCAACCCACGCTGGGATGACGCGCCGTTTACGATGTGCGCCGTGGCCTGATGCGCCGGCTCGCGCCGGGGTGATGAGGATTTGCTATGGCTCTACAACCCGAAGGCCCTTCCGTCCGCCTGCTTCGCGTGGGTGAACAGGTGCGTCATATCCTGTCCGAAATCCTGACGCGCGGCGATGTGCATGACGATGTGCTGAACAATCATGTCGTCAGCGTCACCGAAGTCCGCATGTCCCCCGACCTGCGCCATGCGACGGTGTTCGTGAAACCCCTGCTGGGACAGGATGAGGAAGCGGTGCTGAAGGCGCTGCGGACCAACACCGCCTATCTGCAGCGGGAGGTCGCCCATCGCGTGCGCCTCAAATATGCGGCTAAGCTCAAATTCCTCGCGGACGAAAGTTTCGACGAGGGCAGCCATATCGACCGCCTGCTGCGTGACCCCAAGGTCGTCCAGGATCTGGAAAAACCTCAGGAGGATTGAGCCGCAAGGCCAGTTGCTTCCCCGCCCTGATCTCAAAATCGCTGCCTATTTCGGACGGATCGGCTTAGGCTGTTTCTTCCAGATCGTTTAGCTGGCGATTGGGCATAATATTTCAGGGAATGGACGGAAAATGGCGCATCCCGCGAGACATGGGCGACGGTTGGCGGGAATATTCCTGCTTCTGGGGCTTTCCACCTCCATGATGGTGGGCCTGCCTGATGCAGCGATGGCGAAGGAGCCGGCGATTCACTCCGCCGTCACCGCCGATCCCGCGCCGGATACCGCCTTTCCTGCAGGCATGAGCGCCTTTGTCATCCCGGCTGGCGAGGGAGCGATGAACGCGGTCATGTATACCGCCGCGGGGGCGGGGTTGCATCCGACCCTGCTCCTGCTGCACGGTTTCCCCGGCAACGAGCAGAATCTCGACCTTGCACAGGCGGTCCGACGCGCTGGATGGAATGTGCTGACCCTGCATTATCGCGGTTCATGGGGGAGCCCCGGCTCTTTCTCCTTCACCCATGCGGCAGAGGATGCCCGCACGGCGCTCGATTTTCTGCGCCAGCCCGGCGTCGTGGCCCGTTACCGGATCGACGCCGGCGCGATCGTGCTGGCCGGACACAGCATGGGTGGCTTCATGGCGGCAGATGCAGCGGCTGACGATCGGGCGGTTGCGGGCCTTTTCCTTATCGACCCATGGAACCCGGCCGAAACGGCGGCATCGCTCTCCACGGCGCAGGGCGAAGTGGCATGGAAAGCGGAGGTGACGGGCGATCTGGCGCCGCTGCACGGCGCGACCTATGACACCCTCACCGAGGAACTCAAAGTCCATGCAAGCCGCTTCGACCTTGGTCAGCGCCTTGTCGCACTGGGCCAGCGTTCGCTGACGATCATCGGCGCGGAACGGGGCCTTGGCGCTACCGCGCGCAAAGTCGCCGCCGATGCCCAATCCGCCAATCCTTCATCCCGCCTGATGGTCTGGCCGACGGATCATGGCTTTTCCGACAAGCGGATCGCGCTGGCCGATGCGCTGGTCCGCTTTCTGGCGGGCGTCGCGCCGACGCTGCGCTGAACAGAGATTTGTAGCAAAGTGTCGCACTCCGTTGAACGGCGCGATGCCACCACTTACCTCCTTTTCAACAGGGGCTCTGAAACAAGATTGGAGCCGGAAAATGAAGAACATTGCTCAATTTGCCCGTTTCGCTGTCGCGGCGGCGGTGCTGACGCTTGCGGGAACGGCCATGGCGGCGACGGGATCGGACCGTCCGCTGGGACGCGAAGCCAGCATCCCCTTCGTCAATCATGGCGGCATATCCAACTGGCGCGCCGACGGCGATGAGGGTTTGTATATTCAGGACCAGCATCGCAACTGGTATCGCGCCAGCCTGATGGGAGCGTGCACGGACCTGCCCTATGCTCAGGCCGTGGGCTTCCGCACATGGGGCGGAGACAGGCTCGACCGCTTTTCCGCGATCCAGGTTGGTGGTCAGCGCTGTCAGATCGAGAGCCTGGTCACCAGCGCCCCACCGCCAGCCAAGGCGCATAAGGGCTGACAGAGGCATCCGCGCAAGATACAGGCGCGCGGATGCATGGCTGGATCATCCTCGACAAACCCTTGGGATTAGGCTCGACGCAGGCGGTGGGCGCGGTCAAGCGTGCCTTGCGGCAAAGCGGCGCGGGGAAAGTGAAGGTAGGCCATGGCGGCACGCTCGACCCCCTGGCGACGGGCGTGCTGCCGGTCGCCATAGGGGAAGCGACCAAACTTGCGGGGCGGATGCTCGATAGCGACAAGATTTACGATTTCACCATCGACTTTGGCGCGCAGACCGACACGCTCGATCTGGAAGGTGAGGTGATCGCGACCAGCAGCATCCGCCCCACGCCAGCGCAGGTGGAAGCGATCCTGTCGCGTTTTACCGGCCCCATCGAACAGGCGCCGCCCGCTTATTCCGCGATCCTGATCGACGGCCAGCGCGCCTATGACCTCGCCCGCGCCGGGCAGGATGTGCAGATGAAGATGCGGGGCGTGGTGATCCATTCCCTCACCATCACGGCCAGCGAAGCGGAAGGGGAAGGGCTGGCTTCCATCACCCTTACCGCCCATGTTTCCAAGGGCACCTATATCCGCAGCCTCGCCCGCGATATTGCGCTGGCGCTGGGCACGGTCGGCCATGTCACCATGCTGCGCCGGGTGAAAGCGGGGCCGTTCACGCTCGACTCCGCTATTTCGCTGGACAAATTGAACGAAGCTGCTACGGGCGGCGGCATCGCGCAGCTTATGCTGCCGTTGACGGCGGGGCTGGACGACATCCCGGCTCTCCCCGTCTCTCCCGATGAAGCGCTGGCTCTCCGACAGGGGAAGGCGCTGATTGGGAAACCGCATACCGGTCTCATGCTGGCGATGGAGGGCGACACGCCCGTCGCGCTGGTGGAGGCCAGTGGCCCGGATATCCGGGTGGTGCGCGGCTTTAATCTCTAGTTGAAGAAAGGAAGCCGATGTCGATCACTGCAGAGCGCAAAGAAGCGCTGATCAAGGAATATGCCCGTGCCGAAGGCGATACGGGTTCGCCTGAAGTCCAGGTCGCGATCCTCTCCGAGCGTATCGCCAACCTGACCGAGCACTTCAAGGGTCACCACAAGGATAACCACAGCCGTCGTGGCCTGCTGATGCTGGTCAACAAGCGCCGTTCGCTGCTGGACTATCTCAAGAATAAGGATGAGGGCCGCTATACCGACCTCATCTCCAAGCTGGGCCTGCGTAAGTAAGCCTGCTATAGAAGGGACGGCCCCCCAGCGGGGCCGTTTCCGATTCCGGGGGCATCGCAATTCGGCGGTGCATTCCGTCAGGGGCCAAAAGATGCCCCACAGCCGCCGCGGACCGGCTTTGTCCGCATATGAGGCCCCGCCGGGCAATAGGGCCAGGCGGGCGAAGGAAAACACATGTTCGACGTAAAGAAAGTATCCATCGAGCTGGCAGGCAAGACCCTGACTCTCGAAACCGGCCGCATTGCCCGTCAGGCTGACGCCGCCGTGCTGGCGACCTATGGCGAAACCGTGGTGCTGTGCGCCGTGACCGCCGCCAAGTCCGTGAAGGACGGGCAGGACTTCTTCCCGCTCACCGTCCATTATCAGGAAAAATATTCCGCCGCCGGCCGCATTCCGGGCGGCTTCTTCAAGCGTGAGCGTGGCGCGACGGAAAAGGAAACGCTGGTTTCCCGCCTGATCGACCGTCCGATCCGCCCGCTTTTCCCCGAAGGCTTCTACAACGAGATCAACGTCATCGCCCAGGTGCTGTCGTTCGATGGCGATAGCGAGCCGGACATCGTTGCGATGATCGCCGCTTCGGCTGCGCTGACCCTGTCGGGCGTGCCCTTCATGGGTCCGATCGGCGCGGCGCGCGTCGGTTACAAGGATGGCGAATATCAGCTCAACCCCTCGCTGGACGAAGTGAAGTCCGGCGATCTCGATCTGGTCGTCGCCGCCACGCACGACGCGGTGATGATGGTCGAATCCGAAGCCAAGGAGCTTTCGGAAGAAGTCATGCTGGGCGCCGTCCTGTTCGCCCATGAAGCGAGCAAGAAGGTTGTCGGCGCGATCATCGAGCTGGCCGAGAAGGCCGCCAAGGACCCGTGGGAAATGGCCGCGCAGGACGATCTGGGCGACCTGAAGGCGAAGCTCAAGAAGCTGATCGGCAAGGATATCGCCGCCGCCTACAAGCTGACCGACAAGTCGGCCCGCTCCAACGCCCTGAACGAAGCCCGCGCCAAGGCGAAGGCGATGTTCGAGGCCGATGGTCTTGCCCCGCAGATGGTGATGGCCGGCATCAAGCTGACCAAGAAGCTGGAAGCCGAAATCGTCCGCACCGCCATTCTCAAGGACGGCCAGCGCATCGACGGCCGTAACACCACGCAGATCCGCCCGATCGAAGCGATGGTGGGCTTCCTGCCGCGCACCCATGGTTCGGCGCTGTTCACTCGCGGTGAAACGCAGGCGATCTGCACCACCACGCTGGGCACAAAGGACGCCGAGCAGATGATCGACGGCCTGAACGGCGTCTATTATGAAAACTTCATGCTGCACTATAACTTCCCGCCCTATTCGGTCGGTGAAGTAGGGCGCTTCGGCGCACCGGGCCGCCGCGAAGTCGGCCATGGCAAGCTGGCATGGCGCGCGCTGCACCCTGTGTTGCCGAGCAAGGAAGACTTCCCCTACACCATCCGCGTATTGTCCGACATCACCGAGTCCAACGGCTCGTCCTCGATGGCGACGGTCTGCGGCGGTTCGCTTTCGATGATGGACGCGGGCGTACCGCTCAAGCGTCCGGTGTCGGGCATCGCCATGGGCCTGATCCTGGAAGGCAAGGATTTCGCGGTCATCAGCGACATTCTTGGCGACGAGGATCACCTCGGCGACATGGACTTCAAGGTGGCGGGCACGGAAAGCGGCATCACCACCATGCAGATGGACATCAAGGTCGCCGGCATCACGCAGGAGATCTTCGAAGTCGCGCTGCGTCAGGCCAAGGAAGGCCGCGCGCACATATTGGGTGAGATGAACAAGGCGCTGTCTTCGACCCGGACCGAATTGTCGGCCCATGCTCCGCGCATCGAGACGATCCAGATCGACAAGTCCAAGATCCGCGACGTCATCGGCACCGGCGGCAAGGTCATCCGCGAAATCGTCGCGGAAACCGGTGCGAAGGTCGACATTGACGACGAAGGCATCATCAAGATCAGCTCGTCCGACATCGACCAGATCGAAGCCGCGAAGAAGTGGATTCTCGGCATCGTCGAGGAAGCGGAAGTCGGCAAGATCTACAACGGCAAAGTCGTCAACATCGTCGACTTCGGTGCGTTCGTGAACTTCATGGGCGGCAAGGACGGTCTCGTCCACGTATCCGAAATGAAGAATGAGCGTGTCGAAAAACCGACCGATGTCGTGTCCGAAGGCCAGGAAGTGAAAGTCAAGGTTCTCGAAATCGATCCGCGCGGCAAGGTGCGCCTGTCGATGCGCGTCGTAGATCAGGAAACCGGCGAGGAACTGGAAGACACCCGTCCTCCGCGCGAACCCCGCGAGCCTCGTGGTGATCGCGGCGACCGTGGCCGTGGCCCGCGTCGTGATGGTGGTGGTCGTGGCGGCGAGCGTGGCGAGCGCGGCCCCCGTCGCGACCGTGGTCCTCGCGACGATAAGGATGGCGATGACGGCTCCAACGCCGGCTTGCCCGATTTCCTGACGCAGGACTGAACGGTCCATCGCGGCAATCGTGCCAATGGAAAAAGGGGGCGTCCGGATTTCCGGGCGCCCTTTTTTTGTGAGGCGATTATGCGGTTTGCAAAATTGTGCAGCGGATGTCGGAGTGGGTGGTAGCGGTCAGTCAGCTTCTCGGCGGCAAGTGTCGGAAAGCGTCCACGCCGATTAGATTGGCTTAGTTATGACGGCTGCATCGCGCGCCTGTCGTTGCCCCTCTATAAAGGCCGTCTCATAGATGTCCGTCCATTCCTTAGGGTCAGGACTCATAGCCAGAACAGGACCGTGGCAGCGAGAGCGACGGTGGAGAGGAAGACATTGGGGCACCTGTCGTAGCGGGTTGCAACACGCCTCCAGTCTTTGAGGCGGCCGAACATGATC
>Ga0180223_1001093_pt1 | contig 23249 bp, 18 predicted proteins | sample eDN5th30CKraftOP_FD_151337 | JGI IMG/M metagenome (GOLD analysis project Ga0180223, IMG submission 151337) | Enriched Organic Plus compost microbial communities from Emeryville, California, USA - eDNA 5th pass 30_C Kraft OP (version 2) (version 2) ... | reverse complement strand
CGGATAGGGCAATCAGATCATGGGGGGCATGCCCCCCATGATCTGATGATCAAACAGGCGGCATGAACGACAACCGGGATTAGCTTAACTTAGCCGCAAACCTGTCCAAATAGGCGGGACCACCTCAGTGCGCTGGGAATCCCCACGCTGGAATTCAGCGTTGATCCCGGACATTCACAGGATCTGACCTTCACCTTCGATTCGTTGCTCAGTGCTGATCTGCTCGGCGATTATCAGATCGTTGTGCAACGGTGGGACGAGGCCGCAGGCCAGTGGACCAGCATCGATGGCTTGTCCGAGGGCGCGAGCATCCTCGACATCGGCCTGCTGGACGGCGACTCCTATGGCGTCGAACAGGAACTCGATTCCGGTGATTATCGAGCCTTCGTGACCTTCGAGGGCGTCGGGGCCTCGATCCTCAACACGCTGGCGGTCGATGGCACCGACTATGATCACACCCAGATTGCCGGTTATGAAGCCGTGCCCATTGACGGAAACGTGATGGACAATGATCCGGTCACCACGGCGGATACCGTGGTCCAGAGTGTCAATGGTGAAACGGTGGCCGGCGTTGGGACCGAGATCGTCGGTACGTACGGTACGTTGTCGATCGATCCCGACGGCAACTTCACCTACACACCGTTCGATACGAACGGTGACGGCATCGGGCAGGTCGATACGTTCGACTACACCCTGATCGACACAGTCACGCTCGCCACCGCGACATCGACACTTTACGTCCAGATTGGCAGTGATGGTGTCGCAATGACCTGGGATCCCGATGACCCGGGTGCAGCCGCAAGCGCCGAACTCGATGCGTCGGATGACACAACCAGCTCGGAAGTCGTTTGGTCCAATGTCGCCGACAGCGAATATTTCAACGACAGCGACAGCGTGACCGGTATTCTTGGAACCACGGTCACCACGACCAGCGATACCTTCGTGATCGATACGGATATGGATGTGCTTGGCAGCATTTCCGTGGCCGCGCTCGGTCTCGGGAATACGAACGTCACGCTCGCACTCCAGATCGATACCGGAGGTGGCAACTGGGTGAATGTCGCCACCGACACTCATAGCGGAGTGATCGCGAGTATCGGGGAGATAGCGGCCCTGGATCTGTCTTTACTGACACTCGATCCGGGAACCTATCGTGTCCTGACGACGATGCAGACACCGTTGATCGGTGGCACAATCACAACCATAAATACGTCGGCCGATGTCGATGTCGTCTATCTCGACCAGTTCCAGATCGACAGCATCAGCGGACACGAGGGCAATCTGCTTGCCAATGATGATCCGGGGTCGGAGTTCACCCAACTCCAGATCTGGGACGGCACGGACTATGTGACCGTGACATCGAGTGGACCGGTCACCGTGGCGGGCACGTTCGGCTCGCTGTCGGTCGATGCCGATGGCAACTACACCTACACACCCGAGCATACCACCGCATCCGAGGTCGATACCTTCTCCTATCAACTGGTCCATCCGACCGGTGAGACAGACCAGGGCACGCTTTCGGTTACGGTTGATCCATCCGGATCCGGTGTCGAGCCGCTAACTGTCTCGGCGTTCATGGCGGATGCCGTCTCGTTCGACCTGGTCGATGACGGACACAGCGACGCTTCCACGACCAGTGACGATGGCAGTGGAAGCGACGTCGATCCTCCGCTGGAAGAGAATGATGGCGATGTCGATCTGGACGCTCTGGGCGTGCCGGAGCCGGAAGACACGCCGATCATTCCCGATGCCGGATCGGACGGTGACGATCTGCAGCAATATGCGGATCCGATCACCTTGGACGATGATCCGGAGGGTCATATCTGAGTGTGTGACTAAATATTTGGGAGTGCCGGACTCAGGTCCGGCACTCCTTTTTTCTCAAAATTATAAGCAGTTTTCAGGATGACGGGGTGAAAAGGCTTAAACGTTCAATCGGCTTGCCGGCAGTCGGTACGAGCCTGTTTCTGGTAAGCGCTGCTTCCATGGTACTGGCCCTGCCGGTGCCTTTGGAAGCCCAGAATGTGGTGGCGCTCGACCCGGACGGTCGGATGGCCCTGACATTGGAGACGGCTGTTCAGGACGCGGTCGCATGGCACCCCTCCGTCGATCAGGCCGTCGCCTCGCTGTCGGCCAGCGACCAGGAGATCAGGGAAGCCAAAGCGGGATACTATCCCCAGATCAATGGCGGCATCGGGCCGAGCCTGTCGGTTATCGGCGGTACGAGCTGGCGGCCGCGAGGAACGCTCAGCGGCTCGCAGATGCTGTACGATTTCGGCAAGGTCAGAAGCGGAGTTGATGCCGCGAGAGCCGGCGAGCGCGTGAGCCGCGCCCAGCTTCTGCTGGCCGTGGACGGGCTTGCACGGAACACGGCTATCGCGGTCATAGAAATCCAGCGCTACCATGCTCTTCTCGCCGTGGCGCGCGAGCAGCTGGATAATCTCGATACGATCAACGAGCTGGTGCAGCTACGCGTCCGGCGTGGCGCCACCACGCGGTCCGACAGCACGCAGGCCGAGGCGCGTATCGAATCCGCGCGGGCGACCATATTGCAGATCACCGCCGAGCTGCAGCGCTGGCAGAGCAATCTTCGAAATCTCACCGGCCGTGAGGGAGCCGTCGATGTGACGGCCGAGGTCCCACCCTGGCTGGACCGGGCCTGCCTCGCTCCGGCGCCGGATTGGGATCAGCTTCCGACGGTCATGCAATCGCTGGCCCAGCGCGACGAGGCGCAGGCTGCCTGGCGCGGTGCGCGTGCGGCGCGGCTGCCGACGATTTCATTGGGCACTGACGTCGATACCGATCTGCGCGATCCCTTCTCGCAGAGAAATGACGTCTCGGTCGGCATCACCGTTTCAAGCAGCCTCTATCAGGGGGGCGCCCGAAAAGCGCGTGAGCAGGCTTCCTTCCATGCGCTGCAGTCGGCCGATGCAGCACTGGCCACGGCGCGTCTCGAAGCGCGGCGCGCGCTCGACGAGAACCGGGAGCAGGTCGACAGTCTGAACGAGCGTCTCGATACGCTCGGGCGGCGTCATGCCGACATGCAGGAAACCGGGAGGCTATACCGCCTGCAATATTTCGAGCTGGGCACGAGGACATTGCTCGATCTCCTCAATGCCCAGCAGGAACTCCACCAGACTCGGTTCGATGAAGTGAATGCGCGGCACGACATGCGCCGCATCGACCTCGAATGTCTCTACTATAGCGGCCAGCTCCGCGATGCCTTCGCATTGACGGGAATGGTCGTGCGGGGGGTGACTTTATGACAGACCTGCATGATTCCATCGCAACCCTGGTGTCGGATGCCGCTCCGCCCCACCAAGCCGACGAGCCGGCGTTTCCGGTCGGAAACTGGGTCGCGGCATTCCGCATTGTCGCGGACTATTATGGCCTGCCGATGTCCACCCAGGCAGCGACCCTGGCGGGATTGTGGGACGATAGCGATGACCGGCATGAGCGGCTCCACAATCTGGCGCGGCAGCTTGGCTTGCGCGTTCGATTTGACGATGCGTGGGCATTTGATCTCGCCGCATCCGCCTGGCGCTTGCCGCTCGTGCTGGAACTGCGCGATGGTCAGATCGTCGTGGTTCGCGCCCTTGACGGCGAGGGGGGTGCGCAATGCGTCCTCATCGGCGACGGCGGACTGGAGACGATACTCCCGATCGCCGACATGGCCGATGGTCTGCGCCAGGTCGTCATCCTGCGGCCGGCGCGCCAGGCGCCCGACCCGCGGGTCGATGCCTTTATAGAACCGTTCGACGGTCACTGGCTCCGCAAGATCGTGTTGCGCGACTTGCGGCCCTATGGCCATGTGATGCTGGCATCGCTCGTGGCCAATGTCCTGACGCTGTCGAGCATCATCTTCTCGATGCAGGTTTACGACCGGGTGGTGCCATCCGGTTCCTATCCGACGCTCTATATCCTGTTCGGCGGGGTGCTGCTGGCGATCGGGCTGGATTTCATCCTGCGCCGCGCGCGCACCAGCATTATCGACAAGCTGGGCAAGCGCGCGGATGTCCGTTTGTCGGACAAGGTCTTCGGCCATGCCCTTCGGGTTCGCAACCGGGCGCGTCCGACTTCGACGGGATCGTTCATCTCCCAGTTGAGGGAGCTCGAACAGGTCCGGGAAATGCTGACGTCGACCACGGTCGGAGCGCTGGCGGACATACCTTTCTTCCTGATATTCCTCGTCGTCTTCTGGTTTCTGGGCGGGGTGATGGTGCTGGTGCCGATCGGCGCCCTGGTCCTGCTCGTCATTCCCGGTCTCCTGGCACAGAAAAAGCTGCGCGGTTGTGCTCACGAAGCGATGCGGGAGTCCTCGCTGCGCAATGCCCTGCTCGTCGAAACGGTGCAGGGGATTGAAGACATCAAGATGCTTCAGGCCGAAGAACGGTTCCAGCGCCAGTGGAACCACTATAACGCCGTCACGGCCGAAGCGCAGCTGAAGCTGCGGCATGTCACGAACAATCTGACGACCTGGTCCGCGAAAGTGCAGGGCGCGACCTACGCGTCGACCGTGTTTTTCGGTGCGCCGTTCGTGATGGCCGGCGATATCACCACCGGCACGCTGGTGGGTCTCTCCATGCTGGGATCGCGCATGATGTCGCCGATGGGACGCATCACGCAGGTCATGAGCCGCTATCAGCAGGCGCGTGTCGGGGTGAACAGCCTCAACAATATCATGAAGTTGCCGGTGGATCATCCGGAACGGGAAAGCCGGATCCACAAGCCGTCGATCCATGGCGACTACCAGATCAACGCCGCCCTGTTTCGCTATGGCGACGACACTTCGCCCATCGCGCTTGCGGTGGAGAAACTGCGTATCAGGCCCGAAGAGAAGGTTGCTCTCCTCGGACGGAACGGCGCCGGGAAGTCGACGCTGATTCAGGCACTCTCCGGTCTGCTCGAGCCTGCCGCCGGTGAGGTGCTGATGGACGATGTGGCGCTCGCGCATATCGACCCTGCGGACGTGAGGCGCGACGTCGGTATGCTGACCCAGAACGCGCGCCTGTTTCACGGCACGGTGCGCGACAATGTCCTGCTGGGCGCGCCGCAGGCCTCGGGTGAGGACATGCTGCAGGCGCTGGCCATGGTCGGTGCTGACAGCTTCGTCCGGCGCCTGCCCAAAGGATTGGACCAGGTCATCCTCGAAGGCGGCAACGGGCTGTCAGGCGGCCAGAAACAGGCGCTTCTCCTTGCGCGGCTGATTGTCCGCAATCCGTCGATCGTGCTGCTCGATGAACCGACCGCGGCCATGGATGAAGCGACGGAGCGTCACTTCATCGCGCAGTTCGGCCAGTGGTGCCGGGGACGAACCCTGGTTGTCGCGACGCATCGAACGCGCGTGCTCGACCTCGTCGACCGCCTGATCGTGATCGACGGCGGAACCATTCTGCGGGATGGCCCCCGCGAACAGGTGCTGAACGGGCAAAGCGTGGCCAGACGCAAGGTCGCGCCGGTGTCGCGGGCGACGGGGGGCTCGTCATGACCGATGGAAGCAAAAATGGCTGGCGCGCGCTGGCGGTCCGGATGGGTATCGTCAAAGAGCGAAAGCCCCGTGTATCCAATGACGATCCCAGCCATGTCTTCGGCGAAGAGGATGACGTTGGACTAACCCGATCGGGGCGGGTGGTGCTGTTCATCCTTGCCGGTCTTGTCCTGTTTCTGCTCTGGGCCTGGTTCGCCGATCTCGACGAGGTGTCCACCGGGACAGGCCGTGTCGTTCCGACGATGCGGGAGCAGGTGATCCAGTCGCTGGAAGGCGGCATCCTGGCCGACCTCAAAGTCCGGCAAGACGACATCGTCGAGCCTGGGCAGATACTGGCGCGGTTCGATCCGACCTTGACGGAGTCGAATGTCGACGAAACCGCCGCCAAATATCGCGCGGCTCTGGCGAGCGCGGCCCGGCTCACCGCGGAAGTCAACGGCTCGTCACTGAAATTTCCGGAAGAACTGAACGACTATCCTGATCTGGTCGCGTCCGAGACCCGGCTCTATCACAGCCGTCGCGACAGCCTGTCCCAGTCGTCGCGCTGGCTGCAGGAAGCACTGACCCAGACCCGCGCCGAACTCGATATCAGCCAATCCCTGCTGTCCGAGGGAGCGGCCAGCAATGTCGAGGTTCTGCGTCTCCGGCAAAAGGTCGCGGACCTCGAACTTCGGAAGGCGGACCTGCAGACGCAATATATGGTCACGGCGCGCGAAGAGCTTGCCAAGGCCAACGCCGATGTCGAAACGCTGTCGGCAACCATCAAGGGGCGTTCGGATTCGCTGTCGCGGCTCGTGCTGCGCTCGCCGGTGCGAGGGATCGTCAAGAATATCGAGGTGTCCACGGTCGGCGGCGTGATTCCACCGGGCGGCCAGTTGATGGAGATCATTCCACTCGACGATCAGCTATTGATCGAAGCGCGCATGTCGCCGCGCGACATCGCCTTCATCCATCCGGGCCAAAGGGCGACGGTCAAGATCACCGCTTATGATTATGCCATCTACGGCGGTCTCGACGGCGAAGTGTCGAGCATTTCGCCCGACACGATCCAGGACGAGGTGAAGCGCGACGAATATTATTATCGCGTCTTCGTCCGAACCCGGAGCAATGCGCTCGTCAACAAGAACGGCAAGCGGTTTCCCATTGTTCCCGGGATGGTCGCCACGGTCGATGTGCATACCGGCAGCAAGACGGTGCTCCAGTATCTTCTCAAACCCCTGAACCGCGCCCGCGAGGCGCTGCGCGAACGATGAGGTGGATTGCCGGAGACGAAGGTGGCGGAGCCATCCCTTGTGATGATTTGAGCGAGTGCGATATGACAGACGACAAGATTTCAGAGCTGCTGCATCCCATTTTCCTCCGCTTGCAGGAGGTTGCGGTGCCTGTGGGACCGGTCGGAGCGGAATATATCCTTTTCTTCTCCTTCACCGATGGCCGCACTCGCGCCCGTGTGGAGACGTTTCGGGGATCGACGCTCGCCGATGCCTGGCGTCGCGGAATGGTGCGATTGCGCAGGCAGGTCACCAGAAACCCAGACGTCATTCGCTGGTTGCGCGTGGATCTCGTAGACGAGATGCGCCAGAACGACTGGGGAACGCTGAAACGGCAACTTGTCGACGTGAAGCGCAATTACTGCCGCCAGGGTATCTCGCTTGATCCCGGTTGCCGCCACGCTTTTCTGGAGACCGAGATCAATGCGAACGCCATGTTCTATGGCGGCCCGAAATATCCCCATTGCGTGGTCAATGAGAATAATTTCCAGCGCTATGCCAGGCGCCGTCATGGTCTGGCGAGCGTGGACTTCGGTGATGAAACACCTGTCTGGATGTTTTCCGCGCGTGGGTTCTTCGTCGACAGTGACCAGCCTGATGTGGTGCATGAAATCGCCGGGCCGGGAAGGTCGGCGGGACGGCGCCTTGTGGAAACGCTGGACGGTGATGCTCTTTCCGCGCTGATCGGGAGCGGGAGTTCGTTCCTGACCCGGCAGGTCGGGGAGGACGGCCGTTTCACCTATGGCTGGCATCCATGCTTCGACCGCGAAATCCAAGCCTATAATGGCCTGCGCCATGCCAGCACGACTTATGCGATGATCGAGGCATGGGAGGTTACGAAGGACGAGGCGCTATGGGCGGCCATCGAGCGCGCGCTGGCGTGGCTTCGCCGGGAAGCGATCCGCACCGTCGCTCTGCCTGACGGCGCGGAGGCGGCGTTCCTTGTCGACGTCGACAATGAGATCAAGCTCGGCGCCAATGCGGTGGCGATCCTCGCCTTCACAAGGCATGCCGTGGTGACGGGGTGCCGGGAGCATCTGCCATTGCTCGAAAAGCTGGCCCTGGGTGTCCGGCATATGCAGCGCGGCCGGGACGGTTCCTTCATCCATGTGCTCAACTATCCCGACCTCACGCAGAAGGAGGCCTTCCGCACCATCTATTATGAAGGCGAGGCGGCCTTCGGGCTCATGCGCCTCTACAGCCTGACCCGTGACGAGCGCTGGCTGCAAACGGTGGAGAAGGCTTTCGGGCATTTCATCGCCAAGGAGCATTGGCGGCACAATGATCACTGGCTGAGTTACTGCGTCAATGAACTCACCCGTTACCGGCCGGAGGAGCGCTATTTCCGCTTCGGCATCCGGAATGTGCGCGACTATCTGGATTTCGTCCTGAACCGGATCACGACCTTCCCGACTCTTCTGGAACTCATGATGGCCAGTCAGGCCATGATCGATCGGATCGAAACGATGCCCGGGATGCGGCATTTGTTGGACGGGATCGACCTGTCCAAATTCCGACGCGCACTTCATTTTCGCGCCCGCTATCTCCTGAACGGTTATTTCTGGCCGGAACTGGCCATGTTCTTCGCCAATCCCGAGCGCATCGTCGGGTCCTTCTTCATTCGTCACCACGCTTTCCGCGTCCGCATCGACGACGTGGAGCATTATCTGTCCGGCCTGGTGGCGTACCGGAACAGGCTCGTCAGCAATTCGGATGTCCTGGAAAAGGAAGGGGTAGCCGCATGAACCCGGCAAATTACATGTTCGCCAGGCTGAAGCACTTCTCCGTCGACGTCGACCGGCTCAGGAAGCATTTCCTGGAAGAAGTCACCAAGGTCGATCCGATCTTGTACAAGGACAATAACGTCAAATATTATGGCTGGGCGGTACTGAGCCGCGACGGTAGCCTCGACGATGGCGTCAAGCGGATCTCGTCCAAGATCAAGAGCATTCGCGGTGTAACGCCGACCAGCATCTGCTCGGGCTATCTCGGTGAGGTCATGGATCGCCTTCGCGGTGAAGGCGTTGCGCCCTATCGCGCACGGCTCATGCAACTGGAGGCGGAAGGCGATGAAATGCCCCTCCATGTCGACGCGAACAAGGAAAGCTGGCGTCTCCACATTCCGATCACGACCAATCCCGACAGCATGTTCGAATGGCAAAGGGATGATGGGAGCATCGAATCCGTGCATCTCCCGGCCGATGGTTCCGCCTGGCTTGTGCGGGTCGATGTCAATCACCGGGCAGTCAATCGTAGCAAGAGCAGTGCGAGCCGGGTTCATCTCCTGATGGGCTGCGGAAACGGGCTCAAGCAGGGCATGCTGGCGACGCCGGCAATCGCGCTCTGATCATGACCGGCAATGCGTTGCCCGGGTTCGATGATCCGCTGAATCGCCGTCGGCGAAGATCACTGCGCGCAACCATGCCCGATATGGCTGCGCCATGATTGATATCAGCCTCATGGGACATCGGTTGGCGCCTACCTTGCGGGAGGGGCATGATCTTGTTCGATGGGTATCGACCTTGTTTTGCGCGCTTGCCCGAATGACGCCGGGTTGCGTCCTGGCGACGACGCTCAGCTTCGTCATGTCGCAAATCCTGCTCCTGGTGGCCCTGATCCTGCCATGGAAGCTCCTCATATTTCTGAGTTCGGGCCAGTTTCCGGCAATCCTGCCGCATTTTCTCGCGAGTTATGCCTCGCGCGAACTCGTGGTCGCGCTGAGCGCCGCCGCTTTGTCGGCGTTCCTTGCGCATGTCCTGTTCGATGTCGCCTTCGGCGTCCTTGTCCGCCGCGGGGCGCGCCATATCCTGAACCGGCATCGCAAAACCGGGCTGTTCGGCAATCGGCAGTCCATGGCGGCCGCCTTCTATCGGCACATTCTGCGCGCGTTCGCCGGCATGGTGTCTTGCGGCCTCGTCATGATCGCGCTTGCATCGTTCTATCCGCTGATGCTCTTCGCACTGGCGGCCTGCCTTCTGATCGGGCTGGCGGCCATCGCCATATGGCGACATGTCCCGCTCGAACCGGAGCGCCGGCCGCCTCCGGGCTCCCTTGGCCGATTCTGGCTGGGCGGCGGATTTCTGTTCCTGGCCGGCTGGATCGTCGCCGATTACTGGAGAGGCCACTTGCCTCCCCTCACTGTGGCCTTCATCTGCCTGTTCCTGGCGCGGCAGGCGCTCGTTTTCGTAGCCCAGTCGATGCAGAGCCTGCAGCTATTGGCAAGGCAGCGTGCGCGGATCGATGCATTGTTCCTGGCCGATATGCCGTGGATTCCTGCTGCCCCCGCGCCGGACGACTTTCAGGCGCTGCTGGCCCGGCGGGAGGTGTGGATCCGGGATCTGGGTGAGCATTGCGGTGGGCGCGATATCCTGATCTGCGACATCCAGATGCGCATGGCTGAGGCCGGCAAGCTCGCTTATCTGACGGCGACTTCGGGCACCGGAAAGAAAGCGTTCCTCATAAAGCTGTTCCACCGCTCGCTCGATGCTCAGTTGCGCCACGAACTGGAGGTCGTGTCCGTCTCCGGTCCCGATTGGCCGGCGCCGCGCCTGATCGGCCATAGCCAGGTTGCACGCCATCCTTGCCTGATCTTCGAATGGGAACGGCATAATGGCTGGCTCGAACGGCGGGAGAGATCCTTGCACCTTTCGTACATACGTTCGCGATTGCTCGATTGTTCGCTGCCGACGGAACTTGTCGAACGCTATGATCGCAGCCGGCCGCATCTTGCGCGTCGGCTGGCGGATGTCGACTGGAGCGGACTACGGGCACTGGCGACTTCCGGCGAGACGGCGGCGTGCTGCGCCCTGGTCGAGGCGCATTGGACCGAATTGCTCGTCCGGCTCAGTGGACTGCCGCGTCAGCTTGTTTTGCCGGCACTGGCCGGACGCATGATGGCGGCAGGGCCGGGCGACGTGCCGCCGGTCCTATGCAACTGGTCTCGCTGGCGGTGGGAACCCGTTGGGTCGGGTTGGCCGATCACGCCCGAAGGGCGAAAAGCGCTTCGATCGACCTTGGCGGGTTATAAGGGACCGCGCGCGGACTTGGGTGCGATCGATAGCGAGATGGCCTACCGCGCCGCGCTCCTCCATGAGATGGAGCGCTGCCTTTCGAAATCCAATCCTGCCGCGGCGCTCACCGCTATCAAGGGGTTGCACGGCAGCCTCGTCGATCACGGGCTGCTCGGAACTATCGAGTCTGCAATCACCTGCCAGGGCAAGGTCATGGCCATGTCGAGCGTGAAGGAGCCGCTGCCATGCTGACGGCTCGATCCCGCATGTGGCTATCCATTGCATTCGTTGTTTTGCTGGCGGGCCCGGGCCGTTCGACGACACCGGCGCCGGATACCGAGCCGTTGCGTTGGAACGTTCCGGCCGCGCGCGTCGAATGTCCGGTGGGCGATACGGCAGTCTGGAGTCGGTATCGTGGAGGGCGTGACTGCATTCGCTATTTTGCGGGCGGAAACCTCGATCATGCCCCCCTTGCCATGATTTTTCTCCGCGGCGACCGGCGTGGCTGGATCCGGCGCGATCCCGCCACTATCCCGCGCAATAGCGCGCGCGCGCAGCAAGCCTATGCCGCCCACCTGTCGGAGCGGTTCGGATTGCCCGTCATCCTTGTCGCCCGGCCGGGAACGTTCGGATCGAGCGGCAATCATTTCCACAGGCGCCAGGCAGCCGAATTCCTGGCTCTGGATGGCGCGCTCGACGAGATTCGCGCGCGTTATCAAATTGGACGTTTCATTCTGGTCGGGCAGAGCGGTGGGGCAACGGCGGCGGCGGCCCTGCTGACGCTTGGCCGTACCGACATTTCATGCGCGGTCCTGACATCGGGTGCTTACGACCTGCTGAAGCGAGCGGAATTTCTGCGCAAGCAGAACGGATATCCCTCGCGTCCGGGGCAGGACACCACCGGGTTGCCGCATCCCTACGACCCGCTGGAGCATGTGAAAGGCATTGCCAGCGACGAGGCGCGCCTGATCACGATCATCGGCAGTCCGGAAGATCGCCTGACCCCCTTTCGCTACCAGAGGGAATTCGCCGATGCCGTCAGGGCCCAGGGCCACCGGGTGCGCTTGCTGGAGCATGCGGCGCCGCCGCCATTCCATCATTCGCTGGACGAAGTCGGAATGGAAGCCGGGGCGGAATGCGCACGCGGTGACATGCGAGGGGAGGCGCCTGATGCGCGGTCTTCTGGCACCGGAGCGGCCGAGCCTTCGGAGACACCGTAAATCCATGCCGCGGGCACGACAATTTTCAGTCACTTCAGGGAGGAACCTATGGACCCTTATCAATCCTTGATGGCGCTGCGTGAGCTGACCGACCGTGTCGGCCCCTATTATGGCACCGAAACCCGAAGCATGTTCCTTTACTGCATGATCAAGATGCACAGACCGACCCGGCTCCTGGAACTTGGAACCGGTTTCGGCATCTCCGCCTTGTGGATGGCGCGAGCCCTGTGGGAGAATGGGAGCGGGACCGTTCATGTGGCCGACAGGGGTTTCAAGTTCGACGAGAAGAAAAGCAGCCTGTTCCGTCCCGACGAGTTGAAGCCGACATTCAACGAGTATTTCGATGCGATGGTTCGCCGCCATGGCCTGGAAGACCATGTGAACTTCATCGAGACGTCGTTTCCTCCATACCCGATTCCGGAAAAGGAATTCGACTTCATATTCTCGGATTTCAAGCATGGTCCGGCAAATATTCTCGAAATTCTCGGTTTCTACTTGCCCAAGATGGCGAGCGTATCCGATTTCTTCATAGATTCGGCGCCATCACTCTTCGGATCCTACATGATGCTGCAGGAGCTCATGGCCATCTTCCAGCGAGGGCAGGTTCCCGAATTGCTCCTGCAAAGAACGGCCCCAGATGAAGTCGACAAGCTGCGCCAGTTCATCCAGACCCATAGCATCCAGGCTGTGCCGGTCACGGAAAACATCGAGCGCAGCCAGAATTCGTTCATGTGGCTGCGTATCCAGCCCATCGACGTGATGCCGCGGCCGCTGCACCATTACCGCCTCGATGATAAATATTACATGTCGTCGAAGCGCATCAACCGATGATCTGCTCGATCGCGGCAACCCGGCCTGATGTTGTGGCGTGCTTAACCGCAGTTAGGGCTCCCAAACGAAGTGGGAGACGTAGCCCCAACAGGCCTGACTGCCGTCAGCCGTATCGAACAGAATTTCCTGCAGGCTGCCGACCTGCTGGATTCGGACACCTTGCTTGCCTTCCCAAACATAGCGGCACCCCAAAGCCTGGTCAGACCTTTTCGCATTATGAAGATCTACAGATTTCTCAATCAGGGAAGTCCGGACAAACGATCGCTTGGGCTTTTGCTGTGATCCGGTTTCTGCGCACGGCGATCGAACGCGAGGATCGCAACCGGGATCGGCTCCGGCAGATGCGTCAAGATCATAAGGAAGCCGAAGCAGGCATCGCCCGGCTTCTGGAACTGGTCGAGAAAGAGCTGATGGATGCAGAGGACGCCTCGATGCGCGAGCGTCTGGTCAATCTGCGGTTCCGCCGGGATGAGCTGCATCACCGCCCGCCTGATCTGCGTCAGGCTGATGCGCGGCTGCTGCTCAACGAGGTCCGGGTGAACGACCGGGAAATCCGCATCAGCGGCTCAAAAGCCGTGCTGGTCCGGCGTACTGCAGGGGGCCTGGCCAAAACCACGCCCACAGTTCTCTCTTTTGTTCGAGAATGGCGCACCCAAGAGGATTCGAACCTCTGGCCTCTGCCTTCGGAGCTAGAACTACAATGCTACGCCAAGCTTTTCGATCCAACGCTAGAGCACGCTAACTTACTGTTTATACAGCGATTTCTTGAAAACGAGGGTATTCCAGACTACGCAAAAACACCCCACAGTTTTCGATCTGCTGGTGAGTTTTTGGTGAGTTTTCTGGACCCGCTCTAGCGAGGTGCATATGCCGAAACTGACGAAAGCCGTCGTCGACAAAGCTGAGCCGCGTGACAGGCAATATACCGTCTGGTGCAGCGATCTGAAGGGCTTTGGCGTGTTTGTGCTGCCGTCGGGCACGCGGACCTATTTTGTCGACTACCGCAATGCCAACAATGTTCGGCGCCGGATGAAGCTCGGCCGCCACGGCGCTGTCACTGCCGAACAAGCACGGACGCTGGCGATTCAGGCGCTGGCCGAAGTCGCCAAGGGCAACGACCCGCTCGAAGATCGGAACAGCGCCCGTAAGGCGATCTCGGTCAAGGAACTGTGCGAGCTGTATATGGCGGAACTGGAAGCCGGCCGGATTCTCGGTAAGGGCGGCCGGCCCAAGAAGGCCAGCACCAAGATCACCGATCTGGGCCGGATCACCCGCCATATCATTCCGCTGCTCGGCTCGAAGCGCGTCACCCACGTCACCAAGGCGGACGTGACGGCGATGATGAAGGACATCATGGCCGGTAAGACGCGCGCCACTGAAAAGACGAAGAAGCCGCGCGGCAAGTCCATCGTCCGGGGTGGCCTCGGGGCCGCGAGCCGCACGGTAGGGCTGCTGGGCGGCATCTTCACCTATGCGCGGGACGAACTTGGCACCATAGAGATCAATCCCGCGCACGGGGTGCGTAAGCCCAAGGACGTGGTGCGGAAGCGCCGGCTCAATGAGGATGAGTATCGGACGCTTGGCCGCATCCTCGCCAAAGCGGCCGAAGACGAGCGCTACACCCGCACCGTCGACATCATTCGCTTAATCGCCATGTCGGGCTGCCGCCGCGGCGAGATCATCGAGGTGCGCAAGGCCGAGATCGACACGGTTGGGAGCGCTTTCCGGTTCGAGAATACGAAGGAAGGCCAGTCGGCTCGCCCGATGGGCTTGCCCATCGTCGAGTATTTTGATGAGCGGGACATGGGCGGCGATAGCCCCTATGTGTTTCCGGGCGAGAGGAACCCGGCCGGACCATTCGGCAGCTTCCCGCGGCATTGGGAGAAGATCTTCGCCGGGACCGAGCTGGCGGACCTCACCGCGCATGTGCTGCGGCACAGCTTCGCCAGCATCGCCAACGATCTCGGCTTTACCGAGATTACGATCGCAGCGCTGCTCGGACATGCTTCGGGCTCGATCACGAGCCGCTACGTGCATACGCTTGATGCCGCGCTTATTATGGCCGCTGACACCGTATCCGGTTATATTCAGGCGCTGCTAGACGGGGCGACACTATCCCATACCCACTATGCGCTTGACCGGAGCTCCCGGAAGGCTGCATTGGCGCGGTTCCTCACGCCTCGGTCGGACGCGAGCACGCCAGCAGAGCCTGAGCGCTTGGTAGCATGACGCCCTGGTGCGGTTGCTGGAGCGTCCTAAGGCCGGTCGATTACTCGCTCTCACAGCGAAGCATCAGGCAGTTCAAAGAGTGGGCCGCCGGTGGCTCAATACTACCGGCGGCTATATTTCAGATGTTGGCAAGCAGCGCCCGAAGTTGCTCGTCGCGCGCGTCCAGCACGTCGAAGAGGCCGACCGCGCGCAGGGCGGGCATTGCCTCGACGATCGCGTCTTCGAGCAGCTTGCGTTCCGCATCGGATGTGCCCGGGTCGCTCCAGCGCATAGCATTCTGCAGGAAAGCGGCGATCGTCCCCTTGCGAATCGTCACGCCGCCAAAGTCCGTCCGGTCGGTGTCGTCGGGCAGGATATCCTCGGGCCGCGATGCAGCGATGGTGGGTTTTTCGGGATCGGTCGGCACGCCTAGGGTTTCCAGTGTTGCAGCGATCGTGGCCGCGAACGGCGTCGTCAGCCGACCGATCAGACGCGAAAGCGCGCCGGAGTCGTCGAACAGCGCGCCTTCAGCGGCAGCGGCATCGGAGTCCGCATAAAGCGCGGCGAGCGGCTCGGGCAGGCCAGCGCCGACGAGCGCCGCGCGATAGTCCGTCTCGGGCAGGTCGACATAGGGGATCGTTTTGTCCGCCTGCCGCGAAATCTCGGCCGCGAACTCGCTGAGGGAATAAGAGGTGTCGCCGGCCAGTTCATGGACAACGCGATCGCCTTCGTCGCCAATGAGCGCGATGGCAGCAGCCTCGGCATAGTCGAGGCGCGCAGCACTCGCGATGCGGCCGTCCCTGGCGCTGCCGATGAAGGCGCCGTGCTGGAGCGCGGGTGCGATCGAGGCGGCGTAGTTTTCGGTGTACCAGCCGTTGCGCAGCAGCGTGTAGGACAAGCCACTCGCCTCGACCAGCGCTTCGGTCTGGCGATGCTCCTCGGCAAGGCCAAGCTTCGACGTGTCGGCATGAAGCACGCTGGTATAGGCGATGCGCGAGACGCGGGCCTTCTTGGCGGCCTCGATTACGTTGCGGTGCTGGGGGACACGCCTGCCCACTTCGTTTGACGAGATAAGCAGCAGGCGCTTGGCACCGGCCAGAGCGGCCTGAAGCGTTTCGGGCTTGTCATAGTCCCCTCGCCGGATGGTGACGCCCTCGGGGAAGAGGCTCGCCGAGCGTGCGGGATCGCGAACGATCGCAGCCACAGCGTCAGCGCCCACGCGGTTTGCAAGCGCGGCGACAACAAGCTGGCCGAGCTGTCCGCTCGCGCCGGTCACGAAATAGCGGGGATTGGTCATAGTATTTACTCCGGTCTAGAAAATTAACAAGGTTTCAAATAGAGACCGCATTCGATCTATGAAGACGGGAGTTTTCCGTCACCTGGTTACTGTGGAGGAACCATCATGGATGCCTATACGCGGCTCGGCGCCAAGTTCGCGGACTGGTCCCGGGCCGGCTTCGACGAGACGCGCTGCCCCGTACGAAACCTGCTTGATCAGCTTGGTGACCGCTGGTCGATGCTGCTGCTCTGCGCCTTGGCGAGCGAGCCGATGCGGTTCAGCGCGCTTGCCAGGGCCGTGCCGGACATTTCCAAGCGCATGCTCTCGCAAACGCTTCGGACGCTCGAGACGGACGGGCTCGTTCACCGCGATGTCCGGCCGACGGTCCCTCCTCAGGTTACTTATTCGCTGACGCCGCTCGGCCAGAGCTTTGCCGGTCCGCTGCTCGGGCTCGTGGAATGGGCTGAGGCCAACTTCACGGCCGTCTGCGAGGCGCGGACCCGCATGGCCGAAGCGGCTTAGCGACCATATCAGCGCGTCTCAGCCTCGAGGGCAGCTTCGACGAGAGAGGCAACGACCTCCCCGGCGCTGATCCGGCCCTTGAGGCGCCGGTCGTTCTCGCCGGGAAAGTCGATCCAACCTTCGTTGAAGCCGTCGAGCATGCGGATACGCGGCGCGGGGTAGCGCATCCCCTGACTGCGGAAGATATCTTCCCAGGTTTCGTGCGGCACCGGAACGGCGCGAACCGGACGTCCGACCGCCACGGTGAATGCGTCGGCAAGATCGTTCGGCGAGACGCGTGCCGGCCCTTCGAGCTCGATCACGCGCACGCCGTTCCAGCGCTCGCGGATGAGAGCGGCAGCCGTGCGGCCGACATCTCTCGAGGCGACCATGGCATATTTCTTGTCGAGCGGCTGGAGGAAGCTGTGGATCACGCCCTCGCTTATGGCCGTGGGAACGTCCCAAAGCGCATTGTCGAGGAACCAGCCAGCGCGCAGGAACGTGACCGGCATGAACAAGGTCGCAAGCGCTTCCTCCATCATGGTACGCTGGGTCAGCAGATTGTCCTGCTCGGCGTCCGCACCGATGGTGGACAAACAGACCACCCGATCGGGCCGTGCGACGTCCAGCGCCGCACGGACCGCCTTGATGACGCGGATCGCCTCGGGATAGCCGGGCTCGGGGTCGAAATCCGTCGGCGGCAGGATGAACACGCCCTGCGCATCGACAAACGCCGCGGCGAGGGCGTTCGTGTCGTCCATGTCGGCGATGACGACCTCGCAGCCGCGCTTGGACCATTCGCGGCCTTTCTTCTCATCGCGGACCACCGCCCGAACGGGCAAGGGGCACGAAAATCTCGACGCCCGACACAGGCTCAGCAGCCGTGGTTTCGATCTGAACATTCTTGGTCATCTTCCTACTCCTTGGGTTTCCGCGCAGCGGGAAGCGCCGCGCTGAAACCCTGCCCGTCGGCGAGACCGGGGGTGCAACCGGAGTGGGCGGCTTCGCGGGGAACCGGCTGCACGGAGCGCGCAGCGCGGAGGAAGCTGGGCGGAAGTCGCTCCGAAGGGCGCCGGGGGCAGAGCCCCAAGCACCGCGCCGCCCTGGCGGCGCCACCAACAAACGCACCCTTGCGGCGACCGGCCGGCGCGGCGGCGTGCGCGCGGGCCTGGGGGCCAGCCGTCGCCGCGCCCTCCGGCCAGAGCAAGAGTGCCACGCGGAAACGAAAACGCGCGACCTCTGTGCGGCCTTCGCGCGAAGGCCGTCAGTGTGCGCACCGCTGGTCCCCGCGTTCCATCTGCGGCGTGACCACGCCGTCGCGCTAGGGTGATCGTCACCGACAGGCCGAAACCGTCAGGGTTCGGTCGAAGCGAAGCGGAGATAGAGCGCCGGTCCCGAAGGGAAGCGCCAAGCCACCTACACAAGTCCTAAATCCTCTTCTCAAAACGGCTTATTGACGATTTTCTGTTCGAAACCTATGTTCAGAACAAGGAAGGTGCAGCCATGATCCATTTGATCGAAATTGAGAACTTCCTGTCGATCCGTGATCGACAGGTCATTGATCTCCGGATCTCGGGCAAGGTGTCCGACAGGTTCAACCGCTTCGGGCCGATCTTTCCCGAGGCGGCGACGCGCGCGCCCAAGGTCGTCGCCCTGTTTGGCGCCAATGCTTCGGGCAAAACTAATGTGCTCAAGGCACTCAATTTCGTGATCCAGTTCGTGCGCAACCCGGCGGCTCGCGCTATGTCGGGCAGCTTGGTGGAACGCTTCAACGACGAGGAATCGAAGAACCGTCCGATCTGTTTCGCACTGGAAATCGCGGGATTGATGGATGCGACGCCCGACATGATCGCACGAGCCGAGAGGGGCGAGCCTGTCACCTACGGCACCTATCGCTACGAGCTGTCATTGGCCGTGAAAGACGGGCTGATCCAGAATGTCGCCCACGAGAGCCTGCGCCAGCGGCCTAATGACCGGGGCAAATGGCAGCGTGTCTTCGAGCGGGACGGACCACAGCATGCGCTGGGGTCCAAGGCATTTCCGATTCAGGGATACCGCCATCTGCTCAACACGCTCGATCCGAGCGGGTCCATCATCGCCAGCTTCGCGCAATTCCAGCATCCGGGCGCGCTGTTCCTCAAGGGTCTGGCGGATCAGGCGTTTCTGTTCCTCGACTATCAGCCGAACGCGGCCGACGACGCTTTAATCCAGTTCATCGGTTCGCGGCCGGATCTGCTTTCGACGCTCAATGCCGATCTGAACCGGATTGACCTGGGCATCGAGGAAATGCGGGTGGACTCCACGCCTAACGGGTGGCTCGCGAAGTTCCGGCATCGCCAGCTCGATGCCGATATGCCGTGGCTGCTGCAAAGCCACGGCACGCGGGCATTCATCCGCATCTACCCCTTGATCGCGGAGACGCTGGCGAATGGCGGCACGGCGATCGTCGACGAACTCGATCTGGCGATTCACCCCTTGGTGCTGCCCGAAATGCTGCGCTGGTTCCACGATCCTGGCCGCAATCCGCTGGGTGCGCAGCTCTGGTTCACCGGCCAGTCGGCCAGCCTTCTCGACGAGCTGGCGCCCGAGGAAATCCTGTTCTGCGAGAAGGACCGCAAGGGGCGCACCAGCCTCTTCCTTGCGCGCGATGTCGCGCGCCGGGATGATAATTTGCGGCGGAAATATATGTCCGGCGCCTATGGCGCGGTGCCGCAGATCGGATGAGGCGGCCCCGCGTCATACGGCCGCAACGCACGCCGATCTTCATCGGTTGCGAAGGGCAGAGTGAGATGGGCTATGCGGGATGGCTGCGCAACCTGATCCGCGACCGGGACTTGCCGTTCCATCTCGAACTTTCCGATCTTGGCCGCGGGGCCGGCGATCCTTTCACGCGGATCGACATGGCGATCGAGCGGGTAGCTCGCCTCGAACGTAACCGGGAGCCGTTCGCCGGTCGATACGTCTTTCTGGACACCGATCAGCTCGTGGCGGATGCGGGTCGGGCCGAACAGGCACGGCGTCGGGCTGCGGATCACGATTTCACCGTGATTTGGCAGGAGCCGACGCATGAGGCATTCCTGCTTCGCCATTTGCCGGGGTGCGACACGCGCCGCCCACCGGACAAGCGCGCGGCGGACCAAGCGTTGGGCCGAGAATGGGCGGGCTATCGTAAGCCAACGAGTGCGCAAGAGATCGAACGGCGCCTCGATCTCGATGGCGCCTATAGGGTTGCGGCCCGTTTGCCCGAATTAGCCGCGCTTCTCCGCATGATAGGGCTTGGCGCAGAATAATTGCCCACGGTGGATATAGCGCCCCGGCGCCGGTCAGGCGACCGTGATGCCTTATTGCGGTGGCGAATGGAGGCGTAATCCGCGCGGCAAAGCCGACCCCCGGCGCTCGTGGCCACTGGTGAGTTTTGCTCGGGGCGTTTTCGGCGGAAATCCAAAGGTTTTCGCTGGCGGCACGACCCAAGCTGGTGAGTTTTGGGATTGGCGAGGCCGCGAACGGGAGAGGCATTTCCTCTCAACCTTATGAATTTATTGAGGATTTTGGCGCACCCGACAGGATTCGAACCTGTGGCCTTCGCCTTCGGAGGGCGACGCTCTATCCAGCTGAGCTACGGGTGCGGATGGCTTGAAGCCGTATGATTTGCGCCGAAGAAGGTCAATCCGCGATCAAATTCGGCAGTCCGAACGCAGTGAGATTCTGGTGAGTTTTTTAGTCGGTCCTTTCTTCGAGCTTCCTAAACACCCGTAAATCCTGTATAAAATCGCTGCTCTCGCGTCGGACGTGAGCCTTCGGAGGGCAGCGCTCTATCCAGCTGAGCTATGGGTGCGTGGTGTGGCCCGCTAACAGCTTTATCGGCACGGGCCAAGCCTAAAGCGATGGGGCCGGGGGAGGGGGCAGGGGCGGCTTAGCGGTCGAGCGCGGCGAGGGCGGTGATGAGCGCCGCCTCGTCGAGCGGCAGGCGATCGCGGAACTTCCGGTCGCTTGCCTCGATCTTCGCCAGCAGCTCGGTTTCGAGCGCGCGGCCGGTTTCGGTCAGGGACAGGCTGAGCGAGCGGCCGTCAATGGGGGCGTCGGCGATCAGGCCGCGCAACTTGAGGCGGCCGACCAGCGGCGTCAGATTGGCCCGCTTGATGGCGAGCGCGCGGCCGACGTCGCTCTGCCGGCAATCCGGATTGGCGCCGACCAGGATAAGCAGCGAGGCCTCGCCCACGCTGAGCTGATAGGGGCGGAGCTGCTCGTGCAGGTCGCCCATCATGACCATCGATGCCCGGCGCAGCCGGTAGCCGAGCAGCCTGTCGAGCGGGCTGCGCAGCGGGGCGGTTTCCGTGTTCCGGGCCCCGGCTTCATCGAGGGTTTCGTCAAAGGGCTTGGCCATCATCCGCTTGCCACGCTATCGGGAGAATGCTATATAACATAGCATAGTTGAGTCTGAAGGGAAAGAGGCCATGTCCGCCGCCGAGGAACTGCAAGAGAATACCGTCCGTTACGAGATCGCGAACAACATCGCCTGGGTGTATTTCAATCGCCCGTCGAAGCGGAACGCGCAGAGCCCCAAGCTCAATCGCCAGATGCTCAAGGTGCTGACGGAGCTGGAATTCCGCGACGATGTCGGCGTGCTGGTGCTCTCGGGCGAGGGACCGGCCTGGTCCGCCGGCATGGACCTCAAGGAATATTTCCGCGAGACCGAGGCCGAAGGCCTGCCGGGCGTGCGCCGCTCGCAGCGCGAGGCCTATAGCTGGTGGGAGCGGCTGCGCTGGTTCCAGAAGCCGACCATCGCGATGGTCAATGGCTGGTGCTTCGGCGGGGCCTATGGGCCGCTGTTCGCCTGCGATCTGGCCTTCTGCGCGGACGATGCGCAGTTCGGCCTGTCCGAAGTCAACTGGGGCATCCTGCCCGGCGGCGGCGCCACCAAGGTGGCGACCGAGCTCATGCCGATGCGCGTCGCCATGTATCATGCCATGATGGGCGAGAACCTGACGGGGCCGCAGGCCGCGCAATATAATCTCGTCAATGAGTCGGTGCCGGCCGACAGGCTCAAGGCGCGCGTCACCGAGGTCGCCGAGAAGCTGGTCCAGAAGAACTGGGCGACGCTCAAATATACCAAGGACGCCGTCCGCCGCGTGCGCGAGATGACCTACGACAATGCCCAGGATTATCTCATCCGCCTGCAGGAAGGCCTCAACTGGTTCGACAAGTCGGACGGGCGCCATGTCGCGATGAAGCAGTTCCTCGACGACAAGTCGTTCAAGCCGGGCCTCGGCCACTACGACAAGACCAAGACGGACGTCTGAGCCCACGGGGCACAGGGCAGGCAGGGCCCGGTCCGCTTCGGTCGAACGGACCGGGCCCTCGCGCATGCGCAGCGTTTCACGAATTTTGCAGAGCGGCCGGCGCGCGACGCCCGGCCCGCCATGAGCCAGAGAGGAAGCACCAGCTATGACGGTCGAGGCCCCCGCGCGCGCAACCGGCGCGACACGCGATATCAATCGGCTGCTGAAACCCCGCTCGATCGCCATTGTCGGCGCGTCCGAGACGCCCGGCGCGCTGGGCGCGGTGGTGCTGGCCAATCTGGTCCGCCATGATTTCCCCGGCGACATCCATCTCATCAATCCCAGGCGCGCGACGATCAGCGGTCGTCCCGCGCTGCCGAGCGTCGAGGCGCTGCCCGAGGGCGTCGATTGCGCCATCCTCGCCATCCCGCGCGTGGCGGTGGTGGAGACGGTGCGCCAGCTCGCCGCGCGCAAGGTGGGCGCCGCGATCATCTTCGCCGCCGGTTTCGCCGAGGGCGGCGAGGCGGGCATGGCCGACCAGATCGAGATCGGCCGGATCGCCGCCGAGGCGGGCATGGTGATCGAGGGGCCGAACTGCCTCGGCTCCGTCAATTATGTCGATCGCATCCCGCTCACCTTCATCGACACGGACGTGAAGGTGCCGAGCCCCGGCGGGATCGGCATCGTCTCGCAGAGCGGCGCCATGGCGGCGGTGCTCGCGGTGATGCTGGAGGCGCGCCGGCTCGATCTCACCTATCATGTCTCGACCGGCAATGAGGCGGCGAGCGGCGTGGAGGATTATGTCGCCTTCCTCGTCGACGATGAGAAGACCCGCATCATCGCCATGATCGTCGAGCAGTTCCGCCAGCCCGCCCGCTTCCTCGATCTGGTGCGCAAGGCGCGGGCGGGCGGCAAGGTGATCGTGCTGCTGCACCCCGGCAAGAGCAGCGCCGCGCGCGAATCCGCCGCGACGCACACCGGCGCCATGGCCGGCGACTACAAGCTGATGCGCGCCAAGGTGGAGCGCGCCGGCGTCATCATCGCCGAGACGCTGGAGGAACTGGGCGACATCAGCGAGATCGCGGCGCGCTGCATCGCGCTGCCCGCGGGCGGCACGGCCGTGCTGGGCGAATCCGGCGCGTTCAAGGCGCTGACGCTGGAC
>Ga0180223_1001092_pt1 | contig 23262 bp, 17 predicted proteins | sample eDN5th30CKraftOP_FD_151337 | JGI IMG/M metagenome (GOLD analysis project Ga0180223, IMG submission 151337) | Enriched Organic Plus compost microbial communities from Emeryville, California, USA - eDNA 5th pass 30_C Kraft OP (version 2) (version 2) ... | reverse complement strand
TGGGTGGCGCTCCCCGTACCGGCTCGCGATGTGTCCGAGCAGCTGATGCGCCGCGGGTGGCTCGCGCGCGCCGGCGATGCCTTCGCACTGGCCGACGCTCCGGCGGCACGCCGACTGCGACTCACCGTGCATGATCTGAACGACACTGACGCCGCCCGGCTCGCCAGTGACATCGCCGCCGCGGTCCGCGCGGCCGGAGGGCGGCTCGTCGCCGCAGAACAGGAAACGAACGACTCGTGAAGGTCCTCTCGATCCAGTCCGCCGTCGCGTACGGCCACGTCGGCAACTCCGCGGCGGTGTTCCCGCTCCAGCGCATCGGCGTCGAGGTGATGCCGGTCTACACGGTCAACTTCTCCAATCACACGGGCTACGGCGCATGGCGCGGCCCGCTCATCGCGCCCGACGACGTCCGCGACGTGATCACCGGCATCGAGGAACGCGGCGCCTTCGAGAGCACCGACGTCGTGCTCTCGGGCTATCAGGGCGGCGAGGGCATCGCCGACGTCATCCTCGACGCGGTGGCCCGCGTCAAGGCGGCCAACCCGAACGCCATCTATTCGTGCGACCCGGTCATGGGCAACGCGAAGAGCGGATGCTTCGTGGCGCCCGCCATCCCGATCCTGCTGCGCGACCGGGTGGTTCCCGCGGCCGACCTCATCACTCCGAACCAGTTCGAGCTGGGCTTCCTCACCGACACCGAGCCCGACACGCTGGAGTCGACGCTGACCTCGGCCGACCTCATCCGAGCGACCGGCCCGCGCACCGTGCTGGTCACGAGCGTCGAACGGCCCGACCGGCCGGAAGGCACCATCGAGATGCTCGCGGTCGACGACCGCGGCGCCTGGATCGTGCAGACCCCGAAGCTGCCCATGAAGGCGAACGGCTCGGGCGATGTGACCGCCGCACTGTTCACAGCGCACTACCGCCGTACCGGCGACGCCGCCGACGCGCTCGCGCGCACGACGTCGAGTGTGTTCGATCTGCTGACACGCACGTACGAGTCGGGCGCGCGCGAACTGCAGCTGATCGAATCCCAGGAGGCGTACGCGCACCCGCAGATGCAGTTCACGGTCACGCAGGTGCGCTGACCTCGCCGGCCTCCCCCTTCGGCCAGGCCTCCGCGATCTCCTGACGCACCTCGCCGAGCAGGCGCGGCAGCGCCTTGGTCCCGGCGACGATCGGGAAGAAGTTCGCGTCGAGCGCCCAGCGCGGCACGATGTGCTGATGCAGGTGCTCGGCGATGCCCGCACCGGCGATCCGCCCCTGGTTCATGCCCAGGTTGAAGCCGTCGCACTTGGAGACCTGCTTCACGACCCGCATGGCGATCTGCGTGAGCTGGCCGATCTCAGCCACCTCCTCGGGGCTCGCGAGGTCGTACGTGGCGATATGCCGATAGGGGCATACGAGCAGGTGCCCGCTGTTATAGGGGAAGAGGTTCAGCAGGACGTACGCGTGCTCGCCACGCGCGACGATGAGTGACTGCTCATCCGGGAGTTCGGGCGCGTGGCAGAAGGGGCAGGTGTGCTCGTCGGGCTGCTGGCCGTGCTGGATGTACACGAGCCGGTGCGGCGTCCACAGCCGCTGGAACGCGTCGGGCACGCCCGCGAGATCACTCGAGACGTCCGTCGGCACGCCCTCGAACTCGTCCGGCCCGTACGCGCTCATGCGAACAGGTCGTCCCTCGTCGAGACCTGCCGATGGTCGGCGATCGCCGCACGGATCCGGGCGATCGCGTCGCCCACCGGCACACCGTTCTCCTGTGTGCCGTCACGGAAACGGAAGCTCACCGTCTCGGCACTCCGGTCGTTCTCCCCGGCGATGAGGAGGAACGGCACCTTGTCCTTCGTGTGGGTGCGGATCTTCTTCTGCATGCGGTCGTCGGTCGAGTCCAGCTCGGCGCGGACCCCCTCGCCTTTCAGCTGCGCGACGATCGCACCGAGGTACGGCGCGTACTCGTCGGCGACGGGGATCCCGACCACCTGAACCGGCGCGAGCCAGGCCGGGAACGCGCCCGCGTAGTGCTCGAGCAGGATCGCGAAGAACCGCTCGACCGAGCCGAGCAGTGCGCGGTGGATCATCGCCGGCTGCTTCTGGGTACCGTCGGCAGCGGCGTACCGAAGCTCGAAGAGTTCGGGCTGGTTGAAGTCGAGCTGCACGGTCGAGAGCTGCCAGGTGCGCCCGATCGCGTCGCGCGCCTGCACCGAGATCTTGGGTCCGTAGAACGCCGCGCCACCCGGGTCGTCGACGAGCTCGAGGCCGGAGTCGACCGCGACCTCGCGCAGGGTCTCGGTCGCCTGCGCCCACAGTTCGTCGCTGCCGACGTACTTCTCGGGATCCTTCGTCGACAGCTCGAGGTAGAAGTCGTCGAGTCCGTAGCCGCGCAGCGTCTCGAGCACGAACGCGAGCTGGCTCGCGACCTCGTCCTTGATCTGGTCGTCGGTCACGTAGATGTGCGCGTCGTCCTGGGTGAGACCCCGCACGCGCGTGAGGCCCGAGAGGGTGCCGCTCTTCTCGTAGCGGTACACCGTGCCGAACTCCGCGAGCCGAAGCGGCAGCTCTCGGTAGGACCGGCCGCGCGCACGGAACACGAGGTTGTGCATGGGGCAGTTCATCGGCTTCAGGTAGTAGTCCTGGCCCTGACGCGTGACGTTGCCCTCCGCGTCGACCTCCTCGTCGAGGTGCATGGGCGGGAACATCCCGTCGGCGTACCAGTTCAGGTGCTGGCTGACCTCGTAGAGGTGCGCCTTCGTGATGTGCGGCGTGTTGACGAACTCGTAGCCGTTGGCGAGCAGCTGACGGCGGAGGTACTCCTCCATCTCGTAGCGGATGATCCCGCCCTTGGGGTGGAAGACCGCGAGTCCGGAGCCGATCTCGTCGGGGAAGCTGAACAGGTCGAGCTCGCTGCCGAGCTTGCGGTGGTCGCGCTTGGCGGCCTCCTCGAGCCGGTGCTGGTAGGCCCGCAGCTCGTCCTTCGTCGGCCATGCGGTGCCGTAGATGCGCTGCAGCTGCGGGTTCTTCTCCGACCCGCGCCAGTAGGCGGCGGCCACCCGCATGAGCGACCAGCCGTTGCCGATCATCCGAGTGTTCGGCACGTGCGGCCCGCGGCAGAGGTCCTTCCAGATTGTCTCGCCGGTCTTGGGGTCGACGTTGTCGTAGATCGTGAGCTCGCCGCCGCCCACCTCGACGGACTCATGGTCGTCACCGCTCGACTCGCCGTGACCAGCGGCGCCCTTGAGTCCGATGAGCTCGAGCTTGTACGGCTCGTTCGCGAGTTCGGCGCGGGCCTCCTCGTCGGTAACCACCCGGCGCATGAAGCGCTGCCCTGAACGGATGATCCGCGCCATCTCTTTGTCGAGCGCCTTCAGATCCTCGGGCGTGAAGGGCTGCGCGACATCGAAGTCGTAGTAGAAGCCGTCGGTGACCGGCGGGCCGATGCCGAGCTTCGCCTCGGGGTTGATGGCCTGCACGGCCTGGGCCAGCACGTGGGCCGTCGAGTGTCGGAGGATGCTGAGCCCATCGGGCGAGTCGAGGGCGACGGGTTCCACCACATCGGTCTCCGTGACCGTCGCGGCGAGATCCTTCAGCTCACCGTTGACGCGCATTGCGACAACAGACCGGTCGGTGAAGAGCTCGAAGCCGTCGGCCACTGTGGATCCACTCCCTGCGTTCTCGGTGCCCGCCCCCACGCCGAAGACGAACCCTTCAACTGTAGTGCGGCGCGGTGTCGGCCTGGTTCATCGGCGGACGCGTCTCGCCGCCGCTCCCGCGAGCAGCACCGTGGCGAGCCCGCCCTGTACCAGCAGTCCGAGGTGCCAGCTGGACGCCGTCCGCTCGAGCAGCGCCGGCACGGTCGAGGCGCGGTCTTGGCCGTCGATCGTGCAGGAATCGAAGATCTCCGTCGGTTCACCCGCGAGCTGCGCCTGGCGGACGCCGGCGGTCACCATCCCGAACAGGTCGACCGGGCTTCGGGCGGGACCCTCCCAACTCGGCGGCGTCGCGTCCGCGACCAGCACGAACGGGTTCGGCACGAGCAGCCACCAGGCGAGGTCGAGCCGGGGTCGCACCGACGAGGTCGACTGCCAGGCGTCGCAGACGGTGACGCCCTCGCCGTCGGCGTCTTCCTCGCAGTCGCTCGCGCCCTGGGCGAACGCATCGTCGCAGTCGGCCACGAGGTCAGTGGACGACCAGCTGACACCCCGGCTCTCGGTGACGACCTCGTGATGCGCGAGATTCCCGACGACCCCGAACGCCACCAGGCTGCCGACGGTGAGCGCGCCGACCGTGGCGTAGGCCGCAGCCACCGCCCACCCTGGACGATCGATCAGTCCGCTGATCCCGACGGCGATCGCCCCGAGCAGCAAGACCTCCGCGAGCAGCACGGCGATCGAGACGACCACCTCCAGGGGCGGGACCGCCCCTGCGATGGCCGTGACGAGGACGACCGGCAGGGCGATGGCGAGGAAGGCGAGGCTCGTCACCCATTCGGCGAGCAGGGCACCGAAGACGACGGCGCGCGTCCCCTGCGGCTCCGCCGGCGGTCGGAATGAGGTTCGCCTCGACGCGGACCCGTCGAACGCCGGCGCGGTGATCGCTCGCCCCTGCACCGCCGGTCCCGCCGCGACCGTGAGCAGCAACACGGTGAAGATGACGGCTGAGAAGACCAGCGGTCCGGTGCCGAGGCCGTTGGACAACGCCGACATCGCCCACGCCACAGCGCTCGACAGCACCGTCATCGTGAGCAGCACGGCGGCGTAGACGGCGAGCAGCACGACGAAGCGGCGACTCGCGAACCGTCGCCTGAGACGGTCGGCCGCGACGGCGACCGCCGTGCGCGCGGTATCGGGCGGCGGCGTGCCGCCCATCGCGCGGGAGTCACGCTGCCCGCGCCGCAGGTCTTCGCTCATGGGCACACCCTAGGGCTGACCCGCGGCGTGAGTGCGTTCGGGCACGTAGTTCCACCCGCCGACGAAACGAAAAGCCCCGGCGAACCGGGGCTTCGTGTGGTGGGCGATACTGGGATCGAACCAGTGACCTCTTCCGTGTCAGGGAAGCGCGCTACCGCTGCGCCAATCGCCCAAGTCGAGCGAACTCGGCTTGGAGGTGGATACGGGATTCGAACCCGTGTATACGGCTTTGCAGGCCGCTGCCTCGCCTCTCGGCCAATCCACCGTGTATGGGTTCACCACCAGAAGAACAGCCTGGGAAACCCTGGCTGATCAGAGCGGATGACGAGACTCGAACTCGCGACCCTCACCTTGGCAAGGTGATGCGCTACCAACTGCGCCACATCCGCGTTGCCCGCATTTCTGCGTGCAGAGAGACTCTAACCGATCACGCGAACGAATCACAAACCGAGGGCGACTCACCCAGGATTCCGCCAGGTCATGATCCAATTCGGATGCCTCTTCCCGGGCGTGTCCCGGCCGTAGACGCCGGTCGTACCGCCGGGCAGGGTGCCGCGGCATCGTGCAGTTCACCACACCCTTCACCGGGCGCACAGCGTCTCGGCGACCCGCGCAGGCGGCGCGGTCGCACCCATTCCGCAGGCTGCACCCCTCGATGTGCATTCGCCCCCGGACGTCGGCTAGTATCGATCTCGCGAGCCGGTTCGGCCCGCGGAATCCTGACGGGCGATCAGCCCTCATGGGCGATTGGCGCAGCTGGTAGCGCGCTTCCTTCACACGGAAGAGGTCGTCGGTTCGAGCCCGGCATCGCCCACCGCACGACCCCCGGCCTTCCGGGGGTTTTCGCTTTCCCCGGGTCGATCCCGTCCACGCGAGTGGACGTCGCCGCGAGGCTCAGCCGGCCCGGTCGGCGAGCACCGCCGCGAGGCGTCGGAAGGTCTGGTCCGCGGGGTGCGCAGGCGGCTCCACGTTCGATTCGTTCATGAAGACGACGATGCTCGCCCCGCTCTCCGGCTGATGGAACACGGCGGCCGTGAAACCGACGCCCTCACCGTTGTGCCCCCACCAGCCGTCGGTCTCGCCGATGCCGAGCGCGTAGAGGTCGTATGGCGGCCCGACCTCGAGCGGCGCACCCTGCTCGCGCGTCGCCTGCGTCTCAGGCTCCAGCAGCGCGCCGGTCGCGAGGGTCTGTGCCCACGCCCGGGCGTCGTCGAGGGTGCTGACCAGCGCGCCGGCAGCGCCGAGGATCGAGAAGTTCTGGTCCTGCGGCACCAGCGCGCCGTCGCCTGGCATGTAGCCGACCGCGTGCGGCTCGGGCCAGGCCGACGCATCGGTCAGATACGCCGTGTGTTCCTGCCCGAGCGGTCGCAGAATCCGTTCCTCGAGCACATCGGCGAACGGCTCGCCGGTCGCCGCCTCGACGACGGCACCGAGCAGATTGGTGTTGGCGTTGGTATAGACCTTCCGCGTACCCGGCGGGAACTGGGCCGGCTTGCCGAGCATGAAGCCGTTCAGCTCCTGCAGGGTGAACAGCTGATCCGGGTCCTGTTCGAACGCCGTGAGGAAGTCCTCGTTGATGTAGTCGGCGTTCCCGCTCGACATGTCTGCGAGCTCGCGGAGGGTGATCTGGTCCCCATGCGTGACGCCGTCGACGTACTGATCGATCGTGTCGTCGAGGCTCACCACGCCCTCGTCGACCAGCTGCAGCACGAGCGTGACGGTGTAGGACTTCGTCACGCTGCGCAGCGGCCACGACATGTCCAGCGTGACCGGCGTGCCCTGCTCCTGATCGGCAAGCCCCGTGGCGGCGAGCCACGCCCCCTCGCCGGGGATCCACACACCCACGGCCGACCCCGGCACGTCGTACTCGCTCATGGTCTGATCGACGACCGCTTGGAGCGCACTCTGCAGCTCGGTCGGCAGATCCCCCTCCGGCGCGGGCGAGCGCAACGCCGCCGCCGCCGAGGGAGCCGGCTCCGGCTGTCCGGTGTCGACCGAGCCGGCGCATCCGGCGAGCGCGAACACGAGCGTTCCGAGGAACGCGGCTCCGGCGCGGGAGCGCCGTTTCGTCGCCCGTGCAGTGTGCGATGTCATGAGCGGCCTCCCGCGTCGTCGGCGCGGGATTCCGCGCGCGCACCGCCAACAGTGCCAGTCGGCGGGCGCTGCGGCAATGGACCCAGGTCGTGCCCGTTCAGTGCCGCCCGGAGCGCCCGTTCAGTGCCGCCCGCCGCATCCGTTCAGCGCCAGCCGTAGCGCCCACTCAGCGCCGCCGTGAGCCGGTCATAGCTCGTCCGGTCGAGCGCGGCGCCTTCGCGCCGCATCCCGCCGATCCTCACGCGGTACACGCGGTCGATACGAGCCCAGCTCGGCCGCCCCTCGGCGTCCCACGCCCCCGTGCCGAGGGCGACGTACTCGGGATCGCCGTCGTGGGGCCGGCTCGTGAGCTGAACGGCGAGGTACTCCCCCGCTGCACCGGCCGCGACGATCGCCACGGGACGGTCCTTGCCCCGTCCGTCGCGTTCTTCGTAGGGCACCCAGGTCCAGACCACCTCGCCGGGGTCGGGCTCGCCGTCCCGTTCGGGCGAATAGCCGAACCGCACCCTGCCCACGCGTCGTGGGTCGAGCTCGACGGTGGCCGAGCTCCCGCTCTGCCCTGGCGACACCGGCTCGGGGCCACGGGCGAGCCCGGGGCCGCCGACCGGCCGCCGCGAGGCATCCGCCCGCCCGGCATCGCCGGCCCGTGTGCGGGGCCGCGGACCCGCCCCCAGCCCGATGACACGCCGAAGGGCGGTGAGGACGCGGCGGGTGCTTGGCACACCCGCACACTACCCCACCGCCCTCGCGGTGATTCAGCGGCTCAGCGGAGCTCAGACCGTCTCGAGCTTGTAGCCCTCCTCGCCGTGCACGACCGTGTCGATGCCGGCGATCTCGTCCTCGTTCTTGACCCGGAAGCCGATGGTCTTCTCGATCGCGAAGCCGAGGATCCAGGCGATCGCGAAGGAGTACACCATGACCCCGATCGCGGCGATCGCCTGCACCGCGAGCTGGCCGAGGCCGCCGCCCAGGAAGAGGCCGGTGTCGATGGCGAAGAAGCCGAGGTAGAGCGTACCGAGGAGACCGCCCACGAGGTGGATGCCCACGACGTCGAGCGAGTCGTCGAAGCCGAGCTTGAACTTCAGCTCGACCGCGAGCGCGCAGACGGCACCGGCGATGACACCGAGCAGCAGCGCCCAGCCGGGCTCGAGGTTCGCACAGGCCGGCGTGATCGCAACGAGACCGGCGACCGCCCCCGAACCCGCACCCACCGACGTCGGCTTGCCGTCCTTGAGCTTCTCGATCACGAGCCAGCCGAGGATGGCTGCGGCGGTCGCACCGATGGTGTTGATCACGATCAGACCGGTGCCTGCGAGGTCGTTGGCCCACTCGGCGCCGGCGTTGAAGCCGAACCAGCCGAACCAGAGGACCGCGGCACCGAGCAGCGTGAGCGGCACGTTGTGCGGCTTGTCGATGCCCTTCTGGAACCCGACGCGCTTGCCGAGGACGAGCGCGAGGGCGAGCGCCGCAGCACCGGCGTTGATGTGGACCGCCGTCCCACCCGCGTAGTCGATGACGGCCGGCAGGCCGAGGGTGTCGCCGAGGTTGAGGATCCAGCCACCGCCCCAGACCCAGGCCGCGACCGGGAAGTACACGATCGTGGCCCAGACGCCCGCGAAGATCATCCAGGCACCGAACTTCGCGCGGTCGGCGATCGCACCCGAGATCAGCGCCACCGTGATGATCGCGAAGGTCGAGCCGTACGCAACGCCGATGAGGTCGGTGTTGGCGGTCTCACCGGTTGCGAGCTGGCCGAGCCCGAAGTCCGAGAAGGGGTTGCCGGCGAAGTCCCAGACGCCGCCGACGGCGCTCATGTTGTATCCGTACAGCACCCAGAGCACCGCGACGAGCCCGAGCGCGCCGAAGCTCATCATCATCATGCTCACGACGCTCTTGGCCTTGACCAGCCCGCCGTAGAAGAACGCGACGCCCGGCGTCATGAAGAGCACGAGGGCGGTCGCGGTGATCGCCCATGCAATGCTTCCCGTATCCATTGGTCATCCTCACCGTTGTGAAAGTTGCTTCCGACGTACCGCGAGGATCGAGGAGATGCGAAGGTCTCGGGTACGTCCCTCAGACTGGTGCTGACACGTTTCGACGAGGGGACGTCGCTCGTTTCTGGTCGGTTACGAAGAACGCGCTCACGTAACAGACGTGTTTCAGCGGGCCAATGATCGGCAGAGAGTCGGTGCCGGTCGGTTGCGGATGCGTCGAAGGCGTGCGGATGCTCCGGGGCCTCCAAGCGAGCGGATGCCTCGGGGCCACCGGGGTACGGGTGCCGGCGTGTGGCCGCCGGCGTGCTCAGTCGTGCGGCGGCAGTTCACCGGTGGTGAGCGCGGTCATCCGGCTCATCGCGCGGAGGTACTTCTTGCGGTAGCCGCCGGCCATCATGTCGTCGTCGAAGACCCGGTCGAGCGGGACGCCGCTCGCGATGATGGGGATCTCCGCGTCGTATACGCGGTCGATGAACGCCACGAGCCGCAGCGCGGCGCTCTGATCGTGCAGTTCGTGCACGCCGCGGAGCCCGATGATCTCGACCCCCTCGATGACCTTGATGTACTTCGAGGGATGCACGGTCGCGAGGTGCGCCATGAGCGCGTCGAAGTCGTCGACGGCGACCCGGTGCCCGCGTTCGGCGAGCGCCGCGCCGGTCCGTTCGACCTGGGCGTCGTCGGCCACCGCCTCGGCGCCGCCGCTGACATCACGCCGACGGAAGTCGAGGCCGTCGATGCGCAGGGTCTCGAAGTTCGACGCGAGGCCCTGGATCTCACGGAGGAAGTCGGCCGCCGCGAAGCGGCCCTCGCCGAGCGCGTTCGGCGGCGTGTTGCTGGTGGCGGCGACCCTGGTGCCGCCGGCCATGAGCTCGCCGAGGAAGCGGGTCATCAGCATGGTGTCGCCCGGGTCGTCGAGCTCGAACTCGTCGATGCAGATGAGTTTTGCGCCGGTCATGAGCTTCACGGCTTGGGCGTACCCGAGGGCGCCGACGAGCGCCGTGTACTCGATGAACGTGCCGAAGTACTTCGGTCCGTGGGCGACGTGCCACAGCGCGGCGAGCAGGTGTGTCTTGCCGACGCCGAACCCGCCGTCGAGGTAGACCCCCGGCAGCTCGATGCGGGCCGGGCGCTTGCGCGAGAAGAACCCGCCGGGCCGCTGCGCGGCCCGCCACGCGCCCGCGAACGTCTTGAGCCGTTCGAGCGCGGCCTGCTGCGACGGGAAGTCAGGGTCGGGCCGGTACGAGTCGAAGCTCGCGTGCTGGAACTGCGGCGGCGGGACGAGGTCCCCGGCGATCTCGGCTCCCGTGATGGCGGGGTTGCGGTCGACGAGCCGGACGAGACCGGCGGAAAGCTCCGAGGACATATGTGGCGTGGCTCCCGTGTTGCACCTGATGACGGGCCCGTGACTTCGGCAGGCGGAGCCGCGTAGATTCGAGGGTGGACAGCTCACGAGTGTAGTCCGAGCCCACTGCTCCCCCGTCCGCCGGGCGATTCCCTGGAGGTTCCATGTCGGTCGAGTTCGACACCGCCGAGAAGTTCGCGGCGTACGCCCACCCTGAGCGACTGGTCAGCACCGCGTGGCTCGCCGAGCGTCTCGGGCAGCCCGGGCTCGTGGTCGTCGAGTCCGACGAGGATGTCCTGCTCTACGAGACCGGACACATCCCGGGCGCGGTGAAGATCGACTGGCACCTCGACCTGAACGACCCCGTTGTGCGCGACTACATCGATGCGGAGGCGTTCGCCGAGCTGCTCGGCTCGAAGGGCATAGCGCGTGACACCACGGTCGTGATCTACGGCGACAAGAACAACTGGTGGGCGGCCTACGCGCTCTGGGTCTTCACCCTGTTCGGGCATGAAGACGTCCGCCTCCTCGACGGCGGGCGCGACCTCTGGATCGCCGAGGGTCGGCCGCTCACGACCGAGACGCCGACGATCGCCCCCGTCGAGTATCCCGTCGTCGAACGCGACGACGCCGCGATCCGGGCGTTCAAAGAGGATGTGCTCGCCCACCTCGGAAAGCCACTGATCGATGTCCGCTCACCCGAGGAGTACTCGGGCGAACGCACGACGGCCCCGGCCTACCCCGAGGAGGGAGCGCTGCGCGCCGGGCACATCCCGACCGCCGCATCCGTGCCCTGGGGCCGCGCCGCGGCCGAAGACGGCACCTTCAAGTCCCGCACCGAACTCGATGCCATCTATCGCGGCGAGGCCGGCCTCACCGACGGCGACGAGGTGATCGCGTACTGCCGCATCGGGGAGCGTTCGAGCCACACGTGGTTCGTGCTGACGCACCTGCTCGGCTTCGAGGGCGTGCGCAACTACGACGGCTCATGGACGGAGTGGGGAAGCGCGGTTCGGGTGCCGATCGCCACCGGGCCCGAGCGCGGCGAGGTCCCCGCGCGCTGAGATGCGCTCCCAGGACGGCGTGCGATGATCGACACGATGGATGCCTCGCTGCCCGCCCGTCTCGCGGAAACCCGCGAGGACTTCCTCGCGCTCGGGGTGCGCGACCGGCTGCAACTGCTGCTCGACTTCGCGGGCGAGCTGCCCGAGCTGCCCGCGCACCTTCGCGACCACCCCGACCTGCTGGAGCGGGTCGAGGAGTGCCAGTCCCCCGTGTACCTGTTCGTCGAGGTCGCCGACGGCGTCGTACACCTGCACGCCACGGCCCCGCCCGAGTCGCCGACCACGCGCGGCTTCGCGTCGATCCTCGTGCAGGGGCTCGACGGCCTCAGCGTCGACGAGGTGCTCGCGGTCCCGGCTGACTACCCGCAGTCGCTGGGTCTCGCCGAGGCGGTCTCCCCTCTCCGGGTGCGGGGCATGACCGGCATGCTCGCGCGCATCATGCGGCAGGTGCGCGACCGCGTCGCCGCCTGACACCCGGCGGTCGGGCGGTCCGTCGCCTGAATGCGCAGGCGATCAGCCGGGCTCACCCGGCGATCTGATCCTCGTCGTGCTCGACCGCCCCGTGCACGGCCCGGCGGCCGAGCCAGGACTCGATGAGTCGCGACCAGCGCACGGGCTCCTGATTCCAGAGCTTCACGTGACCGGCGTCGGAGAACACCTCGAACTGGACGAGGTCGGGCCGTGCGGCCGCGAACCGCCTCGCACCGTCGATGGGCACGAATCGGTCACCCTCGCTGGCGAGCAGCAGCACGGGCACGTCGAACTCCTCGGCTCGCGCCACGGCGTCGAGACTCTGCAGATCGATCGGCGCGGCGATGCCCGTCACGGTCACCGCGAGCGGCGCGCTCAGGAGGCGCGTGACCATGGCGCTGAACTCCGGAGGCAGTCCGTACAGGCTGCCCTGGAAGCGCAGGATGTCCACCCAGTCGATGGCGGGTGATTCCAGGATGATGCCGACGAGCGCCTCGCGCACCTCCGCGGAACGGAGGACGGCCTGCAGCGTGATCGTGCCGCCCATGGACCAGCCCATCAGCACGATCTGCTCGGCCCCCTGAGCCCGTGCATACCGGACGGCGGCCACGACATCCTGCCACTCGGTGCCGCCGAGCCCGTACCGCCGATCCACGCTGGCGGGCGCCTCGCCGTCGTTCCGGTACGAGACGATCAGCGTGTCCCACCCGCGTGCGTGCGCGGGCGACACGGCGCGCAGCGTCTCCGCGCGTTTCGCACCGCGTCCGTGGACCTGGATCACCCAGCGACCGGAGGGTGACGCGCTCGGAATGTGCCATGCGGGGGCCGGACCGAGTTCGGTCTCGACGACGACGTTCTCGTAGGGATGCCCGAGCTCCCACGGGCCGAGGTAGTACCACCCGTCCAGTCGTCCCCGTCGCGCACGATCGAGCCGGCCGAAGTCGACGCCGTCGATGCGCCGTCGCGCCCTCCGCGGCCCCGACTCGAGGATCTCCCCGATCCGGGCGTGACCCGAGTCGCGCTCGAACCACAGCCCGTACCGCCCGGCAAGCACCGCCTCATCACCGAGCAGCTCGAGCTCACCACCCGCGAGGTCGACGCGCGCGACGACGAGATCCTCGTCGCGCGACCCGACCGGGACGACGACCTTTCGTGCGAACACGACGGCGACCACGGCCACGACGCTCGCGGCGATCCCGCCGAGGAGCGCGACCGCTCCGAAGAGGAGCGCGACCTTGGGGGCGGCCGTCCGCCGTCGCCGAACCATCCGCCACCCCTTCAGCCGCCGATCGCATCGGCTCCATCACCGCGCGGCGTGCCGTCGACGCCCGCTCAGATGCAGACTCTAGTCTGCGAACGTGTCCGACCCAGAGTCCCCCGCATCGGCCGAGTTCGAAGCCGCGCTCGCATCGATGCGTCAGGCCGCGCACCGGAGCGAGCTCACGGTCACCGAGATCCCCGCCCCCGGGTCGCTCGCGCCCTACGCCGCCGCGCTCGCTGCCGATGTCGCGCCCGGGCGGCACGCGACGGACTCCGACCTCGGCACCGGTCGGTTCGTGCTGCTGTACGACCCCGAAGAACCCGAGGCGTGGGGCGGCCGGTTCCGCGTCGTGTGCTTCGCCCAGGCGCCGCTCGAGACCGACATCGGCCTCGACCCGTTCGTGGCCGATGTGGCATGGTCATGGCTGGTCGACGCGCTCGACGGGCTCGGTGCGGCGTACGTCTCGGCCAGCGGCACCGCGACGAAGGTGCTCTCGACCGGCTACGGGGAGCTCGCCCACCGCGGCGACGGCGCGCAGCTCGAGCTGCGCGCCTCGTGGACCCCCCTTGACGCGCACATCACACCCCATGTGGAAGGCTGGGGGGAGCTGTTGTGCATGCTGGCCGGACTCCCTCCGCGCTCGGAAGGGGTGGCGACCCTGCCCCGTCGGAGGAACCGTGACTGAATTCCGGGTGATCGAGACGCCCGATGCGTACGAGGAGGCGGTCGCCCTGCTCGCCGCCGGCGAAGGCCCGGTGGCCGTCGACGCTGAACGGGCGAGCGGATTCAAGTACTCGCAGCGCGCGTACCTCATCCAGATGTTCCGGCGCGGCGCCGGCACGTTCCTGTTCGACCCGACGACGATCCCTGATTTCTCGGGCCTGCAGGCCGCTGTCCGCGCCGAGGAGTGGGTGCTGCACGCCGCCAGCCAGGACCTCGCGTGCCTCCGCGAGGTCGGGCTTGATCCGACCAAGATCTTCGACACCGAGCTCGCCGCGCGCCTGCTCGGGATGCCGCGGGTCGGCCTCGCCTCGGTGGTCGAGGACCTCCTCGGCATCACGCTCGCCAAGGAGCACTCGGCGGCCGACTGGTCGACGCGCCCCCTCCCTGACTCCTGGCTCACCTACGCCGCGCTCGACGTGGAGCTGCTCGTGGACGTTCGTGACGGCCTCGCTCAGCGGCTCGTGGACGCCGAGAAGCAGACCCTTGCCGAGGAAGAGTTCGCCGCGGTGCTCGCGAAAGAGGCGAAGACGCCCGCCGCCGAACCGTGGCGGCGCCTCTCCGGCATCCACTCGATCCGACACGGGCGCAATCTCGCGGTGGCCCGCGCGTTGTGGGTAGCCCGTGATGCGCGCGCGTCGGAGCTCGACGTCGCGCCGGGCCGACTGATCCCGGACACGGCCATCGTCGCCGCCGCGCGTGTCCTGCCGCGCACGAAGCGCGCGCTGGCCGATCTCAAGGAGTTCAACGGCCGGGCGAGCCGGTCGGAGCTCGACCGCTGGTGGACGGCGATCGAGACCGGGCTCGCCGATGAGGACCTTCCCGCCGTGCGGGTCGCGAGCGACGCCCCACCTCCCCCGCGGTCCTGGGCGGCGAGGCATCCTGAGGCGGATGCGCGCCTCCGCCTCGCGAAGGCGGCGGTCGCCGAGGTGGCCGAGTCCATGCAGATGCCCGTCGAGAACCTGCTCACGCCCGATTACCTGCGACGCGTGGCGTGGCGCCCACCCGAGGACGTCTCGGCCGTCGGCATCGGTGAGGCGCTCCTCGCGCTCGGCGCTCGCATGTGGCAGGTTGACGCGATCGCACAGAGAATCGCAGACGCATTTGTAGAGGCCGCACAGTCGCTTGAAGATGCCTCCGCAACCGGTTCGTAGGAACCGTCAACCGATTCCGCCCCGCCCTCGAGGGTTCTTAGGATCGAGAGCATCCTGACCGAAACGGAGCTGCAGCGTGGCTGAACGAGCTGAAGTCGTGTTCGTCGACGGGGTTCGCACCCCGTTCGGACGAGCCGGCGACAAGGGCATGTACTGGAACACCCGGGCCGACGACCTTGCGGTCAAGGCGATCGCCGGGCTGCTCGAGCGCAACCCGAACCTCCCGAAGGACCGCGTCGACGATGTCGCGATCGCCGCCACGACCCAGACGGGCGACCAGGGGCTCACGCTCGGACGGACCGCGGCCATCCTCGCCGGTCTGCCGATGAGCGTTCCCGGCTTCGCCATCGATCGCATGTGCGCCGGCGCGATGACCGCCGTGACCACGACGGGCTCGGGCATCGGGTTCGGGCAGTACGACGTCGTCATCGCCGGCGGCGTGGAGCACATGGGCCGCCACCCGATGGGCCTCGACGCAGATCCGAACCCGCGCTTCGTCGCCGAGAAGCTCGTCGCCGCTGACGCGCTCAACATGGGCAACACCGCCGAGCGGCTGCACGACCGTTTCCCAGAGCTCACCAAGGAGCGTAGCGACCGGTTCGGCATGCGCAGCCAGCAGAAGGTGCAGGCGGCGTATGACGCCGGTCACCTTCAGCCCGACCTCGTGTCCGTCGCCATCCGGACGGACACCGGCTGGGGGCTCGCCACCGAGGACGAGGGCCGCCGGCCCGAGACGACGATGGACGCGCTCGCGACGCTTCGCACGCCGTTCCGTCCCCACGGCCGGGTGACGGCCGGCAATTCCTCGCCGCTGACCGACGGCGCGACCGCCGCGATCCTCGCGAGCGCCGACACGGCGAAGCAGCTCGGTCTCACGACGAAGATGCGCATGGTGAGCTTCGGCTTCGCGGGAGTGCAGCCAGAGGTCATGGGCATCGGCCCCATCCCGTCGACGGAGAAGGCGCTGCAGCGCGCGGGTCTGTCGATCGACGACATCGGATTGTTCGAGCTGAACGAGGCGTTCGCCGTCCAGGTGCTCAGCTTCCTCGACCACTTCGGCATCGCCGACGACGACGCGCGCGTCAACCCGTGGGGCGGCGCGATCGCCATCGGTCACCCACTGGCGGCTTCCGGCGTCCGCCTGATGATCCAGCTCGCCAGGCAGTTCGAACAGTACCCCGAGGTGCGCTACGGCCTGACCGCCATGTGTGTCGGCCTCGGCCAGGGCGGCTCCGTCATCTGGGAGAATCCGCACCACAAGCGCTACGGAAAGGGCCGTTGAGCGAGATGACCGACTACTCGAAGATCGACTTCTCCGAGCTGACGGCCGCATTCCAGGATGACGAGGTGGTGACGCACTCGTACGTGCGAGACATCCGTCTGCCCTCCGGGAAGGTGCTGGCCCTGCTCACGCTCGACAACGGACGCGACCACACGCGCCCGTCGACGCTTGGCCCCGTCACACTCGTGGAACTCGGCGAGCGCCTCGACGAACTTGCGGCCCGCGCCGGCCGCGGCGAGATCGACGGGGTCGCGATCACCGGGAAACCGTACTTTCTCGCCGCCGGTGCCGACCTCTCGAAGGTCGGCGAGCTCACCGACCGCGCGGTCGCGCTCAAGATGGGTCAGCTCGGCCACTTCGTGTACGGCAAGCTCGGCGAGCTCGGCGTGCCCACGTTCTGCTTCATCAACGGCCTGGCCCTCGGCGGAGGGACCGAGATCGCGTTGAACTGCGACTATCGCACCGTCGACGGCTCGGCGCCGGCCATCGCCCTGCCTGAGGTCTTTCTCGGTCTCATCCCGGGCTGGGGCGGTGCGTATCTGCTGCCGAACCTCATCGGCATCGAGAACGCGCTCAAGGTCATCATCGAGAACCCGCTCAAGAACAACCGGATGCTGAAGGCGAAGGACGCGCGGGACCTCGGCATCGCCGACGCCCTCTTCCCGACGGTGAACTTCCTCGAGGACTCGCTGGCTTGGGCCGACGGGGTGCTGACGGGCCGCATCACGGTGAAGCGGCCGAACGCGCCGGGCAAGCTCGAGAAGCTCGCCAAATGGGATGTGGCCATCGGGATCGCGCGCAAGAGCCTCGAAGGCAAGATCGGCACCGTCGCGAAGGCCCCCTACCGGGCGCTCGACCTGCTCAAGGCTGCCAAGAGCGGCAGTAAGGCCGAGGCGTTCGAGCGCGAGGACGAGGCGCTTGCCGACCTCATCTCGGGCGACCAGTTCCACGCCTCCATCTATGCGTTCAATCTCGTGCAGAAGCGCGCGAAGAAGCCCGCCGGTGCGCCGTCGAAGGATCTCGCCCGAAAGATCACGAAGGTCGGTGTCATCGGCGCCGGGCTCATGGCCAGCCAGTTCGCCCTGCTGTTCGTGCGTCGGCTGCAGGTTCCCGTCGTCATCACCGACCTCGACCAGGCGCGGGTCGACAAAGGCCTCGCGTACATCCGCGACGAGATCGGCACGCTCGAACAGAAGGGGCGGATCGACGCCGACGAGGCCAACCGGCTGCGCGCGCTGGTCTCGGGCACGACCGACAAGGCCGATTTCGCGGACTGCGATTGGGTGATCGAGGCGGTGTTCGAGGATCTCGCCGTGAAGCAGCAGGTCTTCGCCGAGGTCGAACCGCACCTCGCCGACACGGCCATCCTCGCGACGAACACCTCGTCCCTCTCGGTGGAGCAGATCGGCGCCAAACTCGCCCACCCTGAGCGCGTCGTCGGCTTCCACTTCTTCAACCCGGTGGCCGTCATGCCGTTGCTCGAGGTCGTCAAGGCTCCGGCGACGGACGACGAGACGCTCGCAACCGCGTTCGCCGTCGCGGCCAAGCTGAAGAAGAACGCGGTGCTGACCGCCGACGCACCCGGCTTCGTCGTGAACCGGCTGTTGGCGAAGGTCATGGGCGAAGCGGCCAGAGCAGTCGACGAGGGCACGCCGGTGCCGGTCGTGGAGCAGGCGCTCGCGCCCATCGGTCTGCCCATGGGTCCGTTCGAGCTCATCGACCTGGTCGGCTGGGCGGTCGCCGCCCACGTGCAGGACACGATGGTGCGCGAGTTCCCCGACCGGTTCTACGCGTCGGCGAATCTGCACGCGCTGTCGGCACTCGGTGGACCCGTGGTCGAGAAGGACAAGCACGGGAAGGTCACCGACTTCACGAAGGACGCCAAGAAGGCCATCACGGTCGGCAAGACGCCCGTCGAACCGGCCGAGATCCTGCGCCGTGTCGAGGACGAGCTCGCCAGGGAGATCAAGCTCATGCTCGATGAGGGCGTCGTCGCGGCGGCCGAGGACATCGACCTGTGCCTCATCCTCGGCGCCGGATGGCCGTTCCAAGCCGGTGGTGCGACGCCGTACCTCGACCGGGTCGGCGCCTCGGAACGCGCATTCGGGGATACCTTCCACCACCCCCCGATTCGCGGCGTCCACGCGTAGTCGGATCTCGAGGCATGCACGAGGCCCGCGTCCTGAGGACGCGGGCCTCGTCCGCGTCCCATCAGGGAGGCGGGCGGCGGGCGACGGCCACGACTCAGCGACGCAGGTCCTGGCTCAGAGACGCGGGTGCGATCCCGTTTCGCTGGAGACCGCTTCGAGTCCGGCCCCGCGCGCGCGCGGAAGCTTGCTGCCGAGCACCATCGCGGTGACGTCGCGGGCAATCTGCTGCGGCGTGAGTCCCACGCGCTCCAGGATGTCCGCGCGCGAGCCGTGGTCGAGGAACTCGTCGGGCAGCCCGAGCTCCGTCACCGCGGTGTCGACACCGGCCTCGCGAAGGTCCTGCCGCAGTCGGGTGCCGATGCCGCCGACCCGGATGCCGTCTTCCAGACTCACCACGATGCGGTACTCGGCGCCCAGCTCGACGATGCTGCGCGGCACCGGAACCACCCAACGCGGATCCACGACCGTGGCGCCGATGCCTTGGGCCTCCAGACGAGCGGCGACATCGAGCCCGACGCCGGCCATCGGTCCGACGGTCACGATGAGCACGTCCTTGCGCGCCGACTCGACGAGCACGTCGACGCCGTCACGCGTGCGACGCTCCGCCTCGTACTCGATGCCGACGCTGCCCTTCGGGAACCGCAGCACCGTGGGCGCGTCGTCGACGCGCACCGCCTCGGCGAGCTCCTCCGCGAGCCGGACGGAGTCGCGCGGCGCCGCGATCCTGATGCCGGGCACGACCTGCAAGATCGACAGGTCCCATACGCCGTGGTGACTCGGCCCGTCCGGACCGGTCACCCCCGCGCGGTCGAGCACGAAGGTCACGCCCGCCTTGTGCAGCGCCACGTCCATGAGCACCTGGTCGAACGCGCGGTTCATGAAGGTGGCGTAGACAGCGACGACCGGATGCAGACCGCCGAACGCGAGCCCCGCCGCCGAGGTGACGGCGTGCTGCTCGGCGATGCCGACGTCGAACACGCGGTCCGGGAACCGCTCCGCCATGCGGTGCAGGCCCGTCGGGCGGAGCATGGCCGCGGTGATGCCCACGAGCCGCTCGTTCTGCTCCGCGAGCGCGACGAGCTCGTCGGCGAACACACCCGTCCATGACGGAGCCGCCGAGGTGTCCAGCGATTCACCGGTCTCCGGGTCGATCTGGCCCACCGCGTGGAACTGGTCGGCCACGTCCCGCAGCGCGGGCTCATAGCCGCGGCCCTTCTCGGTGATGGCGTGCACGATCACCGGCGCGCCATAGTGCTTCGCCTGCCTGAGCGCCTCCTCCATCGCGTGCTCGTCGTGACCGTCGACCGGGCCGACGTACTTGATGTCGAGGTTGGAGTACAGCGCGACGTTCTCGGTGAACCGTGAGAGGAAGCCGTGCAAGCCGCCCCTGACGCCGTTGTAGAACGCCCGCGCCGGGTCGCCGAGGCGCTCGAACGCGCGTCGGCTGGACTGATGCAGGCTCCGGTAGGACTGTCTGGTCCGCACCGAGTTGAGGAAGCGAGCCATGCCGCCGATCGTCGGCGCATACGACCTGCCGTTGTCGTTCACGACGATCACGAGGTTCCGGCTGTTGTCGTCGGAGATGTTGTTGAGTGCCTCCCACGTCATGCCGCCGGTGAGGGCGCCGTCGCCGACGACGGCGACCACGTGCCGGTCGAGCTGACCGGTCATCTCGAACGCCTTCGAGATGCCGTCGGCCCACGACAGCGAGCTCGAGGCGTGCGAGCTCTCCACGATGTCGTGTTCGGACTCGGCACGCTGGGGGTACCCCGCGAGGCCGCCCGTCTGCCGGAGCGTGGACAGGTCTTGGCGGCCGGTCAGCAGCTTATGCACATACGACTGGTGTCCGGTGTCGAAGATCACCGCGTCGCGCGGCGAGTGGAACACTCGGTGGATCGCGAGCGTCATCTCGACGACGCCGAGATTGGGGCCGAGGTGGCCACCGGTCTTCGCGACGTTCGACACGAGGTACGCGCGGATCTCCGCCGCGAGCTCGATCATCTGATCCTGCGTGAGCGCGTCGAGGTCGCGGGGTCCTCGGATCGAGCTGAGCAGGGTCATCGGTACCGCCTTTCATGCCGAGGGCGGGCCGCCGCCGACGTGGATCGAGTCTACGCGCCCTCCAGGTGTGGGGATCCTGAACGAACGAGACCGCCCGCGTGAAGCATCCGTTCGATGGATGCTCCGCCGCGGGCGGTCTCGCTGGGTCCGTCAGGCGACGAGGCTGCGCAGCACGTACTGCAGGATGCCGCCGTTGCGGTAGTAGTCCGCCTCACCGGGGGTGTCGATGCGCACGACCGCGTCGAATTCGACGGTCTGCTTGCCCGCCGGCGAGTGCTCGCTCGGCTCAGCGACCACGTGCACCGTGCGCGGCGTGACGCCCTCGTTCAGCTGCTCGATGCCCGTGATCGTGACGACCTCGGTGCCGTCCAGACCGAGCGAGTCGGCCGACTCACCGGCCGGGAACTGCAGCGGGACGACGCCCATGCCGATGAGGTTCGAGCGGTGAATTCGCTCGAAGCTCTCGGTGATGACCGCCTTCACACCCAGCAGGCTCGTGCCCTTCGCGGCCCAGTCGCGGCTCGAGCCCGAGCCGTACTCCTTGCCGCCGAAGATCACCAGCGGGGTGCCCTGAGCCTGGTAGTTCTGGCTCGCGTCGTAGATGAACGACTGCGGGGCGTCGGCCTTCGTGAAGTCCCGCGTGTAGCCGCCCTCGACGCCGTCGAGGAGCTGGTTCTTCAGACGGATGTTCGCGAAGGTACCGCGGATCATGACCTCATGGTTCCCGCGCCGCGAGCCGTAGGAGTTGAAGTCCTTGCGGTCGACGCCGTGCTCGGTGAGGTACTGGCCGGCGGGGCTGTCGGCCTTGATCGATCCGGCGGGCGAGATGTGGTCGGTGGTGACCGAGTCGCCCAGCTTCGCGAGCACGCGGGCGCCGACGATGTCGGTGACCGGCGTGGTCTCGAGCGTCATGCCGTCGAAGTACGGGGGCTTGCGCACGTACGTCGACTCGGCGCTCCACTCGAAGGTCGCGCCCGTCGGCGTGGGCAGGGTGCGCCAGCGCTCGTCGCCCGCGAACACGCTCTCGTACTGCGAGGTGAACATGTCCTGGTTGATCGACTCGTCGATGGTCCGCTGAACCTCGGCGGCGTCGGGCCAGATGTCCTTGAGGAAGACGTCGTTGCCCTCGGTGTCTTGACCGAGCGCGTCGGCCTCGAAGTCGAAGTTCATCGAACCCGCGAGCGAGTAGGCGATCACGAGCGGCGGGCTCGCGAGGTAGTTCATCTTCACGTCAGGGTTGATGCGACCCTCGAAGTTGCGGTTCCCCGAGAGCACGGCGGTCACGGCGAGGTCGTTCTGGTTCACCGCAGCGGAGACCTCGTCGATGAGCGGGCCCGAGTTGCCGATGCAGGTGGTGCAGCCGTAGCCGACCGTGTAGAAGCCGAGCTCCTCGAGGTCCTGCGTGAGTCCGGCCTTCTCGTAGTAGTCGGTGACGACCTTCGATCCGGGCGCGAGCGTGGTCTTCACCCACGGCTTGGCCTTGAGGCCCTTCTTCACCGCGTTCCGCGCGAGCAGGCCGGCGGCGAGCATGACCGAGGGGTTCGAGGTGTTCGTGCAGGACGTGATCGCCGCGATGGTCACCGCACCGTGGTCGAGCGTGTACGACGTGCCGTCGGCGAGCTCGACCTTGGTCGGCTTCGACACGCTCTTCGGCGCGTGGCTCCGGTGGCGGTGCACGTGCATGCTGTGCTCGTCCTCGGGCGTGTTCGCGGGCGGGTCTGACGCCGGGAACGACTCGGCGATCTCGAGGTCGACCAGGTCGTGCGACACCTCGGCGTAGTTCGTCAGGTCGGACTCGAACTGCGACTTCGCGTTCGTCAGCACGATGCGGTCCTGCGGGCGCTTCGGACCCGCGATCGACGGCACGACGGTTGAGAGGTCGAGCTCGAGGTACTCGGAGAAGACCGGCTCACTGGCTGCGTCGTGCCACAGCGTCTGGGCCTTGGCGTAGGCCTCGACCAGCGCGAGCTGCTGCTCGCTGCGACCGGTGAGCCGCAGGTAGTCGACCGTCACGTCGTCGATCGGGAAGATGGCGGCGGTGGAGCCGAACTCGGGGCTCATGTTGCCGATGGTCGCGCGGTTCGCGAGCGGCACGGATGCCACGCCCGAGCCGTAGAACTCGACGAACTTGCCGACGACCCCGTGCTTGCGCAGCATGTCGGTGATGGTGAGCACGACGTCGGTCGCCGTCACCCCCGCCGGGATCTCGCCCGACAGCTTGAAGCCGACGACCTTGGGAATGAGCATCGACACGGGCTGGCCGAGCATGGCCGCCTCGGCCTCGATGCCGCCGACGCCCCAGCCGAGCACGCCGAGCCCGTTCACCATCGTGGTGTGCGAGTCGGTGCCGACACAGGTGTCGGGGTAGGCGCGGAGCACGCCGTCGACCGTACGGTCGTAGATGACCTTCGCCAGGTGCTCGATGTTCACCTGGTGCACGATGCCGGTGCCGGGCGGGACCACCTTGAAGTCGTCGAAGGCGGTCTGGCCCCAACGCAGGAACTGGTACCGCTCACCGTTGCGCTCGTACTCGATCTCCACGTTGCGCTCGAGCGCGTTCTCCGTGCCGAAGAGGTCGGCGATGACGGAGTGGTCGATGACCAGCTCGGCCGGCGCGAGCGGGTTGATGCGGTTCGGATCGCCGCCGAGCTCGACGACGGCCTCGCGCATGGTCGCGAGGTCCACGATGCAGGGCACGCCCGTGAAGTCCTGCATGACCACGCGTGCGGGGGTGAACTGGATCTCGGTGTCTGGCTCGGCCGTCG
>Ga0180223_1001089_pt1 | contig 23323 bp, 18 predicted proteins | sample eDN5th30CKraftOP_FD_151337 | JGI IMG/M metagenome (GOLD analysis project Ga0180223, IMG submission 151337) | Enriched Organic Plus compost microbial communities from Emeryville, California, USA - eDNA 5th pass 30_C Kraft OP (version 2) (version 2) ... | reverse complement strand
CCGTGTCGCGGGCGGGGGCCGTGTCGCGGGCGGGGGCCGTGTCGCGGGCGGGGGCCGTGTCGCGGGCGGGGGCCGTCATCGTCGCGCATCCTCAGGCTGGCCGTACACGTGCTGGTAGCGGGCGTACAGGCGGTCGATCTGCTCCTGCGGGATGGGGATCAACGGCCCCGCCTCGCGGGCGAGGTGCACGGTTCGCGCGGCATCCTCGGCCATCACGGCCGCCTTCACCGCATCCTTCGCGTCGACGCCGATCGTGAACGGCCCGTGGTTCTGCATGAGCACCGCCCGCGAGCGATGTCCACGCAGCGTCTCGACGATGCCGCGACCGATGGAGTCATCGCCGATGATGGCGAACGGTCCGACCGGAATCGGCCCACCGAATTCGTCGGCCATGCCCGTGATCACACACGGGATCTGCTCGCCGCGCGCCGCCCACGCCGTCGCGTAGGTCGAATGCGTGTGCACGACACCACCCACCTCGGGCATGTTGCGGTAGACGTAGGCGTGTGCGGCGGTGTCGCTCGACGGGCTGCGCTCGGATCCCGGCGTACCGGGGACCACGTTGCCATCGAGGTCGCACAGGATCATGTTCTCGGGCGCCAGCTCATCGTATGGCACGCCCGATGGCTTGATCACGAAGAGATCGGCGCCCGGGACGCGGCCGGAGACGTTGCCCCCGGTCCAGATGACGAGGCCGTACCTGGTCAGCTCGCCATGCAGGCGGGCGACGTCCTCGCGGACCTGGGCGATCTGCTGCTCGGTCTCCTCGTCCATGCGACCCCTTCGTCCTTGTGAGCGCTAACGAAGCCCGATGTTAGCGCTCACGACGGCGTACGACAACACTCCCGCTCGGCCTTCCTCAGGAACTCCCCGGCAACACGCCGCCGCCGCGGCGGCGACACGCCGGCGCGCCGCGCGGAATTCCTGAGCAAGGCGAAGGGGCGGATGCGTCGACCCCGCGCACGCCGCATCCGCCCGCTCGCGCACCCCAGCCCGCCCGCGCACGCCGCATCCGCCCCCCCGCACGCCAGCCCTCATCGGCCTTCCTCAGGAACTCACCGGCAACACGCCGCCGGCCCGGCGGCGACACGCCGGCGCGCCGGGCGGAATTCCTGAGTAGGGCACAGGCGCGGATGCTTCGCCGCCGCGCACCCGCGACCCATGAGCAGACGCGACGCGGCCCCCGCTTCCGGTGGAAGCGGGGGCCGCGGGGATCGGGAGGGGCTTAGTTGCCGCCCTCGACGATCGCGAGGAGGTTCGGGTTGTTGGCGTACGCCTCTGCCGCGTTCTCCTTGGTGACGATGACCGGGTCGAGGAGGTACGCCGGGACGACCTTCACGCCGTTGTCGTACTGCTCGGTGTCGTTGACGTCGACCTCTTCGCCCTTCTGGAGCTGCTCGATCATCTTGATCGTCTGCTCGACGAGGAGCGTGGTGTCCTTGTTGATCGTCGAGTACTGGATGCCCTGCATGATCGACTTGACCGACTCGACCTCGGAGTCCTGACCGGTCACGGTGATCTTGCTGACGTCCTTGCCGGCCTGCTGCGCGGAGGTGAGGATCGCCCGGGCGAGCGTGTCGTTCGGCGACAGCACGCCGTCGATCTCCTGCGAACCGTAGGTCGAGGTCAGCAGCGAGTCCATCCGGCTTTGCGCGTTCTCGGCCAGCCAGCCCTCGGTCGCGGTCTGCGCGATCTCGGTCTGACCGGAGCCCACGACGAGCGTGCCGTCGTCGATCTTCGGCTGGAGCACGTCCATCGCCCCGTTGAAGAAGACCGCGGAGTTCGCGTCGTCGGGCGAGCCCGAGAAGAGCTCGATGTTCCACGGCGCGTCATGGCCCGAGCGGGCCGCCAGGCCCTCGAGCAGTGCCTCACCCTGCAGCTGGCCGACCTTGAAGTTGTCGAACGCGACGTAGTAGTCGACGTTCTCACTGTTCTCGAGGAGCCGGTCGTACGCAATGATCTTGACGCCGGCATCGGCCGCCTGCTGGAGCTGCGTGCCGAGCTGCTTGCCGTCCTTCGCGCCGATAACGATGACCTTGGCGCCGTTCGTGATCATGGCCGAGATCTGGTTCTGCTGTTCGGCGACGGTGTTCGACGCGGGGGCATACTGCACGTCGGGCTTGAACCCGGCCTCCTTCAGCCCCTCTTCGAACAGCCCGCCCGCGAGAACCCAGTTCTCCGAGGTCTTGTCGGGCAGCGCGACGCCGATGGTCGAATCCGCGGGGAAACCCGCAGACTCGGTGCTGTCACCGGATGAGCCCCCACGCTCCCCGCTCGCGCAGCCGGCCAGCGCCAACGCTGCCGCCGCTGCCACGGCGGTTGCCGTCAAAGCGATTCTCTTCATCGATGTGTCACTTTCTCTCTTGGGTGGTGAGACGAATCGGCGGGTGCGCTCAGTCGCGCACGACGTCGGCCGGCTGGCTCGTCTCGTTCGTCCCGGCCGTCGGCACGACGGCGGGAGCTTCCGGGGCGGCGGTCTCGAGGCGGGCCTGCCGGCGACGCGACCAGATGCCGAGGATCGATGCGCCGCCGCTGCGCTTGCTCAGCACATCGACGCCGACGGCGAGCAGGAGCACGAGGCCCTTGATGATGGAGACGAAGTCGGCGCCGACACCGAGCAGCTGGAGGCCGTTGTTCAGGAACGCCATCACCAGACCACCGATGATCGAGCCGATCACGGTGCCGATACCGCCCGAGACGGCGGCGCCGCCGATGAACACCGACGCGATCGCGTCGAGCTCCCAGCCGTTGCCGTCTTGCGGGCCGGACGCGGTCGAACGGGCCACGAAGATCATGCCGGCCAGCGCCGCGAGCACCGACATGTTCATCATCACGAAGAAGTCGATGCGGCGGTCCTTGACGCCCGACAGCGTCGCGGCGAGACGGTTGCCACCCACGGCGTAGATGTGCCGACCGAAGATCGTGCTGTTCGTCACGAAGGAGTAGACGATGACGAGCACGACGAGGATGATGCCCGAGATCGGGAAGCTGGTGCCCGGGCGCCCGGTCGCGAACAGCCACGCGGCCCAGAGGATCACGCCGGCGAGCACGACGACCTTGACGATCGACACCCAGGCCGGCGCCATGTCGGAACCGGTCTTGCGCTGCTGTGCCCGCAGGCGCAGCTCGCTCCACGCGATCCACGCCGCGCCCAGCACACCGAGGGCCATGGTCAGCACGTTGAAGTTCAGCGGGACCGCGAGTTCCGGCAGGTAGCCGGCGCCGATCTTGCCGAACTCCGGCGGCACCGGCACCGTGGTCGACTGGCCGACGACCTGGTTGGCGCCGCGGAAGATCAGCATGCCGGCGAGGGTCACGATGAAGGCCGGGACGCCGACGTAGGCCACCCAGAAGCCCTGCCAGGCGCCGATCGCGACACCGACCAGCAGGCCGAGCACGATGGCGAGCGGCCAGGGCAGGTTCCAGTCGGCCATGGACTTGGCCACGATGATGCCGGTGAACGCCGCCACCGAGCCGACCGACAGGTCGATGTGCCCCATGATGATGACCATCACCATGCCGATCGCCAGGATCAGGATGTACGAGTACTGGTTGACGACGTTGATGAGGTTCGTCGGCGAGAGAGTCAGGCCGTTCGTCATGATCTGGAAGAACACGATGATGACGATGAGCGAGCCGAGGATGCCGAACTGGCGCAGCGTCGACTGGCCACCACCGAACACCTTGCGGATGTCGGAGAGGCCACCGCTCTTCTTCTGGGTGGGATCGTTCGCGGTGGTCATGCGATTGCCTTCTTCTTGGCGGAGGTCATGCTGCGCATGAGGTTCTCCGGGGTCGCTTCGGATGCGGGGATGTCGTCGGTGATCTGGCCCTCGAAGACCGTGTAGATGCGGTCGGCGATGCCGAGGAGCTCGGGCAGCTCACTGGAGATGAGGATGACGCCTTTGCCCTGCGCCGCGAGCTTCTGGATGATCGTGTAGATCTCGTACTTGGCGCCCACGTCGATGCCGCGGGTCGGCTCGTCGAGGATGAGCAGGTCGGGGTCCGTGAACATCCACTTCGCGAGGACGACCTTCTGCTGGTTGCCGCCCGAGAGCTTCGACACGCCCACGTCGACACTCGGCGCCTTGATGCGCAACTGCTTGCGGTACTCCTCGGCGATGCCGGCCTCACGCGTGTCGTCGACGACCCCGCGCCTGGCGATCTTGCGAAGCTTGGCCGAGACGATCGAGCGCTTGATCGTGTCCAGCAGATTCAGACCGAGCACCTTGCGGTCCTCGCTGACGTACGCGAGCCCGTGGTCGATCGCGGCCTCGACGTCTTTGAGGACGATCTCCTTGCCGTCTTTGATGATCGTGCCGGAGACGTAGGTGCCGTACGACCGACCGAACAGGCTCATGGCGAGCTCGGTACGACCGGCGCCCATCAGCCCCGCGAGCCCGACGATCTCGCCGCGACGAACGTGGAAGCTCGAGTTCTTCGCGACGAGTCGCTCGGGCGCCTGCGGGTGCTGGACGGTCCAGTTGCGCACCTCGAAGAAGACCTCTCCGATCTTCGGCGTGCGGTCGGGGTATCGGCTTTCGAGCGAGCGCCCGACCATGCCGCGGATGATGCGGTCCTCATCGACCCCACCGGCCCGCACGTCGAGCGTCTCGATCGCCCGACCGTCACGGATGATCGTGATCGAGTCGGCGATCTGCTCGATCTCGTTCAGCTTGTGGCTGATCATGATGGACGCGATGCCCTTGCCCTTGAGCCCGAGGATGAGGTCGAGCAGGTGCTGCGAGTCGTCTTCGTTCAGCGCCGCGGTGGGCTCGTCGAGGATGAGGAGCTTGACGTTCTTGGCCAGCGCCTTGGCGATCTCGACGAGCTGCTGCTTGCCGACGCCGAGGTGCTTGATCTGCGTGTCCGGGTTCTCCTCGAGCCCGACGCGGGCCATCAGATCGACCGCCTCGCGCTTGGCCTCGACCCAGTCGATGCGGCCGCGCTTGGCGACCTCGTTGCCGAGGAAGATGTTCTCGGTGATCGACAGCTCGGGGATGAGCGCCAGCTCTTGGTGGATGATCGCGATGCCGGCGTGCTCGCTGGCACGGATGTCTTTGAACTCGACCCGCTGCCCCTGGAACCAGATCTCCCCGGTGTAGGTGCCGGCGGGATACACGCCCGACAGCACCTTCATGAGGGTCGACTTGCCAGCGCCGTTCTCGCCGCAGATGGCATGGACCTCGCCGGCACGGACGGTGATGGAGACGTCGGAGAGGGCTTTGACGCCGGGGAACTCCTTGGTGATCGAGCGCATCTCGAGGATCGGCGGATGGCCGGCCTCAGACGAACGCAACGTCGGGCTCACGGGTGACCTCGCTGTCGAAGGGATCAAGACTTGGCGGCTCGATGTCCCGGCATGTGACCGTTCACATCGGAGACCATCGTGCATCTCGCCCCGGCGGGTGTCAAGTCAACCCGCGTCCGTTTTTGAAGCGTTGCCGATCCGATACCGTTTTGCCCGGCGCGAGCGCGCCAAGACGTGTCGCGGGCGCTCGCACCACCAGCTGGCCGACCGCGCTCAGCGCACGGCGCGGACCGCGAGCGGCGACGCCGTCGACTCACGCACGACGAGTTCGGGCGCGATGACCGCCCCGAGCGCGGTGGGCTCGCCGCGCATCTCGGCGAGCAGGATGGCCATGGTGCGGCGGCCGAGCTCGGCGAAGTCCTGATGCACCGTGGTCAGTGGCGGCCACACGTGCGGCGCGACGGGGAGGTCGTCGAACCCGACCACGCTCACCGCGCGCGGCACGTCGAGGCCGGCGTCGCGGAAGCCGTGCATGAGGCCGATCGCCATGAGGTCGTTCGCTGCGAAGACCGCGGTGAAGTCGCGGCTTCGGGCGAGCTCCCGGCCGGCGAAGTAGCCGAAGTCCGCGGTCCAGTCGCCGAGTATCGGCGGTCTCGTGGGCAGGTCGGCGTCCGAGATCGCCTCGAGGAAGCCCTGCATACGACTCTCGGCCTCGATCCAGTCGCGCGGGCCGGCCAGATGCACGATCTCGTGGTGGCCGAGCTCGATGAGGTGCTCGGTGGCGATGCGCGCGCCGTGCACCTGATCGGCGGCGAGCTCGGTGCGCAGCGCCCCGGTCGCGGACTGCAGGCTCACGAACGGGACGCCGAGCGACAGGTCGGCGAGCACGTTGAACACGCGCACCTGCGGCGCGATGACCACGAGCCCCTCGATCGCCTGCTCCATGAGGTGCTCGACGCACTCGATGATCGATTCGGGGTCGGTGCCGGACAGGTTCGCCGTGTTGACCCAATACCCCTCGCGCCGGGCGGCGTCCTCGATCGCCGCCACCGATGACGACGGCCCGTACTCGCCCGTCGTGGACATGAGCACGCCGATCGTGCGGGATTGGCTGGTGACGAGCGCCCGGGCGGCTCGGTTCGGCCGGTACTGCAGCGTCTCCATGGCCTCGAGCACGCGCTGCTTGGTCTCGGGGCGGATGCTCGGATGCTGGTTGAGGACGCGGGAGACCGTCTGATGCGACACCTGCGCAAGGCGCGCCACATCACGGATGCTCGGCATTCGCCCTCCGTCAGACTCTGGCATGACCGCGACCGTTCGACCCGCAATGTGCACGTTCACATGCGGCGCATCCATTATGCATGTGCGGCGCGCCTCGGCGCGCAAGATGACGCCGGCGGATGCTCCGTCAACGGTCGGCGACCCCCGGAGGCCGAATCCGCGACGCGAGCAGCAGCGCGACGAACGCGAATACGACGGTCACGGTGAACTCCGGGTCGTAACGGTCGAGCGCGAACACGCTCGCCACGAGGGCGGTGATCGCGATCGACACCGACCCGCCGAGCGATTCGCCGATCGACAGCGCCGCGCTGTTGAAGCCCTGGGCCCGAGTCGACGACTGCTCGAGCACGGCCACGGAGAACCTCGGGTACATGAACCCCATGCCGAAGCCCGCGACCGTCCACGCGACGAACCCGATCGCGGGGTGGAGGGTGAACACCGAGACCGCGAGCACCATGACGAGCGCGAGGAGCAGGAGCCCGCTCGCGATGCGCACGACGACCGTGTTCGAGACCCGTTCGAGTCGACCCTGCAGCCAGCTGGCGGCCGCCCAGCTCACGCCCGCGCCCGTGAGCACGGCGCCCGCGACGCTCGGACGAAGGTCATACGTGTCGCGGAAGAACGCCGGCAGGTAGACCTCCGTCGCAAAGAACGCGGCCGCGACGAGGGCGCGCATCAGCACGGTGGCCGGCATGCCGCGTCGCGCGCTGAGCGTGCCGGGCGGCAGCAGCGGGCGCACCGCGACGAGCACCACGGCGATCGCGACCGGCGCGGCGACCCAACGCCACGGGTCGCCGAGATCCTTCGCGAGGCCGAGCCCGAGCGCGGCGCCCGCGGCGAGCACGGCCCAGAGCAGCCGGCCGACGCTCCACGACACGCTGCGGTCGCCCCGGAGCTCCTCGCGCCAGCGCCCCAGCGGTACCAGCACCATGACACTCACGGGCAGTGCCAGCACCGCGACCCCGAGGAACACCCAGTGCCAGCTCGTCGCCTCGGCGATCAGCCCGGCGACCGCCGGGCCGACGATCGACGGGATGACCCATGCCGCCGCGAAGCCGGCGAAGACCCGCGCGCGCAAGCGATCGGGATACGTGCGGGCGACGATCACGTACAGCGGGACGATGACGGCGGCACCCGCAAGACCGTGCACGAACCGTCCCACGACGAACACCCCCATGTTCGTCGCCGTGCCGGCGATGAGCACGCCGATCAACCAGATGAGCGCCGACGCGACGAGCGGCGGCACCGGGCCGATCCGGTCGGCCCAGTTCCCCGCGATGACCATGCCGACGACGCCCGCGGCCAGCGGGATCGCGAAGGCCACGGCGAACAACGACCACCCGTCGAGGTCGTCGGCGATCAGCGGCATCACGGTCGTGACCGCGAGCGACTCGAACGCGGCGAGGAAGACGAGCGCGAACATGCCGAAGCTGAGCCACCGGAAGTCCACAGAGAAGATGCCGGTGGGCCGCGTGCGCCTTGTCGGCCCGGGCCCCGCGTCGGTCGGCCTGGGCGTGCTGCTCACCCGACCGAGCCTAGGACCTCGAGTCGACTGGAGGTCAACGTCACCCGCTCACGCTCACATCTCCTCGTACGTGTCGGGGTGCGCGCCCCACAAACGACCCCGTTCGAGGGCGGAGACGGCCTCGACCTCTTCCGGCTTCAGGCTGAATCCGAACACGTCGAGGTTGCGGCGCCGGCGGTCCGGGTCGGCGGACTTCGGGATGGGGATCGTCCCGAGTTCGACGTGCCAGCGCAGCACGATCTGCGCAGGCGTCACACCGTAGAGGGCGGCGAGCTCGGTGATGACCGGCTCCTGCAGCAGCTGGCTCGATTTGCCGAGCGGGCTCCAGCTCTCGGTGCGGATGCCGGCCTCCTCGTGGAACGCGCGGAGCGCGGACTGGGGGAAGTAGGGGTGCAGCTCGACCTGGTTCACGACGGGCATGAGCCCGGTCTCGTCGAGCAGGCGCGTCAGCATCGCCTCGGTGAAGTTCGAGACGCCGATCGAGCGCACGAGACCTTTCTCGCGCAGCGTGATCATGGTGCGCCACGTCTCGACGTACCGGTTGACGCTCGGATTCGGCCAGTGGATGAGATAGAGGTCGACCCATTCGAGCCCGAGTCGGCGACGCGACTCCTCGAAGCTGGCGAGTGCCTCGTCGGTGCCGTGATGCCGGCCGGGGAGCTTGGTCGTGATGACCAGGTCGCTGCGGTCGACCTCGGTGCGCCGCAGCGCCTCGCCGACGACGTCTTCGTTGCCGTAGTTGTAGGCGGTGTCGAGCAGCCGGTAGCCGTCGTCGATCGCGGAGAGGATCGCCTCGACGCCCGGCTGGCCGTCGAGCCCGTATGTACCGAGGCCGAGGGCCGGGATCCGATTGCCGTCGCGCAGGGCGTACTCGGGAACGGTCATTGCTCCATCCTCACCCACCGCGGCACCGGATGCCACATCCACCGCACCGCGCGTCGCGGTCCCGGTCAGGTGGTGCGACGTCGCGTGCGGCGCACGAGGGTCACGATGACGGATGCCACGGCAAGGGCGAGCGGGACGAGGAGGTTCTGCCACGCGAGCCCGAGCAGCCCCACGGTCATCGCCGTCGCGACGACGGCGAGCCACCAGCCGGCGCTCCAGCGACGCAGCAGGAGCGTCGCGGCGACCATGCCGGCGGCGTAGATGGCGACCATGTTGCTCGTGTGGATGAGGATGAACGCGGTCAGGTCGAGCCGGTTCAGGAGCATGAACCCGAAGTAGACGAGGATGAGCCCGCCCGTGAGCGCCAGGGCGCGGCGTGGAATCTCACCGTCGGCGGCGCCCTTCCCGAAGAACCGTGGAAGGTCGCCGTCACGACCGAGCGCCGCGCCGAGTTTCCCGAACGCGGGGAGGTACGCGTTCACGACACCGAGGCTGACGATCCCGGCCACGACGGCGACGAGCACGGATCCGACGCCGGGAGCGGTCGTCTCCACGAGCGCGAGCAGCGGGACCTGACCCCCGCCCGCGTCGTCGCCGAGCACGGCGACCGTCACGACCTGCAGCGAGAGGTAGCCGGCCCCCACGATGACGATCGCGATCGCGGTCGCGATCGGAATCGTGCGGCGCGGGTCCCGGAACTCGCCCGCAATGTGCGTGCCCACCTCCCATCCCGCGAACGCCCACACGAAGAGGCTGATCGCCACCCCGACGCCGGCCCAGCCGTGCGGCATGAACGGCTCGAAGTTCGCCGCGTCCACGGCGGGGAACGTCACCGCGACGACGCCGATGACCACCGCGAGCAGCAGCCCCGTGAGCACGAACTGGACCCAGCCCGCGATACGGACGCCGAACCAGTTCGCGACGAACGGCGGCACGAACAGGGCGAGCCCGATCACGGGCACGGCGGCGCGGTCGACGCCCAGCACGGCGACGACGTACTCGCCACCCAGGACGGCCACGACCGGCGCGCCGACGCAGACGCCGAAGAAGAACCAGTAGCCCGTCATCCGGGCGGCGGTCGGGCCGAGGGCGCGCCGGACGTAGCTCGCCACGCCGCCGGCATCCGGGAATCGCGCCGCGAGCGCCGCGAAGGTGCCGGCGAGTGGCACCGAGAGCAGGAGCACGGCCGCGACGGCAACGATTGAGGCGGGCCCGGCCGCCGCCGCCGCGAGCCCTGGCAGCACGAGGATGCCGGTGCCGAGCACGCTCGCGACGTAGAGTGCCGTCCCCTGGCCGAGGCCGAGCGTGCCGGGCGCGGTCCCCTGCGTCGGCGCGCCGACGACCGGCGCCGTGCCCGGGGCATCCGTTCGCGAACTCATCCGCTCAGTCTGGAACATCCGTCCCACGCGATGCGCGCTCCGGAATGTCGCCGTGCGTCAAGATCCTGCCACTCGGGGCCGAGCCCTCTTTGATCGGGTCATCCAGCCCGCGCGTCGGCGCGCCTCGACCGCAGGGTCAGAGCCGGGCGAGCGCCGCGTCGATGTCGGCGAGCAGATCGTCGACGTCCTCGATGCCGACGGAGAGCCGCACGATCGACTCGGGCACCTCGGCTTCGGTGCCGCGCACCGACGCGTGGGTCATCGACCAGGGGTGGTTCACGAGCGACTCGACGCCGCCGAGTGACTCGGCGAGCTGGAAGAGCTCGGTCGACTCCGCGAAGCGGCGCGCGGCCTCGCCGCCGCCGGAGAGCTCGATCGAGAGCATGCCGCCGAAGCCCGACATCTGACGCGCCGCGAGCTCGTGCCCCGGGTGCGAGGCGAGGCCCGGGTAGAACACCCGCGCGACGCCGACGTGTCCGGCCAGACGCTCGGCGATCGCGAGCGCGTTCTCGCTGTGGCGCTGCATCCGGATCGGCAGCGTCTTGATCCCACGCGAGGTCAGGAAGGCGTCGAACGGGCCGGAGACCGCGCCCGCCGCGAACTGCGTGAACCCGACGCGCTCGGCGAGCTCTTCCTGTCCCGCGGCGAACACCAGCGCGCCGCCGACGACATCGGAGTGGCCGCCGAGGTACTTCGTGGTCGAGTGCACCACGACGTCCGCACCCAGGGCGATCGGCTGCTGCAGCGCCGGGCTCGCGAAGGTGTTGTCGACGACGGTCAGCAGGCCGGACTCGTCGCCGAGCTCGGCGAGCGCCGTGACGTCGGAGATCTTCATCAGCGGGTTCGACGGCGTCTCGACCCAGAGCACCTTCGTGGTGCCGAGCTCGATCGCGCCGCGCACGGCGTCGAGGTCGCTGGTGTCGACCGTCGTGTGCCGCACGCCCCAGTCGCCGAAGATGCGACGGATGAGCCGGTGGGTGCCGCCGTACACGTCGTTGCCGATGACGACGTGATCGCCCGGGCGGAGCACGGTGCGCAGCAGCGCGTCCTCCGCCGCGAGACCGGAGGCGAACGAGAGCCCCCGGATGCCGCCCTCGAGCGCCGCGAGCTGGGTTTCGAGGCCCGTACGGGTGGGGTTGCCGCCGCGGGAATATTCGTAGCCGCCGCGCAGACCGCCGATGCCGTCTTGGACATAGGTCGAGGTCAGGTAGACCGGTGGGATGACCGCACCGGTCGTGGGATCGAATGCCTGCCCCGCGTGGATCGCGCGGGTGTTGAAGCGTGCGTCGTCGTGCATCGTCGTGCCTTTCACGTCGTGGCCTCGGCGGCGTCCGTGCCGCGGCCCGGGTCAGTGGAGTTCAGGAGATCAGTGGGGTCAGTGGGAGAGGTAGGTGAGCAGGTCGGTGCGCGAGATCACGCCGACCGCCCTGCCGCCGTCGGTGACGAGCAACGCGGACGCTTCCGTGAACGCGGCCCTGGCCGTCGCCACCGGTTCGTTCACACCGATCAGCGGCAGTGGCTCGTCGATCGCGGTGGAGACCTGATCGGTGAGCTTCACCTCGCCCGAGAACACCCGTTCGAGCAGGCTCTCCTCGCCGAGCGAACCGAGCACCTCCCCCAGCACGACCGGCGGCTCCGCCGACAGCACGACGAGCTGCGAGACGCCGGTCTCGGTCATCAGGTCGATGGCCTCGCGCACGGTGTCCTGCGGGTGCACGTAGACGAGCGGCGCCGTGCGGTCGGCCTTCGCCGCGACCAGATCGGCGATCGTGTGACCTTCGGGCGCATTCCCGAAGCCGTATGCTCGCATCCACTTGTCGTTGAAGATCTTGCCCAGGTAGCCACGGCCGCCGTCGGGCAGGAGCACGACGAACACGTCGTCGGGGCCGGCCTGCGCGGCGGCCTTGAGCGCCGCGACCACGGCCATGCCGCTCGAGCCGCCGACGAGGATGCCCTCTTCGCGAGCCAGCCGGCGCGTCATCGAGAACGATTCGGCGTCGGTCACCTCGATGATCTCGTGCGGCACCGCGGGGTCGTAGGCCGAAGGCCAGAAGTCCTCGCCGACACCCTCGACGAAGTACGGACGGCCCGTGCCGCCGGAGTACACCGAGCCCTGCGGGTCGGCGCCGATGATGCGCACGCGATCGTTCGAGACCTCGCGGAGGTACCGGCCGGTGCCCGTGATGGTCCCGCCGGTGCCGACGCCCGCGACAAAGTGCGTCACGGCGCCCTCGGTGTCTCGCCAGATCTCGGGCCCGGTGGTCTCGTAGTGGGAGCGCGGACCGTTGGGGTTGGCGTACTGGTTCGGCTTGAACGCCCCCGGGATCTCACGCGCGAGCCGGTCGGAGACGCTGTAGTACGACTCCGGGCTGTCGGGCGCGACGGCGGTCGGCGTCACGACGACCTCCGCGCCGTACGCTGTGAGCACGTTGCGCTTGTCTTCTCCGACCTTGTCGGGGCAGACGAACACGCAGCGGTAGCCGCGCTGCTGCGCGACGAGCGCGAGGCCCACGCCGGTGTTGCCTGAGGTGGGTTCCACGATCGTGCCGCCCGGCTTCAGGAGGCCCTCCTGCTCGGCCGCGTCGATGATGCGCGCGGCGATGCGGTCCTTCGACGAGCCGCCCGGGTTCAGATACTCGAGCTTCACGAGCACCGTGGCATCCGTCACGCCCTTGGTGACGTGCCGGAGCTTCACGAGCGGGGTGTTGCCGACGAGATCGGTGATGGACTCTGCGTACTTCATGCGGTGTTCATTCCTCTGGTGGAGTGCACGTACCGCGAGCGAACGCTGCGGCGCGACGTGCGTGGAAAGGGTCGCCTCTCAGCGACGACAACACAGCAGGGAAGCGCTCACGGTTCCACCCTATCCGTTCGTGGCGGACGTCGTCTTCGCGCGCGCGGAGCCCTTCGCCGGAAACAGCGTCTCGGATTCTTCGAGCGACATGCCGTTCGTCTCGGGCACCTTCCAGAAGACGAACACGAAGGACAGTGCCGCGAAGGTCGCGTATAGGCCGTACGTGAAGAGGAGCGAGAAGTCGCCGAGGACCGGGAAGGTGACGGTGACGGCGAAGTTCGCGAGCCACTGCGCGGCTGCGGCGAGGCCGAGCGCCCGACCGCGGATGCGGTTCGGGAAGATCTCGCCGAGCAGCACCCAGACCAGCGGACCCCACGAGAAGCCGAAGAACACGACGAATAGGTTCGCCGCGACCAGGGCGATCGGACCCCATGCACCCGGCAGTGCCACCGCGCCGTCGACCTCGACGGAGTTGGCGAACGCCACGGCCATGGTGCCGAGGCTCACGGTCATCCCGGCCGAGCCGATGAGCAGCAGGGGCCGCCGACCGACGCGGTCGACGAGCGCGATCGCGACGAACGTCACGACGATGTTCGTGACCGACGTGATGACGCTGATGGTGAGCGAGTCGGACTCGTCGAAGCCGACCGCCTTCCAGAGCGTCGTCGAGTAGTAGAAGATCACGTTGATGCCGACGAACTGCTGGAACACGGACAGCAGGATGCCGATCCAGACGATGCCCTTCAGCCCGAGCACCGGACCGCGCAGCGCACCCTTCGTCTGCTTCGCCTGCGCGTCCTCCCGCATGGAGGCGCGGATCTCGCCGAGTGACCGGTCGATGTCGGTCGGCTGGATGCGGGAGAGGATGCGTCGGGCATCGTCCTCCTTGCCGATCTTCATGAGGAATCGCGGCGACTCGGGCAGGAAGAGCGCGATCACGCCGTAGACGATCGCCGGAGCCGCGCAGGCGAGGAACATCCACCGCCACGCTTCGAGCCCGAACCAGAACGGCTCGCCCGCGCCTCCGGCGGTGTTGGCGAAGATCGCGTCGGAGAGCAGCGCCGCGAAGATGCCGAACACGATCGCGAGCTGCTGCAGCGAGGCGAGACGCCCCCTCGCCCGCCGGGGTGAGATCTCCGCGATGTACGCCGGCGCGACGACCGAGGCGATGCCGATGCCGAGGCCGCCGACCAACCGCCAGATGATCAGATCCCAGACGGCGAACGCGAACCCGGACCCGATCGAGGAGACGAGGAACAGGATCGCGCCGATCACCATCACCGGGATGCGACCGAACCGGTCGGCGAGCCGCCCGGCCAGCTCCGCGCCGGCGGCGCACCCGAGCAGCGCGCTCGCGACCGCGATACCGGTGAGCCCGGCGGAGAGGTCGAACTCGGCCTGGATCGCGTCGACCGCGCCGTTCACGACCGACGAGTCGAAGCCGAAGAGGAACCCGCCGACCGCGCCCGCGACCGCGAGTCCGATGACCCTGGCGTTCAGGCCACTGCCGCGCCCGGCCTCCGCGGGATCGATGCTCGGTCCGGATGTCCCGCCTGCGCCCTGCGCGTCAGCCATGCTGCTCCCCCTTCGGTGGCGTCGAAGAGCCTACCGCGGCGGGGCCGCCGGACCGCGGCATTCACGCACCGGCTTCGCCTCGGCGGCGCCAGCCGGTATCATGGCACGACGGCGAGAAATACTACTGTGACACTCTCCGTGCGTCCCCTCCCGCAGACCCGCCCGCCGGTTCATGCGCACGAATGGAATGCAGCACATTCCCAGACGGTTACGGTCGGATGATTGCTACCGTCCCCCCTCCCCATGGAAGGCATCCCCGTGAGCGCAGCCCCTCGCCCGACCGGCTCCGACAAGCCCCTCACCACGAAGCAGCAGCGCGCCGCGGAGCGTGAGCGCAAGCTCGAGGCCTTCAGAAAGAAAGAGGCAGCTCGCAAGCGCAACCGCAAGCTCGGCATCATCGGCGCCGTCGTCGGCGTCGTGGCCATCGGCGGCCTGCTCGTCACCTCGATCGTGCTCGCGCCGAAGCCCGCGACCTACGCCGGTGGCGGCACCGGCACCGGCGAGGACATCGAGGGCGTGGAGCTGTTCGAGAACTCGTCCAACCATGTGACGACGCCCGTGGAATACCCGCAGACCCCGCCGGCGGGCGGCGAGCACAACCCGGTCTGGCTGAACTGCGGCGTCTACACCGAGCCGGTGCCCAATGAGAACGCGGTGCACTCGCTCGAGCACGGCGCGCTCTGGGTCACGTACGACCCGTCGCTCGCCGACGACGAACTGGCGGCGCTTCGCGCCAAGCTCCCGTCGTCGTACGTCATCCTGTCGCCGTTCGACGGCCTGCCCTCCCCGATCGTCGTGAGCGGCTGGAACAGCCAGCTGCAGGTCGACGACGCCGACGACCCGCGCATCGCGGCCTTCTTCGAGGAGTTCTGGAAGAGCGACCTCGTTCCCGAGCCCGGCGCGCTGTGCACGGGCGGCGTCGACGGCCCGGGCAAGGCGTGACCGACCGGTCCGACGACACCCCGGGCGCCACCGCGTCCGGGGCGGCGCCCGATGCCGACACGTCGAGGACCCGTCGACGACGGACCGCGGCGCTCGTCGCCGCCGGGCTCGCCCTCGTGGTGGTCGCGGTCGTGGCGTTCTCGATCGGCCGGCTCTCCACCCTCGGCGACCCGACCCCCACCGACCGCAGTGCCGACGCCGGATTCAGCCGGGACATGCAGGTGCACCACCTGCAGGGCGTCGAGATGGCCATGATCATCCGCGGCATCTCCGACGCCGATGACATCCAGCACCTCTCGTACGACATCGCCACGACGCAGGCGCAGCAGGCGGGGCAGATGTACGGCTGGCTCGAAGAGTGGGGGCTGTCCCAGTTCAGCGCCGAACCCATGGCCTGGATGGCCGCCGGAGGCGGACATGAGCACGGTGCGACGGGTGCCTCCGGGGCGGCCGATGGTGCCGGCGCCGTGATGCCCGGCATGGCGACCGAGGCGCAGCTGGATCAGCTCCGGTCGTCGACCGGCGTCGAGGCCGAGCGGCTGTTCCTGGAACTCATGATCGCCCACCACCGGGGCGCCGTCGAGATGGCCGAGGCCGCGCAGACCCTTGCCGACACGACCGTCGTCCGTCGGCTCGCCGACTCGATCGTGCAGAGCCAGGATGCCGAGATCGCCCTCATGGAGGGCATGCTCGCCGACCGCGCCTAGGCGACGGGAAGTTCGGGGCGGTCGGCCTGCTCGCGGTACAACGAGGCGTAGACGCCGCCGCTCGCGATGAGCTCGGCGTGCGAGCCCGACTCCACGATGCGCCCCGCGACGATCACGAAGATGACGTCGGCGTTGACCACGGTCGACAACCGGTGCGCGATCGCGATCGTGGTCCGGCCGCGCGATGCGTCGTCGATCGCCTGTTGCACGACGCGTTCGGAGATCGTGTCGAGCGCGCTCGTCGCCTCGTCGAGCACGAGCACCGGCGGATCCTTCAGCAGCACACGTGCGATCGCGATGCGCTGCTTTTCCCCGCCCGAGAGCCGGTACCCGCGTTCGCCGACGACCGTGTCGTATCCGTCGGGGAACGAGGAGATGGTCTCGTGGATGTTCGCGGCGCGAGCCGCGGCCTCGAGCTCGGCGTCCGAGGCATCCGGCTTGGCATACCGGAGGTTCTCGGCGATCGAGGCGTGGAACAGGTAGGTCTCCTGCGAGACGACGCCGATCTGCGACACGAGCGACGCCTGGCGCAGCTCGCGCACGTCGACGCCCGCGAAGCGCACCGAACCGCCGGAGACCTCGTACAGTCGCGGCACCAGGTACGACACCGTCGTCTTACCCGCCCCCGACGGCCCGACGAACGCCGCATACTGCCCCGGCTCGATCGTGAACGACACGTCGTCGAGCGTCGGCCGGACCTCGTCCGTCGCATCGGGATACCGGAACGACACGTGCGCGAACTCGACCCGCCCGAGCTCCGGCCCAGACGGCACGTCACGCGCGCCCGGGACATCCGTAATGGCCGGCTTCAAGTCGAGATACTCGAAGATGCGCGCGAAGAGCGCACTCGACGTCTGCAGGTCGAGGGCCACACGCATGAGCCCCATGAGCGGGAACAGCAACCGCGCCTGCACGGTCGTGAACGCGACGATCGTCCCGGCCGAGACATCCGCCGACCCGCCCGTGATCAGCCAGCCAGCCGCGAGATACACGATCGCCGGGATCGACGACATGAAGATGCTCACCATCGCGAAGAACCACTGCCCCGTCATCTGCTGCTTGACCTGCAGCCCGATCTGAGTACGGTTCTCGTCGGCATACCGATCGATCTCGCTCTGCTGCCGGGTGAAGCTCTTCGACAGCAGAATGCCCGACACCGAGAGGGTCTCCTGCGTGATGGCGGTCATCTCCGACAGCGACTCCTGCGTCTTCGCCGCCACCCGCGCCCGCACCTGGCCGACCCGGCGCTGCGCAACGACCATGACCGGCAGCAGCACGAGCGCGATCAGGGTCAGCTGCCAGTTGAGCAGCAGCATCGCGATGAACGCCGAGATGACGGTGACCGTATTGCCGAGCACGCTCGAGACGGTATTGGTGAGCACGGATGCCACGCCGCCGACGTCGTTCTGCAGGCGGCTCTGAATGACTCCCGTCTTGGTGCGCGTGAAGAAGCTCAGCTCCATCGACTGCAGGTGCGTGAACAAGCGCACCCGCAGCGACCCCATGACCTTGTTGCCGACGGTGGCCGTGAGCCACGTCTGCCAGACGCCGAGGAGCGCAGCGACCACGAACACCAGGATCATGAGCCCCACAAGCGTCGCAAGCACCGGCAGGTTCGGCCCGGTCACCTGCCCGTCGGCCCCCTTCGGGAAGAGGCCGTCGTCGAACGCGCGCTGGGTCAGCAGGGGCGGGACGATCTGCAGCGCGGCGCCGATCAGCACGAGCACGACGGTCGTCGCAAGGGCGGTCTTGTGCGGGGCGAACAGGTCGCCGATGCGGCGCACCAGATGCGGGATCTTCGGCGCCTCGGCGTTCTCGGCGCGCTGCGCCGCGGGATCCGCGTTGGAGATCCGCGTCCGCGGTTTGCCGAACCTGCCCGACTGGCCGCCGGGCGCACTGGTGCTCACCGCTTCACCCTACGCCCGGCCTCCGACCCGTTCGGCTGGCGTGACCCGGTGTTCGCTGGCCGCCGAACGCACCGGCGAAAGCGGCACCGTCACCCCTTCGTCGCGCCCGCCAGAAGGCCGCGCACGAAGTACCGCTGCAGTGAGAAGAACACGATGAGCGGGATCACGATCGAGATGAACGCCGACGCGGTCAACAGCTGCCAGTCCTGTCCCCTGGTGCCGACCAGCTCAGCCAATCGCTGGGTGAGTGGCGCGACGTCCTGAGTACCGCCCGAGAAGATCAGGGCCACGAGCAGGTCATTCCACACCCAGATGAACTGGAAGATGGCGAACGACGCGAGCGCGGGCGTCGCGAGCGGCAGCACGATCCGGAAGAACACCTGCCCGTGCGTCGCACCATCCACGCGGGCCGCCTCGATCACGTCCGTCGGGATCTCGGAGATGAAGTTGTGCAGCAGGAAGATTGCCAGCGGCAGCCCGAACATCGCGTGCGCGAGCCACACCGGTGCGTAATTCTGCTCGGGAATGATCGGGACCACATCGTGCAGCCACGCCTGCATGGGCCGCAGCCACGTCGAGAAGATCTGCAGCAGGGGCACGAGCGCCATCTGCAGTGGGACGATCTGCAGCGCGAACACCAGGATGAACAGCCAGTTCACCCACTTGAACTTGATCCACGCGAACGCGTACGCCGCCATCGAGGCGAACACCAACGTGATCAGCGTCCCGAGCAACGCGATGGCGATCGAGTTGACGATGTACGCGCCGAGCTGCGGGGACGACGACGAGGTCGACAACAGCACCGACCCGTAGTTCTCGAGCGTGAGGCCGGGGTTCTGGAAGAACGTCCACCAGCCCGTCGTGCGGATGAGTTCGGCCGGCCGGAACGACGACAGGAACAAGCCGAACGTGGGGATGGTCCAGAGGATCGCGATGATCAGCGAGACGACCGTGGCCGTGCGCGAGGTCAGCCGCTTCTTCACCCGGCCGGCCTTGGTGCCGCTCGGGGCGAGCTCGGCCTGCTCGGCCGCCTCGATGGAACCCAGATTCTTGCCGACCGGGAGGTCGGCCGGGGCGACGCTGCTCATCGGATCTCCCTCTGCTTCCGGAGGACGTTGATGTTGTAGATGACGATCGGGAGCACGAGCACGAAGAGGATCAACGCGAGCGCCGACCCCCGGCCGATCTCACTCGCGCGGAACGCCTGGGTGTACATCTCGTTCGCGATGACGGAGGTGTTGAAGTTGCCGGCGGTCATCGTCCGCACGATGTCGAACACCTTCAGCGTGGCGATCGAGATAGTGGTGAGGACCACGACCAGCGAGCCGCGGATACCGGGCACCGTCACGTTCCGGAACCGCTGCCACGCGTTGGTGCCATCCAGCTGGGCGGCCTCGATCTGCTCGGTCGGCACCCCCTTGATCGCCGCGCTCAAGAGCACCATGGCGAACCCGGTCTGGATCCAGATCATCACGATGATCAGCAGGAATGTGTTCAGCGGGTCGGTCTGCAGCCACTGGACCGGCTCGCCGCCGAATGCGACGACGATGGCGTTCAGCAGACCGATCTGCTCCCGGTCGCCCGAGCGGTACTCGTACACGAAGCGCCAGATCACGCCGGCACCCACGAACGAGATCGCGATCGGCATGAACAGCACGACCTTGTAGTACTTCTCGCCTCGCGACCGGTCGATGAAGACGGCATACGCGAGGCCGATCGCCGTGGAGAAGAGCGGGACGATCGCGACCCAGATGATCGTGTTGACGAGTGTGCGGATCGCCTGCGGCTGCGTGAAGGTCCAGATGAAGTTGTTGAGCGTCCAGTCGCCACCACTCGTCTGGAAGGCGAGGATGCTCGTTCGGATCGCCGGGTAGATGAGGCCGACCGCCACGAAGATCATCGCGGGCGCGAGGAATCCGGCCAATTGCCAGTAATCGCGGCCCTTCTTCGGGGCTTTGTCGATGAAGAACATGAGCAGGCCGACGATGGCTGCGAGGATCGCCAGCCCCATCACCACCTGCAGGAGCTTGCCGAGGAGATCGGCCGTGGTCATCGTGCCTCCCGTGTTCGTCGTTGAACTCAGCCGTCAGTGGAGCCGGGGTGCCGAGGGGCGGGGCACGAGCCCCGCCCCTCGATCATGCCGCGCCGCGGGCGATCGCCGCCAGCAGCGGGCGGTCGATCAACTCGCCGGCCAGCTGGCCTCGATGGCGTCGAGGGTCTGCTGCGTGCTCTGCCCACCGACCCAGGCCACGATGCCCTTCCAGAAGGAGTCGGCGCCCACGGCGCCCGGCATCAGGTCGGAGCCGTCGAACCGGAACGTCGTCTCGGGATCCTGCAGGATCTCGATCGACTGCACGAGCAGCTCGCTCGAGGCGTTCTCGGGGTCGACGCCGGTGTTGGCGCTGATGACGCCGCCGAGGCTCACCCGGTTGTTCGCCCAGGTGTCGCTCGACAGGTAGGCGCGGAAGGCCTCGACCTCCTCGGCGTCGCGGAACGCCACGACGATCTCGCCACCACCCGTGACCGACAGCGGGTCATCGGCGTTCGCCGGCGGAAGCAGGAAGCCGAACACGTCGCCGTCGGACGCGACCTTCACGTCGTCGCCACCCTCCGGGTTCCAGAACGTCTCGTAGAACGACGCCTGGTGGTGCAGCGAGCACTGGCCGTCGAGAATCGGCAGACCGGCCGTCTGGAAGGCCTCCGTGACAAGCGTCGAGACATCGCCGATGCCACCGTTGACCATGTCGTTGCTCTTCAGGTACGTGCCCACGGCGTCGAACGCCTCGGCGACCTGCGGGTCGTTGAACGGAATGCCGTGCGTCACCCACTGGTCGTACACGTCCGCGCCGTGCAGGCGCAGCATGTAGTCCTCGATCCAGTCGGTGCCGGGCCAGCCGGTCGCGTCGCCGGACTCGAGGCCGACGCACCACGGCTTGTGGTCGCCCTCGGCCGCGATCGTCTCGGAGAGCGTCTGGAGTTCGTCGAGAGTTTTGGGGATCTCGTATCCCTTCTCCTCGAACTCGGTCGGCGAGTACCAGACGTACCCCTTGATGCTCGCCATCAGCGGAGCACCGTAGAAGGTGTCTTCGTACGTGCCGTAGGCCTTCCAGTCCTCCGACCAGAACTCGTCGGCGTTCGCCTCGACGGCCTCGGACGCCGGGATCAGCCACCCGCCCGCGGCGAGCCGGTTCATGAGCCCGGGCTGCGGCACGAACGCGACATCCGTGGCGTTCCCACCTTCCGCGAGCACCGCGATCTGGGCCTCGAACTCGCTCGAGCCCTGGTACGAGACATCGATGCCGGTGCAGGTCTCGAAATCCGCCCAGGACTCTTCGAGTCGATCGGCCTCGAGGTCGAGGATCGTGCCGCTCGCCGTCACCTCAGCGCCGTCGAACGTGCCGTACGCCTCGTAGTCGGCGCAGTCCACGTCGCCGGCTTCTTCATTCGCGATGTCGCCGGTGCAGCCGGCGAGCGCCAGACCGACCGCGGCGGCTCCCGCGATCGGGATCAGCCAACGGCGATGCCGTGAGAGTCTCATGTCGTCTCCTCATTGAGTGCGTGAGTGCAGGATGTGGTCGCAGAAACGTATCCGGAACCGATTCCAGCCCCCACGGTAGGACACACCCCGGAGTAGGCACAAGGCGTGAACGGTCACGAAACGGCCACCGATCTGCGAGGCCGTGATTTCACGGGTGAGAGCGCGACCACCGCGCCCGGCAAACACCGGCCGGCCTTTGGGCGCTGGCTGGAAGCGGTTCCACTCGGCGCGATCCGGACACTACACTCAGCACCGAACCCCGCGAGACCCAGCCTCCAACCCTGCGCAGAGAGGACGTGATGCCATGCCCGCAATCGGTGATGTCGCACGCCTCGCGGGCGTCTCGAAGGCGACCGCGTCGCGTGCGTTGTCAGGTCGCGGCCACGTTGCACCCGAGACCCGACGGCGGGTCGAGGCCGCGGCCGCCGAGATCGGCTACATCGCCTCCCCCGCCGCCGCGAGCCTCGTGACCGGACGTACGAAGAACGTCGGCGTCGTGATCCCGTTCGTGAACCGGTGGTTCTTCGGCGAGGTGCTCGAGGGCGTCGAGCGCGCCCTGCTCTCCGCCGGATACGACCTGACGCTCTACAACGTCTCACCGTCAGGGCCCGACCGAGCCCGGGTGTTCGACTTCTTCCTCGCGCGGACCAGGGTCGATGCCGTCCTGGCGGTGGGTGTCGATCTCGTCGCGTCGGAAGTGCATGCGCTCGAAAAGCGCGAGAAGCCGCTCGTCTGTCTCGGCGGCAGCGGTGCGGGCGACACGCGGCTCGGGATCGACGATCGCGCGGTCGGCCAGCTCGCGACGGAGCATCTGCTCCATCTCGGCCACACCCGCATCGCGCACCTCGCGGGCGCGGGCGCCGCAGAGGCCCCGCACAGCGTGCCCGGCTCCCGCCGCCGCGGCTTCGTCGAGGCGATGACGGCCGCTAGGCTGCCCGCGATCGACGTCCTCGAGACCGACATGAGCCTGCCCGGCGGCTACACCGCCGGGCTGCAGCTGCTCGGCCACCCCGGTCGCCGGCCGACGGCGGTCTTCGCCTCCTCCGACGAGATCGCGTTCGGACTCATGCGCGCTGCGGAACGCCTCGGCCTCTCGATCCCCGGCGACCTGTCGGTGATCGGCGTCGACGGTCACGAGTACAGCGAGTTGTTCGGCCTCACGACCATCGCCCAGGAGCCCGGCGAGCAGGGGCGACTGGCCGTCGAGGTGGTGCTTCGACTCCTCGGCGAAGGCGACGAGGCCGATCCACTGCCCGACTCCGGCGCCCCACTGCCCACGCGACTCATCGTGCGCGCGAGCACCACCGCTCCCCCGCGCTGACGCCGCCGGGCACCCCCGCCCGTCAACCGCCAACCCGCCAACCCACCAACCCGCCAACTCAGGAATACCGGGCGTGCGCGGGGCGTGTCGCCGGCCGACACGCCGCGCACACGTGCCGGCTTCCTGAATAAGGAAACCCGGGGCGGGGAAACGGGGGCGCGGCGGGGAAACGGTGCCGGGGGCTGGCGCGGCCGGGTCAGGTCGCGTCGCCGGCCGTG